>ENA-ORDA01000080-ORDA01000080.1-marine-metagenome-genome-assembly--contig:-NODE-80-length-91812-cov-10.122985_pt1 | contig 91812 bp, 83 predicted proteins | sample MGYA00237778_ERZ508506 | MGnify/ENA primary metagenome ERZ508506 (study PRJEB26177, sample SAMN06267891) | marine metagenome | isolation source: Monterey Bay, California, USA | place: Pacific...
ATCCAATTCATAGAAATCAGATTCCGCTTTTCATTGCATGGGCTCCCCTTGCAATACCCAGCTGTTGGAAGGGTACCCATTGCTCATACGTCCAAGCAAAGGGGGGCCCTTTGCCAAGTTGGCTCAATATCACACTTACTGTAAATCAAGTGTTAGAGATTCAACGAGAATATTGTCGATGAAAATTTGTACTTGAGCATCTTGTTGACCGTTGTGTAAATTATGCGCTTCTTGAAGCGTAATTGTTGCTCCTGCTTCCCATAATGAGGTGGTTTCAACTATCTTGCATCTGTAACCTGTAACAGTACAAACCTCATCACCTTCATTATCTCCATCAAAAACGATGCGAACACGAGACCAATCTAGACCTGCCTGTCCATTTGTTCTTGTAATTTCAACTAAATAATCAGCATTTCCTGTCGATGCAATATCTGAGTGATCAGTTATCGAGAAATTATAATCTGTAACATCGGTGAAATCATGACATGGTTCTAAGTCAAGATAACTGGTTTCAACGCCATCTGAATTTGTGTAGGAGATGCTTTTTGACAATTTAATCAATTCACTCGAAGTCCAAGCCCCATCATCATCTTGTGCGCCAAAGACAATACTTTGTTCACGATATTCATATTCATAAGAACTGAAACTGCTTCCTTGAGTTGCAGTACGACTGACCATGGTGTTCATCGGAATCTCGATCATCATGTATCCTTCAGAGGCATTAGTAGGATAGTCAATAATTCCATCGAGGTTTATGTCCCATCCTGCACTAATGATTGAGCCATCCCAATCGGTCATAGCATGTCGTACCTCGATTTCAAATGCAGTTGTTGTGCAATCAGATCCTTCAACATTTACCAATGAACCCATTGTTTCAACACTTATTACTGGAGGTAAATTTGGTGTAGCAACAGTGGTAGAAGTGCCGGTTGATGGAGTGTTTTCGCCACCGTTATCCTGAGCACCTTCTGCTTCTCCTACTCCTGCAGTTCCACCATCAAAACATCCAGACATGGGCAATAAAACAACAAGCAGCAATACAAAAATTTGGTCATTTCGCATGGTCAGCCCTCAACCTGCGTGAAATTAAACCATTCCCCAGCATAATCGCTTTCGGATAGGTTCAGAGGGTGTATCCGAATACCCATTGCTCAGGTATCAGCAAATCAAAGGCCTTGCAGTGGGTCTTGTCAGACGCTACCCACTAATGTTTCAACCTATTTTATTTAGTCCATGTCATGGTTTATCCGAAAAATCATATCTAATTAACCGAAACTATACATCCCGAAACTCTTTGCATACATTGATACAGATGCTAATTAACCCGGAACTAATCAATCTAACTTCTGAACACGATCGGTATCTGAATGCCCAAAGAAATTTCTCAAGCGATGATAAAACACAAATTATCACTTCTAATATCAACTCATATTTAGCGATTAAAAGCCATCTTCCTGATAATTGTAAATCTATACTAGATATTGGTTGTGGACTTGGTTTCATGGACCTTTGCCTATTTGAACACTATAATAAAAACGAAGAAATTCACTTTAATCTCTTTGATAAAACTGAATTTCCTGAAAAAATTCATTTCGGATACAAAAATAAGGCTTCATTCTATAATGATTTAAATTTATCAAGGAAAATCTTATCTGATTATGGGATATTGAACTCTAAAATCACTACCGTTGAAGCAACCAATGAAAATCTGCAGAAAATGGAAAGTATTGATTTGATAATTAGTTGCATTGCTTGGGGATTTCATTTTCCAGTCTCCACATATGTACAAGATGTATATGACTTAATGAATGAAAAAAGTGTACTAATTATAGATATTAGAGATGGCACTGGAGGAATCGAAGAATTATCGAAGTTCTTCGATGTAGAAATAATCTGTCAAAAGAAAATTACATTAAGAGTTTGTTGTAAAAAAAAGTCTTAAGTAAAATAGGTTAAAATTACTGGGTAGGCATTGAAAAGACCCACTGCAAGCCCTTTGATTGGGTCAAACCGAATCAGTGGGTTTGTGCATTCACCCAATGATGGGATGAAATTCATCAAAAAAAACCGATTGGCCAAAACACGATTTCAACACCACAAGACTGGCCTTCAGCCATGCTACAAAAGAACCAAAATGCGGGTGTCAAGACGATGTAGATGGCCAACAAGATTCCAATGATGGCCCCCAAGCCATAGGCGATGGTGGTTGCGATGATACCGGGGGTGGCAAGATCCTCAATTTCAGATTCATGTGAGGGTTCCACATCCCTCTTTTCATGGCCCGCTTGGTGAAACTGGAGGTGAACCTTTTCTGATTCCTCTCTGCCTTTTCCTAATCGAAATTCTCGGTAAAGAACCGCTGCCAAATACCCGACAAACACAACAAAGCCGATTACCCCGCCGATTTCGATGGCTAATCCAATAACAACGAGAATCCCAAAAGCAAGAATCTCTGATAGGAACCAGCCCTCCGATTGTCCTTCTTGGGCCACAGCCACACCTCTCCTCTTCCTTGAATAAAGCATTCCCCTGAAAATGACGCAAGAAGAAAATCTCCTCTGTTTTCAATTGAATCAGAGGGGGCTTTGCTTACCCGTTCAAGCAGACGCTACCCCGTGCCAAGGCTTAATGAAGGGGCAAGTGGGCGGGAAAATTATGCATGAAATCATTTATTTTGCCTCACCTGGATTTGCTGAATCGTCTCGTTTTTGCCTTGAGATCTCTGGAGTTGAATGGAAAAACACTGTGGTTGATTGGAATGGGTATTCAGAATTAAAGGAGTCAGGAATTTTGCCGTACGGCTACCTGCCCATCATTAAGAGTCCCAATGGAGTCATTGCAGAGTCCAATGCATTGCTCCGCTACACCGGTGCACTTGCTGGACTTGAACCAAAAGACCTCCACATGAGAGCTAAAGTGGATGAATTGGTTGAGGTAATCAACGGTTGGAGGGAGAATTTTGTCCCCACGTTTGGCATAGAGGATTTGGATGAAAAAATAGCAGCGCGCCAAGCAATGTTTGTTGAGGGAGGAAGTATGGACTCTGCCCTCAAAATCATTTCATCGGTCTACGCAGAGTCAAAAACAGGCTGGCTGGCGAATACTGAGAACATGTCGATTGCAGACGTGAAAGCATTTATTGACACTTTTATGCTGTTTTCGGGTCAATTTGACGGTATCACGAAAGATTTGCTTGAAAACTACCCGCTTCTCTTGCAGTTTCACGATTGGATGGCAAACGATGAACGAGTAAAGAACTACTACGCCAATTCAGATGAAATGCGCTGGGTCTTCAAGCCCGATGCATTCAACATGCTGTAATCGCTTCTTTCTCACAGCGTTGAAAGCCATGCAATACCGCTGAGTATTGCAAGGAGAAGAGACGGCAAATAAGCCGATGGAGCGCTTTCTGAATTTGATAAGGCCAAAATTTCAGAACCTCGGTGTACCATTACTTTGTGGCCTGGCTCTTCCCCTTCTTTGGTAAGCATGATGAGGGAGGGGGCAATGGTTTTGTCAACGGGTTGTTGTTCGAGTTCTGCGCTTGTTTTTGGACGAGCATAGCAGTGAGAAAAGAACGGGTCTCCGATACTCCAGCCATTGGATTTCCACTCGTGTGAGGCCCTCAAATCGCGAACTTTTCCGCTGGGGCGGCTCCGAGTATTCCAGAGGCTCCTGTCTTCGTCACTCCATGACCCTGTGGAGGGACGTGTACCAACATCGAGCAAATCGGACTCAACTGCCACTCCCCCTGTTCCATCGTGAACGAGAGCGAGAGCTCCTCCGTCATCGTTACGAATTCTACGGTAATCGCTGCGAGATTTCCATTCTCCGGATACATTTCCTTCGTCATCTTTTGTTTCAACATATTCGTCCCATGTGAACTTGTGGCCGTACTCCCAATACCAGTTCAATTGGCCGTAAACCATTTTGTTTCGATCACCATCAACAGCGATAGGCGGAACCCAGCCGTTCGCCAGACGTGGACGAAGTTGCCCGAAGACTTCGACGCCCCCCATTGGAAGACCTTGCATGGATGATGTTGCGAGGTCACTAATACGCATCGTTTTCCTTCGACGGAAAAATTGGACCAGCAAAATCAGTAGAGCGATAGCTACACCTGCACGTGCTGGGTCGACTTCGTCGTATTTTTCTACAGCAAGATAAACAAAAACTCCTGCTGCAAAACTTTGGAAAAGTCGAAGCATAGAGTACATCGTGAAGGTTGCAGGGACGGGGGTTCCGAGTTTGCGGGGGTGTTCTGCAAGCATACCACCAGCATCTGGGCTGTGTGGAGAGGCAAGGTTCCATTCTGCAATTTGGGGAGGGTTCAAAATCCATCCTTCAGTCTCAGTACCGCTGCTCGGTTGGGTTTTTTCTTGGTTGGGCCCCGTTGCATAATGAACATCAGAACCTCCCGAAGACAGGTTTCGCAAATTGCGCACCACGATCACAATTGTTGAAGGAAAGGCGACTGCGAGCATATATCCGAAGAAATAGATCACTATTGCAAGGGCGAGTGGGTTATAGGGAGAGATTCCAAAGAGAATTCCAAAGGCAGATAATGAAAGGCCTATTACAAAGAGAAACCAACGGGAGAATCCGAAAGGGAGATTGAAATCGAAGAATGTTGGTTCAAGGGCTGGTGCAAGAATTTCTCGCACTTGTGCTTCGTCGGCCATAAAAGATGGTTCGTCGCCTCCCTTTTCCCCTTTTTGTAAGAAACGGTGGGTAGAATCAGGTTCTTTGAAAGAATAAATACGGCAGGCCCGTACGTAGGTCGTGGTTGATGCTGAAGAAATCGGGTTGAGTCTTCTGGACCAAATCATTGAGGGGGGCATAGTTTATGCTGGCCTCATCCTTTCATTTTCTCTGCTTTTATTTATTCAAGGGGGAAAGAGGCTACCGTTCACATTAGGAACTGCTGGATTTCTTGTCGGTTATGGGATGTCGTATCTCTTCGTTGACCAGTTCAATGAATTGGGACTTTCCCTCAATGATGCTCAATTTCAACTCTTGGCTGGAGTTCTCGTTGCGATTGGGGCCATGAGCATCGCACAAATCGCCGCCCGTTTTCTCGCTGCTGGAATGGTTTACCTTGCCGTCACACGCCTAATCTCTGTTGGCGATAGTTACGGGTACGACTTCGAGGGGGACGCGTTTTTGTCGGGGATTTTGACGCTAGTGGCTCTTATTTTCAGCCTTTCATTCCGCAGACTTGTTCCTGCTGTTCTTGCTGCGGTCATGGGGTCTCTTGGAATTCTCTTTTCGCTGTATCTCGGCCTTGGATGGGATGTTTACCGGCTAGATGGGGGTTCGCTAGACGTATATCTTGCCGCGCCGTTGATGATCGTAAGTTGTTACATCCAATTCAAATATTTCATGGCTGACAATGATGAGTTGGATGACGAAGAAAAAGATTACGACTTTTGACCGCTCAATCCTTATTGGGTGGTTTGATTTGCCCAAGCCATGAAGATTGCTATTGTCACTGGTGCCAACCGAGGTATTGGGTTTGAGTTGACTCGCCAACTCTTGGATTCGGGTTATGCTGTGCACGCAACGTATCGGAGCAATATGGGGGGGTTAAAAGGAGTGCAGCATGCTCATTTAACGACCCATAGGGTTGATGTTCGTTCGGATGAAGATGTGGCTGCTCTGATGGTTTCAGTAGGGGAGCGTGTCGACCTTCTCGTCAATAATGCTGGAGTTCCTGATGGTCGATGGTCTTCAATTGCTGAGATTGACCTTCAAGAGACTGCGGAGGTATTCGAAGTCAATGCATTCTCTCCAGTACGAGTTACACAACATGCTTTGCCCTTGCTCGCCAACAGTCAGGGCGGGGTGGTCGCCATGATGTCGAGTTTGATGGCGTCAATTGACGATTGTAAAAGTGGGAGGTCGTATGCATATAGGGCGTCAAAAACAGCGCTCAACATGTTTGCTATTTCAATGAAAAATGAACTTGAAGCGTTGGGCGCATCCCTCATTATTCTTCACCCTGGCTGGGTTGAGACCGACATGGGGGGCCCTCATGCCCCATTGACTCCTCAAGAGAGTGTGAAGGGTATCGTCGCTCGCCTGAACGAACAGAACGGGGAGTTGAGTGGCCGTTTCGTCCAGTACGATGGAATCGAGTTGCCGTGGTAATCCGCATTGATTTACAGCCCGCCACCAACTATCATTTTCAAAGCGCAGGTTCATAATGATGGTTTGCTTGCGTCAATTTGAGGCGATATTATGGGTAACATGATCGGAAAAGATGCTCCTGAATGGAGTGCAGATGCATACATTAGCGGCGAACGAGTGAACATCACGAGTGAAGGAATGAAAGGAAAATGGTACCTCATGTATTGGTACCCCTTCGATTTCACCTTCATTTGCCCGACCGAAATTGTCGGTTTTGAAGCTCTCAAAGAAGAGTTTGCTGACGATGACATCACCGTCATCGGATGCTCCTGCGATTCATGGCATTCACACAACGCATGGTTCGCTGACAAGGAAATCTTCCCTGGCGGCGTCAACCACCACGTCATTGGCGACACCACACAAAACGTCACCAAGGCATTCAACATGCGGAACAAAGAGGCTGGTTGCAGTTTCCGTGGAACCGTACTAGTTGACCCAGAAGGCAAGGTCCAAATGTATTCCATCAACAACATGGATGCGGGCCGAAGTCCTGCTGAAGTCTTGCGTACCAGTCAAGCAACACAAGCCGGTGGTTTGTGCGGTGCTAACTGGAAGAAGGGCGACGAATACGTCGTTTGATTCTGGAGGTTTTCTTTTGGAGATGCTTGGTCGTGCCGACTGGCAGGAATTTCTTGAAGCCCCTTTTGCCATGCTCATGCTAGGTAAAACTGGATGTCAAGCCTGTGAACAATGGACTGAAGAATTGGGCTCCTGGGACGTCCCCGAAGGAGTTCGAATTGGAAAAATCCTTCTTGATACTCCCGGAATGGGTCGTTTCAAAATCGCTCACCCCTGGGTTAGCGAAGTTGATGTTTTGCCGTACAACGCTCTTTTTGTTGATGGTGAACTCGTAAAACAATGGGCAGGTGGCGGTATTACTCGCCTTGAGAACCGCCTCAAGCGCTTCTTGTGAGCACCGTTGAGCATCACATGGAGATACGGACGGGTGAGGTCTCATGGACGACACACTCCCACTCCTTACGCTGGTCAAGAAAAGTGAGATTGGAGTCCGCCCGTCCGATGAAGGATCTGTCGGCTTGGACCAAACATTGCAGATGTTGTGTTCGTTTTACACCGTTGAGGATTTAGGAAGTTTTCTTTCAAGTGAAATGTTTGAACGCTACGGCCGAACTGTAGAGGCTTGGGTTGTTCTTGAACTAGGGATTTACAAAGATCATACGAAGACCATTGAAATGATTCCTTCCGCAGAAGATTTTACTCTTGCAGACGCATCTCAATCTGGCGTATTTGCAGGAGATGTTTGGCGTGGAAAAAACGTGGCTGACCTTCTAGATGCCGTCCGCACATGGCATGGTGTTGTGAGTTCGAATGAACTTCAATAGAAAATTGAGCAACAGGTCAGCGAACCGTCTGCTGCACGAATTTCACTCATGTCAATTTTTATGACTTCAAGTCCACGGTTGATGAGTTCAGCTTCAACTACCGGGTATCCCTCGGCAATCATCACCTTATTTCCTGGCAGGCCAATGGTATTGCAGCCATACGCTTCTTCCGCAGGCATCCAAACAACCTCACACCCGTCTGGAAGTTCGCCAAATGCATCTTTTGGAAGATAGTCTTCTGGGACCATAATGAGTTGGTCAGTTGGTGTAGAACTAATGCTTGTCAAATGGAGTGCGTGGCCGGGGATGTCAATAATACGCAACTCATAGTCAAAGAAGTCAAGCAAACTTCGCAGTGCTGCAATTCCCAGATCGTTGGTTCGCGATGAGCGCCCTACAAAAAACAGGTTTCCAAGTCGGATGATATCGCCTCCATCCATTCGGGCTTCGCCGCCCATTGTGCACGTTTGAATTCCCTCAAGAGATTCCATGAGAAAGTTTGCAATCGGAGGTTGCTCTGCAACCCGGCTTGGGTGACCTGGTGTTGGGAGAAGGATGTGTCCGTCAACAACAACCGCTTGGTCTTCAACAAACATGCAATCGGGATGGTTGTGGTCAGCATCAAGAACGGTGACTTCAACGCCTTCTTGGCGGAGAAGTTCGCAATAGTCCTCGTGTTGTTTACGGGCGAGGTCAACGTCGGTTGGGCCCGTTCCAAAATAGCGGGCAAGCGCCTCCGTATAGGAGTCGGGAACACTGCGGACCAGAGCGCGTGCCTTCTGGTCCAACCGTACGGTTGCCATGGTTGTTCGGACAACGGGCATTTCTTAACTGTTCGCCTTTTTATGGTATTGATTTTCCGTTGAGTGGAAACCGCTTGCATCGGGGTTCAACCTGCTCAGTAAAACTGTAACATTCAACAGGGAGGGAGGGTTGGGCATTGACATGCTGAGTTTGAGATTGAATGCTTTTGGCCTCATCGCTCTAATGTTGACGGCCCCCTTGGCGGGTTGTTTTGGAGAAGATGATAGTGGAGGGGTTAGCGCCTCTTCACTCACTGTCGCTGATGCGGATTCACTTCAAGGAGGCATGTGGCAGACCATTACCCTCAAGGCGTCAGAAGACCTTGCTGTATTCCTACCATACTTTGTCCAAGACCCTGGGTCACTGCGGGCTCAGAACGGAACGGTATTGGACCTCTCTGAGGGTTCAAGTATTGAGATCAGCATTCTTCTACCCCCCCGTAATCCTGACATCGTGTTCCTTCTTGGTGAGAGCGGCCGAACGAACTGGCCCATCCGTGCGGCCGATGAGTCGTGGATGGATTGGATTGAGGATGGTTCAAAGGGATCTTCCATTCAAGTTACAGATAACGAAGATGAAGGTGGATTGTGGCCATGGGTCGTTCCCGGAAATTCAACGGGTGGGGAAGTTGCCCACCTTCACTTGACAACAGAACGCCCTCAGCGCTCCGACCTCACCGAAGAGAATGGAGTTGGGGCGAGCGGGGGGTGGCTCAACGGTCGCGACGTCTACGAATGGGTGGATTTCATCACCGATGAAACTGCGGACCCTTTGGACCCAGCTGACGGCGCTGTGGGCTTCCTTGATCGGTGGATTGGAAATGGAAATCCTGGTTATGAAGACGCAATCACTTACTTTGAAGGAGTCATGGTTGGATACGGTTTAGACGTTCAAGTCCATCGATTCCAATCCGGCACCCTTTGGGCAGTCAACATCTGTGCCTACAAGGCAGGTACAGTTTATCCTGATGAGTGGTTGGTCTTTGGCGCTCACTTTGATGTCGCCCCATATGCCACGCCGCCTACTGCAGTTATCCCTGGAACTGAACAGCAAGGATATGGAACACGAACTGGTGCCTATGATAATGCCGCAGGCTCTTCCATGGTCCTTTCAACCGCAAAGGTTCTCGCTGATTTTGATGCCCGACGAACAATGGTGTTCTGCTTATGGTCGTCGGAAGAAGAAGGGCTTTGGGGCTCAAGTGCATTTGCTGGCGACCTCCCTGCGGGCGTTACCGTGAGCAACTATCTCAATCTCGACATGGCTGGTATCAACTACCCTGGCGACTTTGCACTCTCTGTATATCTCGGACCAGACGGCACGGGTGATGTCATTGACCAGAAGGGCATGTACCACCTTGCAGAATGGATTGGAGCGGACGCATTCAACCTCGCTGACCAAATTGAAAACGGACGTGAGGAGTGGGCTAATGGTGGAGAAAGTCCACTGTGGGAAAACAACTACAAAGACACCGTCGCAATCTACGAAAGCCCCACTGCAAGGAGCGACCACGATTCGTTCCAGCAAATTGGTGTTGCAACACTTGGATGGAACGGTGTTGTTGATGGTTATCCTTGCTACCACAAGACGTGTGATAAACTCGCAACCATGGAGGAATATATGACTACCGATAACGCAACCGGTGAAGCAAATCTCGTTCATTCGTGGGACATTGTCACATGGTGGGCCGTCTATGCATTCTTACACATGGACCAGACCCCGGTGCCCAATGAATTGTGAACCATCACATTTCAATCAAGTATCGAAGGTCGTCAATGAAGAGGTCCAAGACCCAGTCGTTGTCGCCCCACCAAACGCGTTGGTCTCCATACCTATCGATTATTACGGTTCCAGTTGAATGATTGACGGTATAGTCATCCGGATGGTGGCGAGCTGAAGTATTGCTTTGATTGTCTTCAATTTGCAAGCCAACGCCAAAATTCAACCAGACAGCATTCATGGCAGCCATTCCAGGGGAATCGTCTTCTGAAGAGGAAACTGTAAGGTGGGTCCAATTAGAATTCGTTCCCGTTTTCCAATCATGAAGCGTAGATACGTTATCCCTCCAAGGGTCGACAGTAATCGTGAGAAACGTCGTTGCGTTCTTTTCCTCGGGAGTGAGTTGAGTCTGAACCCATTTCATATTATGAGTCACAATAGGACAGATGTCAATGCAATTGGTAAACAAGAAGGCGACGACTACCGTCGTATTTTTTGCCTCTTCTGAAAATGTCCACGGTGTATTTTCACTTGTAGTGAGTGTGAAGTCATTTACAAATTCTGCTTCAATAATGACGCCGTTTGGCTCCCAATCAGACAACTGCTCTGGTGAGGTACAGCCCGCTAAAAAAAGGGTGAAACAGAGAAGGAGCGTCAATAGCGTAGTTTTCATAACGTCACCTTAGAGGCGGTAAGGGATATCAATATCCAATTGAACAAGATACAGTCCCGTTGAGATACAGGAGGCGTATGTAATTCCGTCGTGGTGCTCTACGGCCCAAAGGAAAGGAACCCAACCGAAATCATAGAATTGAGAGTCAAGCGGAGTTCCGTCTTCGCCGTGAGGGAGATAGTATGCTACGGTTGCCTCTTCATGAATACCAATTCGGTCATCGGCTTCTGGAGCCACGAGCGTTTCAATATCAATAATCCATAGTCCTGCATGGTAATGAGAAATATACAGACGGCCATCCCATCCACCGCCGTGGCTCTGGTCGGTTTCATCCGTCGTTTCGAAGTACGTACTGTCGAGGTTGTGGGGTGAAAACAACAACCATTCATCGGCGTTAGGATGTGCTTCGCAATCTTCACCATAACAATGGTCTTCAGCGTATGGAATCTCCCAATCTCGTATCAGTTTAGGTTTGAATTTGAATTGGCCATCTTCCAAGGTATACTCAGTAGTGTCAATGAGATAAATGATGCCGGTGCCGACGTGAGTTGAAAGAACTTCAACAGCTGCTGTAACGAGATGGACGGGCTCATCAGAATAACCAACGTGTGACAAATCCACCATTTCAGGGAAGGGTTCGGCATAATGGATGTAAGATACTCTCCCGCCGTTTTCGTTGCCCGTTGTTCCACTATCTGGTTGTCCGTCATCATCCATGTCGAGGAAGTCCATCCATAGGCCAACCTCAGGTGCTCGCCATCGGCACATCAACGGGTTACCTTGTCCCGCCTTACACACCGTGGCATGAATTGCGTAGGCCTCGGGGGAGTCCACTGGATGAGGTACGTCGGTAACATCACCAATACGGAGTCCAGCCTCCCAGTAACTTCCGTAAATGAAAGTGTGACCGTACCGTGGGTCATTCGGGTCTTCCCCAGGCCATGTTTGGACGGTCATATCGTGAATGTAAATCCAGCCGCCTCGGGTTGTTTCCCAAGCCACTTCGTATTCTCCAACCTTAACCACGGTATGGCCAAGTCCAGCCGCCGGAACGCCTTGCAAGTTACGTGCAGCCGAGCCGTCCAAATTCAAGTGAGCAATCGTCACGCCGCCACATGCTTCACCGATCGCATCGTTGCATTGATTATAATCGGGGTTTGCAACGAAGAGATACCATTCCCCATTGATCATGTGAGTGTACAAGTTGTGAGGGCCGCTTGGATGGTCCACGTCATACCACGAGTCGATCCAGGTTGGGTTGGTCTTGTCGGTTACGTCGATGACCACAACTGAAACTTGACTTGGTTCGCTCCATTGTCCTACATTTGGGTCTGCATTTCCAGGGTCGACCAGTTGGTTTTGCTGAATAATGTACTCTCTTCCGTTGTATTCCAAATATTTGACATCCAATACCTGGGTGTTTGGATCATTGAAAACACCAACAACTTCCGTATTTTCCGGGTCGGTAACATCTACGATGTGCATGTCGTTCCATCCGGCCAGATAGGCATATGTCCGGCCGTCGGGTGTTGTTGCGACCTGAACCTCAGCGTTTCCAGGGGTTGAAAGAGAATTGAAGTCGAGAAGTTCCATATTATCGGTGCCAGCAATGTGTTGACTCGCATTGCTGTGGTCGTGCCCTTCGTATTGGAAAAGTGGGTCACCGCTTGAAGTCAACATTGTATCTGCTTCTTCAACAATTTCTTCCTCGCCAAGAAGAAGGCTTGTCATGGATGCTAGAAAAAGTAGAAGAAAAATACCTAACGCTATTTCTTTCCCGTTCATGTACATCTCATCGGGTTCCTCCGTTTGGTCTTTATGACCCCGCGGGTGTCGGTGGGTATGGGCAAAGCGTGGATGGGGTTTGGGATTGCCGCTCTTTTGGTGACGATTTTAGCATCCAGTTCCGTTCATGCTCATGAGCAGCAGACGCTCACAATTATCCTGAATGATAGTGGGGCCGTAGTTGGAAATATTTCCGACCCTGCATTTGTTCAAGGGAATGCATTATGGTTCAAAATGCATGATACAACCGAAAATGCTACCATGCAAATTGGGATTGATTTGAACGGTGACGGCGTGCTTAATTCCACGATGGATTTCATCTCGTCAACGCTTGTTGAGGCGTGTGAATTAGATGAAAACGGCTCGTTGGTAGATGAAACATGTGCGGTTTCGGCGACCTATGTATTTCCATTGAATGCAACGGTCGGCTCGTACCAATATTGGGTCATGAAGGATGTTAACAACTCAACTACAAACTGGACGTATGAGATTCAATTGTATGAGGACATCCACGATGACGGCGGACCAGCTCCCGGAGATTGTTTCGGGGCTGGATGCGATGACCCAGTGAAAACCACTGATGATGGTGAGGTCGTTGAAAGTGATGGGTTTTCTCAAAATGATTTAGTGAAACTAACAGCCGTTGTTGCTGGTATCGGAGTTGTATTTCTTGCGCTCTCAATACAAAATGAACGGAAGGAAAACGACAAGGAAAAACACTACACAACCGCATTGGAAGAGGAATGACTTATCCCTCGATCAAGGGGCATTGTATGTCATCTACGATTTCAATAATGTGATTTGAAAACAGGGTTCGTATATTGTTCATCTTCAGATGAGAGGGTGTGCCTTTGCTTTTGTTTCGCATATTCTCATGTTTACATTGGTCCTGTTCCTCTATCAAAGAATCGGTCCGTAGAAGCGCAGGACTTGAGAAGGTGAACCGTTACGCAAGGTCATGGTGGGTACCCGTGTCAGCCAAGCATGCCTTCTGGTTCTGCTCATGATTTCTGCACCGCTTTCTGGATGTTTTGGGGAAGATGACGGTGAGAGCCTCATCAATGCCTCAGATGTTACCATCACTCCAAAGGTCCTTGTCGGAGGTTCCTTTCAGCCAGTAACTGTTGCTGTAAGTGAGGACATGTCGGTATTCCTTCCTTATCTTGTCATTGACACTGAAACAGGATTTGTCGCAAACTCGACCGTTTTAGACTTGAAGAAAGGAGATTCTGTACAAGTGTCGCTTCTTGCTCCGCCACGTGCAGGTCTTGCTGTTGCGCTTCTTGGAGAATATGGACGTGATTCTTGGCCCATTCGTGATGCAAACGAGTCTTGGGCTTCTTGGTTTTCTGACGGTGGACATCTAAGCGCTGATGGCGGCGCAATACAGCGAACCGGCAACGGAACGGGTTTGTTTAATGCCAGTTCCACGACGGGTGGCCCCGCTAATGTCGTTACTCTGACTGTTGAGCGGCCAAACGCTCCCGCTTACAGTGCGGACGAAGGTGGTCGGCACTCATCGGGTCTTGTGAACGGTCGAGCCACGTACAATTATCTCCATCACCTCACCGATGAAACGCCGGACCCTCTTGACTTGACTGATGGCGCTGTTGGGTACCTTAATCGCTGGGCTGGACAGGGCAATACTGCATATGAAGCAGGGGCCGTCTATATTATTGACACACTTGAGTCGTTTGGATTGACGGTTGACACACAACGGTTCGAATTTACGGACGTCTTTGGCAATCAGAACCCTGAATCCTACAACATCTGTGGATTCCGATACGGAAGTGAAGTACCGAATGAATGGATGGTTTTTGGAGCTCACTTCGATGTTGCCCCCCCGGCAAATTTGCTGTTGGCTGACCCACACCTTACTGGAACACGAACCTACGGAACGGGCGTAGGGGCCTACGATAATTCTGCGGGCACCAGCATGGTATTGACTGTCGCAGAAGCGATGTCTGACTTCGATACCCGCAGAACAATGGTGTTCTGCTTCTGGTCAGGTGAAGAAGGTGGGAAGCGTGGAAGTGATTACTGGACTGACTATTATGTCAAAGAAGACAATCCTGACGTTACCGTTACCAATTACATCAACTTGGACATGGCTGGAGTAAACTGGCCTGGTGGCGGTGGGGCTCCTCATGGCGACCCAGCAACGGAAATTGACCCAGACGGATATCCCAAAGATGAGGAAGTTTGGCCGATGCGTGTTTATCTCGGCCCATCTCTTGACCACGATGTCATCAATCAGCCAGAGATGGTTGGACTCACCCTTTGGATCGGTGCTGACGCCATTGGTGTGGAGCAACAACAGAGTGTTTTGGTTGGAGAAGGATTCGCAGAAGACACGTGGAAGGTTGACGATTGGTTGGACCGTGGAAAACCGGAAATTGTTGTTTATGAGGACGTTACTGCTCGTTCTGACCATGCGAGTTTCCAAGCGAACCTAGGTACTGTAACGTTGGGATTCGGAGGTCTTGTTGACGGCTATTGGTGTTACCACCAAACCTGTGATACACTTGAGGAAATGGAAATTTGGATGGATACAACTGGGAAGGGATACGGGGAAGAACACTCGGGAACCTCAAACCTTGTTGATAGTCTTGACATCATCACGTGGTGGGCAGCATACAGTTTCTTCCACTTGGATGAGAAACCTGTTACCAACGCTTACCTTTGATTCATCTGATCAAATTTGAAACGGGTTCTGCTACAACCAACAATACTCCCGTAGGCGTCCAGAAGCCAAGGAACATTGTGAGCAGCGGAACTGCAAAAATGAGAATGACTGCGTAGAATGCGGTCTCGTTCCAATCTTTGACTTTCAAACCGTCAAGGGGTCCAAACGGCAACATGTTGAACAATCCCAAGAAGAGGTTTGCACCGAGCCAATATACGCCAACATCGATGAGCATAGCCTGCCAGACAAGGCTACCATCGAGCAGATAGCCTTGACCGAGGCCTTGTGTTGATATGCCGAGAGGCAGTGTTTCAAATGCTCCTGAGAGTCCAAGGACGACGCCCCATAACGGAATTCCAATGATGAAGAGACCAAGATTCGTCAACGGGCCCGCCACGGCGATGTGACCATTTTGACGGCGAGTGACCATGCCAGCTACCATAACAGCGCCCGGGGCCATAAAAAGAAAGCCAAGAAGGAGGGCGAGAAAGATGCCCATTTGGAGCCCTTTTGGGTCTGCCCTGAATTCCGCCCAACAACCGTTCTTCTTTGCAACGAGTTTATGGCCGATTTCGTGAAGAAGAAAGGCCGGGCCGATCGCCACAAACATCACCGGCATTGAAAGTAAAAGGTAAACGGACCACTTCGTGAGTCCGAGAGAGCCTAATCCAGAAATGCCACCAACTGACATGAAACCAAGTGCGAGTGTAAATGCCCCCATCGCTTGACGGAGATGTGCTTTTTCTTCCTTGCTGAAATGCCATAGCGGGCCTGCGTGATGTGAGGGAGGTTGCCATGCTTGTTGACCAAAGAATTGGGCAAAGGCGGGTGGGAGTTGGTTTCCTGTAGATTTCGTATCGAAATGAATGGTCCCTTGTTCGTCGGTACGTTGGTGAATGTGGCGAACCCGTGATTTTGCCCTGTAAGAGGGAGAAAAGGGGTCGTCATCAATGAGGTCGGCTCGTGAATCTCTCCGCCCCATGCTGTTTCCTTGATGTCGTTCACTTTGAATCCTCGTGTCCGAGGGTTCATGTGGTTGAGTGGTTTCGTCCTCATTGCGATTCTCATGTCAATGCCACGCAAAGCGATGAAGGAACTTGGGTTCCAAGCTTGCTGCTTATGGTGTGATGCTCCTGATGATGCAGGTGCGGCACGGTGTGGGCCCTGCATCAATCATCATAGAAACGTGAGGGAAACAATCGCTGCAAGCCCTCCTGATGACCCTCTGTTTCAGTTAGCAAAAGAGATCATGGCTTTTGCAGCAGCCCCGCATCGCCACGACCACGACGAGGCTCACGGTCCTGTTTTACGCGAGCAGCAGCGGTTGGCTGCTGGTTTGCAAGAGCCTGTTCCGTTACCGACTTCAGAAGAAGTTGGAGATTTATTCGCCCAGCAGAAGTCTGCAAATAAGGAGAGTCTCATTCAGCAAATTGGAAATAAAAACCCGTGGAAAGACCGGGCTCCGTCGGTTGAAGTTGCTCGTATATTGGGCCAAGAAGCGTGGGACAGTGATGCGTTGAGTGTCGATGTCAACTACGGTGCAAGGACGGTTCCTAGTGTCCCTATTCAACCGGTTAACCGAGAGGAACGTTCTGGAGAAGATACGGTTCTTACCGACCGAGTTCAGGCCGCAGCGGAAACGTCAACAATGGACGATGATGTTGCTGAAATTTTTGAAGAAATTGAGTTCAAGCGTCGTCAAAGCGAGCGTAATGAATTGAAATCGGCTTTGAAAGACATCAAAAAATTAGTTGATGATGATTTAGAATTTTAATCAACACTCTTCTCTAAACGGCTCTCGGACAAGTCCGGGAAGATTGAGATTGTAACTTACTCGCTGTGTACCTTTGCCTTTGGATTTCTTACCGATAATCTCAATGTGACCTATTTCCTTGAGGTTGGAAACATGCGTTCCTGCACATGGGCACATGTCGACCTGTTCACCGATTTGAACAACCCGTAAATCGCTTACAAACGCCGGTAGAAGGTCCATATTTGTCCGTTCTGGAGGCATGATTGCGTTAATTTCCTCGCGGGTCATGATCGAATCTGTGACTTCAAGACCCTCGTCAATTTTATCATTGACTGCCTGGGTCATGGTACCCAACATGACTTCATCAAACGAAATGGGATTGAAATCGATTCTGGAACGGTCAGCATGGATTTGATTCCCAACCGTGCGGGCTCCGTTGAATAATTCATACACCAAACCACTAACGAGATGTTGGGCTGTATGCATTCGCATGTGGGCATATCGGCTTTCCCAATCGATGGACCCATGGACTTCATCCCCTACGCTCAATTGGTGACCTTCACCAACTGTATGTTCGACGTCTGTCCGACCACGAACTTCAGTTACTGAGACCGATCCATTTGGCCCGCTAAGCGTACCTGTATCCCAATGCTGCCCGCCACCAAGCGGATAGAAAAGAGTCCGGTCCAGGATTACGGACGTTTCGGTTATATCAACGACATTTGCATGAAATTTTTGAAAATATCCCGCTTCAATGCTTTCGAGATACAACTTCTCGGTAGACATGCCCATCCCTAAGGTCGGTCATTGAAGAGATTAACCTTCAATGGGTTGAAGGAAGTCTTCAATCTTGTTAGCATTGCCTTCTTCGGTTGCATCAATGACGATTGAAGGTGTCTTCCAGGCTGTATGAAGAGCAACTGTTGAGCGCCATAGGGCTCGGATAAATCCGACCTCTTCATATTCCCACCCCCGTTCTTCAGCATACTCTTTGACAAGAGGTGATGCCTTTGGTAGGTTAAAGTGGGAAAGGGCAGGAAGGAGGTGGTGTTCGATTTGGTAATCAAGGCCAACAAAGAAAAACGAACCGATCGGTCCAAACTTAATCCGGCGGGCTGTTTCAATCTGTAGCCGCCAGTTTTGGTCGTATTCGGTGATGACGGGTCGACCTGCGTGGCCAACGATGAAAATTGCTGTGAGGCAGGTACCGACCAATCCCCATAGAAGAATGTAGAAGCCAAACGTTGCCTGCCAAGAAAGGCCAAAGGCGATAGGAAGGACCAACCAGAATACGAAGTGGAGGATGATGAGTGAAGTATCGAGAAGCCAAATTTTGGTAATGCGCTTCTTCTTCTTTGATTTGAAGGGTTTTGTAGCAATGTACTTCAGGCCGTCAAATCGCATCAGGTGTCCAACAAGAAGAGAGATTGGCCAAAAGGTCCACCCTTGCAAATACCGTTGGAAGAAACGGCGCACTGGGCCGCTGGTTTTGTATTCTTCTTCGCTAAAGGTAAACGGCCACGAATGAATATCTGGATCTTTGTTGATGACGTTTGGATGTGCATGGTGCTTTACATTGTGCTTTTCACGCCAATATTCCATAGAGAGGCCAGCAAAAAGTGGGAAAACAATTGCTGCAAGTGATGTGTTTCCTGCTTTGGATTGACATGCAGAGGAGTGAACTCCTTCGTGGCCTGTCATGGCAAGTGTTGTTGAAAACAGTGCGGTAATAGGAATGAGTAGAAGGCCAAATTTGAGTGGGAGGTAGATGTGTGCGCTGTACAAAACACCAACGGCGAGAAGGAGCATGACGACCTTGAACCATGATTTTGCTGTTGGTTTAACGAGTAGATTTTTGTCTTGAAGTTTCTTTCTCAAATCTGCCATTGGATGTGCTGCCATGATGAGTTCCCCCCTAAGACGTCGGACGTCTTCAAATCTACGGGCCGCGTCCTTACCATTTGAAAGTGGTGTTGGGAACTACACCTTTTTTGCAATTATAGTGAATTTTTGTAAAAATTCGGTTGTCTTTTGATACATTGCATCAAAAGAAATCATTGATTTGTCCTTTGGTAATGAAATTCTAATTTCTTCAATATATCCTTCTTCAGGAGTCCAGTAGTTCTCGGTATTCCACCAAAGTTCTGTCAAGTTATCACTTCGGGGAAGAATCAGTTCGGGAACGAGAGGAGTCGTTTTGGGTAGATGATGGTTACTAAGAATTCCACCAAACCACGGAATTGATTCTTCAAAGGGATATTGTGTTGTATGGTTCTGATGAAGTGTATGGTTCAGACGCCCAGGTTTTTGATGGGGAGTTTGAGCGTCAATAAGGTGGTTAAAAGTGAACGTTGAGGGTTGTGAGGTTTCGTTCGAGGATGTTTCAACAACGATGTATTCTCCATCCTCAGTAGTTTGTTGAATTCGTGTTCGAGTCCGAAGAGACACCCCACGCTGAGCTGCGATGATGGTGAGATGTTTCATGAGCCATTCCCAACGCATTCCCCAGCCGTCTTTACACTGTTTAAGCATGAGAAATGAGCGTTGTTCTCCTGTTAGGAAGGTATTGAGCAAGTCCGGATTTACAATGTAACCTGGATGCCATGCTGGTGTTCCGATTTCCGCATCGAGTTCAAAAACTGTAATTTCATGCTCTGATGCAAGTTGAATTGAAAGAAGAATTCCCTGAAGACTACCGCCTATGATTCCAATCTTCATGTTAATCAGCCACAGGTTTGAGCTCTAAAGCAAATACGGGACACGATGGGATACAAAGTTGACAATGTGTACAATTTGGTTCATCAACGTAGATCATGCGATGTTCGAGGGTGAGGACGTTCACCGGACATAGTGCAATACATGCACCGCACCCGAAACACCGATCCTCACGGACGATGAATTCCTTGTCTGGCTCTCGTCCCATGACCCATGGAAGGAACGGTAATTCAAGGACTCTTCGCACTCCAATGGTTCTTGGAATGAGAAATCTATGGTGAAAAGGAGTCAACGTACGTACACCCCCCCATTTCCACTGGAAGAGTTTTCATTCTCATCCCGAATACGAAGAAAGAGAAGAGAGAAATCGAATACGAAGAAAACCCGTTGTAATTGAGCGCGAGAAGTTAATCAACATAGTGGTAAAAAGGAATGAAAAAAATATCATTGCCAAGAAGAAATATGCTCCAGTGGAAACTGAGGGGTGTCTACCCACACCTTCTTCAAAAATGACCTCAACCCGTAACCATGGTCTTCTATTCTGCTGGGCGAACATCAACATATCCTGAAGAACCACCGAAGGAAGGATTCCGATTCCATTATCTCGGTGGAGGAGATGAAGTTGGTAACGTTGGAATCGTTATGGAAGATCCTGATGGAGTTCGTTTGCTGCTCGATTATGGTCTGGCTCCAACATCGCCACCGCGTTATCCATCTGAGGCGCCGTTGGTTCATGATGCAGTCATCACACATTCCCACATTGACCATCTTGGTATGGCTCCGTGGCTATGCGCAAATCACCAGACCCGTCTTCACGGAACTCCATTAACCGCACATATATCTGATATGATGTGGAGAGATTGTTACAAGGTGAGTTCCATAGAACGGTATCCACTTGCATGGGATAAGCGAGATATTGATACAGCTCTTGCTTCCTGGCACACACATGAATTCGACCAGCCTTGGACCCATCACTCATGGACGCTTACCCTACGAAGAGCAGGACATATTCCGGGTGCGGCCATGCTTGAAATTGAGACACCAAACCATCGGGTTTTACTCACTGGTGATTTTGATACCCGTGATTCCCCACTTGTGAAAGGTGCGGAACCAATTAAAACAGATATTTTGTTTGTTGAAGGAACGTATGGTGGGCGAGATCACCCCGAAACGGACGTAGAAGTTGAGCGGTTCATTACCTCGGTTGCAGAAGTCGTAAAACGAGGAGGAACGGTTCTCATCCCTGCCTTTGCAAATGGACGAACTCAGGATGTAGTCATGCTCCTCCACCGTCATCTCCCTCATCTCGATGTTCATGTTGATGGTATGGGAAAACGTGTTGCTAAAATTCATCTTGAACACGGCGGTTTCCTCCGAGATTCAAATGAATTAGAACGCGCCTGGAGATGGGTAAAGCGTGTGGGAAGCAAATCGGATAAAAAGAAAGCATTGAACGGTAATGTCATCGTTACTACATCCGGTATGCTCTCTGGCGGCCCTGCTCTTTGGTACCTCAATCGCCTACGCGAGGATCGTAGAAATGCAATATTCTTCACTGGATATCAAGCAAAGGATACCGGCGGACGTTCACTTATGGATACAGGACGTCTCGAGATATACGGAAGGCCAGCTGAAATAGACCTTGAATGGAAACAATTCTCGTTTTCTACCCATGCCGGGCATAAAGAAATTCTTGATTTCGCAAAAGCATGCGAAGCAAAACACGTAGTCGTCTACCATACGGACCCAAATCATGCTCGTCCTCCTCTTGTTGAAGCATTGGAAGCACAAGGCCATACCGTTCATGAGCCAGTAAACGGAGTTTCAGGCCATATTTTGTGAAGAATTAAGCCGAAGTCATTGAATACATCAACACCTAGCGCTACACGATACCCATGGCGGCAAAGACACCACCAGGAAAAAAGAAAGGCAAGCGGAAGCGCAAGATGCGTCTTTCACTCAAGCAGAAGAAACTGAATGCTTCCTCGGACAAGTATTCGGATTCCCTCGGATGGTCCCAAGATGTTGGTCGTACGTTAAACGAACCAACAGCACCCAAAGCCCCCGAAACGCTCAAAATTCAGTGTGAATCATGTGGTTCAATGCTTAAAATTCCAAAGCCGAAACGTTCGAAATACAGCGTGACCTGCAGCTATCCGGAATGTGGCAACGTCATGAAGTTCGATTGAGATGAGGCAAGGCCCAGTTTTCCTCGCACTGCTTTTTCTCACTTCATTTTACTCAGGCTGTTTATCGTTTGATAACGATGAAAGTATGACCGTTCGGCTTGCTACAACAACATCAATGCGGGATTCAGGATTACTCGATCTTCTCATTGATGATTTCCAGAAAACATCTCCGTATACAGTAGAATACGTTGCGGTTGGAACGGGAGCAGCTCTTGTTCTTGGAGAAAATAAGGACGTTGACGCCCTCATTGTACACGCCCCAGAGCAAGAATTAGAATTTGTTGAAAATGGGTTTGGTGATGATTCAAGTACGATTGCTTGGAATCGTTTTGTTCTTCTCGCACCGACAGGCTACAATTCATCTATTTTTGATGCCTTTGAGTCCATCTATGAAGATGAAAGTTGCTTTATTTCACGGGGAGATTTTTCAGGAACACACCATAAGGAACAGAGTATTTGGAGGTCATTGAATCAGACAAATGACGTACCCATGGTCGAAGATGCAGACGGCTATCATCCAGAAGGAGATTGGTATTACTCAATCGGTCAAGGCATGGGTGCAGCGATTAACATGGCCGATGAAAAATCTTGTTCCACACTTTCAGACCGTGGTACTGCTCTAAATTTTGCTCAGCAGACTTCACTCCAACGAACAGATTTCTCCGATGAAATTTTATTCAATCCCTATTCATTTATTTTTGTGTCAGACATGGAGCGCCAAGGAGCAGAAGCGTTTCTTAATTTCCTTCTAAATGATGGGCAGCAACGTATTGAAGACTATACCATCAACGATGAACCAGCATTTTTTACCGTAGATTCTATCGATTAGCCAGACCATTCTCCAGCGAGTAAAGACCGTGCAAGAACACCCTCTTCCTCAATCCGAGCACCGTCATGAAGTATTATCATTGCATCAGCCAGTCGTTTTGCTTGAAGGACGTTGTGGGTAGCAAGAACGATACAGACACCCGCATCTCGGTGACGTATTAATTCCGTTTCGATTGCTTTTACGTGTGCAGAGCCTAAGTTTGCAGTACATTCATCCAGGAGCAATAATTTGGGTGCAAACCCAAGTTGGCGAGAAAGAATCAATCGCTGCAATTCACCACCAGAAAGCACATGAGGGGAATGTTCTGGTTCTTGTTCAAGAGAAAACTTCTCCGAAAAATATGCACTGGCAGTTATGCACTTCTCAAACAGACTGGATGCTAGGTTCAATTCCGAGCCAACTGAATGCGTTAATGGAAGCGGCTTTTGCGGGACGTAAACACATCTCTGGTAGCCACAAAGCACATCTTCACCCTCAAGGCCAGCAAGCGCCCTCAAGAGTGAGGTTTTTCCAGCTCCAGATTCCCCAAGAACGACCGTTATCGTTCCTGGGCGAAGGGGTATTTGGGTTGGTTTGAGAATCTCACGTCCCTCTCTGCTCATGGAAACAGTTCGCTCTGAGGGACCATCATACGCCACCAGTTCAGGCGGCTTAACTCCGCTTAGTGCAGGACTTCGACGGCCACTTGGTCGCTGTACAAACGATGCTAATGCAACAATGGTGAGTGAGAAGACGAGGAGAAGAAGACCCAAAAACGAGGCTTGGTCCATGTTTCCTTTTGATGTTTCAAGAACGATACTTGTTGTCATGACACGCGTTTTTCCTGCGATGTTTCCACCAACCATGATGACGGCACCTACTTCAGCAATAGCTCGGCCAAAACCAATGACGATGGCGTGATACACGCCACTTCTTGCTAACCCAATTTCAAGAACCAATCGCTGTTTGGACGTGGCGCCTAAGGTATCGAATGTGTCTCTGTATTGCTGACCTGTCTTGTCAAAAGCAGACCATGAGCCCCCCCAGATCAGTGGGAAAATGAGGAAGGTCTGCGCGATGATCATCGCCTCAACTGTAAACAACAGGTCAAGTGCGCCCAATACGCCAGATTTGGAAAGAAGTGCGTAGACAAATACACCAACAACAACAGGCGGCAATCCATACAGCGCAGTAACCATCACACGAATTTTATCAAAAATTGGGGCCGTTTTAGATGAACACCATGCCCCGAGAGGGACACCGATGAGTGTTGCTAAAACCGTCGCTGTACCGCTGGTAAGAAGGGTGGTGAGAATCGCTTCTCGCACCGCACCACCATCAACCATGCTCTTGGATAGAAACCCCCACCATGATTCTACCGTTCACCCACATCCTCAAACATGAGCAACGGATGGACTGAGTTATGGAGGGAGTTCCGTATTTTATCAGCGTTGAAGAAGCACTGGATATCGTCAAACGCACGCCGCTCCCAAGACGGTTAGAAGAGGTAAAGTTGAACGATTCTCATGGGCGAATTCTTGCTGAAGATCTCGCGAGTAAGGTCGATGACCCTCCGTTTGACAATTCAAGTATGGATGGATTCGCTTGCAAGCACGAACCGGATGCAAACTATCCGAAAACATATCCGATTCAGGGGATTGTTCCGGCTGCTGGCGAAGTGAACGAACGCGTTCTTGAACCCAATAATGCCTACCGAATTATGACTGGCGCACCGCTTCCAAAAGGAGCGGATTCAATCCTTCAAATCGAGCGATGCACCATTGATGAAAACGACAACACAGTAACCCTTCTTGAAGCCCCCAAGCCGCATTTTGTCCGAAAGCAGGGTGAGAACCTCAAACAGGGAACTGTTTCCCTAAAGGCTGGTTCTGTTCTTACACCTTCGCGAGTGGGCCTTTGTGCGACCATGGGGTATCCCACTGTTCCGGTCATTCAACCTCTGCGTATTGCGGTTCTTTCTACCGGAGATGAACTTAAGCAACCAGGAGAAGACCTTGTGCTCGGGGAGGTTTACGAGTCCAATTCCTATGGATTGGCCGGCTTAGTTCGTTGGATGGGCCACGAAGCAATTCAATATGAAGCGGTTAACGATACGATGGACGGACTTCGTTCCACCTTACAACAAGCATCAGAAGAATGCGACCTCATTCTAACATCGGGTGGCGTCTCTATGGGGGAATTTGACTTCGTACGAAAAATCATGGAAGAAGAAGGCGACCTCCATTTTTGGAGAATGAAAATCCGACCCGGATCTCCGCCCTTGTTTGGCCTTTGGAATCAAACTCCTTTGTTTGGCCTTCCAGGCAATCCAGTCTCTAGCCACGTCGTGTTCAGAATGCTCGTTGCACCCTATCTACGTCATGCATTCCAAGCAGACGGTCCAGTGGAGTTGAAACTGCGAGCCCAATTACGGGATTCTGTTAAATCGACCCAAGACTGCGTGACACTCCGCCGCGTAACATTGCAGTTCACCGAGCGAGGAATTGAAGCCTTTCAACCCCGACATCAAGGGTCAGGCAATCTTGAAAGTTTAGCGAGTGCAGACGGTTTAACCCTGCTGCAGCCAGGTCAATCGGGTGAGGTAGGGTCGTGGATTGACGTCCTGGTATTGTAAGGTGATGACATGGAATTTGATGTAGATGAAGACGCCGCACTGCTTGATGTGTTGAAAATTCAATACCCCAAATCCAGCGCTACCAAGCTTCGCAAGATGCTCACCCAAGGTAGAGTTACGGTGAACGACGAAGTTGAACATCGTGCAAAAGAAACCGTCGTGAAAGGGTCAAAGGTGGTTGTACTTGACCGACCTGCGGCATTCGACAAAACCCCGCCCCCCGCCGTAAAAAATCCAGTGGATATTGATGTGATTTTTGAAGATGAAGACCTCCTAGTTGTGAACAAACCCGCACACCTTCTTTCTGTTGCAACCGACCGACTGGAGGTTGATACCCTCCATTCACGCGGCGTTGATTACCTCAGATTCTCAAACCCCAAAGCGTGGTGTTTCATCGTTCATAGACTTGACAAAGAAACATCCGGTGTAATGGTTCTCGCAAAAAATAAATCAGCGAAGGAGTACCTCCAAGAGCAGTTTGGTGAGCGTCAAGTCCATCGCCTTTACTTGGCATTGGTCGAAGGCGTTGTAGATGTGAAACAGGGAACGGTGAGTACCTGGCTGATGGAAGATAAATTCCTTAACGTCAAGGCCGTAAATTCCAAACACCCTAAGGGCAAAGAAGCGATTTCTCATTATCAAATTCTAAAAGAAAATGAAGACAATTCTCTCGTTGAGGTTGAGATCGAAACCGGCCGAAGGCATCAAATCCGAATGGCCATGCAATATCTTTCCGCCCCAGTTGTTGGGGATGAATTGCACGGGGCAGAAACCGACCCCTACCATCGCGTATGCCTTCATGCCCATTCGTTGGAATTCCTACATCCCTCAACAGACGACCCGGTTCGCTTTGAAGCTCAGCCCCCCCGTTTGTTCAACATCAGGTGAAGACGACAAGAACGCCTTGCTTCACCATACGCCACAGCTTCTAGCAAGATCTATGAGCAGAGGGTACCCTCTGCTTCCCCGCCCAATCAAAAGGGGCCCCTTGCTCGTAATTTTAAATCATGACTGGGGATATACGCGACGGATGAAAGGAAGTTCAACTATGCCGTAGAACAAATAGATGCTTCCTTGGAAAATAATAGCGACCAGCAACCCCTCCAGCGAACCAGCTTCTATGGCTGCCCCATATACCGAAAGATTGCCCACCCCGTACATTGGGTTCGAGAAAATGGAATAGGGTCCAGTCGTCATCAGTCCTCCATCACTGGCTTCATCCATGAACAAATCACGATAGTAGTACACATCCATGCCGACCAGAAGTGTTGCCCAGACTTTGGCCACAGTGCTGATGAGAAATGTAATTGCTCCAACGAGGAATATCAAGAGATGCGGTAGTGGTAAGTCAAGACTATTTGTGTAGTGTTGAAGGAAGATTACTACACACCAACCTTGGTTAAAGTAAACAACACCGAGAACCGATTCGTAAACAGTCCACGCTCTATCTCTTCCCAAGCGATAATGCATGCGGTGGTGTAATCTTGCTCTGTAGAAGATGATGTGACCTACGTAGTAGATACACCACACCATAACAACATAGATTAGCGCCTCTTTAGAGTTCGCGATCAAAGTTAGAGAGAGAAAGAATGAGAGCACAATGAGCAAAAATGTCGCTCCGATTTGTAGAGTATTCCGATCGAGTCGAAGTCCAGACATTCCGACAACAGTTCTTACAATGTCAAAAACGGTTCTAGCGGCCTTCGACATATGTTATCTAAACCGCCTCAATCTAATAATCAAGCGTGTTGGAAAGTTGCAAGGGTTCTTCCGATTGCCCTTGGCAACCACATGAGAACACGAACGGCTTGCAGTGGGTCGCTGCTAACGCTAGCGTCTGCACTGAGAGATTCTCTGGGGTTCGCCAGAATCTACTGTTTCACGTACCGACGGAGTAGTCATCGAGGTAGGCGAGTTGAGCATCGGTCAGGACGTCAATACTGAAACCTAGTGTGTCAAGTTTGGTGGTTGCCAATTCTTGGTCTTGTTCGGTGGTGATGTCGTAGACTTGCTTACCCATACCTGCTCCTTCTTTGGCCAAGCGGCACAATGAGAGGAATTGATTGGCGAATGACATGTCCATGACTTCGGAAGGGTGTCCTTCAGCGGCTGCGAGGTTGACCAAGCGACCACGTGCAAGCAAAAAGATTCGGCGACCATCTGGCATGAGGAATTCCTCGTTGTCTTGGCGGATGGTGCGAACGGACGTGGATTGTTCTTCCAAGTCGGTGATCTTGATTTCGCAATCATAGTGCCCGGTGTTGCAAACAATGGCTCCGTCTTTCATTGACGCAAAGTGGCGTCCAACAATGACGTCTTCCATCCCGGTCGCAGTGCAGAAAATATCTCCAATCTTGGCTGCTTCGTCCATTGGCATCACTCGGTAACCTTCCATGACAGCACGAAGGGCGGGGAGTGGGTCTACTTCAGCGATGACCACATTTGCACCCATGCCTCGGGCTCGCATGGCGACACCGCTTCCACAATGTCCAAACCCTGCAACAACGAAGGTCTTCCCCGCAAGGAGGACGCTGGTTGCTCGAAGAATTCCATCGAGGGTTGATTGTCCGGTTCCGTACACGTTGTCAAAATCCCACTTGGTAATGGCGTCGTTTACGGCGATAACAGGGTAGCGAAGGTCGCCTGCTGCAGCCATGGCGCGAAGTCGATGAACGCCGGTAGTAGTTTCTTCAGTTCCGCCGATGACGCCTTCGGCATATTCCGATTTGTCACCGTGGACGCGAACGATAAGGTCGGCCCCATCATCGAGGGTGAGTGTAGGCTTGAACTCGAGCGTTTTGTCGATGCACCAGTAGAAATCTTCGGTGGATTGACCGTGCCAGGCGTGCACGGAGTACCCTTCTTCAGCCAGCCAAGCAGCCACTTCATCTTGTGTGGACAATGGGTTGCAGCCAGACCAGGAAATTTCAGCACCTGCGGCTCCAATGGCTTCGATGAGAACAGCGGTCTCTTTGGTTACGTGCAGGCAGCCAGCGACGCGCATCCCAGCGAGGGGCTTGGTGCGTTCAGCCTCAGCCTTGAGTTTTGCCAAAACAGGCATTCGAGCTCGGGCCCAATCAACGAGGAGTGACCCTTTGTCAGCAAGGCCAATATCCCGAACGGTGTACTTTTCGCTTTTGTCCAATTCTTCCATGAGGCGGCCACTTGCTCGCCCCTTTTGAAGCCTATCGTGAACCCCGACTGAATAAATCATGGGGTTCAGGGCCGTTGACGGCGGTTGAAGAGGTAGATGAGTCAGCGTTGAGCAGTGGCGTTCAAGAACGAAGCTGAGCGAGCCGTTCTTCGTACAGAACTTCCCAGGGGAACGAACCATCTGAGCCGGGTATTCGGCCGAAATGTCCGCCGGCTGCGGTCACAGAATAGATGGGTCGCAAGAGGTCAAGGTCCCGTGCGATAGCCCCAGGTCGGAAGTCAAACGTTGACTTGACGCGGTCAGCGATGGCGCGTTCATCAATTTCTGAAGTGCCGAATGTTTCAACCCGAATGCTCACGGGTTCGGCGACACCAATAACGTAGGCCAGTTGGATTTCGCATCGTGTGGCCAGACCAGCCGCAACAACGTGCTTGGCAGCCCAACGAGATGCGTATGCAGCGGAACGGTCCACCTTCGAGGGGTCCTTTCCTGAGAATGCTCCGCCCCCATGACGCCCCATACCACCATAGGTATCGACAATGATCTTTCTTCCAGTTAAACCAGCATCTGCGTACGGGCCACCAGGGTCTGCAAAGCGGCCGGTGCCGTTGACAACCAGTTCGTATCCATCGTTGAGTAATGCTGCCGGAATCACCGCTTCAACGACATGTTTCTTGACTTCGGAACGCACATGGGCCAATTCCTCGTCCTCTGAGCCTCCGAATTGGTCCTTGAGGGCCTTATCGTGTTGGATGGCAATGATGACGGTGTGAACCTTTGAAACATCTCCATTTCCGTCGTATTCAACGGTGACTTGCGACTTTCCGTCGGGCCGTGCCCATGGCAAGATCCCTTCTTCTCGTACGGTTGTGAGTCGTCGGGTCAACCGTTGAGACAGTGCTGCGGCAAGAGGAAAATAGCGCCCCTCGAGCCCTTCAAACGCCTCCGTTTCAGTGCAGGCGTAGCCGAACATCAAACCTTGGTCGCCAGCGCCTTGGGACAAACCGTCTTGATTGACTCCTTGGGCGATGTTGGAGGATTGTGTAGTGATGTGAACTTGAACTTCGGTCCATTTTGACGAGCCGGCATCCATGCCGATGTCGTGGGAATCATAGCCGACGCGGAGGGCGGCTTCCCGAGCAACTGCTTCGTAGTCGGGCGCGGCTCCGTTCAAGGAAACCTCTCCGGCCAACACAATAAGACCCATTTCTTCCTTACCTTTGACGCAGGTCTCGACGGCCACACGTGCATTGGAGTCAATCGCAAGACATGCATCGACAATAGCATCGGAAACAGTGTCGCAGAGTTTGTCAGGATGGCCTCGAGTGACGGATTCGGATGAGAACAAGTCGACGGTCATGCTTTTCCGCCTCTTCTCGTCGTATATCAAATCAGTGCTTCTTTTGCACTATTTACGGGGGACGGCATTTCTTGCTCAACGTAGCCGAAGGCATCCGTTCAATGATGATATGACGAGCCATCGTTAACACATGAACGAAGATGGCGCCGCAGCCACATTTCGATGCTCTTCGCCCATATTTTCGTCCAGCAATGTTCGGACGAATCGACGTGGTTCTTTGCCTAATGCATCCAAAAAAGCCACTTTACATACCCAAAATCGTTCTTGAATTGATTCACGGCGAAAGCAGGACTTGAAGAACTGTTGGCCGCCCCGTGAGGGTAAGGGATAACATGTCACAACCAGGGGATGACGGTTGGATTCAAGTTCGGGGGGCGCGAACGCACAACCTCAAAGACATCTCAGTTAACCTCCCAAAGGGGCAATTTGTCGTTATTTCGGGAGTGTCGGGCTCTGGTAAATCCAGCCTTGCTTTCGACACGCTCTACGCAGAAGGTCAGCGACGCTACGTGGAAAGTCTCTCCTCATACGCCCGTCAATTCATCGGTCAAATGAAGAAAGCAGACTGCGATACAATAGAGGGTCTTTCCCCAGCCATCTCCATAGACCAAAAGCAGGGAAGCCATAACCCCCGTTCAACCGTTGCAACGGTAACTGAAATTCAAGATTACTTCAGATTGCTTTGGGCCCGAATTGGAAAACCACACTGCCCAAAATGCGGAAAGGAAGTTGCGCGTCGGACCGTACAGGAAATTGTCGACGACATCTTCTGGAAGATGGAAGGCCATGCAGTGGCCATTTGGAGCCCAGTAGTGCGTGCTCGCAAGGGAACACATGCAGATTTGTTCAGACAACTCGTAGAGCAGGGTTATCTCAACGGTCGCGTCAACGGCCATGAATCAGAATTTGAATCCGCTCCGACCCTCGATAAAAACTTCCGCCACGACATTGATGTCCGCATTGACCGACTTCGCTGCACGAAGGACCGAAAACAGCGATTGACTGAAGCGGTTGAATCCGCTTTGCGCTTGGGCGGTGGAACCTTGGCTGTTGAAAGTCTTGAGGCTCCCAAAAACCCGGAAGATTTGAGCGATAAATCAAACGCAATGGAAACGGAAGTAGGACAGACCATCGCTTGGTCGGAAGATTTCGCCTGCGCTGAACACGGGGCCTTTATGCCTGAATTATCACCGCGCGTCTTCTCATTCAACTCCCCCCTCGGGGCCTGCGGAACATGCCAAGGACTTGGCGTTCAGCGCCAATTCAATACAGAACTGATCATCGACCATTCACTCAGTGTATCCAACGGATGCGTCAATCCATGGCGTCAATCCATGTCCCCCTCATGGTATCGGAAACTCATGGAGCGTACGTGCGAACATTACAACATATCGACAACACTTCCCTTCGAAATGCTCGATGAGGATGAGAAAGACATTCTTCTTCACGGCTCAGGCTCTACCATTATCCACTACGAGTTCACCTCAGAAAACGGCTCTCAATACAAGTACAGTAAGCCATGGGAAGGCATCATCCCGCGACTAGAAAAGACCTACACGGAAACAACTTCTGAACGCTCTAGAAACCGTTTGATTGCCTGCATGACCGACTTGGACTGCCACGCTTGCCGCGGTGAGAAACTCAATGAAGCTGCGCGCTACGTTACCGTCGGAGGCATCCGCCTTCCCGAAGTCAGTCGTTGTTCGGTCCACGATGCGCTCGGGTTGGTGAAAGCGTGGAATCCAGAAGGAGAAGGTCCGCCAGAAGCGTTCCAAGATATTCTCGAGGCGTTGGATGACCGCAGCATGTTTATTGGAACTGAGATTTTGAAAGAAATCGAGAACCGACTTGGCTTCCTGGACAGCGTCGGACTGGATTATCTTACCCTTGACCGAAAGGCGAACACCCTTTCAGGTGGAGAAAGTCAACGCATTCGTCTCGCCACTCAAATTGGCAGTCGTCTAACTGGCGTCATGTATGTCTTGGACGAGCCTTCCATTGGATTGCATCAACGAGACAATGAACGACTGCTTCAAACATTGAGAGAGTTGAGTGATCTGGGCAACACGCTTCTTGTTGTGGAGCACGATGAAGACACGATTCGGCAAGCAGATTGGCTGTGCGACCTTGGCCCCGGTGCAGGACTTGAAGGCGGCTATATCGTAGCCAACGGGCCCCCAGGTGAAGTGATGCATAACGAAGGCTCGATTACCGGAGCCTATCTCAGCGGAAAGAAATCCATTCCTTGGCCTGAGCAACGTGTGGCTCCATCAAAGAAGCATCTCACGGTCAAGGGCGCCCGACACAACAACTTGCAAAACATCACGGTCAAATTCCCACTAGGGTGCGTGACTGCAGTAACGGGCGTTTCAGGTTCAGGCAAATCCTCACTGGTGTCAGGAATTCTTGCCCCAGCCCTCCAACGAGAACTCCATCGGGCAGAAACTCTTCCAGGGAAACACGCGAGCATTCAGGGCATCGAGAATGTAGACAAGACCATCATCATCGACCAGTCTCCAATCGGCCGAACCCCTCGTTCAAATCCAGCGACCTACACCAAAGTTTTCGACGAGATTCGGGCCCTTTTTGCGAACACAAAAATTTCGAAAGAACGAGGATACAAAGCGGGCCATTTCAGCTTTAACGTGAAAGGTGGCCGATGCGAAGCCTGCCGTGGAGGAGGCTCCATCAAACTGGAGATGAATTTCCTTCCTGATGTTTGGATTACCTGTGACATCTGCGCTGGTAAGCGGTACACAAGAGAAACCCTTGAGGTCGAATGGAAAGGAAAAACCATTCATGACATCCTCGAAATGCCTGTGTCAGAGGCGGCTACGTTCTTCCAACATCATCGTAAAATTCACCGCACTTTGGACACATTGAACGCTGTCGGCCTGGGCTACATCCGTCTCGGCCAACCCGCCACAACCCTATCCGGAGGCGAGGCGCAACGAGTGAAATTAGCCAGCGAATTGCGCAGAATGCCAAACAAGCATACCGTTTACATCCTTGACGAACCAACAACGGGCCTTTCGTTCAGCGATGTAGCAAAGCTCATCGACGTGCTCCATGAACTCCGAAGCAAAGGTCACACCATCATTGTCATCGAACATCATTTAGACGTTGTCAAATCCAGTGATTGGGTTATTGACTTGGGTCCTGAAGGGGGCGAGCGCGGTGGAAATGTATTGGCAACAGGCCCGCCCGAGGCTATTGCAGCAGTTGAAGAAAGTTACACAGGACAATTTCTCAAGAAAATGCTGGAACAATGACCGCCGCAGACTACAAAGAGCGTATGCGTTGACCACTCTTTGCCCACCGGGCCGGTGACACCCATGCCAATGACTCGAGTAGAGGTTACGCCACGACAAGGGGAAGGCATGCGAGACGTTCGCGGGGATGTTGTACGCAGACAATTAGCAGCCGACCACAACGTCAATGTTCCCGAAGTACGCTCGGTTTACGGATTCCTCGTTAACGGCGAAACTCCTTCTGAAACCATCGCAGAACGAATGGATGATTTATTTGCCGACCCGATCATTGAACAAGGCGCAGTGAACACCATTCTCCTTACGACCGAGATGTTTAGCGGCACACCGGATGCAGTGATTACCGTTGGATTCAAACCCGGCGTTACCGACAACCCTGGAAAGGCAGCCAAGGACGGGTTTACAACCCTCTTCCCAGAAGATATGGATGCGACGGTAGCCACCTACCAAACCTATGCATTCTACGGTTTATCCGCTGAGATTGATGTTAACTGGTTGGCTGGAACTCTGCACAACAACTTGATTCAACGAGCCCTCATCGCTGATAAGGCAGCATGTGACCAACAAGCTTGGCCAGCACTCGACTATCCAACCCCACCCGAACAGGTGTTCATCCCCCCTCAGCCGATGGATTTGGAATGCGATGATGCAACCCTTGAGGAAATCTCAGTCAATGGACTTCTTGCCTTGAATGTTGAAGAAATGCAAGCCATCCAAGCGCACTACCGGGACGATACCATTCGTGCATCTCGTGCGGCAGTAGGCATTGTACCCAATGCACCCACCGATGTTGAATTGGAGTGTCTCGCACAAACTTGGAGCGAACATTGCAAACACAAAATATTCGCATCAAAAATACACCACATTGACCACGAAACTGGTGAAGACACCGTCATCGATTCACTCTTCAAGACCCATATCATGACTCCAACTCACGATATGCAAAACGACGTAGATTGGCTCTTATCGGTCTTCCACGACAACTCTGGAGTCATTGCTTGGGACGATAAGTGGAGCATTTGTATGAAAGCAGAAACACACAACTCTCCATCGGCCCTTGACCCGTACGGTGGAGCGATGACGGGAATCGTTGGCGTAAATCGCGACATCATGGGAACCGGCCTCGGCGCTCGACCAATTGCAAATACCGACGTGTTCTGCTTCGGCCCTCCAAACTGGGAGGGCGATTTACCAGACAACCTCTTCCATCCATCACGCGTTCTACGCGGCGTTCATGCTGGCGTTCGCGTGGGAGGAAATGAATCGGGAATTCCAACGGTCAACGGAGCGATTGTCTTTGACGACCGATACATCGGAAAACCCCTGGTCTATTGTGGAACCGTTGGAATCATGCCGCGAACTCTTCAGGACGGTCGCCCATCCCACATCAAAACACCACTCGCAGGAGATATTGTCTACATGGTCGGTGGCCGAGTTGGATACGACGGCATCCATGGAGCGACGTTCTCTTCTCTTGAATTGACAGAGGAATCACCCTCTAGTGCTGTTCAAATTGGGGACCCAATTACTCAGAAGAAGATGCTTGATATGATTCTCGAAGCGCGAGATGAAGGCCTCATCACGTGCATTACTGACAACGGAGCAGGCGGACTTTCTTCATCGATCGGAGAGATGGCTGAATACACAAATGGCTGCGAAATTGACCTTGCTCAAGTACCACTCAAGCAAGCGGGCCTCTCCCCATGGGAAATTCTGGTATCAGAAAGCCAAGAACGAATGACAGTGGCTGTAAAACCCGAAGACCAGGCTACCTTTGAAGCCCTTGCAGATCTCCACGAAGTGGAAGCGACCGCAGTTGCTACCTTCACCTCAACCGGCATGTTTCATGTCCGCTACGACGAGACAACGGTCGCTTACCTCCCCATTGAATTTCTTCATGATGGAGTCCCACAACTTCAGTTGGAATCCGAATGGACGCCACCTACACAACCTCTCTTCCAACCACCGTCTACAGCAGACCATTCAACTCTCTTGACGGAAATGCTTCAGCGTCCAAACATTGCAAGCAAGGAAACATGGGTTCGTCAGTACGACCACGAAGTGATCGCTCAAACCGCCATCAAACCGTTTGTCGGTGTAAAGCGAGACGGCCCAGGAGATGCAGGAGTCATCGCCCCAATCCACGGCGACCCTCACGGCATTGTGATATCGTGCGGAATAGCTCCACGCTATTCAGACATTGATGCGGGCGCTATGGCGGCAGCAGCAATTGATGAAGCGGTTCGAAATGCAGTTTGTGTTGGGCTGGATGTAGACAAAATGGCTGGGCTTGACAATTTCTGTTGGCCGGACCCGATTGAATCCGTTAAAACGCCAGATGGTCGCTTCAAATTGGCTCAACTTGTCCGAGCAAACCGTGAACTTGAACGAGTTTGTAGGGCCTACCGACTGCCTTGTGTGAGCGGTAAAGATTCTATGAAGAACGATTACGGTTCAGGCCCAAATAAGATATCAATTCCGCCAACCCTTCTCTTTTCCCTCTTCGGCGACCACCCCGACGTTCGTTTCTCAGCCACAAGCGACTTCAAGCGAGCAGGAGATCGCATCTATCTGGTTGGAACATCCCACCAAGAGTTGGGTGCAAGCGAGATCGCTTACATGTTGAACGAGCGCGGCGAAGCGGCAGGTATTGGTGGTGAAGTACCCCAACTTCTTGACCCGGCATCCAATCTCAACACGTACCGCCAACTGTCTGCAGCGATTCACAAAGGCTTTGTCAAAACAGCTCACGACTGTAGCGAAGGTGGAATTGCCGTCGCTCTTGCAGAGATGTGTATTGGTGGGCGAATTGGAGCAGAAGTTGACATTGACGGAACTGGAACTGGAGATGTTTGGGGTCGTCTTTGGGGCGAATCTCTTGGACGCATCATAGTCGCTGTTCCCGAAGCAAATGAAAGCGACTTCCTTGCACTGATGAAAGGACACCCAACAACAATTCTGGGCACTGTAACCGATGCCTCCGACCTCATCATCACTGACGGAGAAGACCATCTTCTGAAGTCTGACGTTGAACGAATGGCCGAGGCTTGGAAGGGCACACTCGATATGACTGGAGGTGTTGCTTGATGCAGCCAAAGGTAGCAGTTCTCTTTGGTTTCGGAATCAACTGTGACCATGAAACGAAGGCTGTCTTCGAATTGGTTGGGGCTACTGCCGACCGGATTCATGTGAATCGGTTTATTGATGGGGATGCAGCGTTGGAAACGTATGATATTCTCGCAGTTCCCGGAGGTTTTTCGTTTGGAGACCATCTTGGAAGCGGGCGATTGATGGGTAACCGGATGCGTTATGCAATGCGAGACGCTCTTCAGGCCTTTGTTGAGGCAGGTAAACCGATTATTGGAATATGCAATGGGTTTCAAGTTCTTGTTAAGACAGGATTGCTTCCCGGGCCAGAGGGAAGTGCATCTCCGGACTTTATTCAACGAGGAAGTCTTGGTTTGAACGACAGCGGCCGATACGAAGACCGTTGGGTCACTTTAGAGTTCGACCCTGAGAGCCCATGCATTTGGACCAAAGGAATGACTAGAATGGAATGCCCTGTTCGGCACGGTGAAGGAAAATACATCATGCCGTCTTCGGAAGACTTGGACCGTTTGGCATCATCAAACCAACTTACTGTGCGTTATGTAGATCCAGATACTCCGGTCGGAGAAGGTCGAACCGATGTTCAACTTCCTTATCCGTTGAGTCCGAATGGAAGCATGCGAAATATTGCAGGAATTTGCGACTCTACGGGGCTGGTCTTTGGATTGATGCCTCACCCCGAGGCAATTTACGCTCAATGGCTCCATCCACATCATACCCGAGACGGAGCCCAACCACATGGTGCAGGTGCAATGGATGGATGGGAAGGCGAAGGATTGCAACTCTTCCGTAACGCGGTAGAACACGTTCGTTCCAACAGGTGAGTCGGATGGAGGCTGAAGGCCGCCAACTCCACATTGATGCATTACGAGGCGTTGCAGTGGCCTTGATGGTCATGGTTCACGCAGCAGCTACCTGGAATCCGCTTACTTCATCCCAAATCACCCCCCTAGCCTACATCGTATCTGGCCTTGGAGGCTTGGCAGCACCGTTGTTTGTGACCCTCTTAGGTTGGGGGCTCATGAAAGCGAATCTTTCGTCTCGCCAAAGACTGGCACGGGCGTCGTTTTTGTTTTTTTGTCAATTCCTTGTCAATATCAGTGCTCCGCATTTATTTGAACCGTTTACTCCAGGAGTACTCTCTTTGATGGGACTTCTCGTACTCTTGAAGCCATTTTGGGCGTGGCCACTTACTGCTTTCAAAAGCCCAGCCATATCTTTTCTTTCCTTTTTTGCACTATGCTGCTTATTCATCCTCTTCTTTCCTCAACTTCAAGGTGAAAGCATCTGGAGTATTCGTGTGCAGACACAAGACATCCCGACTGCCGTGAGCCATTTACTGTTAACAGGGACTTATCCTCTCTTTCCATGGGTGCTCTTTGCCTCATTAGGTGGTATTATACAACTCATGGACCGACAGAGTCTTACTTCTTTTTACGCTGGATTCATCACCTTTGGTTTGATCTTCTCAAGTCTTACCCTTGCGTATTCAGTATCAACTCAACAAGCCTGGGCGCTTCCATCTGGAGACGCTATACTGACGTTCTTCCCATCGAATGCACCATTTCTCGTTGCGGCAATGACGGGCGTCCTCCTCTTTTGGAGCACCTCACTACGTTTTCTTTCTCAAGCAAAATTGCTTGCTCAGACAGGGCGAGTATCTCTCACAGTCTATGTAGCCCATTTTGTTCCGCTTGCCCTCTTTCACACAATAGATCAAACCAACGACTGGTCACTGACACAGTCGTCGACCGTGGTATTTGCGTATACCGTGGGGTGGATAGTAGTAGGGTCGATATGGTACAAAATAGCACCGAAGGCAACACTGGAGCACCTCATGAGGCTCTCTGCTGGAGCATCTGAAGACACGCCATCTGTCAGTTTAAACGAAACGGAATGACGACAAACGGTTCATTGAGCGCGTATGCAACTGTCCAACCAAGGCATGGTTGTCACTGTTGGCAAGGGGCATTCTAAGTGGGGCGTTGATCGTCAGCGCAAGCGAGGTTGCAAAGCATTTGGTGCTTTAGGAGCCCTTCTCATATCCATACCGTTCATGAGTATTCTCTCAATCATCTGGTTGTGTAGCGATACGAACAACACAGAACATGGGGCTGGTTATGCCGAGGGCATCCTCTGGCTCACTGCTCCATCGAGTGCTTGCTCATTCTCTCACCCTACCTGGTACGGAAAGGTTGGAGTTTTGAGCCATCACTTTCGATTGGCGTTATTGTTCCCGTGTACACGTGTCTACTCAGGCGCTGCCTTAGCAACATCAGTGGCTGCCGTTGAAGCGTAGTCAAATTGTCACCGTGAAACGGGACGACCTAAGCCGCCCCGCCTCGTTGGGGGGACATGTTGATTATGTTCAGGCTGCGATTGCTTCGGTTGCTTTCTTTGCACCCATCCATGCGACAATACCGAATCCGATCTTGTTGATGATGTCTGCAATGTTGTAAGCGATTGCCATAGCTTCTGCACCGCTTGTTCCGGCGTCAATCATATTGACGGTTGGGTTGAACATGTATCCGAAGGGGTAGATGACCCATCCAACTACGATGAACCAGCGAAGTGCGTTAGCGCTCCACAAGAGTTCTGGCTTGATTTTCGAGTTGTCGACTCCCTTTCCGGACGTCCATGGAGTGCCTGTAGCAACGACAATCATTGCCCATCCAACACCACCGAGTACGAGTCCAGCGAATCCTGGGATGACACCCGATTCACCGAGGTATCCAAATCCAATCATGATGAGTGCACCACTGAAACAGATGCCGGTGAAGCCCATACCGAGGAACTTCTCATCGGTAATGGCATCCTTACCAACTAGGGAAGGGAACTTCAAAGCCATCAATGGGACCGTAATGATCCAATCCATGTAACGGTACTCAATCGAGACGGTACCCAGGTCGGTGTAAACGCCTCGCATGTAATAATAGTGGAATGCAGCGATACCAACAATCAATGCCGAGATGGTCATTGTTGTTCGGTATTCAGGGGCTACGTTACTACGCTCACTCATGAAGAAGACGAAGGCTGCACCCATTGAGATGTAACCTACGAAGAACAGGAAGAACGTGATGAGACCCATGGTGTCATCTTTGTATTCCTTAGCTGGGTCAATAATGTCCGCTGCGCTGACCGTTCCGGCCATCGCAAGGGCAATAGTTCCAATTAGCAGCAGGCTTGTGGTCTTAGAAAACTTATCTTTTATCATGGTTCTCAGTAAGTTCTCGGCGTCATCGCGGATATAAAGTGCTGTTTTTTTCTTACTACGGCAAAAAAAGGCAAAACCGACCGCTGTACGCTGTTTTCATTGAACGGAAGGTGATGAAATTCCAGTCTGCACGTCCCAGAGGCGAGCATAGGTTCCTTTCAGTTGAACCAACTCATCATGACTTCCATCTTCAATGACCTTTCCATTTTCAAAAACCAAGATTCGATGCGCATTTCGTACTGTAGAAAGTCGGTGGGCTATGATGACTGTTGTCCTGTCCTTTGAAATCCGGCCAATTGAACGCTGGAGTGCGGCTTCAGTTTCGTTATCCACGGCGGAGGTAGCCTCGTCCAAGACTAACAGTGGGGCGTCTTTGAGAACAGCACGAGCGATTGCAAGCCGTTGACGCTGACCGCCAGAAAGCCGATGACCACCTTCTCCGACCATGGTATCCCACCCGTCAGGCAGTTCTCCAATAAATCCGGTTGCTTCCGCAGTAGCGGCGGCCTCTTTGACTTCATCATCAGTGCAGTTAGGATTCCCATATCGAATGTTTTCCATTATGGTCGTTGGAAATAGCGTGATGTGTTGGTCAACCATTGCAATTGACGAGCGTAGATGGCTTAACTTCCAATCTGGGATGGGAACCCCCGACCATGTAATCTCCCCGGATGTAGGCTCAGCAAAGCGCAGTAAGAGCCGAACAAGCGTTGTTTTTCCAGCGCCTGTAGAGCCAACAACACCAGTTGTATGCCCTGCTTTCAATTCCAGATTAAGATTGGAGAAAACATTGTCACGCTCAGGATAAGCAAAGGTGACGTCATTAAGAACGATGTTTGAAGTTGCTATGTCCTTTAATTCAGGTTCATACACGCCTTGCTTGACTTCTGTAGGCGAGGTGAGCACGTCCAGTACGCGAGTGGAAGAAGCCATAGCTCGCTGGTAAAGGTCGAAGGTTTCACCCAGCCGAGTAAGAGGCCAAAGAAGTCGCTGCGTCATGAATACCAGAACGGAGTATGCGCCGATGGCAAGTGTGCCTTCAAGGGCCATCCAACCTCCAAGAAGTAGTGTGGCAGTAAATCCACAAAGGATGGCCATTCGAATAAGTGGCGTAAATGCTGCAGACAAGCGAATAGCTTCTCGGTTGGCGTCTCGGTATTCGTTACTCAACGCTTCAACACGCTTCATTTCGCGCTCTTCAGCGGTAAAGGACTGGATGGTTGACATTCCCGATAAGTCGTTTTCAAGAAGTGCATTCATCTTTCCGGCGGTGCTTCTTACCTTTGCATATCTTGGCTCAAGACTGCGCTGATACCGGAACGAACCCCACACGATGAGGGGGATCGGAAGCACAGCGAAAAGGGCAACTTCCCATGAAATCATCAAGAAAACGGCTCCAACAACCAGTACGGTGGTACTCACCTGAAGCAAATCATTTGCACCCTTGTCCAAAAACCGTTCAAGCTGGTTGATGTCATCGTTGAGAATAGCGAGAATGTCTCCTTTCTGTCGCTCATCAAACCATCCCATGCCCTGTTGTTGGACATGGTCAAAGGTATCAAGCCGTAGTTCATGTTGAACTGTTTGGGCCAAGTTCCTCCATAAGATGCCATAAAAATATTCGAAAAGAGATTCAAGGCCCCATATGAGAAAAGTAAGTACAGAGAGGAGAATAAGTTGGTGCCAAGGGTCAACCAAACCATATGACGCAAGCAGGGAATCTTCCTTGAGAACAACAACATCTACCGCCAATCCAATCAATAGCGGGGGCGCGAGGTCCCATATTTTGTTGAATATCGAGCAGAATGAAGCAAGCCGGATTGTTGCCCTGTGAGGACTCATGTAAGTTAGCAATCGCCGAAACGGCCCACTCTCGCTCATGTTCTTGGGACGATGGGGGGCTTTGAGAAGCCTCCCGTTGAAATCGCTCGCTAGCGTAAGTCCTATGCCCTGCCCGCCGTGACGGTGAACCGAGGGCCATGCACGTCGGAGAGACCACAGTTTTGGAAAAAGTGCGCAGAGGCAATCACGCCGCTCGCCACATCACGCTGATTGATCCAGCAAAGCAAAGCCCAGATATAGCAGCCCAAAGGGCAATGGTTGCTGTAGAATCCGGTTCCAAAATGGTTTTCGTTGGAGGATCAACCGACACACCCGACAACATTGTCCATTCAACGTGTCAAGCCATTCAAGAAGCCTTTGAGTTGAGAATGTTCGCATCCAGCCAAGACCCCGAAGGCGATGAATCTCAGTGGGATATCCCCGTAGTTTTGTTTCCAGGTGGCGCTCATGCCCTGTCTCCGGCTGCGGACGCAATCACGTTTATGATGCTCATGAATTCAACAAAACGAGAATTTTTGGTCGGAGAACAAATTCGAGGCGCTCCATACTTGGAGAAGTTTGGTGTTGAAGCCCTACCTACGGGGTACGTCGTCTGTGCCCCAGGCGGTCGTGTTGGCGAAGTTGGTGCTGCGGAGTTGCTCCAACCTACGGATGTTGAATTGGTTCACGCTTACGCCCTCTGCGCTAAAATGTACGGCTTTTCTCTGTTATACTTAGAGGCAGGAAGCGGAGCGAGTTCACCCGTTCACATCGATTTGATTAAGAAAGCAAAAGAGGTTGAAGGGTTAACACTGATTGTAGGTGGTGGCTTACGAACTTCTTCGGATGTTGAGGCTGCGGTTGAAGCTGGTGCGGACTGGGTCGTTACAGGTACCGTTACCGAAGACGCGGCATCAGTAGAAGAACTACGCAATCGTCTCCAAAGCCTTGTCGGTGCTTGTTCAAGCAACTGAAGGCTTCATTCCTTTTCTTCATCGAAGAGAACAGGGTCTCCGGTTCCACCAGGAGATGGAGGCCTTACTCCCTCAACGTCCATGCCTTTCTCAAGAACCGTTTCCTTTGTGTTGAGTTCCAATTCACTTCCTTCTGCCAGTCGAGCCATATCTTCGGTAGAAGGCGATTCAATAGTACGCTCAACGTCAGGTGCATTTGCATAGAGTTCTCGCTTCAACTCGCGGCTTTCATGACTTCGCACGAGAGATAGGGAATCCGCAAAGACTCGTCCGACAACTTCACGGGTGCGTTCGCTTCGTCGCGCAGAATGTAATTCATGCTCCATTGAACTGCGCTGGTCTTCTAATTCACGCAATTCAGCGGTTCGGTCTTGAAGCGCAGATTCAAGATCGGTCATGGTGAGTGTAATCTGTTGCAAACGCTCGTCACGCTCAAACACATCGTTGTGAAGGCGTCGTTCTCGTCGGCGTAGTGATTCATATTCCCGGTTTCGTTCAAGAAGGCGACGCTTGAGTTCTTCAATTTGCTCAACGAGGTAATCGTGTTCTGCGGAAACGGAGCGTGGGCCCTGCATGACGCGCTCCAATTGCTCCTCAAGTTCTCCTAGACGGCGGTCACGCGCATCCAAGAGTCCACGAAGACGGTCGGCAATATCTCTCAATCGTTGGCGCTCTTCCTCAAGTGCTTCGGCAGCAGCCTTCTCAACTTCGAGTTGGCGCTTCTTCTCGTCGACCTGATTTTTGAGCAAGCGAACTTCTTCAGCCGTAACAGATGTTAAACCAGCATCAGCGGCTCGCTCAAGTGCTTCAACCATTTGCGAAATGCGTCCTTCCATTTCACCGATAACCTCGTCTTGCTGGGTGGTGAGGTCTCGTAATTGAGATACTTCATCTTCCATTGAAGACCGTTCTTGTTGGGAAAGAGAAGATTGTTGAGATGATAATTCAGCCTTGGTGTCCGCTAGTACGCGTTCAATGTGAATGATTTTCGCATCTGCTTCCCGCAACGCCTGTTCTGATTCAGCTAGTTTGGCAAGTTCAGGTGCAACCTGGTCGTGGCGCTCGGCCAAATCCAATTCTACCACACGTAGGCGCTGCTTGACAGTAACGAGTTCATCGTTTCGTTTTGCGAGCTCATCCCAAGCGATGAGTACCTCGTCAACGAGTTGCTCAATCGGATACCCTTTCAGCATTCCCTCAAGGGCTGCTCGCTCATCGTTGGTCGAGGTTCCAACCCGACGAATTCCACCAGGAGATGAAGCATCTACCGTCATACGGTTGCTCATCGCGTATTAACCACACTTGAACCTTCCCGCCACGACAGGGCTAAGCAGTGCTGATTTGAGACCCTTTGAAGAGTGCCGAATCAGTTGATGGAGGTGTACATGTCATCAGGCATTTCACTGGCGAGTTTCAAAGCACCAGCAGCCACTGAGTTGATTGGGTCTTCAACACACCAGACACGAACATCTCCAATATCAGAGATTTCTGCAGCGATTCGCTCAGCACATCCATCGATGAGGGAGCCTCCGCCAGAGAGGATGATGTTGTTTCGGAGAATTGGTTGGTATTCAGGGTCTGCGCCCGCAACGTTGCGCTTGATAGCATTCCCAATCTTTGGGATAATGAGTTCACACGCTTCTTGGATCAAATCACCAATGTCAACAACTTGTCGCTTTCCGTCAACAGAGAGTTCAACGGTAACTTCACGGACATCGCCACCAACGTAGGAGGATGCTTCCTTCCACTTTCGGACCATGTCCTTGGTGACTTGAGCTCCTGTGTACTTCTTACGAATAAGAGCCATGAGTTCCAAGTCCAACCAGTCTCCGGCTTCAGTGATGGTGACTTGGTCTTCGTCAGTTGGGAAAGTTCCGTAGACTCGAGCGATGTCAGTTGTTCCAGCGCCGATGTCAACAACGATTGAACCTGCGATTTCATCAATTCCATATGCAGTTGCAAAAGGCTCGGTAACGACCATAATGGCGTTAACTTGTCCTCGTAGAGTTGCTACGAGGTTGGATTTGTCGGTAAAGGAAACGTGGCTTGGGGAGCAGATGACTCCAAGAACTTCGTCGAATTCTTCCGGGTCAACGGTTTCAAGCAAGTGGGAGACGAATGCCTTTGCTGCTGCGAGATTGGCTTCATCGTCTTGTGTAACTCCGGCAGCCATTGGGCGGTAAAGATTGCAAGCGAGCTTGTTTTTGAGGGCGTCATCACCAAACAGGACATCGCGTCCGAGGAAATTACGTGCAACAGGGTCCTTTGGACGACCAACGACGGTCTCAATGGTGTGCATTTTCCCAGCGCTTGAAGCAATGGTTGATTGGTAGGTTCCTAGGTCAATTCCAACATATAGGCGGTCGCTCATTTTTGTTCACCTTCCGACTTGCGGACATACCTCCGAGTATGCCACCAACCTTCAAGGTTCACCTTGTGAAATTGGGTTGGAATCAACCCCCCTCATAGTTAGAAGTGAAGAGCAGTCCATTGTTTACTCTTCCTGTTCTTGGAAAATATCTCTACCTTTTTCTGTTTGGGCAAATGGTGCCGAAAGTTCTCCCTCCGCTTCGTATCTCAGTTGCCGTTTTGACCACCAAAAACTGGTGATTGCAGCGAGCAATGTTCCAATCAACGCCCACCGAACTAATGGAGGAGAGGATTTTGTAACGATTAAGACCGGCGCCGTATCTGCTTTTTCGCCCAAGATTAAGCGTTCAATGGTGATGTTCATAGTAGTATTGACAACAATAATTTCTTCAGAGGCTGCAGGAGATTTGTTGGTGGTCTGAACGAAAATTTGGAGAACAAAAAACCCATCCTCGAGATACTGTAAGGGGAGGTCGGCTGGATTTTCCCAAATACATTTCATGGTTTGATTAGCGGTATGTTGGTATTGACAGTCCGTGATGCTGTAATTTGAATTGTTTGAATAAACCAGCTGGGCGCCGGAACGATAACCATCCCCATCCGGATCACTCACGCTCCATTCCATAGAAAAGAGGTCAACCCAAGCCGTTCCGTTTTCCGGGATGCTCATGAGTTGGATGATAGGGGGTTGGTCAGGAGGGTAACATCCATCTGTCATAACCGGCCAAGAATCTTCTTCTGTGTAGCATTCATCTTCATCATCCAGCACACCGTCTCCATCGGAGTCATCAATACACCCGTCGTTGTTTACATCATATCCCGATGCATCAATATCAGGGCAGTCGTCATACGGGCTTACAACTCCATCTCCATCGTCATCATCGAGACACCCGTCCCCATCAATATCGTTTCCAATTGCATTTTCATTCGGACACAGGTCGTTCATGTTTGTCACGCCGTCCCCATCTCCATCGAGGTGGTCCTCCCCGTCTCTGTCTACGCCTTGGACAATCAACCCAAACCCAATGCGGTCGCCATTGAGGCCGACAGCCCCCGCCTCTCCACCAGGTGCAACATAGCGTGCCACAACCTCTACATCGAAGTAAGAATGCTGCTCAAGTAATTCCTTTGGAAGGTTGATTCCTAAGGTTGTTTCATTGCTTCCGGGAAACGAGTCCAAATTATCAAAATTCGCTACTGTTCCATTGAATTCGGTTGGAGTTCCGTCCGCGTGAATACGATCTGGAATGACAACAGTGCCATCCGGGAATGTTATCCGAATTTGTAAATCGTCAACGACTGAGGGTTCGGGTTGAGCAGGGTAGGCCAAACGAATGGCAACATCGGTATCTGCGAGCGGAGAGAAACGTTGTTGGAATCGCTCGCCGGTCTTGAGAAATGGACCAACTGCTCCTGTTCCGTCCCACGAAATTTCTGAAAACCCAGAGAGATTACTTTGCTGCCCACCGTAAATTTCCATCCACTCCATCGGGTTGGAATTTGTAAGGCGATAACTGTCGTGAACCCACACGTCGTCCAAAGGTGAAACCATTTCTCCATCCATGATACTTGACGGATTAAACACTTCACTGAGATTCAAGCGACCCCACCCATCGTTTGGATTATGCAAGTCATGCCCTCCATTCCCGCCACTTCGTTCATCTTGACTTAGTGGGGTTGCGGCGAGTGCGAGGGTTGCCCGCATGAGCGAACCAGACGGCGTAAAGCCAGGTCCAAGGAGCAGTGTTGTGTTGGCCGGGCCACCATCAGCCCAGGGCGGTTGCAGGGTAGAAAGGGGAACTGCATGTTGGTTTTCGAAGGAACCGGTCAACCAACCGTCTTGATACATTTGCTGAAGTATTCCAGCGGCACCTGCCGCCGCAGGCGTTGCCATGCTCGTTCCTGATGATGAGCGGAGATTGAAATTATTGGAAGACCAGTCGCCATCTGCCGCAGCAGATTGTACACTTCCGCCCGTTGCCAGCATGAACACTCCATCTGTGCCGGCTTCCGTAGGGCCGTAGGAAGAAGAGCCCCATACCTCAGCGTCAACGGCCTTCGTTGTTGCACTGATAGAAATCACATTACGTCCGTTGGCGGGTTCAAGAATTCCTGAGCCCGAATTGCCAGGGGCGATGAATGCAACCGACCAAGGCATCGCTTTAGCAAATCCATCAAATGCCGCAGTTCGTTGAGTGTAAGCAGTAGTGGCGTCTCCCCAGGAATTTGAATGAATGAATGCTCCTTTGGCGGAGGATTCGTAGAGCAAGTCGTCAACGTTTGGCGGCACCCAACCGTCAGAAGACACGATATCCTGCATCAGAAGTTTTGAACCGTGTGCAAGAGCTGAACCGTTGGCAGGAACCGCACCACCTCTGTCGCTAGTGACATCAAAACACACCAACGTTCCAGCGACATGTGTCCCGTGTCGGTAGTCTTCATCTCCCGGAGTGTCGTTTTCATCTATTGTTGTGTTGAGAAGCAGAACTTTCCGATGTTGGTCGCCAAAAATCCCAACTGCGGGATATTCCGCAGAAGGTTCCGCGAACATACTTGTCCCACTGGTGGCGTTCCTGAAGCAAGCGTGGTCAGCATCAAGGCCGCTATCAGCGACACCCAACGTCACGCCACTCCCGTTCAAACCGAGTTCCCAAAACGGATGTTCAGTGAGTAGGCCGTGCTCGTGAATCGAAGCACTCACTCCGTTCCGCCCTTCTGTGTTTAACACCGGCTCAATCCAGAGCACTCCTTCAATGCTCAAGGCCGCGTCGATGAACTTCACATCCTGAATGAGAACATTGGTGAAAGTAGGTATTGAGAGAAGCGGCCCAACATTTCGTTCTGCCAAGAAGCCACCGTGGGCGCCAAAAGAATCAGCAATACTCAACTTAACATCAACCGGAAGCCGCGGCTCATAAACAACACGAACCCAGTCTCCAACGTGTGCTATTTGTGTTTCAATGCCCGGCTTCCAAACCGCATCTCTGTAGGATTTTATGTCATAGTTCGCCGGTAAAGAAGCATCATATGGGACCCATACAAGAAGCGATTGTTGATCCACAACTCGGAGGGGAGTCAAACCGTATTCAGTTAACTCCAGCCAGCCGTCGGAATCCCACACGCCGCTCTCAAGCACCAACAACCGCTCGTTTCCCATCATAGTCGCTGGCAATTCGGGTTCCACTGGGGGGGCATATATCCCCGAAACCAGCGGCATGAAGGCCAGAACAATCATCGCCCAGGCCTTCGACATAACACCCCGAGCATTCCTTTTTGTCTCAATCTTGCGGTTGCTCGTTTGCTCAATTCGCGCCAGCGCGTTTAAGGATGGATGGCAGGTCGGACGGTCCGATGAAGGCCTATCGAGTGACAGGGACGGCACCTTTTGGTAGCCAACGACAAGAGTTTTCTTACGACTTTACCGCAGAAAATGCTGAACAAGCAACCGACAAAACATACTCCATTCTTGGTTCACGACACCGTGCAAAGCGACGAACAATCGCTATTGCCGATGTGTCAGAAATAGACCCAAGAACCTCTACTGAACCCCACGTCCTTCATGCATTCCGAGAGCAAATTGCAGCTCAAGGCGGCCTCATTACCGCCGTCAGTGAAGAAGAGTGAATTCTCCGGTCGTCGCCTTCTTCAACTCCTAGTGAATGGAAGGGTTGAGCCCGATGGTAGACCGCACCCAATTACAGCGTATGGCGAGAGACGTTGAGGCCTTGCGCAAACGCCTCGATGAAATTCATCTTCGCATGGAACAAGTGGATGCGGTGTTGTCCGAGCATAAGATCACAGCCGGGGCCCTCAAGGCATTAATGGCTCACGAAGACCCAAATAACGCATCAAGTCATGTATCAATCGGTTCGGGCGTGAGTCTCCATTACCGTCATCAAGGAAGCGAAGAAGGCATCGCCCTCGTTGATTTGGGGGCGGGTGTTTTTGGTGAGCGCCACTGGTCAGATGCTCACGCTATAACTCTCGAGCGAGAAAGCGACATCCAACACTTGCGGGACGAACTTCAAGGCCAAGCCGAACAAACAGAAACCAATCTCGCTCAAGTTGCTCAGGCATTCAATACTGCAGCCGAACAACTCCAATCCCTCGCCGCTGCACCAGCAGAAGCCAAAACCCTTCCACAACAAACAGCATCTGAACCAGAGCCGGAACCGGCTAAGCCTGCTCGCAAGGGTCGGAAACGGGGAATGTTTGGAAGCGATTTAACATTGGACGACTGAGGTGATTGAATGGGATTGTTTGATAAATTTCGACGTCGAGTTCGTGAAGTTGCCAGTGATGTTGACGAGCAAGCCCTGTCTGCTGATGCAAATTCAGTAGAAGCCAAAGAACTTCTCAACACGCCAACAGAACCATCCAAGCCAACAGAAGATTGGGATGATTTGGAAGCGATTGAAGAAACCGAGGAAGTCGCCCAAACCACATCTTCTCCGGACGAGGATTGGGATGAATGGGACGACGACGAACCTACCGCTCCAATCGTACTAACCAAGAAAGAACGCAAATTCCTTGAACGCCAAGAAAAAGAGCGTAAAAAGAAAGCAGCGAAGGTTGCTAAAGACATGAAAAAGCGAGGTGCCGTTGATGTCGCACGGCCAAGAGGTTCCAAAGTTGACTTGACCATGATGAGAACCACAACCGGCCGCCAACTTGTCAAGGTTAAACAAGACCCAAAGGGCTCATCAAAAACGGCAAAATTGGAAACGGAAGCCGGAACCACTCTTGACATTGAACTCGGCGGTGGTGTAGTCAATGAAGGAGGGCGTATTATCAAGCCAAGTGCTGCACTTGACAACCTTCTCGAAGAATTAGAATGGGTTCTTCTTGAATCCGATATTTCCCAACATGCAACATCCGCCCTCATCTCCAGTCTACGCACTGCCCTCATCGGATCACGTTTGAGAAAAGGTGCCGAACTACCAAAGGTTCTCGAGGCTGCCCTCAAACGTGCCCTCCATGGCCTCTTGGAAGCCGGCTATTGGGACTTTGACGCCTCAGTCAAAGCGTTCATCGACGCCGGAGACGCCCCCGTCGTCATCATGATGGTCGGCGTAAACGGGACCGGTAAGACAACAACCGCTGCGAAAATTGCACAACGCCTCTTGAACAACAACATCAGTGTGATTGCAGCAGCAGGCGATACATTCAGGGCTGGAGCCATTCAGCAATTGGAATCTCACTGTGAAAACCTGGGCATTCGGTGTATTTCGAGTCAGCGAGGCGGCGACTCTGCTGCGATTGCTCGTGATGCGATCGACTCCGCTAAAGCCCGAGGCATCGACGTTGTCTTGGTTGATACAGCCGGGCGAATGCAGAACAAAACAAACCTGATGAACGAACTCAACAAGGTCCGCAAGGTGACGAATCCTCACTTAACCCTCTTTGTTGGTGATTCACTTGCAGGCAATGATGCGGTCGAGCAAGCTAAGATGTTCCAAGAAATCATGCGCTTTGACGGAGCGGTGCTCACCAAAATGGATACCGATGCAAAGGGAGGCGCAGGGCTCTCAATCGCCTACGCCACTGGCCGACCAATCGTCTTTGCAGGTGTTGGTCAAGGCTACGACGACCTTCTTCAATTTGAACCACAATGGCTGCTAGACCAGCTGTTTGAATGAGCGAGAAGGAGAAAAACCCCCACCCCTTGGTTAGCCCATGGCGGATATGTTTGCAGACGAAGACTCGGCTCGTTTTTTCCAAATCGTACAGATGTTGCAACGCTCAACCATGCTTCATATGGGCTATTTACCCGACCAAGACCATGCCTTTCATTACAACCTTCTTGAGGCCAAAGAAGGAATCGAAGTTCTACGAATGTTTCAGAAAAAGACAGAAGGGAATTTGACATCACAAGAAATACAAATGCTTCGGACGGTCATCAGCGATTTACAAATGCACTTTACTAAAGCACCACAACTTCACCGCAAGCGGCAAGAAGAACAAGCACAGAGCGAAGTCATCCGAGAAACATTTAGCCAACCACAAGACGGTCCTGTTGAGGATCTGTCAACATCAGCCTCTGGGGAAGAAGAATAGCGGTTGTTTGATGTGGAAGAACTCTGTGCGATGCTTTGATTGGTATGGGTCTTGTTACCGACGTTAACGATGATGCGGCCCCGACCGTCCTCATTGTTGACAACAATCCGATGTCATCAATGCGCCTCACCAACCTTTTCAAGGCCAAGAATTTCAAGATCGAAGTTTGTGAAGACGGCGATAAAGCCGTTGATGAATACATTCGTCTTGACCCAGAACTTGTAGTTCTCTCACTCGACCTTCCCTCGCTTGACGGCCATCTCGCAGCATTGGAAATGCGGGAGCATGGAGGGGAACAGCGCATTGTTTTCGTCGCTCCAAGCCGGATGGCCGAACTTGCCCGCAATGCATCGTTTTCTGCTGGAGCAGTTACGTGGCTTCAAAAGCCGATATCCAGCGGGACACTAGAATCATCATGGAATAAAATCATCGGAACCATCCCCGAAGCACCGGGCTTAGAAGACTTGGACGCCCTCTATCCCGAAGATCGCGTCAAGGTAGAAGCGGATGATGGAGCATTAATGCCTGCTCTCCCAGAACTAGCTCTCCCCTTACCCGGGGCGGCACTTCCCGACCTTTTGTTGCCTGAAATCCTCATTGCGGAATCAGCACCCTCCAAGAAAAAGAAGAGTTGGTTGAAACGTGGCATTCTCATTCTCATCATTTTAGGAGCAGCTGGCTATGCCGCTATGACCCTATTGTGACCGGCTTGTAAAATCAATTTACCATTTCATTCATATCCTCGCGCACGATGAGGATGTTGTGAAATCGGTTCAACTTGTCCGCCTGTTGACTTTTTTCGCTCTGGCGCTTATCGTTTACGGGGCCGTCCAATCTGTACAATACGCCTCGTCAACGAACCATGAAGAGACCCCAAACTCATCCGACGGACTCGTTGGCGACGATGAAGGGGCGTCAAATGAAGAAACGTCCGAGGAGGAAACGGCTGATGAGGAATCCGCAAAAAATGCAGAGGAGGACGCATACGCCCCCCAGCCTCTTGGCCCTGATGCGAATGAAGCTGATTTTGACCCAGTACCGAACCAGGGGCGAACCTCTCTCTATGCCGGAGCAACATTTCTGTCCACGCTTCTCATAGGTTCGTTATTCTCAGAGTCAATTCATATTCTCCTCTTAATGGCTTTCGTGACTCCACTTCTTGCTCGTAGACATTCGACAAATGACATGACAAAGGGTCGGATTCTAGGATTTATTGAGGCGAATGCTGGAATTCACTTCTCTGCTTTACGCGATGCATTAGATTTGGCAAATGGAGTGACAGCACACCATCTTCAATCTCTTGAATCTTCGGAAAAAATCATTTCATGGCGCGATGGAAAACTCCGCCGGTATGCATCAAAAGGCACTCCAGAAGACAACATCTTGAAACTAAAAACCACTGTAGTTGGGACCCGTTTGGCAGTACTAGAAGTACTATCAAATGCAGGTTCGTTAGGGTTGTCAAACAAGGAAATCACCTCACATCTGGGCATATCCCGGCAACTCCTTCATCACCATATAACCGAACTGAAACGATCAGAATATATTTTCCCAATCACCTCTCGCAAACGGTCCCCATGGGCCATTTCTACATTGGGGTCTGAGGCTCTAGCGAGTAGCAAAACCCCGCCGATGAGCAATTAATACCTATTTGTCAAATCAACTCACCAAGTCTTTGATAACCAGCCGGTCCCTAGTCGTAGACATGCACTCAAAGCAAATGCTAGCCGTTATGATGATGATGTTGTTCTTCGGGGCAGGTTGTCTCAATGCTATTGAACCAAGTGTAGAAGTTCCGGATGTTGAACTTCCCAATGATTGGTCTGACATCCCAGCCCGGAGTATTGGTTCGCCTCAATTGCAAGGCTACGACGACTGTGAGGACCTAGAACGATCTTTGAAATATTCTCTTGAAGAAGAATACAGAATACAACTTTTGCAGGCGGCAGCCGAGGAATACTACTATGGTGGCGGCATATGGATGGAAGATGACATGGAAATGGTTGCAGACACTGCAAGCGGTGCAGAAGGAGGCGCTTCAGCCAAACCCCGCACTGCTCCAAAGTTGGTTGAGGGGGAGGATTACTCAGGAACGAATAACCAAGAGTCAGGCGTCGATGAGGCAGACTTTGTCAAAACCGACGGCTACAACATTTACTATCTTCAAGGTCAAAAACTGCACATCTTTGGAGTCCCTGAATTTGGACAGATCACCGACCTCTCAAACACAACCGTAGAAGGGACCCCTCAAGCCATGATGCTGGACGGCGACCAATTGGTTGTAATTTCAACGTTAAGTCCGTGGAGTCTTTCACGAAGCAGTCCAGTGATTGATGAAATGGGGTGGGATGGAGAATATGGCAATTGGAGAACTTCAAGCCTGACCAAATTTACAGTTTATGATGTGGCTGACCGCAACGACCCTGATGTAGAACGGGAACTGTACATCGAAGGGAGTTACATTACTGCACGAGAGGTCAATGGAACCGTCCGAACCGTCAGTCATGCTTGGATGGACGTGCAAGGGCTCCGAACATGGTTAGACCTTCCAGCCGGCTATTGGGATCTAGATTACGACGATTCTCTTCGCACCGAAATACGTCAAAAAATTGCTTGGGAGACCATACAGGAAAATCGCGAAGTTCTTTCTACACTCACTCTTGAGGAACTCCTCCCACAGGTGTATGAATACAGCAATGGTAGTGTGACAACCCATACGATGACCGATGGTCAATGCGCCGACTTCGTCGCTCCATCCGAGGGATTCAATCGGGGGATATCCAGCATTTTTGCTCTGGATTTGTCATCGGCGGAGTTTGACTTTGAAGTTGACCACATTGTAGGCACCTATCCACAAGTCTACGCCTCCCAAAACCTCCTCGTTTTGGCTGAAAGCGCCTTTGACTGGTGGTGGTTCTGGGGCAATGATGAAGCCAACGAGATGACCAACCTCCACACGTTTGATATCAGCGGAGAGGCGACTCTCTACACTGGCTCAGGGCGCATCAATGGGACAGTTGTCAACCAGTTCGCACTGTCGGAGCACGAAGGTGTGCTTCGCGTCGCTAGCACGGCAGGACAGTGGGCCCGATGGTGGATGGAGGACCCCGAACCCATGTCATCACAACTTGTGACGCTTGTTCGCTCGATGGATGTAGAAACTCAAGAACAGATTTTAGTTGAAGCGGGCCGAGTCGATGGAATCGCTCCAGGAGAGCGCATTTGGAGTGCACGGTTTGATGGCGACCGAGCCTACATTGTAACCTTTGAACAAATTGACCCGCTTTGGGTTATCGATGTCTCAGATGAGACCCAACCCACTATTTTGGGCGAACTCAAGGTTCCAGGAGTTTCCACTTATATCCACCCGTTATCACGCAATCACCTCTTGACCATCGGGCTAGGTCCTGCCAATGAGGACGGCACTGGGCTTGACTGGTCAGGAACCCAAATTTCTCTGTTTAACATCACAGATCCAACAGCACCATCTCAAGATGCCGCCCTTCGACTTTCACCGGTCAACACCAATGAAAGCGATTGGGTTTGGTCGTGGTCGGAGGCAACCTACGAATCCAAGGCGTTCCAATATTGGGCTCCGAAGGAACTCCTCGCCGTACCGCTTTCCACATACAGGTATATTGATTATGAAATCAACAACCGTTACTATTGGTCGTATGAGTATGTCTCAAAGTTGATGCTCGTTGATGTTAATGAAACGACCGGAAACCTCAGCGTTTATGGGACGGTTGACCATTCAGACCTTTACACTCAAGATGAAAACAACCGATGGTGGAACGAATACAACATACGCCGATCCATCTTCATGGGCGACTATGTTTATGCAATATCTTCCGCAGGAATCACTGCCACCAACCTTACTACGCTAGAAGAAACCGCTCGAGTTTTGATTTCGGAAGACATACAGCCTGACGAAACTACCGTTCCTGAAACGTCAGCAGAAGGCGAAGAAGGCGAAGGCTCTAGCAGCGAAGACAAACCTCTGAGTGACGAAGGTAGCGCATAATCCTCATGAAGAAGAACATCAACGCAACACCATGACAGTCGCCTACGAGGCCCAATTGATGGTGGGACAATGAAGACCGCCATTCTGTTGATTGGATTCAATCGTGTGGATTACTTTGACCAGACCCTATCAAGTTTGGAGCAAAATACCTCGGCTCACGAGTGTGACTTGCACATCTACCTTGATGGAGGCCCACACGCCAACCATCCTGACCTCAAGAAGAGGATTCAAGCCTCAACATTCACCAATATCACTCTTGTTGCTCGAACAGAAAACTGGGGGATAGGACGCCACCTCATCGATGCCCGAAGGGCCCTTTTTGATGAGCAAGGGTACGATCGCGTGCTTTTATTTGAAGACGACATGGTCCTTGCTCCGACTTATGTTCAAACCGTTCTCAACATTATGGATTGGAGCCAGCAATACAACGATATTGGAACCGTTATGGCCTACACGATTAATGAAGACCCGCTTGAACAACAACAACAACAACTCGATCAAATTATTCCTACAAATCGTCATTTTTGGGGCTATGGTATGGATCGAGCTGTCTGGGATGAAATCAAGGCAACTCTATATGATTTTGAAGACCGATATCTCAACAACGTGAGTTATGCGTACCGCGCCCACCGTTCCATTCGCTGGGGCCTCATTCGCAAGATTTCACGACAGCCGAGAAACATTCGTACGGGAGCGCCACTCATCCCTCCAACGCTTCTTACATCCCCCTTCAAGCGCTTTCCCTTTGGGTGCCCAACCAGTCAAGATGCGATCACCGCCCTCGCTCTTTGGCGGCACGGGTTTGCTCGTATCACCACCCGAGTTTCCCGAGCACGATATGTTGGCGAAAAAGGGTTTTCTTTCACCCCAGAAATCTATGAAAAGATGGGCTTTGGAAATCAACAGACCCTTGAATTTTCATCGCTCACATCATCACCCACTTCGTTTGAATTGATGAAAACGAATCTTCAAGGCCAATCCTTCAAGCCCACTCATTACGAATGAGGGACTTTCATGGAGATTAATGTGGGATTGGTGGGGCACGGCCGATGGGGAAAACGCCACCTTGAGACCCTTATTCAATTGAAAAAGGAGGGTCATGTGAAGCACATTTCAGTTTGTGACCTTGACAATGACCAACTTGCAGATTTATCGGAACACGTCGACGCATCCTTCACCGAATTTGAGCATATGATTGGGGCTAAAGTAGTGAATTGCATCGCTATTGTCACGCCACCAAGTACCCACCTTGAACTCGCATCAAAGAGTGTTGAAAGAACCATCCCAGTTTTCGTAGAAAAACCGTTGAGTGATCACTTGGAACACGAGCACGAATTTCTAAAATCTTTAAATTCGGGTGATACGCTTGTTACTGGGTTTTTATTACGCCATCACGAGGGAGTGAGGGCGATGAAACAACAATTGGTTGACGGGGTTATCGGAACACTGCGTGAACTCCACTACCGCCGCAGAACAAAACGAGACCGCCCTGCTGGCGCTGAAGCGATGAAAACACTGGCAATCCACGGCTTTGATCTTTCACTTTTTTTCGGACTGAAGGAAATGGCAAAGGCCGCCCCCGAAGTCTTTGAGCATCTACCGGATGAAATGCTCCTTGATACAAGAGGCGCGGAACAGAAGCGCCTCGTTATCGATGTTTCCTGGAATGCAGAGTCTGAACTCCGCGAACTTACGTTAATTGGCCAAAATGGGCACCTCAAGTTAACGTTCGGGTCAAACCCAGAGATGCATCTCGACCGATCTGGATTGCTGCAAAAGGTTGAATTTTCCAACATCAACTCCCCACTCTACCACGAGTGGATGTTCTTCCTTGAAGGCGTGAAATCAGAAACTCCCACGATTTATCCCAATGTAGAAGACCTTCTTACATTGAATCAATGGTTCCGAGATTTGAATCGGTATTGAACCACCTCAAAACCATTCAAGGTGTTGCGAGTATTCAAAAATCAACAGCACTTGCCCTTCATCATGGGACTTGCTTTTACAACCGTCCAGCGCATGTTTGCCGCAACCTTGGTTGCTTCATTGGGTGTTTGGTACCTTGAAGGAACCGTTACCGCAGGCATGCAATCACTCATTGCTCTATCTGCTCTTACCGGATTGATATGGGGGCTCTCTGAGCGTGAAGTCATGACTTCAACACTCCACCTACAAGGAAACGGACCGTGGCAGATGATTGCCGTTATTGCTAGCATCGTCGTTTTCGCACAAGTTTCAGTTTCAATGTGGGCCTTTCCAACCGTTGGCGCCTATATCTTGTCTCTCGCCTTTGTCGGCTCATTCTGGCTCACAGGGTTTATGATTCAACCCAACGGCAACTGAAAACGTTGTATCTCTAACTGCATAATCCTGTTGTCTTTCATGCGAAGTGTCAAAGGCAGAGGCCGATGGCCTAAACACGAGTATCATGGCTACATTCGGCGATCACCCAACATTACCCGACGCTCTTGAGGCCCTTTTGGAAGACGATGTCCACACGGTCTTTCTCAAAGCCGAGTGCCCCCCACGCGTGAAACGAGGAACAATTGGACAACTCAAATTGGTCGAGGTAGAAGATAGCGGTACCGACTGGGATACGCTACGAGTTGAAGCGTTAAGCGACGAATTAGCCGAGTTGGTAGAAGATAACCGACACCGCAGTGACTGTTTTCTGGAAATAGACCGAAAGGGATGCAGAGTTATTCAGCTCGGCGATTTACGTATTGCTTGCGCTTGGCCACCGTTTTCCGACGCCCGTGAAATTACAGTGGTTCGACCTGTTGCTAAACTGAGTATTTCAGATTACAATCTCGATGAACGCCTCATTACCCGTTTGAGTAATCACCATCGTGGAGTCTTCATTTGTGGACGTCCAGGCTCTGGAAAAACAACGCTCGCACAAGCGATTGCAGAATATCTTGACACTGATGTCGGCGCCTTGGTCAAGACAATGGAGGCTCCCAGAGACCTGCAACTTGCAGACCGAATTACGCAATATGCTCCGTTGGAAGGCGATCTTGAAAAAACCGCTGAGATCCTCTTCCTCGTGAGACCCGACTTTGTTATCTTTGACGAAGTTCGCCGAGCACGAGATTTCGAAATTTTTTCCGATGTTCGCCTCGCAGGAGTTGGCCTGTTGGGCGTCACCCACGCAAATTCAGCATTGGAAGCCATCCAGCGATTGATTGGAAAGGTAGAACTGGGGCTCGTAAGCCAAGTTCTTGACACCATCATCCACGTCGAGGCAGGGGCAATTCAACAAGTGCTCGAACTGCGAATGACAGTAAAACCCCCAACAGGGATGCAAGAAGAGCTTGCACGACCCGTCATCGAAGTTATCGAATTTCCAAGTGGGAAAATCACCCATGAAATGTTCGCTTTCGGCTCCGAAATTGCCGTCGTACCAATCGACGGAACGAAAAAGGCCATGTCGCCATTGAAGGCTCTGGCCAAAGAACAGATTGCTTCACACATACGACAGTGGGTAGGAGTGGACTGCCAAGTAGAATTCAGCAGTGAAAGCGCCGCTACAGTTTATGCCCCCCAAAACATGATTGCAACGCTTGTTGGCCGCGGGGGAGATAATGTTAAACAACTTCAGGACGAACTCGGGGGGATTCGCCTCAGTATCGAATCGTTTGATGAGATGCCGGAATCCCTTGCTCGTCCAAATGCATTTAGGAACGATAAGAGGGGCAAAGGAAAGAGCAACTCTGCCTGGGATAACTCACGTCGTAAAGGCGGAAACAAGGGAAAGAAATCAAGACGTTGACCACAAAGTGAAAAGAGGCCACTTCGGGGGCGCCCAACTTAATTATCGGGGTCACCTTTAATAGTGAATAACCGGGGCTTCGCGAATAGAGGATTGCTCATGTCCGACGACGAAACGCCGCAGGGAAATAACGAAAGCGGGGCAATTGCCTTCCTTCTTGAAAACCGTTCATGGCTCAATGGACTTTCATTTATCATGATCCTCTACGCCGTCTGGGCCGTCATCGAAGTCCTCACAAACACCTACTTCACAGGGATGCAAATTCCTCCGGTTACTGGAGTTGAGACCAACATTGACGTCACTGATACCCAGCGTAACAACAGCGGATGGGTTATGGCTTCAGGCGCCGTGTTCGGCCTTATCGGACTGGCCGTCCAATACATCTACAAGGGCGCCCCTATGGTTGATTCATCCATGGCCGCAACTGCAGCAATGATCCTTGACCAGGCTACTGCAGGACGAGTTGATGAAGCAGATTTAATTTCAAAGGCTGAGGAAGCAGCCACCGTTGCAGCCGCAGAGGTTGCTAAGGAGACAGCTGAAGACACCGTGATTGAAATGCTAGACCCCGATGCTGGCAAAATCGAAGATGAAGAGGCGGAGGCCGAGGTTGAAGAACCCGTCGAAGAAGAACCAGAACCAGAAGCGGAAGCCGAGGTTGAAGAACCAGTCGAAGAGGAACCAGAGGCGGAAGCCGAGGTTGAAGAAACAGTCGAAGAAGAGGCCGAAGAGGTCCCCGAAGACAGAAAGAAATTTTGAGGTGAAGAAAAATGTGGGAACATCGTAGCGTATCAGATAAAGCATTCAAAGAAACACAACGCATCCTTCCGAGCGAGACATACGTCAAGCTCATGGATGAAGTTGAAGCCGTAGTTGCAAAAGCAGAAGACAATAAGTTCGATGATGCAACGTTCATGACATACATTCCTCGCAGAGGCCCCTGGGAAGAAATCCCAGCATCTGACCACAGCCGCGCAGATGCACGAACTCGCTACATTGGACCAGCATCAGCGAAACTCCTGAACACAAATATCGTTCTCGGATCTTCCTGGATTGACTCCGACCGTTTCAAGTTTGAGCGACGAATTGAGAACATCTCAGATTACCTCAAGCAAAAAACAGTGATTAACGCAAACATGTGGACCCCAAAGCAATTGTTCACGACTCAGACGTTCTTCTTTTGCTCAACAGGCGACGAAGAGCGAATGGGTGGAGCTATTCTTGAAGGCGACACGCGAAACGATAACCACCTTCTCCTTGGTACTAAGGAAGGACAGGATTTCCCAGAGTGGGAAGTTATCCTTTGGGGACTCGGGCACCGTGGAGTTGTACCTGATTCCGACCCTCTTGACCGAGTTTACTATCCTTCGCTAATGCACCGCAATGTGTCGTTCAACAACCGATTGGGATGGATTCGATATTCACCTGCAGGTTTTGGAAAAGACGCTTCCGGCTACCTCATGACTCGTCCGAACACTTGGATTTGGCCTGCTGTTAACGGAAACCGTGAAACAGCAACTGCGTTCAACCTCCTTGTCAATCTACCAGATCGTCGCTCTTCCTTTGGGGAAGAAGGAATTTCAGATGTTTATCTGACAACAGGAAAAACTTCCCTTTACACCATGATGGGAATGATGCAATCCTCTACCGTTCGCCAAGCATTCGGTGCCGGTTCGGAAATGGTTCCCTTGGAATTCCACTGCATTGAGCCTGGACTTGACGAATGGATTGGAAACTCCAGTGATGAAGACAAGTACAGCCGCCTCTTCGAGGTTTGTGCAACTCTCGGTTACATTTTGACTGACCCGCAAGTGGGAACACTTGGAGGGGCTGCCAAGCGTCGCCGCCTGATCATGTACCCGAGTGACCAAGGCAATCTCTTGACGTGTGCTAACGCCAGTCAAGTTGCCGACCACGCACTCAAGTCAAACTATGGTTCAACCGTGTTTACTAAACTCGACCAAGCCGACTTCATGAACCGAGTCACCCGACGTTTCAAGGCCTACGCTGACCTTGTTGCTGCCTCAGATGTAGCCAAGGGTTCCCGATGGATTAGCCAAGCTGAAGTCGATGGAGAGAAGGTAATTGGACCAAACGTCCACTCTATTCTTTCCGTTCGTGGATATGACATCCTCAACATGCAAGAATACCTCGACACGTTCAACGATGTTTCCGCAGCACCCGAGCGTCTTATGCGCCGTATCATTCAATCCGTTGCCACCAACGCCTTGAAGACAGTATATCCAATGGATGTTCTTGGAGAATCTGCAGGACCCGCACCGTTTGAACACATCTTCAATTCGTCCGATGATAATCCACTGGTCTACTATACCGATGTTCGCTTCTTGGTCCCAACATCCATTGACAAGCTCCGCTTCCAAACCGCCTCCCGTGGCGCTGACCGTGGACGCATGCGTGAGGCATATGCCGCACTAACCAATGCTGACCCAATGACGAGCCTATCGATTCAGGACCTATGCCTACCATTCCTCGCTGACCTCGGTGATGACACATGGCAAACCGGTACTGGAATCAACGAGAACGAAATTATCGTTGAAGTTACAATGGCGGTCAACCCAGCACGTGTTTGGCGAGCATACCTTGACCCAACAGTCAAGGAAGTTTTCGACATGCCCAAGGGCGACAAAGGTACCGCTGCACAACTTTGGGGCGACGTGTTCATGACCAACGAAGTCCTTCATGACAAGATGGTAAAGGACGGCAACGAACATTACCTCAAGTTGTTGAAGATGGCCTACCATTGGTCCCACAATGAGTCACAGAAGCTGCACAAACTTGGCAAACACGCAAAGAAAGCGGCTCCTAGAAAGTCGGGCACCACCAACAAGGCAAAGAAGAAGTGAAACTCCAGGCGATAAAGGGTTCAAGAAGTTGAGCCGCCAGGGTCGTTCTAATGGCTCAAGCGAACAATGACGGCAGCGGGCGCGCGCCGGTTACAATTGTACGGCCAACAACCACCGTCACCAGCGGCGTGGGCGTGACACAAAAACTCGTTACAGCCGCTGTAGCCTTTGGCGATTTGATGCGTGGAACATTTGGCCCACAAGGCCTGGACAAGATGCTCTACAAAACAAACGGGACGACGGCTGTAACCAATGATGGAGCAAAAATCGTTTCAGAGTTGCTTGTCAAACACCCGGCTGCAAAAGCCTTCGTTCAACTTGCAGAAGCCCAAGAACATGCTTGTGGGGACGGAGTCACTGGTTGCATGATTTTTGCTAGTGAACTGATGAGGGAAGCCGGACGATTGCTTGGACGTGGCTTGCATCCACTGATCCTAAATGATGGCTACCTCAAAGCGGTGGCAGTGACACGCCAATCCATAGAGTCCAGCTCAAGTGAATGGGACTTGACCCGTGAGCAACTCGTCCATGTTGCCAAGACATCAATGAACGGTACCGCTGCGGACATCGAGGGGACATACCTTGCAGAATTGGTTGTCGACGGGCTCCAAACGGTATCCGGTAGCGATGGTGGAGTCAATTACGAAGACATTCGGATGTCAAAACGCACCCAGGGCAATTTACTGGACTCTCGACTTCTTGACGGTTTAATTTTGGACACAGCACTGATTCTAGACCGTTTACCTCGCCGCCTTGGTGCTGGGACGTTAGTCGCCCTCACATGCCCCCTCGATTATGAAACGTCTTCGAGAGACGCCGATATTGAGGTTGAAACAGCCGACGAATGGATGGCATTCGTTGATGCTAAGGATGCTATTTTGAAGAAAAAAATTCAGCAAATAATAGACACCGGCGCTTCTGCCATTTTCTCAGCGGAAACCATTGAACCCAGCATCTTCCACGCTCTCACCGATGCAGGATGTTTTGTTTTGGGCGGGCTTGAGCGAGCTGGCATTGAAGATATCGCCCAAGCATCTGGGGCTTCAATGTGCGACCACCTTGACGACCTTACAGAAGCATCTCTCGGTACCTTTGAACATTTGACAATTGAAACAAGCGAAAGTTTAGACGGTCGGAGAGAACGACTTTGTATGAGGTTTGGAGACTCTGCGGGCTTGGCAACGATTGACGTTGGAGGTGGCGATGGAGTGGCGGCAGAAGAGGTCATTCGTGGCCTGTACGACGCTCTTAGGTCAACCGCCCAAGTGATGGAAACACACGCCCTTGTGCGCGGAGGGGGAAGTGCGGAAATGGCTGCTGCCCTTGCGGTCAAAGAAGCAGCTGAGCAAGAATCTGGGCGTCAACGATTAGCAATGGAAGCTTTTGCTCGAGCGCTTGAATCGATTCCCTCCACCCTCGCAACTAATGCTGGCGTTGACCAATTGGACACCCTGCTTGCTCTTCGTTCTGCACATCGAAACGGAAATTACGATTCCGGTATTGGCCCTTCTGGCTCTGTTGAAGTTGTTGAACAGGCATGGGCGCCAACGGAGACACTTCTGCACGGAATCGAGGCTGCTACTGAAACCGCCTGCGGGCTACTGCGAGTCGACCAAGTGATTTCGGCCCGCGGCGATTGACCTCTAACCGAGCCAATGTGGCCTTGCGCTATGTTCAAGAGCATTGGACGGGGCCAATACGATAACGGGCCTCCTGCATGAACGGTACAGAATCATCCCGGCCCCGTGCATTACTCAGTGTTTGGGACAAGACAGGAATCGTTGAATTTGCTACAGGATTAGCAAAACTCGGTTTTGAATTGGTTTCCACGGGTGGAACTGCAAAAATGCTCCGGGATTCAGGCCTTGAAGTTCTCCATGTTTCTGACCTTACCAGCCACCCAGAAATTTTTGACGGGAGAGTCAAATCCCTTCACCCAGCAATTCACGGGCCACTTCTTGCACGTCTTCATCATGAAGATGATAGAACAGAACTTGAGCGGCTTGGATATTCGCCTATTCGCGTTGTAGCATGCAACCTCTACCCCTTCTCAAATGCTGCAGCACAAGACCCGCCCATGGAAGACGACCCTCTGTTGGAAATGATTGATATTGGCGGCCCTACGATGGTCAGAGCATCTGCGAAAAACCATCAACACGTCTTGATTGCAACAAATCCAAAGCGATACCAAAGCCTTCTGAAAGCAATCGGAGAAGTCGAAGAAGTGACTGAGGTCAGCATGGAACTACGCCGAGAACTTGCCCTTGAAGCCTTTCAACACACAGCAGCATACGATTCAGCGATCGCCAATGAACTCCATCAACGCTTCATTGGAGATCCTTCTGCCTACTCTGATGTTAACGAGCAAAGTCAACGCCTACCCTCCACTATGCTATCATCAGCCCACCTCATGCATACTCTCAGATACGGTGAAAATGCCCATCAAGCTGCTGGCTTGTATGTTGATCCGTTGAACTCAGGCCAACATTCCACGCTGGTAACAGCACGGGTTGAAGGCGGTAAGGCGATGTCTTACAACAATTATTCTGATGCTGATGCAACGCTCCGTCTTTGCCGCTCACTCTCAACAGATGAATGGCCACAAACCCCTCATGCATGCGTTATTGTGAAACACAACAATCCGTGTGGAGCTGCTCTAGCAGCAACTCAGAAAGAAGCGTTTGATATGGCACTAGCCAGCGACCCAGAATCTGCATTTGGCTCCATTATTTGTTTCAACGAACCTGTTGAGTTTGAAACGGCCGAATCAATTGGTAACCTCTTCGTAGAAGTCTTGATGGCGCCAGCGTTTTCATCCGAAGCAAAAACCCTCTTGATGGAAAAGAAAAACCGTCGCCTCCTTACCATCGAATCACCTCAAGACCGCTTGGCTCCATTGGAGCGAATTCTTGTTCGCAAACCAGTAGAAGGCGGAATGCTAGTTCAAACTGAAGAGCCACCTATCATCGATTGGACTGAGGCAAAAACGGTTACTGACCGAGAACCTACTCAGTCACAAATTGACAGTATGAAATTTGCAGTACGTGTTTGTGAGCAAGTGAAATCAAATGCGATTGTCATGGTACAAGGTACAGCGACCGTTGGAATTGGCCCGGGCCAAACGAGCAGGGTTGAAGCTGTACGAATTGCAGCACGCCGTGCCGGTGACAAAGCCAAAGATTGCGTCCTCGCGTCCGATGCGTTTTTCCCGTTCAAAGATGGCTTAGAGCAAGCTGCGGAAGCAGGTGCAGCCGTCGTAGTTCAACCTGGAGGCTCAATCCGTGACCAAGAAGTCATTGATGAAGCTAACAATCGTAACATAGCAATGATATTCACAGGACACCGCCTATTCAGGCATTGACCCTTTGTGGAGCGGTGAATTATATGGGACATTTAGACGACGTTGGGATGACATACTTTGAACACCTATTGAGAGCGTTTCGCTTGTCATTTCGCTTTGGCCTCAGTTCAGTGCAATTGATCATTCATGGAATCTTCCCTATGTTCTTCATAGATGCGGGCAAGAAGGCTGCATCGTTGTATGATGATTTCCAAGTTGAGTGATTATGCGGTTGTTGGAACTCGCCATCCAACCCACCATATGCCAAGCACAGCCACGATGAAGATGGTAGCTTGTCCAAAACCAGGGTCTCCTGCCTTTGTAACGACCCAAATAGATGAAATAGACACAAATCCGATTAACCCACAAATCACAATTTTTGAGTGAAATGGTAGGGCTTTACCCGACCGGTAATATCCGAGTAAGGGGCTTCCAAAGTATCGATTGGTGAGTAGCCATTGAAACAACTTCTGGGATGAACGTCCGTAGCAATAAGCAGCTGCTACGAGCCATGAGGTGGTTGGGAAGCCGGGGAGGAATATACCAATTCCAGCAAAAGCAACGAACAGACTGCCGACGGTAATCCAAATGCCACGAACGAATGCGTTCGCACTTGGTTTATGCTCAGCAACCACTAACGCAACAAGCTCTTCATCATGTAACAAAGCGTATTTTGAGGCAATCTCTTGAGAAGCCTGGGCTCTAACAAAAGACTTCGTGGCGATTTCAGTCACGGGACCCCTCAATCCTTGCGGCACGCTGAGCCTTCAAAAACCTCTCCGACATGAACGAAGTAATCAAATGAAGGTGAGTTTTGGGAAAATCATGACAGGAACGCCAGTGGGTGGAAGAGTGGCAACATCCGACAATCCGCTTCGTTGTGCGGTTTTGATCTCCGGGGCAGGTTCGGGAATGCAAGCTCTGGTCAAAGCACAACAACAAGACAACCTCCTTCACCAGACTTCTGTCGTCATTTCCAATCGCTCGGAAGCAGGAGGAATTCAACTCGCTCATCAACTCGGCGTAGAGGTTGAACTGGTCCTCCCCCCCAAGAGCACTGAGAATACGCGGGTTGCGCACGAACAAGCGATCATGGAAGTTCTAGAACGGCACGATATTGAATTCGTCGTTCTTTCAGGCTATATGCGTCTTCTCTCCCCCAATTTCCTTAGTAGATGGGGCGGTAGAATCGTTAACATTCACCCGTCCTATCTTCCTCATTTCCCAGGGGCTCACGCTCACAGAGATGTTATTGCATCTGGAGCCAAACTAACAGGTTGTACGGTTCACATGGTCGACGAAGGAATGGATACTGGGGCCGTGCTTGCCCAAGAAACCGTACCGGTGCTCAACGGTGATGACGAGATTTCCTTGAGCAACCGAGTAAAGGTTGAGGAGCATCGACTCTATCCACAAGTGCTTAATTGGATTGCTCAAGGCTATGTTACCATGAAATCTGGGAGAGTTCATGTTGATGTTCCTCAATCTCCTCAGAACGATTGAAATTCGTGAAACATTGCCCAAAGCCCTGCATGCTAAGGGTTGGAAGAGATTCGGTCAAGGTTCGCATTGATTCAATGGATGAGGGCGGCTCAAAGAATTCTGGAATGTATGAAAACAAAGGTTGTCTGCGACCGTTCAAGTCAGCGGGAACGCCTCCCCGTTGTGCCGTTTCCAAAAAGGCTCTGCACGCACGTTCTTCAAAGAGGAATGCATCGCAGGGAACCAACATGACATCCCCTTTAATCTGGCTCAGGGCCCACTCAACTACCTGATGAACGCCGTTGCAATGCGGCGGATCAGCCCATGTTTCTCCTTTGAAGAAATCGACCCGCGCCTCTTCTCCGCAAAGGACAATGACGCGTTTTGCTCCGCAACGTAACAAGACCTCTTTGAGTCGGGCTACTCCTCCATACATCAGTGACTTATCTTGACCCATCCGCAGACTTTCTCCGCCTGCCAACAGTAGTCCAGTAAACGACATGAAAGCTCCTCAGTGCATACCGTCAAGCAGATTTAACGCCTCTTCTAATTCTTTGAGTAATCCCCGAACACGATCAAGAAGTGCCTTTCTTTCTCGACTGGAACGAGCTTCTGGTAACCATTCAAGAAGACGCCTGACGTCGCGCGCATCTCGGTCAACAGTCCACCGTAAAACACTCTCAAGAACTGGGTCTTCTGCTGGAAGAAACCGTTCCGTCATGGTCAATACACCTTGTAAGATGTCCATCAATGCTCCGCTATGAGTAGGCGCTCACGGATTCGTTCGAACAGCTCCCCACCTTTTGGGGCGGTCGAAATAAGATGGCGGGATGCATCAGTTTGTTCCTTTCTTAGCGATAAGAAAAGCACACAGTATTGATGCCAATGAGGGCTTTGCTCACTTGCAGCAATCAACCATTCATCGTTTGGAGAAGTATGGCCTCCACGAACGATCTCTTCTGCGACTTCAAGCACCGCCGATAGTGGCTCTTTTTTTTGTAAAAGGTGAATGAACGCCATCCACGGACCTTGAGCAAGGTCTTCTAACGATAGATTTGCGAGAAACAATCCAGCCATAGAAACATCTTCTCGCCCGTGCCGTTTCCAAAGGGCCGGGATGAGTTTTGCCAATTTGCGCTGGTTCGGAGAATGGGTCAACATCCAAGAACTAATTTGGCGTAAATCCGGCAAAGGACTCCCCATGTGGAACGAAAAAGTACCGCCTTGAGTGGTGATGTCAGTTCTTGGTTTGTTCGCAAAATTACCAACACAAACCCCGTAGGCTTGCTTGAGGAACTTCATCATCTTACGCTTGGATTTCAGCAACGTAGTGGGCTGTGACTCCAGCCAGTCATCAAGGTGAGGGTTCAACGGGTTTCACCCTCATTGATTCGTTTTCTGAACGTATCAAAGAGGTCCCCGACCATTCCCACCGAATCCCGCAAGGTATTCATCAGGGTGTCGATGACGGCTGCATCTTCATATTTTTCTTTGACCATTTCGCGTAACTCATCTTCAATTTCTTTGTGCTGGTTGTCGTCGATGTCAAATTGCGACCGTAGATGGGCGAGGACGCGAAATTCGTCACGAGAAAGTGAGGCATTGACGATAGCGACCTCAAACACCTTGGTGTAAATTGAGCGCATAACCTCAGGGGATATCGAAGGGCCTGGGCGAGAATCACGTTTGGTTTGAATGGCCTCGTAAATGTAGGCGGGCTCGTCCGGAGTTAATTCCAAAACGTTGGCGAGTTTGATGATTAAGCGCTTCTCTTCCCTCGTAAGGACGCCATCAATAAGCATGACCTCGACGGTTGAACGGAAAACATCCAAACTCCCAAGTTCCGGCGATGACACATGTTCACCCAAGAACTTCATCCACTTGAAGAATCCGTTCCAAAAAAACGTAATGTTAGGGTTTCGTTTGTGGAGAGGTTTCAAAAAGGGTCGGCTGCTGGGATAAGCGTTCACATTCACTTCATCCTTCCGAGGATGGCTGCAAATGACAGCACCGGATAGATCGTTCGGCACTGATTTGCAAGGTTCATGTGTTCGTAAGAAAAAGAGGAATTCTCATGGGAAGAAACAACGGTCGCAGTGGCGGCGGAAATTCAAAAGGCAAGGCTATGAAATATCAAATTCGAGCCGATATTAAAGTGAACGGAACGGTCCAACGCAAGGACATCATCGGGGCCATAATGGGCCAAACCGAAGGGCTTCTTGGCGATGAACTTGAACTTCGAAAACTCCAACGCACCGCTCGTATCGGACACGTTGATGTTGAAATGGAAACCAAGAACGGAAAAGTGCATGGAACAATCATCATTCCAAGCAGCATGGATAACGTTGAGACCGCCATCATTGGTAGTGCGTTAGAAACAATTGACCGAATTGGACCCTGCAACTCCATCATCAAAGTTGTTGAAATTAGCGACATTCGTGCTACGAAGAGAACTGCAGTTGTTGACCGAGCAAAGGAACTCCTCCTTTCTCTTGTCAACTCTGGAGAAGCTGCGTCAAAGACTGTCATTGAAGAAGTTCGTTCAGTACTCACAACTGGAACTGCAACTTCCTTCCACGGACTAACATGTGGGCCAAACGTTGAATCCTCATCTTCCCTGATTATCGTGGAAGGTCGAAACGATGTTCGAAACCTGTTGAACTGTGGACTCAAGAACGCTATCAGTGCCGATGGCTCGGGTAACATCAAGCAAGAACTGATCGATTTGGCAAACAGCAAGGAAAGCGTCACCGTCGCTATTGATGGTGACCGTGGCGGTGAAATGCTATTCTTACAACTCTATGACACGATGAAGGTCGATCATGTTGCTCAAGCACCTGTTGGACAAGAATGGGAGCTGTTGCCTCAAAAGACCGTCACCATGCGCCTTCAAAAGAAGGTAGACGCTGCTAAATTCAAGCACCAACTTGACAACAAAGAAGCCAAGGATAACGAAAAATTCGGCGGTGAAAAAGATAAGGATTGGGATAAGGATATGGATGAAGAATTCGCTTCTGAAGAAGTTGAACTTGCTCCAGCAGACATCCAAGAATTGTTTGACATGGCGGAAGACATCGGTAAGAACAAAGCCGTTATTCGATTTGCTGACGGTACATTTTCCGAACAAATCGGACCCTCAAAACTTGAATCAGCAATGACAGAATCAGAAGAGGCAGAAGCTGTAATCTTCAACGGACCCGTAACTGGAAAAGTGCTTGATTACATCAACCAATCAACCGCCTCCACACTGATTGGTACCAAAGAAGGCAAGGACTTCAAGGCCCCTGAAGGCGTGAAGATCTGGCTTTCTGAAGTCCACCGCTGAGTGAGCGGTTCGTTGAAAAGCAATATCGGCTTTGCCCGTATATGGACGAAGACATTGCTACGGACTGGCCCGCGCAAGAGGAAGAAGAAACCCCATCTTTGGATGACGTCACTCTCGGAGAGGTAACTCAACTTGCTAACACTGACAATGACGGTACGCAAGAGGGAGATCCCGATTCCGAGCCTAATAATGAAGATGATAAACCATCAACAGAATGGTCATTCCCCGTTCGAGCGGCTCCTATTTTGGCCCTTCAAGGCGAAACGGTAACGGAGTTTCCTCTGAGCCAACATGTAACGGGGCACCAGTCAACCTCACTTATCGTTGATGAAAAGCTGATGAGGATTGTAGAGTCTCGGTACGACACAGACGGCATTCGCCGCCTCAACGTGCGTATGGCCTTGGTCAAAGAGCACATTTCCGGATATTCCCATACACACCTCGATATTTTTCAACGCCTCATGCCGATTTGGGCCAGCTCAGCCGGTTTTGGTCTGCTTGTTTGGCTCATGATGTTGACGAACCTTCCCATGATTGGTGGAGGGGCATTCATTTTGGCTGGACTGGCAGGGATACTGCTGGCTAAATTGGACCTCCATCGGATTTCCTTTTCTGACCACGGGGGACGCCATGACTTTTACCTCTCGGGATGGAGGCAAAACCCGTTTTTGATCTACAACAGCACTGCCCTTCTCGGGCCAGCATTCGTAGGTTTCCTGCGGGATGGGGAACTCGATACGCAACACATTGATGTAATCGTAGAGTCAATGAAGCAACCAATACAGCCAACCGTAATTGAACACGTTAAGCCATCACCTGTTCCGGCCGCACAACCTCTCCCAAACATATCACCACAGCCGCCCATACCGTCCCAAATTCCAGCTCCACCTGCGCTTCATCCCATTCCTCTAGCTGGGCCTCCTGTTACGGCGCCTCAAACGGATATTCCTTCTCCACCTGTAGCAGCACCGATTCCCCAACCCCTTCCGTTACCGCCAGCACCTGCGGCCCCAGCAATGGTTCCATTCAATTCACTCCCGCCGCCGCCGCTCCCCCCGCCTGTGCCGCAAGCTGGGGCGCCGGCCATGGACCCTCTTTGGGATTGAATTAGGCTGCAACGCCGCCCGCGGAAGGCAAAACAATCGCATCATAGAGGCGTTGAGCTTCCTTCTTAATTTCATCAAGAGCGTGCGGCAGAACATATTCGTCCTGCATCAGGGGAACCCTTCGGCCTGGGCCCGGTATTCGAGTGAGGGAAGTTCCGAGTTCAGCAGCATCCTTCAAAAGGTCGCCACTTGCACCGGAGTGGCGTGATTCCAACCGATGGCGCATCCACTTTTTTAGGGGCTTAATTGAATTTGAAAGTACCTGCAACACCTCGGCTCGTTGCTTGTCGTCTCCAGTACCATCAGGTAAACATCTCAATGTAATCCGTAGCAAGCGGGCAATGCGAACATCACGAGGAGTGACATTCACATGTCCAGCAAGTACCCTTCGCACGTCCCCCATTGCATCAAGACCAATATGCTCAGTTGAATGAGCAGCATCGGCCAATCCGAGTTGGGAGAGCAAAGTTGTAAGAGCGTTCAAAGCGGCAGAAGTATCCTCTCCACTTGCATCCTGACGAACTGGTAATGTGGCCTCAAGCAAGGGCATTGTTGGCTCACTGGACACGTCTTCGTCCAGCTGCTCATCCAGTTCCACAACGACATCCTCTTCGCTAGCAGTTGAGGCTTCAACTCGTTGTACCTCTGGAGCCGTATCAACTGGTTTGTAATCTCTTTTCAGGCTTGATGGTTGCTCTGAAATTGGAAGTGTGGGCTCTTCTGCATCGTCAAAGTTCTCCTCGCTATCATGAGGTTCCATAGCTTCAAGCATGGCCTCATGGGCGTCCTCAAGAGTATCTGCAGGTGCTTGAACGGGCCGTCCTCTTTCGTGGAGTGGGACCAAGGTTGGACGAGCAACTCTTGGTTTCCATAATTTGAGTTCAAACGATTCGTCTTCCACGGCTCGCTGTGCAAGATGTGCAGACAATGCAGGAATCCTATCGCTGAGCGAAGGCAAGCGGGAGGGGCGCCTCAATTCCAATTCAAGTTGCAATGCTAAATTGATATCCCTATTCCACGGAAGGTACTGAAGTCGGCGCCTCAACACTTCATGATGTTGGATATGCTGTCGTGCTAAATTGAGTTGTCGAGCTACATCTCCTGGATGGTCAGGTAAAGATGAAAGCCAGTCTTCAACATCCCAACCCATCTCCTTGAGCCGCTCAACCTCTCCGTTCAATTGAGAAATAAATCGGGTTGGAAGTGACGATGTAGCCCCCAAAGTCACCGTTGAATCCGAACGCTGTAATGTAGCAACATAACTTTCAAACTCATTGAGGTTCATAGCCGAAGTATCCCGTTCAGTACCGATTTTATCGGCGATTCTTAGGTCTGCAAGTTCTCTATTGAGCATGTCTCGGTGGCGGTTATTTCTTCGCGTGCGTTCATTGATAAAGTGCTCCACCTCATCCATCAACTCAACGCTAAGTTCAGTTTCGCGCAATAATCTAACGCGTCCTGTTGCCCCGCCCTCTCCTTCAAAAGATACGTCAACAGCTTCCAAATTCTCGATAAGAGAAACCGCCCTATCCCATTTCGGCCGCGCATGGGTTAACATTTCCATTGTTCTCAATGGGTCTTCAAACAATCGTTGGCGCCACTCATCAAGAACCAGCCCTGCGCCCTCAAAGTGATCTATAAGAGAGAGACCATCAAGTTCCAATTGTTTCCAAAGTTGGTCTAAAGCGTCCACAGCGTCTTGTAAATCTTCACTGTGTTCAAGCAAACCGACCCATTTCCTACTCGTTTCAACACGACTTGGCCAATACCGTTCAAAGCGATTCCACCGCGCTACTAAGGCCAAATGTTGCTCGATCGAATCTTTGATTGATTCCAGGTTGGCTTCCCATTCCATTAACTCACTCGGATGTAAATCTCCTTCGTGAGGAAATACAATCCCCGACCCCCTCCACTCTTGGATAATCGTTGAGACTTCCAATCGCCGGTCTTCAAAGGTTTGACCCAAACGGTTGACTTCTCTTTCGATCTCGTGGAGTTCATCATCTTGTTCAATTCTATTTAGCGAAGAGCGACGATGTTCCAAATCTTGACTTAATTCTTCATCAAAGGGAGTGATAAGTTGAGCGATTGATAGTTTGAGTTGCTCAGATAGATGATGGAAACCTTGCCATTTTTCAATCACTGCGAAGGCGTCCATCAGCGAATGATGTTCAATGTCAGGAAGATGGTAACCCATTGTTTTCAAGGAATCATAACCTTGTCTCATGACGCTTCGTTGACGGTCTTCATCCATTTCTATGATGTCCAAATGGCGAAACAGTTCATCAAAGCGCTCTGGTTGCCCAAATAATGGATATAGGATTTGAATCGATGCGGCACTTGAGGCGTCCAAGTTGGCTAGCCGTTGATAGAGGCGCTTCCAATCTTCCCCTAATCCGAATTCATGCCAGGCCACCTTTCCCCGTTCCAAAGCCGGCTCCCAAGGTGCGTGTTGAGCCATCATCCGTTCAAATGATGAATACACATCATCTACAGCAAAAGGATCGGCAAGTGCTTCAGTAATCAGTGAAAAATCAACGTCATGATTAGGATGTTCTGCCCCGAATGATACGATTCGGTCTTCGATTTGAGAGGCTTGTTCCCGTCGTGCTTCCAGCCACGAAAGTCGGTCTACAATGTGGGCTTCATCTTCATGTAGAAAAGTCTCTACACGCTCTCGCTGAAACCCGAACCGAACCAGGGATTCAAGACGTTCTGAGTACCAAACGTCCCCCTCGGTCTCATCTGTCAACTGACCTCACCAAACCTGCTTCGTTACAGGGAGCCTTTGAATGTGAGCAAAGGTGGAATGGAAAAATGCTTAATTTCCTTTAAATTGTCCAATTCGGGGATGAAAAAAGACCGCCTAAATAGGCATATTACCCTATCTTTTAGCCGCAGACCATAAAGGCACACCGGACGGGTGAGGGTCAATGAGCGCTTTTGCCGTCGTTGTAGGATTAACCACACTCAGTGCTGCTGGTGCAGTTGGATATTGGATGCTAAGCACCAGTAAACGGGTCGTTCGCCTCCTTGATATGCAAACTCTTCTGAGGGAATCACAGGCAACTCACTTCCACCAACTCAACCGTTCTGCTGAAGATACTCACCATCAGGTCAACGACCTGCAAGAGACCATGGATTCACTGCGAGCCATCCATCCAGAAATTGATGCATCCCTCACAGTCCATGCCTTTTTGAATCGACACGAACATTCAACTGAAACGACGATGGACATCTCAGAAACATGCCACGCTTTGGCGAGTATCGTTCAACATCAGACCGTTGAAGCCGTAGGCATTTCGTCACTAACGCCAACACACCAATCCATGTTGAAACGGCTTCTTGCTCTGCTGGACTCACACCACCACACGATGGCGGACCTCCGAGTGGATTCTGATACGGCACATCGTCTCGGGCTTGCAGCGCTCAACATTCAACACCATGTTTGGGCAGAACGTGCTCTAGGCATTGCCTATCAACGCTCACCAGGCCATGCAAGCATTGTTGAGGGTCTTGAATACATTGCGCGACTTCGGGGCGATGAAGCATTGCAACGTCATTGGCTAGAAGCCCGTATGAAAATTACACCTGACGATCCAGCGTTGCTGCGGTCACACGCCCATCTCCTCGCCTCAATGGGAGATGAGGAAGCAGAACGTGCGGTCCGCCGGCTCGAAGCCCTTGGAGTTGATACTGCTGCAGACCGTTCCTTGTTATCGGGACTACGGGCCCGTGCCGGAGCTCGTTCAGAGGCCCTTGAAGCGATTGAACAAGCCCTTGCGGAAGATCCGAGTCGCCATGAAGATTGGCTTTCCTATGCTCTTTTACTTGAGGCAGAGGGTGAACTTCCACTTGCCCTAGAGGCCAACGAACGTTGCTTGACGCTTGAGCGACAATGCGGGGAAGCATGGGCTCTCAAAGCCCGCTTGCTTGCTGGTGTAAAAGGCAATGAGCGCAATGCATTGAAAGCGGCAACCCATGCAGTTGCATTGAGTGCAGGGGGAGTCAATACCATTTTCCTAAAATCCGAACTCTTGGAGTTGGAAGGGTCGGGAGTTGCTGCAGAAGAAACGCTCATGGGCGCTCTCGAAGCACAACCAATGAACGGAGAACTTCGTGCTAGAATCGCCGGAAAGTTCCTTCTTAACCACAGAATTGATGAGGCTCAAGAACTTCTTTCATCAACGCCAGAAGGCATTGACCACGCCCTTCTTCACACCGTCGAGGGCCGGCTTCATCTCGCCCATGCTGACCGGCATCGTGATGGAACAGGACAAACAGATACCGCCCTTTTGGACGCGTCTCTCAAGTCGTTTAACGGCGCGTTGTCTCTTGACCGAGAATTGGGCGTTGGATGGCTTGGACTTGCTCGTACTCAACGAATGCTCGGTGATGTCGAAGTCGCAAGCGAATCACTTGCTCGTGCCCGCCGGCTGATGGATGAAAACGACGCTTCTGTCGCCACAGAATCCGCTCTCCTGGCCTTAGATACCAATGACGTTAACGCCGCCTCAAGTTTCATCGACGCGGCAGATGTTCATGGGGCCAGCGCTACAGTTGCCTATGTTCGCGGCAACATAGCAGCCCGAACAGGACGTCTCGAAATGGCTCATAAAAAATTCACCGAGTGCCTAAGCATTGACCCAGCGCACATTCGTGCACGGTTGAATCGTAGTTCGGTCTCAATGGCAATGAATGAAGGCAGGAGTGTGCTGGATGACGCAGAGATTCTTTTGGACATGGCTCCAATGCTTGGCCTCGCTCGCGTTCGGAAGGCTGAAGGCCACATGATGCTCGGGGAATGGGAACTTGCAAGCAAGCAACTTCGCCACGTCCTTGAAACCGCGCCTCACCATACTCACGCCCTGACACAACTCGCAGCGTGCTACATGAGCATGGACCGGCCGGAGCGAGCAGAATCACCGCTAAATGAGGCCCTCCGCCATTCACCTGAACATGCACCAGCATGGCATCAGCGAGGTCTTCTTTACCTGGAATGGTCTAAGATTGACAACGCTCTTTCTGACTTTGAAGCAGCGGTTCGCTGCGATGGACAACATTTGGATGCTCGATTACACATCGCAGCACTTCTTCACAATTCAGAGCGTCTTGATGAAGCAGAGGCAGCATGGCGTGCAGTTCTTGCCATAGATCCAGATCACACTGTTGCTAAAACTCGCCTAGCAGAATGCGAACGAACATTGATGACAACCCGCTGACTCCAGCGACATGTACGAGGGAATTTAAGTGGAAATAGAGCAACTTAATTTGACAGAAATCCTGACTGCTCTCCAAGATTTTATGACCCGGGACGGGGCGATTTCGGTTGAGCAAAGAGAGTTCTACCAATCCTTTCGTACAGCTCTCAACAGCCACGAAGGCGAATTTCTTATCGAGGATGTAGAACGATTATTGGTTGCAACGCGGGTAGAGGTTGAATCAATTTCCGACGAAGACTTCGGAAAGATGGGACAGGCTATTCTCACTCGGTATACCAATAAAAACGAAGATGCAATCAATGAACGAATCAGACGCCTCGCTGAGGAAGAAGCAGCAAAACGAGCCGCTGCGGAAGCCATTCGCAAGGAAGAGGAAGCACGTAGGGCCGAGGAAGAACGCATCGCAGAAGAAGAACGTCTCGCAGAAGAAGAACGCCTCGCAGAAGAAGAACGTCTCGCAGAAGAAGAACGCCTCGCAGAAGAAGCCCGCCTTGCAGAAGAGGAGCGCCTTGCAGAGGAAGCGCGCCTTGCAGAAGAGGCACGCCTTGCAGAAGAGGCACGTCTTGCAGAAGAAGCACGTTTAGCTGCGGAAGCACAATCCGCAGAGGAGGCACGTCTTGCCGAAGAAGCCCGCCTTGCGGAGGAAGCCCGCCTTGCGGAGGAAGCCCGCCTTGCGGAGGAAGCACGTTTAGCTGCGGAAGCCCAATCTGCAGAGGAAGCCCGCCTTGCGGAGGAAGCCCGTCTTGCTGAGGAAGCCCGACTTGCCGAAGAAGCCCGTCTTGCTGAGGAGGCCCGCCTTGCGGAGGAAGCCCGTCTTGCTGAGGAAGCACGCCTCGCCGAACAAGCACGAATTGAAGCAGAACTGGCTGCGGGTGAGGCGGAAAAGCAGGCTTATTGGGATTCGCAGCAGGATCCTGTTGAAGAAGAAAAAATCGTACCCGACCTCCCATCTCAAGCAAGTCCTCTTGAGGCCGAAGGGCCTAATACACCGCTCGTGAAAATCCTCATCATCACCGGCCTTGTAGCAGGTTTAGGCGCAGCTGCATACTTCTTGACACTGTGACGGCTTAAAGCAAGGCATTTTGAGTGTGAACCCCTACCGTCAATTATGTCTCTTAACATCGGTGATGCACCACCCGCCTTTCATCTGGCTAATGCAAATACGGCTATTGGCGGCAGCCAAATGTCTCTTGAGCAAGCATTCAGCAGGAACGGCCTGGTAGTTGCTTTTGAGTGCAATCACTGCCCGTATGTCGTTGCAAGCGTCTCTCGAATGAACGCAATGGCTGAGTTCTGTCAACAGAACGAAATCGGTTATGTTGGAATTAACTCTAACGACCCCCTTGTATACGAAAACGACTCGTTTGCAAATATGGAAAAAAGAGCGTTAAAGGGTATGCCTTATGCCTATCTTCACGATTCAGAACAGGACGTTGCGCACGCTTACGGCGCTGAACGAACTCCCGAATTTTTCTTGTTCAATTCTCAGCATCAATTGGTCTACAAAGGAAGGATGGACGATAGTCCACGTGACCCTAGCGATGTTATGGTGCGAGATTTAGACCAAGCAATAACTGCAATGCTCAACGGCACTGCGCCGGACGTTCCAGTCACTCAATCGATTGGATGCTCAGTCAAGTGGAAATTAAGGTGAGTTCGATGACTGGATGTAAGCGGCAATGCGATTGGGACGATGAAATGGTCTGCAGGTCCTGCGGGATTGACTATTCGCCTCCAAAACCATCAAAAGATGACGACGAAGAAGAACAGGAATAATCAGTATTGCTCCAGAACCAACTCAGTGGTTGTGCTGGCGATTTCATTTGGGGCGGCGAGCCACATTTTATCCAACAATTTGCGAAGTGCCATGGTGTCGTCAACGTGGACAAGCGCAACCAAGTCCGCTTCGCCCGAGACCTCGTAGATAATTTCAATTCCATCCCACCCAGTAACTTCGGAGGCAAATGAACCGATTTCGGAACCAGGTGCAACCTTTATTCGGACGAGTGCAGTAAGTCCGACTCCTCCTTCGCGAATAGTATAGCCCCGGATGGTCCCGTTTTCTTCCATATTACGGATGTGAGTTCGGACGGTTCGCTCACTTGCTTCAACTTGTGCTGCGAGGTCAACATAGGACATACGCCCATTTTTCCTAAGTTCGGCGAGGATGGCGCGATCAATTTCTGCAATTCGGGGCATGGTTTCCGGTTAGCCCGTACCTATTTTAATCCTTTTACGGGCGTTATATGGGGTAAATAAAGCATCTTATGTTAAATATAGGTATAAATTCTACATTTAGCGGAAAAAACACACACATTCCGTAAAAACAAGCACTTCGTGGGGTTCAAAAGGAAGCCTCTCTACAAACTTACTATGCGGGCCAAGGGTTACAGCGAAGAAGCCGGGCTTCAGGCATTCTTGGATCACCTTTCGCAATGTGACCTTTCTGTTAGTCAACAAGATTGGTTTCAGATTGATATTGCGGCCATGTTCGGAGATACCCCCATCCATTTTCACGAACTTAACCCTCTCACCGGCGAAGCGCTGCTCTTCCTCAACGAATCATTGGTCCTCATGTGCCCGCAGCAGTCCATCATTCACCATTTTCCACGACAATTGATACATTGCTTTGTAGAAGATCGTCGCCGACACATTCTCATCGATAACGAACCAGTCTTCAAGGCAGAATTATTCTCAATCTCCCCGCTTGAGGAACAGCTCTGTTGGATGGTCCAAGCCCAATCAGAAGTAGAAGTTCCACAAATCCAAGCCCATGTGGCGCGGTGGATGGCTTGGTTAAATCGTACGAACCAATAACCCCCGTTTGATTCAAGTCCCCCCTACCCTTGGACGGGTTGAGGGAGCATTGTGTCAGGTCACATTACCGGTTTGGACTCACGAATGGTATTGGACAGTCGGGGGCAACCGACTGTTGAAGTGGATTGTTATGTTGAAGGCGCGTTGATGGGTAGAGCAATCGTCCCATCAGGGGCTTCCACTGGGGCATATGAATCACTTGAACTCCGAGACGGTGACACAAGCCGTTACATGGGAAAAGGCGTAGAACAAGCGGTCCTCAACGTGAAAGAACTTCTCGAAGAAGCCCTTGTTGGCCTTCCTGTAGATGAGCAACGTATCATTGACGAAGTGATGCTTGAACTTGATGGAACTCCAAACAAATCCAATATTGGTGCTAACGCAATGCTTGGAGCCTCTATGGCTTGCCTTCATGCTGGTGCTGCCTATCACGAACTACCCTTATGGAAGTATGTGGGTGGAGTTGCAGGCGGATTGATGCCGGTGCCGATGCTTAACATTCTCAACGGAGGGGCACATGCAGCATCAAATGTTGACGTACAAGAGTTCATGGTTATGCCACACGGTTTTGACGATTTCAAAGAAGGTCTTCGTGCCGGCGTTGAAACATACCACGCTCTCAAGAAGGAACTCAAGAAAGACGGACTGCTCGGCGGTATTGGCGACGAAGGAGGGTTCGCCCCCAATCTTCCTTCAAACGAAGAGGGCCTCAAATACATGGTCCGAGCCATTGAGGGCGCTGGGTATTCGACAGAAGAAATCGGCATCGCCCTTGACGTAGCATCTACAGAATTTCTCAAGGACGATGGATATCATATGGAAGGGCGCGTACTTTCAAGCGAGGAACTTTCAGAGATGTACGCTGGTTGGATCGACGAATATCCAATATTATCGATTGAAGATGGATTTGGCGAAGACGATTGGGCTGGATGGGCGGCTTTTACCAAAGCAAACGGCCACCGGGTTCAATCCGTTGGAGACGATTTGTTTGTGACCCAATCACAACGCCTTTCCCAGGGTATTGAATTAGGTGCTGCTAACGCAATGTTGGTAAAATTAAACCAAGTAGGCACGGTTACAGAAACGTTAGAAGCGATGGACATGGCGACAACCCATGGATTCAACAATGTTGTTTCCCATCGCAGCGGAGAGTCAGAAGATGTGACCATTGCCGACTTTGCAGTTGGTACTCGTGCAGGACAAATCAAAACCGGAGCACCTGCACGTTCAGATCGAGTCGCAAAATATAACCAATTATTGCGAATTGCAGAGGATGTCCACGAATACCGTTCACCCTTTGTTTGACGAAAAAATACGGTCCTATATAAGGGGAGAAAATCGGCATTCTAACCATGATGCGCCTAAGAGTATTCATTTTGACAGCCAGCCTATTACTTGCAACAATTCCGTTCAACGTGACGGCGGATGCAACTGATGACATTCCGACAAATGCAACAAATAGCGGGGTTCACGACTCGCTAGTAGCCGCTCTCGCACACGCAGATTTGGTTTCTGCGCTCCAAGCCGACGGGCCGTTCACGGTCTTTGCCCCTACCGACACGGCATTTGCTGAGGCAGGTATCAATCTGGCCGACTTCGACACAGACGAAGAAAACGCCACTCTTCAGGACATTCTCCTCTACCACGTCTATTCAGGCCAGGTAGAATCCTCCGCAGTCACTGACGGTTTGACCGTAGAAATGCTAAACGGAGACGATGCCACATTTAGTGTCGTAGACGGAACTGTCGCGATTGAGGGAGCCAATGTTACCACCCCCGACGTCATGTCATCAAACGGAGTTATCCACTTCATTGACAAGGTCCTCATGCCTCCTACAGTACAATTGGTTGACATCCCAAGCGTTGCAACATCTACCGGGATCCACACAGCACTCGTTGAGGCCCTCATCCAAGCTGACCTCGTTGCTACGCTCCAAGGAACGGGACCGTTCACAGTGTTTGCCCCTACTGACGCCGCTTTTGCAGCAGCAGGAATCGACCTCGCTACATTTGACACCCCAGAAGAGATTGTTGCATTGACCGACATTCTCCTCTATCACGTTGTGGCTGGAGCTACTCTATCCACAGACTTGGCTGATGGAACAACAACCGTCCGAGCCGTCAACGGAGACAGTCTCGACCTGAATGTTGCCTCCACAGGTGTTACTGTTGGAAGCGGTAATGCTAACGTTACGATTGCGGATGTAGCTGCATCTAACGGAGTTGTGCACGTGATAGACCAAGTATTGACGCCACCATCTGGTGACATCTGCTACAACATGGTGTCCCACACAATTGCCCCTGGTTCAAGCAAGGTTGCATGCAATGCTTACATGTACCTCGAGAACTTTTCAATGGGTGGTCAAACCATTACGGGCTGTTACAACTCTGTCACACACGCTGTGACCGATGTCAGCGCCGCCGAATGTCAAGCCTACGTCTGGACTCCAGCCGTTAACATCGCCATGACGGCATCAGCAACCACCATTCACACATCTCTCGTTGCAGCTCTAACCAAGGCAAATCTGGTCGCCACGGTCAGTGGAACAGCAGACTACACGGTGTTTGCACCGTCTGACGCAGCCTTTGAAGCAGCAGGAATCAATCTTGATGATTTCACGACAGACGAAGAAATCGCGGTACTTGCCGACATTCTCCTCTACCACGTTGTAGCAGGAACGACCCTGTCAACCGACCTCGCAGAAGGAATGACTACCGTTAACGCAGCAAACGGAGATGAGTTGTTGATTCATGTCGAGAATGGCTCGGTCATGGTTGGCTCCTCAATGGCAAATGTCACGCTTGCTGATGTACCAGCATCAAACGGTGTCATCCACGTCATTGACCAAGTGCTCACCCCTCCAGCGAGTGTAGATCCGTTTGAAGGCGTGACCTGTGATGTTACTGTTGGTATCGGTTCAACCGGATATGCATTCTCTCCAGCAGTGATCAACATCAACGTTGGACAGACCGTCTGTTGGTCTTGGGAGGACGAAAGCATGCCTCACAACGTCAAAGAGATTACAGGTAGCAAGTCCACCACCTTTGTTGAAAATGGAATTACATCTGGCGAAGCAGCCACGACCGTTGCTTTCTCGCACACGTTCACTGAAGATTCGACCTTCTACTATGCTTGTGAGCCACACGTGGCCCTCAACATGTTCGGCGAAATTGTTGTCGGAGACGGCGGGGAAGACGAATCCTCAACAGACATGTCCGATGACGACAGCGAAGACACACCAGGCTTCCTCATCACCACGGTAATCGTCTCGATGATTGGAGCCCTAGTCTTGATAGAGCGCCGTTCCAAGGGCGAGTGAAGCTGAGTATCGTGTCATGGAGCCGCGCATTCCTTGGATTGGCCCTAACGCTGGCTATCATCGCTGGCGTATGGTCGGTGATGGTCGTCTCGTACGAGAGCGACCTAGGGACTGAAAACGGCATCACCGTGACACAATACAATGCTTTAGCCACGAACGGTTCAGACGATGTTCTTGCAAGCCTCTCTTTTGAAGAAGGCGCGGAAGATTTGCCATGGTCATCCCTTCAACTTCAGTTGGAGATCGATGGAGAAACATACGGTTGTACCTTTGGTAGCCAGTCCACAGAAGTGGACGAAGCGTCAAGGGTACAACCCTCCCTCGGAGCAGATGGCTTGACGTTCTTGACACAAGTTGATGCGACCAGAGAAGAGCAGTTCACCTTTGTTGACGTACCAAACCAAGCCTCTTCAAACGAGAGCGATTACACCCTTCGCTTCTCCAAGACCGACATTCACATGAATGACGGACTACGCTGGCAGTTTGTTGAAGGCGAGTCAATCGAGAATGATTTTACAATCGACGAAACGCAATTCGTAAACGCGACCGAAGAACGACTGGATTGGTACACCTACGACCTCGCAGTACACCGGGTCACTCCAAATGATGGCGTTTATATCTTTGAACAGGAAGGGCAACTCTACAAAATTCAATTTTTGACGTACTATAACGACGAGGATGAAGCCCGTTTCCCAACCATGCTCATATCCTCCCTTAATCCCGAATCCTTCCCTGCGCTGAACAACCCCGACCTGGTTTCACCGTCTCCGTGCCGTATCGTGTCAGAGGACCCCGATAGAGCATCTTGGGACGGGATTGAAGAAATCAAACTTCTAGAAAACGGGCTAAATATATGCAGCGCAAATTGTGACTTATCCCTTGTTGCAACGTTTGAAGGCGTGAATGTGCGAATTGTTCAAAGCGAAACTTCAGGTGCGTAGTCATACCATGCGCAAGCACATCATGCCCATGGCGATTCTCATCGTTACGCTTCTGCTCGTAAGGCAAGTCTACCCGTATGTTTCGGGGGACGATCCAAATTTGGTGGAAGGGTACAGTGTTGAGTCAGTCGCTCAGGGTTTAGGTGGCCCGACGTGTTTGGTATGGGCTGACGAGACCCATCTCCTCATTTGTGACAGGGACGGCAGCCAAATCATTGAACTAAACATCACATCCGATGAACGAAGAACCCTTCTTGACGGCCTCGACCGCCCTCATGGTCTCCTTCTTGACAACGGCTCGGCCTACGTTTCAGAAGCAGGAACGCTAACAAAATACACCGTGGCTAAAGACCGTCAATTTGTCAATCCACAACCTTTGGTTGAAGGCATTAAAAGCAAAAATCATCAAACCAATGCCATAAATCTCCTTTCCAACGGAACATTGGTCTGGCACAGCGGCTCTACATGCAATGTTTGCGACGAAACAGACGAGCGCAATGGTGCTCTATTGTGGGTGAACTCAACGACCGGAGACCACGGCGTGTTGGCAAGCGGTGTTCGTAACTCCTTTGACGGTGTTTGGGTGGACGGTCATGGGTATTTTTTCACAGATAATGGTAGAGATCTGGAGTTTAATCATCCTCCCGAAGAGCTGAATTTTTTGATTGAAGGAGCCGCTTATGGTTGGCCCGATGATGACCCAGAGCACCCTGTGCCGGTTGGAACCGAGGCGCCTATTGGGACATGGGCTCCGCATACATCGATGAATGGCATTGATGTTCGACCGGTTCACTCATCCCTTCCTGGGCTTGAGCCTTCAGAGGGATTCACGCTTTATGCAACCGTTTACGGCTCCTGGAATACAATCCTACCTCAGGGCCACGAGATAGTCCGTATCGACGTAACGGTTGGAGATGACGACGTCTACACGTCAGATATTACACGATTTGCATGGGATGCAGGAACTCCCCTTCCGTTGGTATTTCACCCCGATGGAACATTGTATTATGCTACGTTTGGGAACAATGGTGCATTGTACAAAATCATAGAATCCTGACAAACATCAGGCGTGTAACCGTCAGTTAACGGTGCTAGCGAGACGCTGTGCCGCTTCTGTCAAGGATTCATCAGGGTGTTTTAGTGACCGTATGTACCGAGGAATCGTGTGCTCGGACACCCTCAAATCATCAAGGTCTCCAACCCATTCGAGCGCTTCAGCCGGTGGGCTAACTGCCGAATTTCGTCCATGAACTTCCCATACAGAACACCCATCTCCTTCCGAAGAGGCTGTCTGGAGGTACCACTCTTCGTTGAGGTTTGGTTCAGCCGATTTCAAATGATGGCGTTGTACAAATCGAACGATACAATCGTCAACAATGTGTGCGATGTCCGCTTCGTTCAACATTTCAAGTACTTCTTCATGCTCTGAACCGGGTTGAAACCAAAGGAGCGGCATTTCAGATATTGGGAAACGGACCATGAGTTCTAAAACGGCTTTTTTGGCGCGCTCTGGGGCTAGGAAGAAGACAACAATTTGTGGTTCAACTCCTTTCTCAATTCGCGGTCGTATTGGTCTGCCTAGAATGGATCCACCGGCGTCGTTGGGGTGGATTGGAACAAGCCTCCACCCCCTCCCATCCAAATCGTGGATTGCTTGATGAGCAGGCCGCTGAGGGTTCATTCCAGCACCTAGAATATGGATGCTTTGCGCGTCTCGGACGGTTTCATAAATCGCCGGATGAGAGTCCCTTAGCACATGCTTCGTTTATGCCTCGTCCTTTTGAATGAATGTTCACCGGCCTAGAAAACAGGGATATAAAAGCAAATAGTGGAACTAAAGGCACATGGCAAAGTCATTTTTGTTGATCGGTGGAAGCAGCGATATTGCACAAATCTTAGCGAGGGAACTGCTGGATTCTGGCCACCTCGTCACCCTCCTGGCTCGTGATGTAGGTCGTATTTCTCACCTCAAAGATATGGGTGCAGACATCATTGAAGGCGACGCTCTTGACGAAGCCGTTGTTTCATCGGCGGTAGAGCATGCCAAAGGGCGCTCAGAAGACGGATTATCCGGGGCAGCACATCTTGTTGGCTCCATTGCTTTGCGCCCCCCTCATGCTACGAAGTTGGAAGATTTTGAGGCTGTAATTCAAACCAACCTTGTTTCTGCGTTTCTTATGCTAAAATTAGTCGGTAAAGCCATGCTTAGAAATGGAACAGGCAGAATGGTGTTCACCTCCAGTGTCGCAGGGAGCTACGGCCTAACCAATCACGAAGCAATTTCAGCAGCCAAAGGAGGTCTTGAAGCAATGGTACGTTCGGCAGCATCTACCTATGCACAGCGCGGCATTCGGGTTAATGCAGTCGCTCCCGGGCTCACCGAAACCCGTCTCGGCGCATCGGTTCTGCGTTCGGATGCAATCAGAGAAGCATCTGTTGGAATGATTCCACTGAAGCGCATCAACGAGCCCGATGAGGTTGCTCAAAGCATGTTCTGGTTGCTCACAAACGCTCCCGACAACATAACTGGCCAAATCATTCATTTGGATGGTGGGATGTCGAACCTAAGGGGATGATGGCATGAAAGTTGCAGTGGTCGGTGCTGGAATTGCAGGACTCGCTGTTGCCATTGGCCTCGAAAACGCAGGACACGAAGTGACCGTTTACGAAGCCTCAGACGGCGTCGGTGGGCGAATGAGCACTGTTGCCTGCGGCGACTACCCCATCGACGTTGGCTTTCACGTCCTACACACGGCGTATCCTACGGTTAAGCGATGGATTGACCTTGACAAATTAGATGCAAAACCAATGGACCCCTGTACGGTTTCCATTGATCCTAGGTCTGGCCGAAAGCGAATCATGGGCGACGCATTAAAGGCTCCTCGGTATCTGTTGCCAACGTTGAAAGCAGTCGGAATTCGTGACGGGTTGAGGTTTTTCAAATGGAGAATGCAAACCTCATCAAAAGACCTCGAGCGTTCCATGGACCATGCAGCCCCAACCATTTCGGCCGGTCTTCAACAACGACGATTCCGCCCCTCCACTCAGCGTGTACTCAAACCTCTCTTCGCAGGAATTACCCTTGACCCATCACTTTCTGAACGCTTTTCTTTTGCAGATTTCACATGGGGCGCAATGGCTCATGGGACGATGGTTGTTCCGAAGAAAGGTATTGCCGCTGTACCTCAGCAACTTGCTCAACGACTCAAATCAGCGACACTCCATCTCAACGTGAAGGTAGATTCAGTTTCTCAACATACGGTTGAGGCTAACGGGGAGCGTCATGAATTTGACCGGGTGATCTTAGCCACTCCTCAACATGTTGCCGCTAAACTCCTACCCGGGTATTCACCCAAACACCAACCCGTAGAGCGGCTAACAAGTACCCTTGTGTTTTCCGCAGGAGCATCTCCGTTCCGTCAAGCACGATTGCTGCTCAATGAGCGGTGGGGTGAACAACATCAGAAAGTTCTGCATGTTCATGTTCCTACCAATTTGCACCCATCTCCAACGGGTCAACATTTTGTAACGGCTACGTTGGTTGGTGAAGACGCTATTAACCCACAGATCGAAGAAATTCAAAAGGAACTCATCTCATGGTTTGGACAAGGCGTCCAAGGTTGGAAACACGTCTTGACAACAACTGTACGGCATGCACTCCCTCACATGGACCCAAACCACCATGCTCGTTTTCTTCCAGATGTGGAAGTTGACGGTGTGTTCCTTATCGGAGACCACCGAGCCCATCCATCAGTCCAAGGCGCGCTTGCAAGTGCAGAGCGTCTCCTTGAACGATTTGAAATCCCCCTACCGAGACGGTGATACCATGACATGGCATAACGCAATAAAATCAAAACGACTGAAAGAAGGAAAGAAAAAAATGTTGACCGTCAAAGGAACGTTGCTCATGGTCACGCGACAACCCGAAGGACTTCATGCAACAGAAGCATTGTGTCGTCATATGAGATGGCCACTTGCCTATGGAGGCAAAATAAAGGACGGGTGTATACGCTGCCCCCTCCATCAAACAACACACCGTCTCGAAGACGGGGCCATTGAAGAATGGTCACCTTTCCCCCTTTTCCCCGCTTACGGCAGACTTATTGGAAAACTTTCCAAACAAAAGGAACTGAAGATATATCCAATACGCGAACACGACGGCTATGTCCAAATTGAACTGGTATGAGGCGAGGTCAAGCCCTACTCTCAAGCCAATTCTTCAGACGTTCTACGCCCTCGTGAATAGTATCAATGGATGTTGCATAACTGACTCGAATGAGCCCCTCTCCACCTTCCATTAACGAACCAGGTATGACCTGAACCTTTGCCTCTTCCAAAGCCTTGGTTGCAAATTCCATGTCCGTCATACCTGTGCCTGTGATGTCACAAAGAATGTAGAACGCCCCTTCTGGTTTGGGAACAACAATCCCCGGTAGGGATGAAAAAGCCTCGTGGGCCACCGTTCTCCGAGCTCTAAAGGAATCGTTCATCTTGTCAATTTCCTCTGATAACCCCAATGCGATTTCTGCCGCAGGCATGAGGAAGGTAGCGACGTGAGTTGCCGAACTGACATTGATTTTCTTTACGCCATCCATAATTTTAGGCGATGCAGTAATCCATCCAAGGCGCCATCCAGTCATGGCCCAGCCTTTCGACCATCCCCCGATTGTGATGGTTCGCTCTGGCCCACCATCAAATTCACAGGGGGAGGTATATCCTCCATCGCTCCAAACTAACGTTGAGTAAATCATATCGTCAAGAATCCACAGGTCATGCTCCACGGCCATCTTGACGATGGCTTCAGTTTCTTCTCGCGTGTAAACAGCACCCGTTGGATTGTTTGGAGAGTTGAGAACGATGGCCTTCGTTTTTGGAGTAATGTGGGCCTGAAGGGCGGCAAGGTCGGGGTGGTAATCTTCCCGTTTCACGGGCACATGAATGGGGACGCCACCAACGAGTCGGATCATGCCATCATACGAAGGCCATGCAGGAGAAAGGAGGAGCACTTCGTCCCCTTCGCTGATGGTAGCCATCATCCCATAGAGTAGGGCTTGCTTGCACCCTGGAGTCACTACAACATCATTCGGGTCTGTGTTAATACTGAATTTCTTGAGGTGGTCAGCAACGGCTCGGCACAACGACTCGCTTCCCTGAGGGCGCGTGTAAGTGGTTTCCCCTCGGTCAAGGGCGGCCTTAGCAGCGTCGACGATAGGAACTGGAGTGTCAAAATCTGGTTGTCCAACGGTAAAGCGAACAACTTCCGGACCGGGGGGGGCAAGAAATGCTGCAAAACCTGATCCTACAAGGTCCAATTTCGGATTGAGTTCAGGCATAGTCCTCGTCCCCCGTAGTCCGGTCTGTATTGCTTCGGGTCGTCCGTTTGGCTTTCAACTCTCGCATGGAAAGAAGGCGTTTTGATTGTTTTTGGAGCACAGGCTGGGATTTGAACCCAGGTAAGAGGATTTGCAATCCCCGACGTAACCGCTCCGACACCCGTGCTTGATTCACGCCAGCGACATGACCTATTTCAACGCGTCTTCGTTCCTCGGTCGTATCTTATTTTTGATGTTCTTGGGTGTCTTTGGGTGTTAACGGCAGGAGATTTGTTTAAACCCTCATTTTGATTGCGAACATTATGAACGAAGACCAAGGTGGCAACTCACCAGTGGAAAACAAACCGTTTTTCGCAATTGATGAAGGTGCAACTGTCGAAGATCAATCCAGCGCCCCTCCTCCTTCCGGCATGGTGATGGGGCAAGTCGCCTCTCAGGCACCAACACAATCAACAACTCAGTTTACCCCCACCCAATCCTCTTTAGGACCGAATCAACTCACAGGGCAGGTCAACACGTTATCTTATGGCGGCCAGCAGTTTGCTCAAATTCAACCCCAGAAAGTGGGATTCCGATGGGGGCAATTTTTGCTAGGAATCACCGTTCCGTGGCTCGTCATCTTCGGAACAACTTTTCTGAGCGGACTCTTTTTCGATAATCAAGACTATCCCAACTTTTCTCGAATAGAATCGTATGCGATCAGTCCAGATGAAGACGGGTGGTTCGTTCAAACGGTTTCTATGAACAATGGGGAGTCCATGGACTATCTGTCAGGATGTTGTTTGGAAGACAACACAACTGAGGCAACAATTAGACTAAGTTGGTACTATGATGGCCAATCGCGGCCCATAGTGGAAGAATATGTAGACGCATCGACCAATAATTACGAAGAGAATGATATTGGCGCCTATTCTCCGCAAAACCAAACTTTTTGGTTCAAGTCATCCCAATTTACTGCGGAGGAAATTACAATCGAGGTTAGGTTTTTTGACTATGAAGCCGACGCGGAATATTATTCAAACGGCCAAAATTCTATGGATATGTTGTTCTGTTCCTTACCGATTGTCTATGTCGTAGGCCTTGTTGCGGCCTTCGTTAAAGGCAAAAATGCTCTTGGAATTGGCCTTCTTTGTGCAATCCCCGCAGCAATATTGTTCATGCCCCTCCTCTTTGTCTTGCTTCTTATCATATTTGGCTTTTGAGGGAGATGTATGGTGCCTTCTTCCGTCAAAAACTGCATCGGTCTACCCGAGGAGCTCTATTTTTCAACTCGCTACGCGGTGTTACGTGAACCATTAGGTATGCCCGTCGGGAGTGAGCGCTTGGCCGATGACGATGAGGCAGCCCACGCTTGGGTCGAATTAGAGGAGGGAGTAGTTTGTGTTGGCCGGGCTCATATCATCCCCCTGACGTCGGACGGATCAGGAGCCGACCACAAGGGCCCGGGGGCGCCTCAAATTCCAGCGTTTGGACCTCTTGCAGACCTTTCTGCTGCTCGCCCCGCATTTCAAATTCGTCAGATGGGAACGCTTCCACAGCACCAACGCAACGGTTTTGCCGGCCAAGTTTTGGCCGAACTTGAGCGAATCATGGTGGAATCTTACGCTGCCCGAACAGGGTTTCTTCAAGCAAGAGCCCATGCTGTGCCGTTCTACACGTCACAGGGTTGGACAGTTATTGATGAACCGTATGAGATTGTGGGAATCGGTCCACATTACTCTATGAGTAAGGATTTTGCATGATTGAGAGTTCATATATGCTTACTTAATTTTATTTTCACAGGCAATGTTCCATGAACGGCTCATAATAAAATAAATAAAGAGTTAAAACGTAAAATAAAAACGGATTTGCCCCGAAAAGAGGGACAAAAATGAAATTTAAACAAAACACACTGACAAAACAAAGAAAAGCAACGAGCGCCCCCATCAGTAACATGAAAGGTTCTCGTTCATCACAAGACGCCGAGATTCCAGAATCAGATTTCGAGTATTATCTGAGCAATAAATACAGAAAGAATGCGGATAAACAGCTTTACTTTGAAAAATTGTTGGACGCATTTCGAACTCTTTCTGAAGAAGCCCCCGAAGTTTTTGATTCGATCGCCCCGGAAATGCTTCAACGAAGTATTTGGAGCTGGAGGGGTGCCGACCCACTCTTATCTAAAAAATTCAATAATTGGATTCTAGGGGACTATCAATGGACTCCGTTCAATGAGATTTTACCAAACGAACCAACCTATGCGGACCAAAGCGACATCCTTCCTTTGAACCCTGACACGCTCAGCAAAGCCCAACAGGACTTCCTCGGCGACTTGTCCGGGCGGTTTTATGGCGACCCTCATCGATGGGATGCTACAACTCGGGACCAGTTCATCATCCTGGGCCTACTTGCTATGGCTGGTGGCGGCGGAGTCCGCCAAGGTAAACTGATTCATTCTCTTGGAATGGGGCTTTCAGAAGAAGGCGTCAAAGGTTCAAACACCGTTCGTGCTGCAAAAATAGCACTTTCAAGACTTGCCAATCCCTACGGGATCAAACTCTTCGCTCCTGCAACTGGCCATGGCGGTGAACGACTTCACTCGTTTTCCGACGTAGATTTAGCAGAAACCGTCCTACGTTATGTCCTCCATCATCAGGCCTCGTTGCTCTTGCCTTCTGCACCTGAGATGCCGTCGAATTATTGATTGCCATAACCATGGAGAAGACACATCCCATCGCGCCTTTCATATAGGGTTGGGCCGTTCTATCGGTTAGAGGGAACATTGGGTTCCCTATGAACAACCCGTGAAAAACGATGAATACGGAGGATTTGAACAAGCAACAATGTAAGGGACTCACTCAGAAAACCGACACTCGGTTTTCGCTTGCCTGCGAGCCAGCGCAAGACTCTTCTCTTACATTTTTCTTGGAAATTATATCGAACCAGTGCGTAGCATCGTGCACATCCCAAATTGACTTGCCCACAACGTGCGCTTTCGATTTGGATAGAGAGAACAGCGGGTTCTCTGTGTAAAAACAACCAAAATAAAAGGAAAGTGAAAAACATGAAAACGAAAATGATGAGCGTGCTAATATCTTTGTTCCTTGCCCTATCTGCTGTTTCAGCAGTTTCAGGCGACGGTTCAGATCCCCTAAACCCCTCAGACGGCGGCGCCGACTGGGATGGCGATGGTTTGACGAATGCAGAGGAGCAAACACAAGGCACCAATATGAACAATGCAGACAGCGATGGCGACGGTCTCCCCGATGGTTGGGAGGTTGCTAACGGATTGAACCCCACAAACGGCGGTGACGGAAACGCAGACCCTGATGGAGATGGCTTGTCCAACTCCCAAGAGTATGCAAAGGGTACCAACCCTAACAACTCCGACACTGACGGTGACGGCAAGTCCGATGCAACCGATCAATTCCCGAACGACCCCAACGACGGTGAATACTCCGACTCTGATGGTGACGGTATTCCTGATGCTTACGACCCTGACTTTACCGAGTCAGGCGCAGGCACAGGTAACGGCGGCACCGAAGGCGGTGGCGAATCCGAAGCTGGTGGTCAAGGAGAAGGCGAAGGTCAAGGACAAGGTCAAGGACAAGGTCAAGGACAAGGTCAAGGACAAGGTCAAGGACAAGGTCAAGGACAAGGT
>ENA-ORDA01000081-ORDA01000081.1-marine-metagenome-genome-assembly--contig:-NODE-81-length-91084-cov-4.639017_pt1 | contig 91084 bp, 93 predicted proteins | sample MGYA00237778_ERZ508506 | MGnify/ENA primary metagenome ERZ508506 (study PRJEB26177, sample SAMN06267891) | marine metagenome | isolation source: Monterey Bay, California, USA | place: Pacific...
TTGTATAAAACGACCCGCTGCGTGTTGTTGATCTTGAAAAAAGTATTCATCGATATCCCAAAGTACTTCTGCTCGATCTGCTTCTAAGAAAGCTTGTAGTAAATTTGATTCTGACGTATTGAGCGCATTAAAACCGATAAAGTAATGCGTCTTATTGGTGTTTTGCAGGTATATTTCTACGGAATCAACAGCTTCTCTGTACAACATTCCTAAGGTACCCATACCTTTTGAATTCAAAGAATTTTTGTGTAGTTCAAAATAACTGGCTAACGATTTCCAAAAAAATTGTTGTTTCTCGTAGATAGTATCGTCTTCTAAAAGAGTTCCAATGGCGTGATAAGAACTTAAGTATTCAAATGCAAAATCCACTTCTATGAGGTAGGCATCTAAATCAGAAAAATCTTTTAAAAGTGAGGGAGCCCATCGAATAAATTCTTCGAAAGAATCCAAATATTTCTTGGGAGTATTTGCATTATAGATTTCATAAAAATCAATTAGAGCAGCTGTAGATGGGGCTAATTTTAGAGTAGATATTTCTTGAATAAATTCTTCAATACTGAATATTCTAGGAGATAAAATAGGAGTGGTTAATTGGGCAGTTAGAGCATCTTTAAAGAAAACACCAGCTCTTCTACTGGGCAGAATAATGATTAACTCGTCGATAGTCGAATGACCAGAGAGGATTTCAGATACCGCTTCTTCTAAAAATGTTTTCACCCTTAAAAATAAAGAAATGATATCATATTACTAGACATTGATCTAAAATAGATGTAAAAAAAAAGCCTTGCAATTGCAAGGCTTTTTTTTTAAGATATTAAAATGTTCTAGTTTTTACCAACGGCAAACTGAACTCTTCTATTGATTTTTCTTCCAGCTGCACGGTTGTTATCCCCAATAGGCTTTTCTTCTCCAAAACCTACAGTAGAGATACGACCAGTATCTGCGCCAAGAGTGGTTAGAGCTTCCTTAACAGAGGCAGCTCGTGCTTCAGATAGTTTTTGATTATACCCTTTACTTCCGTCGCTTGAAGCATAACCTTCAACAACAACTTGACTTTTTGGGTAGCTATCTAATATTGATTTGATTTTTGCTAAAACAACCTGAGATTCTTCGCCCATGATTTTTGAACTTTCTGCTTTAAAGCGTATCATTGAACCTTCTGTGTTCAGCTCAGCGATTATTGCATCAGGAATAACAGGACATCCATTATTTGATGCAGGACCAGCAAGTGCAGGACAAGCATCGTCTTTATCAGCAACTCCGTCAGAATCAGAATCAGGCCAAGGACAACCATTGTTTGCAATCGGACCAGCTTCAGTAGGACATGCATCGTCTTTTTCGTTGATACCATCTCCGTCAGAATCTGGACAACCATTCATAGCGGCAGTACCTGCTAACTCAGGACAAGCGTCATTGATGTCAGCTAATCCATCTCCATCGGTATCAGGACAACCATTCAATTCAGCAGAACCTGCAGCTTCTGGACAAGCATCATCACGATCCGCGATGCCATCACCGTCAGTATCAGGACAACCTCCAAATTCTTCTAAGCCTGCAACTTCAGGACATTCGTCGAATTGATCATAAACACCGTCTCCGTCAGTATCGATACCACCAAATTTAAGTGCTACACCAAATACATGTTGAAAGTGTCTTACACCATGTGTTTCGAAAGTATGTTTGTAAGCTGTTTGATATGTAATACCAACATTGTCATTAACCCAGTAACTTAAACCAGCACCAAGATTAAAAGAAGGAGTTCCATCACCTGAAAACCACGTATAACCTCCGCCCAATTCAATAAAAGGATCCCAAGTTGAAGTTCCTTTAACTAAAGAGCGGCGTACAATCAAGTCTAATGCTTGGTATGAAAAGTTATTGGATCTGTCGTTTCCGATTTTTGTAAACTCATTTAAAGATAAACGCCCTCCAATTGAGAATCCGTCACTCAAAAAACGATTAACTCCTAAAGTTGTTACCGCAGGAAGGATGTTCCAATGCTCTTTAGTGTTAAAAAATTGACTAAACCATTTACCTTGTGGGCCGTATAGATCCGAGCTAGGCAAATTTGTAGGATAAGCATCAACAGAGTTAGCACCAAGTGTGATAACCCAGGGGTTGTTTGCATCTTGAGCAGTAGCACTTGAAAATGCCATTGTCATTGCGCAGACAATTAAGATTTGTTTGATTGTTTTCATTATATGTTACAGTTATTTACGATTCTATTTATTGCAAAAGTAATTATATTCAATGGGTTTTCAAAAAATTAAGACGTGTTTTTCCTCTTTCAACAGCAGTTTAGACCTTGAACTATCGGCAAATAACTTTTGTTTTAAAACTAATCAATTGCTATTTTTTTTCCAGCTTGGATATAAACTAAATAGGTTTTTACTTTTTTATATTTAAATACCTGAGAAACAACATTTTTATAGTGTTCAATTTGCTGGCGATCTTCATTCTTAGGTTTTCCTGTTTTGTAATCAATCAGTACCATTTCATGTTCATTTTCCATCAACCGATCGGGACGGATATTTTCTGAGTCTGGAATTAAAATATCACGCTCGTTCCAAACGGTATAGAAGTCTCTAAAAAATGGCTTTAGCACCGGATGGTCTACCAAATCAGTTAGCATTTGCTTGAACGTTTCGGTGGTATTCAAATCGATTTTACCTAGGGCACAAGCTTCCTCAAGAACCCAATCAACATCAGTGGCCATTTCAATTTTTGCCAGAAGCTCATGAATCAAGATTCCTTGAACCTTAGGAGAATTTTGTTTTGATTCTGGCTGTGAATACGCTTGCAACATCAAATTCTTTTGCCAATCTTTTGCTTTAGCTTCTATAGAAAAAACCCCTTGTTCTGTTCTAAAATCCTGATTAATCACAACGGATCGTTTTTCGCCAAGAGTTAAAACAGCCTCTTCTTCCTTCCCATTAATGTTTAAAAAATTCTGAATGAAACTAGGATAGGAATCTTGTTTGGCTGCAGCACCGTTTGAAATCATGATCAGTTGTTCAACAGGCCTCGTCATCGCAACATACAATACATCAAGAGCATCCAACTCATTTTCTCGCTGAACTTTATCGAACAAAATTTTCCCTTGTTCACCATAGGTTTCAACTCTTTTTGTAAAAGGAATCCATCCTTTCGATATCGTTTCTCCAAAAAATTCTTCCGTTTCTAGCCAAACCTTTGCCTGATGATTCCCCTGTATCGGATCATCTAAAAAAGGTAAAATAACCACCGGGAACTCTAAGCCTTTCGCTTTGTGTATAGTAAGCACTTGAATTGCATTGACACCCTTGGGCGTTGCAACATAAAGAGAATCGCCTTGCAGTTCCCAATGCATTATAAAACTTAGAATATCGTTATGCTTCTGTTGACTAAATTCAAATACATGATCTAAAAAAGTTTGCAGATGAGCGTCAATCGAATTGCTGAGTTCAAAAGCATAAAAGGCAGCTTCGACAGCTTCATAAAGCGGCATTGCTTTGAAATTCGAAAAATTAAACTCGATTTCAAATGCGTTAAGAATTGTTTGGATTGGTTTCCGGTAACGGGTTGAAATAAAATCGTGATAGGTCTCTTTCCCGCCGAAATCTGATCTTAAAAATTCAAGTACTGTTAAACGATGCTCTAAGTTATTTTCATCTAGCACCAATCGCAACAAACCGATAAGAAATAGCACTTCTTTGGAATGTGACAGGTTTAGAGACTCGGAAGATAAAAAGGGAATCTCGTGTATTACCAAAGACTCGCTTATTGCTGTTGCTTGGGCTTTGGTCCTAACTAATACAGCTATTTCGTTATGATCAAAACCTTGCTCTAAGGCCGAATTAATCGCTTCAAAACTTTTCTGCACATGAATTTTTGTGACTTCTTCTTTGGTGTCCTTAGCAAAAAACTGATCAATTTCCACATAACCTCCTGCTCTGGAATTTGTGTTTTGCTTGCAATTGTCGGAAAAAATTGACCGGTTTTGCTCTCCATGAATTTGAGGCAAAAGACTTTCAAAAAAAGCATTATTAAAATTCACTACAACATCATAACTTCTGTAATTAGTCTCAAGCGAACTAATGTTTGAGCTCACCTGAAAAGGGCTCTTGGATTGTAAAAGGCTTAAAAACTGTTCTACATGACCTCCCCTCCAACGATAAATGGATTGCTTGGGGTCGCCTACAATTAGCAAGGATCCAGAAGTTCCATCTTCATCTAAGCCCTCTAGTGGCTGACTGATTAATGGAATTAAATTGGACCACTGCAGACTCGAAGTATCTTGAAACTCATCTAGGTAATAGTGCCGATAATGTTCGCCCAAACGCTCATATATATAAGGAGCTGGTTGATGAAGGATTTCTTTTGAAATTCGATCGTTAAAAGTTCCAAGAAGAACTTTATTGTTTTCGCGTTGATATAACTCAAGTTCTTCATCAAGAATTTTAATCAAACTTAAAGGAATCCATTGTTTTGAAATGTCATTTGCGAGTGAAAATTGATGATAGTATTGTTTTGCTTTATGAAATGAACTCCTGAGTTCGGGTAAAATTTCATCAATGCGACTTGCCTTATCGGAGTCTAGACTTTTGTTATAAATGTTTTTTTCTTCCTCTAAATTTTCTTCCAATTTATTCTCATATAGACGAACGAAATCTAACTGCTTAAGCTTCTGAAAGTGCTTATACAATGTCCCTCTACTAAAATCAGCTTGAGTGAGTTGCTTGCTTTCAATCAGTCCTAAAACTTCCGTGCCAAGTAAACTGATGTTTTGTTTACAGGTATTACTATATGTTTTTAAAAAATTATGTTGCCGCCCAAAAGCAGTTCTTGATTGAGACAAAACATACTGTAACGGAATTCGATCATTTTCTTTTAACAGCAACTTAGCAATCTCGAACAAATTTGCACTGATATCCCAACTGAGTTGGTCGTCCATTTTCTGTAACGTAAATTGTTCTAAAAGCGGGGTAATTTCTTTATCCGAGCCTGCCTTGTCGATTATTCGCTCAACAACCTGCGAAAGCATTTGCTCTTGTTGAATTTCAACTTCAAAAGAAAGAGAAAGACCAAGGTCTCTTGCAAAGCTTCGAATAATTCTGTGAGTAAAGCGATCTAAAGTGACAACTTCAAAAGCGGCATAATCTTGTAAAATAAGTTTCAAAGCTTGTCTGGAACGAAAGGCGAGTTCGGCAGTAGACAATTCCAATGCTTCACATAGGTCGAGAACCATTTGCGGTGTTTTACCTGTTTCAACCAAAGATGAATATTCTTTTAAGCTCTTCAGGATACGAGATTTCATCTCAAAGACCGCCTTATTCGTAAAAGTTAAGGCTATCATTTTACGGTAGGTATCGGCCGTGGGCTTAGAAAGTAAGGTTTTTAAAAAATGAAAAACGAGGGTGTAGGTTTTTCCTGAGCCGGCAGAGGCACTAATAATTTCTACGGATTTGAGATTCTGCTTCATAAGATTATGGTATAAATGTAAAGATTCTTTAAGTTTGTATACTAATCTTAAAAAAAAAATATGGCTTTCGAATTACCTAAATTACCCTATGCATACGACGCATTGGAGCCTCATATTGATGCTAGGACTATGGAGATTCATCATGGTAAACACCATAATGGATATACAACAAACCTCAACAATGCTATTGCTGGCACAGACTTAGAAGGACAAACTATCGAGTCTATACTTGCATCTCTTGATGCAAGCAATGGTGCTGTTCGAAATAATGGTGGTGGATTTTATAACCACAGATTGTTCTGGAACGTAATGAGTCCGAATGGCGGAGGTACTCCAACTGGAGCACTTGCTGATGCAATCGACACTGCTTTTGGTTCGTTCGACGGGTTTAAAGATGCTTTTGCAAAAGCTGCTGCTACTCGATTTGGATCTGGATGGGCATGGCTTTGTGTTCAAAAAGGAGGAGCTGTAGAAGTTTGCTCAACAGCAAACCAAGACAATCCCCTTATGGCAGATATCGGTTGTAACGGATTTCCGATACTAGGTATCGATGTTTGGGAACACGCTTACTACTTAAACTACCAAAACAGAAGACCCGATTATATTCAGGCATTCTTCAATGTTGTTGACTGGAAAAAAGTGAGTGAAATGTATGCTGAAAACGCATAATCTAAGAACAATACTCAAATAAACTAAGAGGGCTTCGGCTCTCTTTTTTTTGCGATAAAGTGAATGAAATTAGTAGTTGAGAAGGATATAAAATAAAAAAGGAGGAATAAATTCCTCCTTTTTTGCCCCAAATCTTACCATGAACTTAACCTACTTATGTTCTGGTGATGTAAAAATGCAATAATCTTTCAGACCGCTGCAATAAAATAGACTAAATACATATTTATCGGTCAAACGGCTAATATGCCCGTTCTGATTTACCTTCATAGAAATTCATAAATGCTCGATTCACAACCCGATTACCTCCCGGAGTTGGATAATTCCCTGTGAAATACCAGTCACCTGAGCTTTCTGGACAGGCAGCGTGTAAACTTTCTATTCCTTGATATATAATTTTGACCTCAGCCTTAAGTTGTGGAGCCGACAACAAAAAGGCAATCTTATCAGAAATCTCCTCCACACTGAACGGCTGATATAAAGCTCGAACATGGTTCGATACCTCTTCTCCGTATGCCTCTTTGGAAGCGATACAGTTTTCATAGATTGCATTTAGCGTTTGTTTCAAAGTCCCACGATCCTCGTGGAGTGCTAGAGCAGCTTGGAAGGCTATGAAGTCTTCCAATTTTGCCATATCAATTCCATAGCAATCTGGATAACGAATTTGAGGAGCACTAGAAACCACAATTATCTTTTTGGGTTCAAGTCGGTCAAGCATTGTCAAAATGCTTTGTTTAAGTGTTGTTCCCCTAACAATACTGTCATCAATAATAACCAAGTTGTCGGTTGGTTTTACGATACCATAGGTTATGTCATAAATATGTGCTACCAAATCGTCTCTACTAGAATCAGAAGTAATGAATGTTCTTAGTTTCGCATCTTTTATTGCGATTTTTTCTATCCTAGGATTCAACTTCAACAACTCCATTATACGATCGCGATCGATAGGTGTTTTGTCAATCTCTTTGGATATTTGACTTTTTAAATGATTTTGTGCTTCACCTATTAAGCCATAAAAGGAAGTTTCTGCTGTATTGGGTATATAGGAAAACACCGTATTCTCGATATCGTGATTGATGTCCTCTAAAATCTTAGGAAAAAGTAATTTCCCTAATTCTTTTCTTTCTTTATAAATAGAAGCATCACTCCCTCTAGAAAAATAGATACGTTCAAAAGAACACGCTCGTTTCTCCAAGGGCTCCAAAACTTCTTGAATGGAAGTTTCTCCAGACTTTTTGACGATAATTGCGCTACCAGGGGTTAATTCTTTGATTTCTTCCAAAGGCACATTAAATACTGTTTGAATCACAGGTCGCTCTGAAGCAACTACTACGAACTCATCATCTTCGTAAAAGAAAGCGGGGCGTATGCCTGCAGGGTCTCTTAAAACAAAAGCATCACCATGCCCAAGCATTCCTGCCATTGCATAACCTCCATCCCAATTTTTCGCTGCTTTACGTAAGAATTTTGCAATATTCAAACGTTCTGCTATTAAAGGAGAAGCTTGAAACTTATTGTACCCCTCTTTTTTTAATTTCTTATAAATTTTTGCAACCGCATCATCTAAAAAATGTCCGATTTTCTCCATTACTGTAATGGTATCTGCTCGTTCTTTAGGGTGTTGTCCTAACGAAATAAGGTTATCGAAAAGTTCATTTACATTGGTCATATTGAAATTTCCAGCAACGATTAAGTTTCTGTGCATCCAATTGTTCTGTCTTAGAAATGGATGAACACTTTCGATACCATTGTTACCAAAAGTTCCGTACCGAACATGTCCTAACATCAATTCTCCCAAATAGGGTGCGTGTTGTTTCAATAGGTCAGTATCGTTTTCAATCTCCGGGTTTTCGTCAATTTTATTTTGAATACGCGAACTGATCTGATTAAAAATATCTTGAATGGGTTGCTTCTCACAAGAACGAACACGGCTGATGTATCGTTCCCCCGGTTCCATATCGAATTTAATACTCGCAAACCCTGCACCATCTTGACCACGATTGTGCTGCTTCTCCATCATCAAATACATCTTGTTGATACCAAACAAAGCTGTACCGTACTTTTCTTGATAATAAGACAATGGTTTTTTGAGACGCAATAAGGCTATTCCGCACTCGTGTTTGATAGCATCACTCATATGTTTTTTTGTTTTTCATTCCACTCAAAACTAGTCAAGGTTCTGAATTGTTCGATTCGGTCGTTAATAGATTCAGAAGTTACGTCTAGTAGTGCTTTTACTCCGAATTGTTCGACAGTAAAAGAAGCCAAAACCGAACCGTAAATTATTCCCATTTTCAAGGTTTCGAAATCTATTTTATCAGCATTAGAAAGAATTCCAGAAATACCGCCGGCAAAACTATCGCCTGCACCAGTAGGATCTACAACTTGTTCAATTGGGAATGCAGGAGCAATGAATATTTTTCCTTCTCCGAAAAGCATAGCCCCATGTTCTCCTTTTTTAATTATCACATACTTAGGGCCCATAGCATGGATCTTTTCTGCTGCTTTTACAAGAGAATGTTCTCCGGAGAGTTGTCTAGCTTCCTCGTCGTTTATAGTAATCAAATCTACTTTGGCAATCACCTCATTCAGCGTTTCCAAAAAATGGTCCATCCAAAAATTCATGGTATCAAGAACTACAAACTTAGATGTACCGCTCATCTGGTTCAGAGCAGTAAGCTGAACTCCAGGATGTAAATTCCCAATCATCATTACTTCCGCATCGCGGTAGTTGTTGGGAACATTTGGAGTGAAATTTTCAAGAACATTTAATTGTGTATCGAGTGTAGTTCGACTGTTCATATTGTCGTGATAACGGCCACTCCAAAAGAATGATTTTCCACCTGCTACTTGTTCTACACCTGTGGTATTGACGTCTAAATCTTGTAAAATCTTAAGGTCACTGTCTTCAAAGTCATCACCGATAACTGACACTAAACCACAATCAATATCAAACTTTGAACTTGCAAGAGCAATATAAGTTGCAGCTCCTCCAAGAATTCGATCAACCTTGTCAAAAGGAGTCTCGATTGCGTCGTAGGCCATGGTACCTACAACTAGTAATTTGTTCTTCATAAGGCAAAGATAAAACTTCTTTTGGGCTTCTCTAGTGCAAAAAAGATTTTAGTGCTATTTCTTAGATTCTTTTTCAAAGAAAACATCTTTTTCTTTACTGCCAGTCTTAGCCGCATTTACAGCAAGTCGATCGCAGCGCTCGTTTTGAGGGTGATCGTTATGCCCTTTCACCCATTGAAAGCGAACATTGTGAAGTGCGTATATTGTTAAGAACCGTTTCCATAAGTCTGGATTTTTCTTGCCTTTAAAATTTTTTGCCTTCCATCCAAACACCCATTTTTTTTCAACAGAATCAATCACATATTTAGAATCGGAAAAAACAACTACATCCATCGGTTGTTTCTTAAGGGTCTCCAAGCCTACAATCACAGCCAAAAGTTCCATGCGGTTATTTGTTGTATGAGCAAAGCCTTGGGCATATTCTTTGAAATATTGCTTCCCTACCAACTCGATGATGATGCCATAGCCACCAGGACCCGGATTACCCAATGCCGACCCATCCGTGTAAATATGTATTTGAGCTGGGGCCATACTATCTATTGGGTTAAGAGTTGCTCGATAATTACAGGAAAGTGTTTGTGTTCTAATTGATGTACTTTTTGGGCGATCGTATCTGCAGTGTCCGCTGGTACAACTTCAACCTGGTCTTGAAAAATAACGCCACCTTCATCGTAATGCTCGTTTACATAATGAATCGTAATTCCAGTATGAGTATCACCAGACTCTTTTACAGCTCGATGAACATGTGCGCCATACATTCCCTTACCTCCGTATTTTGGAAGTAACGCAGGATGTATGTTTATGATTTTATTTGGGAACGTTTGAACAAGTGAGGCAGGAATTTTCCATAAAAAACCAGCTAAAACGATCAAATCGGGCTGTTCTGTTAACAAAAAATCCAAAACCACATCGGATTCAAAAGAATTCTTATCCATCCACAAGCAAGGAACACGAAACCGCTTTGCACGGTCAAAAACACCTGCATCACGGTTATTAGAAATAATACTCGAAACTTCTATTTTGGCAGAAGAATCGAAGTGACGCATGATCGCTTCTGCGTTTGAACCATTTCCGGAAGCTAGAATTACAATTTTTTTTGACATGATTTTAAAAAAACAAAATAACGGATAATCCCCTAATCATAAAAGGAATTAGACCGCTTCCTGAAAAAAAGAGTTAAAAAAAAATCAATTTACTAGAGTTAAGTGATGTTATCCTATAAAGTTTTTTATTTTTGCCTTTGAAACAAAATTAAAACCATTTTATTATGTCAGACATTTCATCAAGAGTTAAAGCTATAATTGTAGACAAATTAGGCGTTGACGAAAACGAAGTAGTTACTGAAGCAAGCTTTACAAATGATTTAGGCGCAGATTCTTTAGATACTGTCGAGTTAATTATGGAATTTGAAAAGGAATTTGATATCCAAATTCCAGATGATCAAGCAGAAAACATCGCTACTGTTGGTCAAGCTATTCAATACATCGAACAAGCAAGCTAAAACTAAGATTTATGACTCCAAGACGAGTAGTAGTTACCGGACTGGGGGCATTAACACCTATTGGAAACACCCTTCCTGAATTTTGGGAAGGTCTTGTTTCTGGTAAAAGCGGTGCAGCCCCGATCACCTATTTCGACCCTGCAGAATTTAAAACTAAATTCGCCTGTGAATTAAAGAATTTCAATGTTCTTGACTTCATGGATCGCAAAGAAGCGAGAAAACAGGATCGGTTTACCCAATATGCACTTGTGGCAACGCAAGAAGCAATTGAAGATGCTGCTTTACCCCTAGAAACCCTCGATAAAGATCGTGTTGGTGTTATTTGGGGCGCTGGGATTGGTGGACTAGAAACCTTTCAAAATGAGGTTTTGAACTTTGCTGAAAACGATAAAAAACCACGATTCAATCCGTTTTTTATCCCAAAAATGATTGCGGACATAGCTCCGGGATTAATTTCTATTAAATACGGGTTTAGAGGACCAAACTTTGCAACAGTATCTGCATGTGCTTCTTCAGCAAATGCACTTATTGATGCGTTAAACTACATCCGACTAAACCATGCTGATATTATTGTTGCAGGTGGCTCAGAGGCTGGCGTTACCTATGCCGGAATTGGTGGCTTCAATGCCATGCATGCACTGTCTACTCGTAACGATGATCCACAAACTGCTTCTCGTCCTTTCGATAAGAATCGAGATGGTTTTGTACTTGGAGAAGGCGCTGGTTCTCTTATTCTTGAAGAATATGAACACGCCAAAGCTCGAGGTGCTAAAATTTATGCAGAACTAGTTGGTGGCGGTCTTTCGGCAGATGCTCATCACATGACAGCACCACATCCAGAGGGAATTGGAGCTATTAATGTAATGAAAAACTGTTTACGAGACGCAAACCTAAAACCTGAAGATGTTGATGTAATCAACATGCACGGAACATCAACTGGATTAGGGGATATTGCAGAGTCAAAAGCGATCAAAAAAGTTTTTGGAGAGCATTTATATTCCATGAATATCAATTCGACTAAATCCATGACGGGTCACTTACTCGGGGCAGCTGGGGCGATTGAAGCCATAGCCTCCATTATGAGTATTCAAAAAAATATTGTGCCGCCAACCATCAACCATGAGACTGCTGATGAAGAAATAGATCCTAAGATCAATTTCACTTTCGGAAAAGCTCAAGAAAGAGAGGTAAAGGTTGCTTTATCGAATACTTTTGGGTTTGGAGGACACAATGCTTGTGTGATATTCAAAGAAATTTCTTAATTTGGAATGTGAAATTCGTTCCAAAAATCTGGTCTAAAAAACCTGTAGACCATCTTCTCTTTGTAAGGCTAAAAAAAATATTGGGTTATACACCCGGTAATAAAGCTGTTTATAGGGCTGCGTTTACTCATCGTTCCATGAACATCAAGGACACAAAGGGTATTCCTTTAAACTTTGAACGCTTAGAGTATTTAGGAGATTCTATCTTAAGCACCATTGTTGCGCGCTACTTATTCGAAGAATTACCCAGTGCCGACGAAGGAAAATTAACTCGTATGAAATCGAAAATTGTCAGTAGGGACAAACTTAATTTCATTGGGAAAGAAATGGATCTTTTGGATCTTTTGGTTTGCACCGGAAAGAAAGATGGTTTTGGAGATGACATTTACGGTAACATACTCGAAGCGCTTATCGGTGCAATATTCGTAGACAAAGGTTATGAAAAGTGTAAGAAAATTCTAGGTGTTATTTTTTTTAAACCCTATATCGAGTTGAATACTCTTGAAAACGAAGTTGTTTCTTACAAAAGTTTACTGATCGAATGGAGTCAAAAAAACAAAGAGAAGCTAGTTTTCGAAACAGAAGCTGACAGTGGGATGGATCCTGACATCAACTTTTACTGCAAAATAGTACACAATGATAAAGTGTTGACTAAATCGCGCGATATCTCAAAGAAAAAGTCTGAAGAAAGAGCAGCAAAAAAGGCAGCTCGAATTTTAAAGCTTTAAGCAAAAACGATAACGTTTTTATTACAGTTTAACCTTCTATTAACATGGATATTCATAGGAATTTCAGGAAATGACTATCTTTGCATGTTAATGAACTACAAGAAACATCATCTCGGAAAATCAGTAGAAGAAGAATCTTTTTCATTAATTGCCATTCATACTTCGATAGAAGATTTTCAATTGGCGTATTTCATCAATCAAAGTTGTGCAACTCAATTCAAAAGGGATCATGATCTTTATTCTTCCCATTTGAAAAGAAATGTAAACGGATTGATTTGGAAAAACAGTTGGGATGAAGAAACCTATTGGCATTTATTTCCTAATAAGTATGTGGATGAAAAAAGTTCAAGTCAACAAGCCAATTTGCTGTTTGAGGAAGACTACTTCATCGAACAGTATGTTTTACCTGAATTCAAACAGGTAAATTATTTTATTAAAAAACCAGAAGACACGACAAACAGTTTATTTATAAAGAAAATTCAAGAGCTTCCAGAGGTGCAGATTGCTTATAGCATTGCTGAAAAAGCCATAAAATCAACCAAAAACATAATCTTTGACTAATGCCATTACTTAAAAAAACAAAAATAGTTGCAACTCTAGGACCAGCATCGGAAAGCGAAGAAGTTATCAGAAAAATGATGCTCGCTGGAACGAATGTTTTTAGAATAAATTTTTCGCATGCAGATCATGATGATGTTGCAGTTCGAATCAAAATCATAAGAAAACTAAGTAACGAATTAAAACTTCATATCTCTATATTGGGTGATTTACAAGGTCCAAAACTGAGAGTAGGTGTCATAGAAGAAGGTGCCGTAGTTCATCCTGGAGATTTAGTTGAATTTAATACTGCAGCTCCTTTCGAAGGAAACGCTAAATCTGCTTATATGACATATCAACGTTTTCCTTTGGATGTAAATCCTGGGGAACGCGTTCTGTTAGATGATGGGAAATTGATTTTTGAAGTTATTTCTACAGACAGAAAAGAAATTGTTACTGCTAAAGTAATTCAAGGTGGGCCATTCAAATCTAAAAAAGGGGTAAACCTTCCCAATACAAACGTATCTCTTCCTGCTTTAACCGAAAAAGACATCGAAGATGCTATTTTTGCAATTGAGCAGCAAGTCGATTGGATTGCACTTTCGTTTGTTCGAAACAGTGAAGATTTAATTGAACTTCAAGATCTTATTAAAAAGCATTCGGATTATAAAATTCCAATCATCGCTAAAATAGAAAAACCGGAGGCTATCGAAAACATAGACAAAATCATTGCTTATTGTGATGGTCTTATGGTAGCTCGTGGAGATCTTGGTGTAGAAGTTCCTGCTGCTGAAGTTCCTTTAATTCAAAAGAACTTGGTGCTTAAAGCTAAAAAAGCACGTATCCCAGTAATTATTGCTACACAAATGATGGAGACAATGATCGACAGCTTAACGCCTACAAGAGCTGAAGTAAACGATGTTGCAAACTCGGTTATGGATGGAGCTGATGCTGTTATGCTCTCTGGAGAAACGTCTGTAGGTGACTACCCGGTTCAGGTAATTGAAACAATGACTTCGATTCTCAAAAGCGTTGAAGATTCTTCTTTAATCGATGTTCCGCAAACACCGCCGAACATTCGTACTCCTCGATTCATAACAAAATCTGTGTGCTATCATGCCGCACTTATGGCAAATGAAATTAATGCTAAAGCGATTTGTACTCTAACGAATAGCGGTTACACTGCTTTTCAAATTTCTGCTTGGAGACCATCGGCTGCCGTCTTGGTTTTCACTTCAAACAAACGCATTCTTTCGCAGCTCAATTTACTTTGGGGTGTAAAAGCTTTTTATTACGATCGCTTTGAGAGCACCGATAATACAGTAGAAGAAGTTAATAAAATCGTTGAGTCAGAAGGCTTTGTGAAGAAAGGTGATATGCTAATCAATCTTGCAGCTATGCCTATTGTAGACAAAGGAATGGTTAACACGCTTCGTGTTTCTCTGATTTAAAAAGGCAAACTTAACTGTACCTCTATTTTTTCTTTTGGGAGTTCAGGGTTTTTCTTATCCGACGTGTTGAGATTTGAAATCGTGATTCCCAAAAGGCGAACGGAGTTTTGGAGTTTTTCTTGATACAAAAGCTGCATTGCATGCTCAACAATCATGCTTTTATCTGAAATAAAAAAAAGTAAAGTCTTACTTCTTGTTTGTTGTACAAAATCAGAATACTTAATTTTAAGAGTAATTGTCTTTCCTGAAAGTTGATAGCGTTGTATTCGCTTATCCAACTCTTCTGCTATGGTTTTAATTTTATCTGAAAGATAAATTTCACTGGTTAGGTTTTCATGAAAGGTACGCTCTGCACCAATTGATTTTGGAGAACGCCTAGGAACAACTGGACTGTTATGTATTCCTCGAATTGCATTAAAGTAGTAACGTCCCAATTTACCAAAGTGCTCGGTTAAGAAGGCTTCTGTCTTGTCTTTTAAATCTGCTCCAGTAAAAATACCTAAATGATACATCCGCTTGGCTGTAACTTTACCAACACCGTGAAACTTTCGGATTTCCAGCGACTCTAAAAAAGAAAGCACTTCTTCTGGTGGTACTGTCTTTTGTCCATTTGGTTTGTTGTGGTCACTAGCGATCTTAGCTACAAACTTATTTATAGAAATTCCAGCAGAAGCATTTAAACCCGTAGACTCCAAAATACGTTCACGAATTTCAGTTGCTAAAACACTGGCAGAAAAAGCATTTTTTTTATTTTGAGTAACATCCAAATACGCCTCATCTAAAGAAAGTGGCTCGACCAAATCCGTATACTCGAAAAAAATAGTCCGAATTTGAGCAGAGATCTCTTTATACCGATCAAATCTAGGCTTAACAAAAATAAGATGAGGACAATTTCGCTTTGCCACTACTCCACTCATTGCGCTCCTAACTCCAAATTTCCGAGCTTCATAACTTGCTGCAGCAACTACACCTCGATCGCCACCTCCACCAACAGCAATAGGCTTATTGCGTAGCTCAGGATTATCTAGTTGCTCAACTGATGCATAAAAAGCATCCATATCAACATGAATAATCTTTCGAATGAGGTTTTCTTGATCCATATGCTAAATTACATATCTTTAATGGTAATAAAACGATGATTTAAATGATTGAAATAGAACGAAAATTCTTAGTTAAAGCAAGTGATTACAAAAAAGAAGCGCATCGGAAAACAAAAATCGTTCAGGGTTATTTGACAAAAGACCCTAAACGAACAGTTCGTGTGCGAATTAGAGAAAATCAAGGCTTTTTAACGATTAAAGGTATGTCATCTGAAGATGGTTTAAGTCGTTTTGAATGGGAAAAAGAAATTCCATTAAACGAAGCAAAAGAATTAATTACACTTTGTTTACCCACTATCATAGAGAAAATAAGATATGAAGTGACTTACAAAGGAGTACTATTTGAAGTTGATGAGTTCGAGGGAACGCATAGTGGACTGGTCCTAGTAGAAGTAGAATTGAACTCTACTGAAGATATTTTTGAAAAACCTAATTGGGTGGGCAAAGAAGTTACTGGAGATGAAAAATATTATAATTCCTACTTATCCAATTCAAAATAAAGAATTGAAAAAAGCATCCATCCGTATATCGTGGATATCTAGAACTCTTTTTAAACTTTTTAATGTGCAGTTAGTACCCTTCTCCATCTTCCAATATTGAATGCGACTGATTTTATTGTCCCATGCGAAAACTTCATAACTCTTGTAACCTGCATTTAACCTCAGTTTCTTTAATTCACTACCGATGTTCGTTTTTAAAGATTCAAACGCATCTGATGATTCAACCTTGTTCATTTAACTTATGTTGGGGGTTTATTTAAAGCAAATAACACGATAACCTTCTGGAAGATTTACGTAAAAAAATATGTTTATTAAAATTACATAAAATATACTCTCTCAACTAAACAGATTTCAACATCACAAGAAACGGACTAAGCATTAATTATTTAGACTGAACTACTTAATGTTTGGTTCTTTTTTACAAAATAATACAAATAATTAATTTTCAATAACTTATGCTTATTTTTAATTTTTGTCTTACACTTTTAAACTCCATAAAAACCAGACTGACTTTTTCCAAATTATATATTTCCTGAACTGTGTCCTCATATCCTAAAATGTTATCGTAAAGTTTCAAAATGAAAATTACAGCACATAAAGAAATTTAATTTTATTCCGTTTTGTAAATTTTCACATTCAACTCACCTAAAGCGTTCATATGGGCTCTGTACATTCCGGGTGTATTGAATTCCATTGCTACATTTCCATGAGTATCAAGGACAACTACTCCACCATCTCCACCTAAATCTTCAACCTTTTGGATTACAATTTTGGAGGCTTCTTGAATACTTAGATTTTTATACTCAACCAATGCTGCAATATCATGAGCAACCACAGAACGAATAAAAAACTCACCCCAACCTGTTGCAGAAACACCACAGCTTGCATTATTCGCATAAGTTCCTGCACCAATAATTGGAGCATCTCCAATTCGATCCCATTTTTTATTGGTCATTCCACCAGTAGATGTACCAGCTGCTAGATTACCCTGAAGATCCAATGCAACACAGCCTACAGTTCCTATGCGTTGGTTTTTAAAATATTGTTCCTCAAGCGCATTTAAACTGAGTTTTTGATTGGCTTCTTTTTCTTGTACTCGCTTCAGTGCATCAAAGCGTCTTTCGGTTATAAAATAGGATTCAGGCACTGTATCGAGACCTTGTTCAACTGCAAATTGATCAGCTCCAGCTCCTGCAAGCATTACGTGAGGTGAATTATTCATAACCATGATTGCTGCACTAATAGGGTTTTTAATATGCTTTACGCCAGCTATTGCACCTGCATCAAGTGTTTTTCCGTTCATAAAAGAAGCATCGAGTGCGATGGACTCGTCTGCAGTAAGAACAGCTCCTTTCCCAGAATTAAAAAGAGGAGAATTTTCCATCACATGAATAGTTTGCTCAACAGCATCTTGGCTTGTACCTCCCGCTTTAAGGATTGCATGCCCAGTTGCAACTGCTTCAGCTAGTTTTTCTCGGTAGGCTTGCTCCATTTCAGCAGACATATTTTCTTTAAGAATTGTACCTGCACCACCATGAATGACAATTCCAAAAGTGGGTTCTTGATTTTCTTTCACTGGTGCACAACCAATAACAAATAGAAGTACTAGGATGCTTAAAACATGTTTCATAGACTGGTTTTCATATTAATATAATTCAACTAATATAGAAAATCCTTTTATTATAAACATTATTGGTGTTGATTTTAGAATAAGTTTTACATTTAGAAAATAATATTAAAACACTAAGTTCATGTCTGAGAACATTGAAACGCTTTTAAAAAAATTAGATATTACAGAAAGTCAGCTTGGCTGTTCAACTGGTTCAAATTGGTTTGCAAATGGAGATGAAATTACTGCCGAATCTCCTGTAGATGGTTCTAATTTAGGAATTGTTCGTGCGGCTACCTTTGAAGACTATGAAAAAGTTTTACAAACTGCGGAAGAGGCTTTCATAAGTTTTAGAAAAATTCCAGCTCCTATTCGCGGTGATATGGTGCGTCAGTTCGGGAATGCTTTGCGAGATAAAAAAGAACTTTTGGGACAGCTGGTTTCATGGGAAATGGGTAAATCTCTACAAGAAGGCTTGGGAGAAGTTCAAGAAATGATCGACATCTGTGACTTTGCAGTAGGTCTTTCAAGACAACTGCAAGGAACTACCATGCATTCTGAACGTCCAAACCATAGAATGTATGAACAATATCATCCTTTAGGGATTGTGGGTGTTATATCTGCCTTTAATTTCCCAGTAGCAGTTTGGGCATGGAATACTGCCCTGGCTTGGATTTGTGGAGATGTTGCCGTTTGGAAACCCAGCGAAAAAACACCGCTATGTTCAATAGCATGTCAAAAAATAATTGGAACGATTTTAAAAGAAAATAAGTTACCCGAAGGTATTTCGTGTTTACTAAATGGAGGTGCTGAAGTTGGTCAATGGCTCAGTGAAGACAGAAGAATTCCTTTGCTCTCAGCTACAGGGTCTACTGCAATGGGTAAAAAAGTAGCACAGAAAGTTGGTGCTCGACTTGGAAAATCATTATTGGAATTAGGCGGAAACAATGCACTAATCATCAGCCCAAATGCAGACCTTAAAACTACCCTACTGGCTACTGTTTTTGGAGCAGTAGGAACAGCAGGGCAACGTTGTACTTCAACAAGAAGGCTTATCGTGCATGAGTCAATCTTTGCACAAGTTGAAGAAAAACTTACAAATGCGTATAAGCAATTACGCATTGGAAATCCGCTGAATGCTGAAAACCATGTTGGTCCGCTAATCGATCAAGATGCAGTATCTCAATATGAAACTGCACTAAAAAACATAAGCCTAGAAGGAGGAGAATGGGTTGTTGAAGGCGGAACACTCACTGGAAAAGGATATGAAAGTGGATGTTATGTGAAACCTGCTATTGCAAAAGTATCGATTGATAGCGAGATGGCTCAACAAGAAACCTTTGCGCCTATTTTATATCTTATGAAATATTCAGGCACAGTTGAAAATGCAATTGATATTCAAAACGATGTAAACCAAGGCCTGTCGTCTGCAATCATGACACAAAATTTACAAGAAGCAGAAGCATTTTTGGCTCATTGGGGAAGTGACTGCGGAATCGCAAACGTTAATATTGGTACCTCAGGAGCTGAAATTGGCGGCGCCTTTGGAGGAGAAAAAGATACAGGTGGTGGAAGAGAAAGTGGATCGGATGCATGGAAAGTGTATATGAGAAGACAAACGAATACCATTAATTATTCTGATGATTTACCCTTAGCGCAAGGCATTAAATTCGATTTCTAAACTTTAGTTTCATTATCTTTACTTAATAAAAAAACAGCATGTATACTTTTATAAAAACAGCACATTCCTATTGGGCCTTTATTGTTCTCATTCTTTTAGTTTTAGCAATTGCAAATGCTTTTGTGGGAATCGCCAGAAAGAAAACATTTAATTCAACGGATTTTAGACGTTCGCTATTTGTACTCATTTCCTCCCATATTCAATTCTTAATTGGTTTAATTCTATACTTTGTTTCTCCATGGTTTGGGAAATGGAGTGAATTAGGCATGGGCGTGATGAAAGACAGTCAAGCACGTTTATACCTTGTTGAACATCCGATCGTAAACCTTATCGCACTTGTTCTGATAACCATGGGATGGTCCATGCATAAACGTCAATCATTGGATGCAAAGAAGTTTTCTCGTATTGGTATTTTTTACACCATAGGCCTCCTTTTACTTCTTTCTAGAATTCCTTGGAGTACTTGGATATAAAAAAAAACTAACCCCTGTATCGTCCTGAATCTATGATTACTAGCAAAAAGCCAGAATTCAAACACATACTGCTGAAGAATAAACTCAAAATTGCTGTTCTTGGTGGGGGTAGCTGGGCTACAGCTTTAATTAAGATTCTTACAGAGAATAAACGCAATGTTGGTTGGTACATTCGAAGTGAGAAAAACAAAGATTTCATTGAAAAACACAACCACAATCCAAGTTATTTAACTTCAACTAGACTCAAGACAAAACGTCTTAAAATCAGTATCGATATCAACACAGTTGTTGAGCAAGCCGATATCATTATCGTAGCCATTCCGTCTGCTTTTATTATGAATGAGTTTGCAAAACTCCATATCCCATTGAACGATAAAATAATCATATCTGCGGTTAAAGGAGTCATTCCAGAGAACATGAAAATTCCTGGGAATCATTTCCATGAAGATTATGGAGTACCTCTCGATCGGATTGGAGTAATCTGTGGCCCTTGTCATGCTGAAGAAGTGGCTATGGAGAAACTTTCTTATTTAACAATCGCATGTCAGAATCAGACCTATGCAAAGTCTATTGCATCGATGCTTAAGACTAAATACATACGTGTAAAAGTTTCAGATGACATCATAGGTACCGAATATGCGGCCATGCTTAAAAACATCTATGCAATTGCTGCTGGAATAGCACACGGTCTCGGTTATGGCGACAATTTCCAGAGTGTATTGATGAGTAATGCAATTCGGGAGACAAAGCGTTTTATTAAAGACGTGCATAAAATGAAACGAAACATCAACAACTCGGCCTATCTAGGAGATTTGTTGGTTACTGGATATTCCGTATTCAGTCGCAACAGAACTTTTGGAAACATGATTGGAAAAGGGTATACGGTTAATGCTGCTCAAATGGAGATGAATATGATTGCGGAAGGTTATTACGCAACTAAATCGGCACGCTATATCAATTCGCAATACAGGACACAAACACCTATTATTGAAGCGGTATATCTTATTCTCTATGAAGGGAAAAGACCAGAAAAGATATTCGAAAAATTAACGAAAAAACTCGACTAGAGAGTCGGTTTGAATTGTTGAAGAAAACGCATATCGTTTTCGAAGAACATACGAATATCGCTCACTTGATACAACAGCATCGCAATACGTTCTATTCCCATTCCAAATGCATAACCTGAATATTCATCTGGGTCAATCCCACAATTTTTCAATACATTAGGATCGATCATTCCACAGCCCATAATCTCAAGCCAACCGGTACCTTTGGTGATTCGATAATCAACTTCTGTTTCAAGTCCCCAATAAATGTCTACTTCGGCACTAGGTTCTGTAAAAGGAAAATAGGACGGTCGCAAACGAATCTTTGACTTACCAAATAAGGCTTGAGTAAAGTAGCTGAGCGTTTGCTTCAAATCAGCAAAAGAAACGTTTTTATCAATATACAACCCTTCTACTTGATGGAAAATACAGTGCGCTCGAGCAGAAATAGCTTCGTTTCTAAAAACACGTCCAGGAGAAATTGTACGAATAGGGGGTTTATTGTTTTCCATATAGCGCACTTGTACAGACGACGTATGTGTGCGTAACAAAATATCAGGATCGGTTTGAATAAAAAAAGTATCCTGCATATCGCGGGCAGGATGATATTCTGGTAAGTTCAATGCAGTAAAATTATGCCAGTCATCTTCGATTTCTGGACCTTCTGAAATATTAAAACCGATTTGAGAAAATATATCTACAATACGGTTTCGAACAACCGTTAAAGGATGCTGGCTCCCTAAAGCCGTAGGAAAAGCTGGGCGAGACAAATCACCGTAAACTCCAGTCGCAGTTGCTGAACTCTGAGTAGCTTTTAGTGTTTCAATTTTTTCGGAAACCGCAGCTTTCAATTGATTTAAAACCTGACCGAATTCTTTTTTTTCTTCATTAGGTACAGCTCTAAATGCAGCAAACAGGTCATTTAGAATCCCTTTTTTTCCTGCATAAGAAATTCTAAATTGTTCTATTGTTTCTTGATCCGTAGCTTCGAATTGAGCTACTTTTTGAAGATGTTCTTTAACCGTTTCAATCATGCTATAAAAATACGTGTTATACTATTGAATTAATCCTTTTTGAATGAAGTAATGCACTACTGCTTCTTTCATCAAGATGCTTTGTTCACCTGGTTTTAGTGGTGGAAGTTTCTCTATCAGTTTAAAATGTGGCCAACGTTCGTCGTCAAAATAATCAAAAGCATAATAGCCGAAGGGCTCCAAAACCGAACAAATTCCGATGTGGATGATGTCCACATTGTCATCTTTCTTAAAACGCTTGTGTACTTGTCCTAATTCCTGAAGACCTACCAAATACAAAATCCCCTCTATGTCTATCGATTCTGTTTCAGAAAAACGTTCCGTCAGTACTGAAACCAATGTTTCCCACTGTTCTTTCAACTCTTCGTTCCGCACAGACGCTTTTTGCATCCGACAAAGATATGGCATTCCTAAAAAGAGGGAGCAGATAGAACAAAAAATCTTTATATTCGTTCTATGAATTATATTGATATAGCAATTGTTGGCTTGGTTCTTTTTGGAGCAGTAAAAGGATTCTCAAAAGGCTTCATCATCGAAGCTGCATCTCTAATTGCATTAATTCTAGGGCTCATTGGTGCCTTATTATTTTCATCTACGGTTGGAACACTCCTAGAAAGTTTTTTCGAAGCTGACCGCATCCCTCCTTCTGGAGTTTTATTCATACTAACCTTTATAGCGATTATAATTGGAGTTAACCTCTTAGCAAAGTTCTTGACGCGTGTTTTAAAAATGGCAGCCTTAGGCGGGCTTAATCGTATTCTAGGGGCGATTTTTGGCGGGCTGAAATTTGTTTTAATCCTCAGTGCTGTAATCTTAATTATGGATCAGTTTGAATTCCTATTCACCTTTATGGAAGATGATGTAATTGAAGAATCACAATTCTACGAACCCGTAAAATCAATAGGTAGTATTGTTTTGGAATGGTTGCTAGATAAAAAAGATTTACTGCCCGAAGATTTAGTTTAACATCCTCAAAGAAGAAGCGGTTACCCATCCTTCAGATCCGTTGGCAATTTTAATTTTTCTCCAAGACTCAAGCGAATCTGTGACCGAAACTTTAGTTCCTTCATGAAGCTCAAACAAAACTTCAGAACGTTCATTCGGCTCTCCCCAAATATTAATTTGTGCCTCAAAAATAATTCCTGAACGCTCAACCTGTAGTTGCTTATCCTTAGTGTAAGTAAGCGTGAATAATGCAAGAAAGATGGCCGTGACGAGCCAGAAAACAGAAAAATAGAGGCGTTTCCATACGGTATTCGAGTTGAATAAATACAACACGAACAAAAGCGACAAAAGCCACGCTATTCCAATTAGTATTAGAGCCCAATTTGCAATTGAAAATCCAGAAGTTATTGTTTCTATTACTTGATCAAAAAAGCTTTTAGGAAGGACTTCAATCGCATCGAGCGACATGTTCTGGGCAAACAGTAAATTGGTTAAAATTTCTTTATTCTCTGGATCTAACAATTTTGCTTTTTCAAAATAAAAAACACTTTCCCCTACTTCACCCAAACGATAATAAGCATTGGCTAAATTAAAATACAATTCTGAACTGTGAACCTCAGCTTTTAAAACAAGTTCATAACTTGATATGGCTTCCTGATAAGCACCAAGGTTATACGCTTTGTTACCTTGATCAAAAAGAGCGTCTGGTGTTTGAGCCATCATTGTTGTACTCAAAAAGAGAAATGCAATAAAAGAATTTATCTGCTTCATAATTGTTTATCCATTTTTGAAATTAATCCAGAAGCTCGATCAAAATCTTCTTGCATACGAACTGAAGTTGCTGGCGCATATCGGGCAGCTTCACAATCTTCGAGTAGCCTAACAAAATCCTTAATTACGACTGAGCTCACTTCCTTATCTTGTAATAAACTTGAAATTCTAGCTTTGCTAAATTCTGCAGTTACGATATGAAGTTTCGCTTTTAAATAATTGTGCAACGCCCGTTCAAGTGCATTGTAAAATACTTCTTTTTCTCCAAGTGCTTTCTTTGCAGAACTCAAATATTTCTTAGCTAATCGATTCGCCGCTTTTTGTCTCAGGGTCATTGGATCATTCGTACGTCCAATTTGGGTTTTCAACCAAATTGAAATCAAGAGTAGCAATACAAATGGTAAAAACAGCATCAAATAAAACATACGTCCACCAAAGAAAGAATCTGTTGATTTAATGGGTATCAATTGAGTCTCTAGAGCGATGAAATTAAATTGATCTTCATTCAATTTTGGTCGTAAGAGATTAGAAACTGCCTGCCCCTTAGAAGAAGTTCCAGCAACGGGGCCTTCATTTACATTAACCATTTGCTCCTCTGAATTAAGAGTAACATAGCGATTCTTATTGGGATCAAAATACGAAAACGACACGCCCGGTATTGGATAGTTTCCTTGAAATTCTGGAACAATAGTATAAGTGTCTTGAATACTACCTTGCATTCCTAGTAGGTTTGTTTTTATGTTTTCTGTGTGTTCCGGTTCATAAACTTCAAGTGCTGCGGGAACATTAATTTTTGGCAGATTGAATAGTTTTAAATTTCCTCTCCCAGAAACTTTTATCGTTCCTTGAAAAGATTCAGACGCTTTCAATACATCCTTATTTAAACTAAAATTCAAATCAAAATTTCCTACCGCCCCTGTAAAACCGACAGGTTTCCCCTCTAGTGGAAGTGGCTTTACTTTTATGGTACGCTTTCCAGCTGTGATTACTTTTGGAACTTGTCTATTGATTAGATTCCCCCAGATGTCTCGTCGGTTAGAAGGCACTTGGACCGTAACATTAAGGGTCAAAGGTTCCAAAATTAACTCCCCTGTTTTTTGTGGATAAAGGACCGCTTTTCTCCAAGTAACATAGTTATACGTTGCTCCTTTGTATGTCCCTTGTTTCATCTCCAATTTCTTGATAGGAATCAAATGACTCCAAAAATCAGCATAACCTGGACTTTCAACTTCATTGACGTTGGATATCCCAATTTCGGAAGTGTAATATAATTTGTAAACTACGGTAAAGGCCTCATTTAAATAGGGTTTTCCATTTGAGACTTCAGCAACCAAATGCACATTTTGATCTGCTATATAATCTGCATTACCAGCTTGATTTGGAGTTTTTACAGCCTCGGTAACTTCAACCGAGACGGGAGATGTTTTATAAATCGCTCCGTCAATTTTAACGGTTGCTTGTCCAATGCTGAGTTTCCCTTTTCTAGTAGGATTAAGAAAGTAGGTAAATGATCTTGAAAAAGATCGCTTTCCATTGATCCAACTATTACTTGTCGATTGGTTGGGACCTCCAACTACACGAAAGCCTTCGAATTGGGGTGGCGTAAAATTATCACCATTCTTATTCATTTCAAAGCTAACCTTCAATCGTTCATTAATACCCATACGATTCTTGCTCACCTTTGCTTGAAAAGTGACCTGAGCTCCTACTTGGAGCCCTACCGTTAGTAGGAAGATTGCTAAAAGTATTTTTTTTAACATAAAAAATTACCAGTCTTTTTTAGTTTTAACAGGAACGCCTTTTACTTTTTGAGCATTTACTTTTTCCTGCACTCCTTTTTCTTGATTATTCATTGCCTCTAATAGGCTCTTTACTTGTTCGGGGGATATCTGTCCCGGCTTGGGTTGTGGTGGGGGCTGCTTCTTTTTATCGCCTTCGCCTTCTTTCTCTGGGTTCTTAGGTTTATCTTCTTCTGGTTTTTCCTTAGAATCATCTTCAGATTCACCGTCTTCTCCTTCTTTTTTTTCTTTGTCTTCTCCTTCGTCTTTAGGGTCTTCTTGATCTCCCTTTTCGTCTTTCTTCTCCTGGTCGCCCTCTTTGTCTTGATCTTCTTTATCCTGATCTTTTTTGTCTTGATCTTGTTCGTCTTGCTGATCTTGTTGTTGTTCTTTTTCTAAGAGCTCCTTGGCAAGCGCATAATTGTATCGAGTTTCTTCATCTGTAGGATTATTTCTCAATCCATTCTTGAAAGCTTCGACAGCCTGAGCATAATCTTTTTGCTGCATATACACATTTCCTAAATTATGAAAGGCTGCATGTTTTTCATCTTTAGATGTTGTGTTTTTTTGAGTTTGAAAGAAACGCTGAGAAGCTGCAGAATAGTCTTCTATTCGGTAATTTGTATTTCCCAAATTGTGAAGAGCTTCGGATGTATCAGGAGCCAAGGAAACCGCTTTGCGGTATTGAGCTTCAGCATCAATATACTCGGCCTCTTCGTGGGCTTCGTTTCCATCCACAATTAGGTTATTGGCCGCTTCGTTTTGACTCCAAGCCAAAGCCGAAATGAACACTAAAAACAAGAAGGGAAGGTTTTTAAAATTCATAGCATTAATCTTTTTTGTTCTCGTTAAATAAGTTCATTCGCAACACCCATTTCGTTTGGGTTTCGAACAATAATATTTCTATCAAAAGTAACAGAAATCCTGCAATCAAAAAAGGTTGAAATCGGTCTTTATAACTCACAAACTTTTTTGCTTCAAATTCTTTTTTCTCCATTTGCTTCAGAGTCTCCGAAACAAATTCTAAAACTGCTTGTGTATCATTTCCTTCTGTGTATTTTCCGTCAGTTACATCGGCTATGGAGGTAAGCACTTCAGGATTCCGTTTGGTCATTACAACCTCGCCGTTTTCGTCTTTCTTATACGACTCTACTATTCCGTTGCGCTTGATAGGGATCGGTGCTCCTTTTTCGGTTCCTACACCAAAGGTAAATATTTTAATTCCCAACTCTTTTGCTTTTTCAGCTGCTGCCATTGCCTTTTCTGAATGATCTTCTCCATCTGACAAAATAAAAATAACCCGATTGGTTTGATCTTCATCATCAAAATAAGTTGCTGCTAATTCAATCGCAGCGTCAATAGCCGTTCCTTGTGAAGAAAGCATATCGGTATTGAGTGCTTGTAAAAACATTTTTGCAGCTCCATAATCTGTTGTAATGGGCAATTGCGGTACAGCTTGCGCTGCATAGGCTATAATCCCAACACGATCGCTCGCCAATTGATTCAAGAGTGCAGAAACAAGTCGTTTTGCTTTTTCAATACGGTTGGGGGCAATATCCTCTGCCAACATACTCTTGGAGACATCGATAGCAAAAACAATGTCTACACCTTCTCTTTTTACTGTCTCTAACTGAGTTCCTATTTTGGGGTTCACTAATGCAAGTATCAAACAACTAACCCCCAAACTTATCAAAATGAGTTTGAGTAAAGGTTTTAATCGCGAACGTTCTGGACTTAAAACTTCCATTAATCGAGATGTAGCAAATTGTTCTTGTGCTTTTCTTTTCCAAGTAGAAATCCAAATATAGCCAAGCCACAATACCGGTAGTATTGCAAAAACATAAAAATAAATCGGCGCGTCTAATTGATACATTGTTATATAAAACTTCTAAAAATTGTGTTCTTCAAAATCCATTCCATAAAGAGTAAGCCAAGGGCTATTAGAATGAGTATCCTGTATTTTTCTTCGTAATTATAATACTTAAACTCTTCAACTTCTGTCTTTTCTAACTTATTAATTTCATCGTAAATATCTTTTAATTTTTTAGTGTCTGTTGCTCTAAAATACAAACCTCCGGTATCGTCTGCAATCGACTGCAAAAGCTCTTCATCGATCTCAACCTTGGTTAGTCCGTATTGGAATTTTCCATTTGGTAAAACTCCAATAGGAGCTTTGGCGGTTCCATTACTCCCAAGGCCAATGGTGTAGGTTTTAATTTGAAATTCTACAGCCAACTCAGCTGCTATTTTTGGTTCAATAAAACCTGAATTATTAACTCCATCGGTAAGCAAAATAATGACTTTACTTTTAGCTCTACTATCTTTCAATCGGTTTACAGCCGTAGCCAAACCCATTCCAATTGCGGTTCCATCGTTGATTACTCCATCGTATCGAATACTGCGTAAGGCGTTTTTTACGATGCGCTTATCACTTGTTATTGGCGTTTTGGTATAACTTTCACCGGCATAAACGACTAAACCAATCCTATCGTTTTGACGGTCATCGATAAAATCTGCTGCTACTTCTTTGAGTGCGTTCAATCTACTGGGTTTTAGATCCTGAGCCAACATACTCGAAGAGACATCAATGGCCATGACAATATCAATCCCTTTATTGGTTTTGGTTCGCGAAGAAACATCTACGGTTTGTGGGCGAGCAAGAGCGAGAACAACAAGTGCCAGGGCACTAATTCTGAACACAAACAAGATGGGTTGAAAATGAGCCAAATTGGAACGTACTCCCTCAAAACCTTTAGTCGATGAAATGGTGAGGCGTGCTTGCTGTAGCTTACGTTTGTAAACATACCATACGATGACCAAGGGGAGTGCTATTAATCCCCACAGATATTCTGGATTCGCTAATTCTATTCCTTCAAACACGTTTATAATTCTTTTAATACTTCTAGTGATTCTATAATTCGAGCTTCGATTTTATCTCCGTATCGATCGTCTTTGGCATACAACATACGCAATTCAACTTGTACTTGTTCGAATGGCAAAATAATGGATCGCAAACGACAACGTGTACGTTCTTTTCCGTCAGGATTTAAAAGGTCGAGTGTTCCAGAAAGCTGAATCACTTCTGAGCCATCCTTTGTTTTAAAAGGGTCTGGATTAATCAACATATTGGCAGCACCGTCTTCTTCTAAGCCTGCAATTATTTTATTGATTATTTCCTGAGCTTCTTGCTGCTGCTCCTCTTCTGATTTTTCTTTTCCTTTTTCGGGTGGAGTTTGTTGTATAAAACTCATTTGTACGTAAACCGAGTTTAGAGGATCACCCGCTGAAAAAAGGATTGTTCCTTTAGGAGTTTCTGCTGCTCGCACCAAAACCTCAGGCGTAGCAAGTAATAAAGCAGGGGTTCCATACTGACTCTGTACCCATTTATTATTCATCATAACCTTAGTCGGGTATTGAATGAGGGTGTCTTTTACGTTGCCAAAACCATAGATATATACAGTAATAAGGCCTGCAAAGAGAATCAATCCTAGCGTTCCAAATCCAGCAATCTTGAATTGCTTTTGGCGCTTTTGCTTTTTCAAAACCTTTTGATAAGCTGCAGTAGCTTCAATTTCTTCTTGCGTTGGTTCGGGAAGAGCTTCTTGTGTTTTTATAACAACATCTTCTACCAAATTACGATCGTTGGTTGCAACTTCAAATTCAGGGGCAGAACGAGCAAATTTGACTAAATCAGCATGTTCAAGAACACGTTTTAAGGAACGTAAAGTTTCCCCGTCCAAATCAAGTTTTCCAGAATCTTTGAGTAACTCTAATTTCTTTAACAATTCTTTCGAAGTACTTTCTAATGCCGTTATGTTTGCTTCTTCTTCCAAGTAACGACGCACAACATCGGTTAGCTTAGAATAATAACTCTTATATTCTTCTTGTAATCGTGGACGTTCCTCCTCAAGTGCTTTGAGCTCGAGTAATGCACGATCAAATGGAGGAAGTTCCTTTCGTTTCTCAATCAGTTTTTTCTGAACTCTTAGCACTAAAAAAACAGCTAGAATCAAAAGAATCAGACCAAAAACAGTAATTAAAATCTGTTGTGTTAGTTTTTTGTACCCCCGCTTAACTGCAACTAAAGGTTTTATATCAAATAAAGGTTGCTTGAGGGTATCGACTAAAACAGTATTTACGCGTATCGAAATAGAATCGGATATCGCCCCAACTCCATTGATCAAAATTTTCTGTTTTGGAATCCAATACGTACCAGAGTCAAACTGAATTAAAGCATATTTTTTGGTAAATAAATAATGTGCTTTAGAGCGGAGCGTGTCCAAAGGAAAGTCTTCTAAAAGTTCGAAAGGGGCAAAATTGGGTTGCTCTGCAAATTGAATTTGGGACAAACTATCGCCTTTAATTTGATAGCGAATATTGATTTGTTCTCCGATTCTGAACTCGGTAGAGTCAACAGCTACCAACAATTCCTCATAGCTCTGTGCAATTCCTTTTGTAAAAGAAAAAAGAACTGAAAAACACAATAAAAAAATAATTTGTCGCATGCTTATATTCTAGCTTTAAAATAGCCTAATAATTTTTTAACGTAGCTCTCTTCCAAACTACAGTGTAATGTTCCTGCACCGTTTTTTCTAAATAAGGTTTCAAAAGTATCAACATGTTTTTGATGTGATTTTTGATATTGATTCCGAACTGCCTTGGAAGCTGTATTGACCCATTGTGTTTTCTGAGTCTCGCTGTCAAGCATCGGAACAAGTCCAATGTTAGGCATTTCTACTTCTCTCTTATCGTACACTCTAATCCCCGTGAGGTCATGTTTTTTTGCTGCAATCCGTAAGGTTTTTTCGTAGGAATCATCCATAAAATCAGAAAGCAAAAAGACAATCGCTTTCTTTTTTAGTATTCCCGATAAAAACTCCAAAGCAACGCGGATATCCGTTTGCTTGCTCTTCGGTTGATATTCTAAAAGTTCTCGTATGATCCGCAAAACATGGGTTCTCCCTTTTTTGGGTGGAATAAATAATTCTACTTGGTCTGAAAACAGAAGTAAGCCAACTTTATCGTTATTTTGAAGTGCAGAAAAAGAAAGTGTCGCAGCAATTTCTGTCAACACTTCTCTTTTAAATTGTTGACCTGATCCAAAAAACTCCGAGCCACTAACATCGACAACCAACATCAAGGTCAGTTCTCGTTCTTCTTCAAAAACTTTTACGAAAGGTTCGTTATAGCGTGCAGTAACATTCCAATCAATGGCTCGGACATCATCTCCAAATTGATATTGACGCACCTCGCTAAAGGTCATCCCTCTTCCTTTGAATGTACTGTGATATTCGCCACCAAAAACGTGATCGCTTAAGCGACGTGTTTTGATTTCAATCTTCCTTACTTTTTTTAAAAGCTCTTTCGTGTCCATTACTCTAAATGTTCCTTCTTAAAATGTTTTTAGGACCATTTACGGTACTTCAACCTCATTAATGATCTGACTGATTATATCTTCGGTAGTTACATTTTCAGCTTCGGCTTCGTAGGTAAGACCAATTCTGTGTCGCAATACATCAAATACAATTGCTCGGACATCTTCAGGTATTACATATCCTCTGTGCTTAAGAAACGCATGGCATTTAGCAGCAGTAGCTAAATTGATACTTCCCCGCGGAGATGCTCCAAAACTAATCAGTGGTTTTATTTTACTAAGACCATAGCGCTCTGGATATCGAGTAGCAAAAACAAGGTCTAAAATATACTTCTCAATTTTTTCGTCCATATACACAGAACGTACTGTTTCTTGAGCCGTAATAATCTGTTTGGTTGTAACAACCGGCTTTACCTTAGCTTGGCTTGCACTCAAATTGGATCGAACAATCAGTTGTTCGTCTTCAAGGCTCGGATAGTCAATCACCGTTTTCAACATGAATCGATCTACTTGCGCTTCTGGAAGTGGGTAAGTTCCTTCTTGTTCTACTGGATTTTGCGTTGCCATTACTAAAAAAGGCTGTTTCAATGGGAAGGTCGTATCGCCAATGGTCACCTGTTTTTCTTGCATCGCCTCCAATAAAGCCGATTGAACCTTTGCTGGAGCACGATTAATCTCATCTGCCAAAACAAAGTTGGCGAATATAGGCCCTTTTTTAATCGAGAAATCATTCTCTTTAATATTATAAATCATGGTCCCAACAACATCTGCTGGTAGTAAATCTGGCGTAAACTGAATACGACTAAAATCTGCTTTCACAGCCTTACTCAAGGTGTTAATGGCTAACGTTTTTGCTAAACCTGGCACCCCTTCCAATAAGATATGCCCACGACCCAAAAGACCGATCAGCAATCGCTCAACCATATGCTTTTGACCAACGATTACTTTGTTTATCTCTAGGGTAAGTAAGTCGATGAAAGCACTCTCTTTTTCAATTTTTTCGTTAATAGCACTAATGTCTACATTGGTATTATTATCCATAAGCTTATATAAATGTTTTTTAGGAATACAAAAATGGAGAAATTATAACGTATCTCTTGTTAATAATTGGTTAAAAATAGTAAGAAAAAATACTCCCTTGGACTACCTATTAATCATAAATTTATAAGGAATTTTTTAATTACAAAAACCAATGAGTCAATTTTCTAAAATAATTGCAGGAACCATGACCTGGGGAACGTGGGGTAAAAACTTTACTCCCTCCGAAATGAGTTCTTTAATCGAGGGCGCTTTGTCACTTGGAATCAGCACATTTGATCATGCCGACATCTACGGAGGATATACAACCGAAGCCGCATTTGGCGCTGCATTTAAAGATAGTAACGTTGATCGTTCACAGGTTCAATTCATAAGTAAATGTGGTATCCAATACCCAAGTGAAGCACGTCCGTTAAAAGTAAAGCATTATGACTACTCAGCGGAGCACATCATATGGTCTGTAGAGCAATCGCTTCAGAACCTTAATACCGAATACCTTGATGTTCTTTTACTTCACCGTCCTAGTCCTCTTATGGATCCTCAACAGATCGCAAAAGCCTTTGTTCAGCTCAAAAGCCAAGGGAAAATAAAAAGTTTCGGGGTGTCCAATTTTACACCTGCACAAATGAGTCTTTTGAGTACGGAGAATTTAATTGAATGGAATCAATTGGAATGCTCTTTAACACAATCGAAAGCCATACTCGATGGAACAACAAACCACTTGATGCAGCATCAAATTGGTGCAATGGCTTGGAGTCCTTTGGGAAGTTATTTCAAAGAAGATAATGAGCAATCGCAGCGTCTGAGACCTGTTGTTCAAAAAATGTGTGCAACGTACAGTGCAACAGAAGACCAAATACTATTGGCTTGGCTGCATCAGCATCCGGCTCAGATTCATCCTGTTGTTGGAACAACGCAAGAAGCAAGACTAAAAGATGCTATGGATGCCTTAGCGATTAAATTAACGATTCAAGACTGGTTTTTACTTTTAGAAACAAGTTTGGGTCATAGAATGCCTTAAAGATGAACAAAACCATTCTCATTACTGGAGCAACAAGCGGAATAGGTAAAGCTACTGCCGAATTCTTGGCCTCTCAAGGTGCTCGTCTAATTTTATGCGGAAGAAGACAAGAACGACTCGATGCTTTAAAAGAAGAACTTCCTACCGAGGTTCATACCCTAAACTTTGATGTGCGAAATCGAGCGGCTGTTTTTGAAGCTATTGATAGTCTTCCAGATGCCTTTACTCCCATCGATGTTTTAATTAATAATGCTGGAAATGCTCATGGCTTGGACGATGTTGTTGGTGCAGACCTAGACGATTGGGATGCGATGATTGACGGCAATGTAAAAGGCGTTATGTATGTAACCAAAGCCATTTTACCTCAAATGACCGAGCGAAAAAAAGGCCACATAATCAATATTGGATCCATAGCTGGATTTGAGGTCTATCCAAAAGGGAATGTGTATTGTGCGAGTAAGTTTGCAATTGATGCATTTACAAAAGGACTTCGAATTGATTTGAATCCCTACGGAATTCGTGTAGGAGCAATAAATCCTGGTTTGGTAGAAACGGAATTTTCTGAAGTACGATTTAAAGGTGACGAAGACCGAGCTGCTTCTGTTTACAGCAAACTAGATGCTCTACAAGCAGAAGATATTGCAAACACCATTTTGTTTATGATCCATGCGCCCGAACATGTTACTCTTGCAGACATCACTATTTTACCAACAGCTCAAGCCAATGCGACTGTTCTCAATAAACGCGTATGATTAACAAACGACTTTTAGTTAAAGCACTACTTGCTCACAATGATGAGAATAGTTTTTTTGACAAAAAGTTGAAAGTAAATTTGAGAGGGAAAGAAGGGAAGGCAAAATTTCTAAAGCACGTATGTGCGCTTTCGAACTCCAATCCGAATAATAATTCGTACATCGTTATTGGGGTAGAAGATGAAAATAATGACATCGTTGGAGTTGATTTTTTTGATGACAGTAAAATTCAAAACCTCATCAATGCATATCTCGATCCTGCACCCACAGTACTCTATGAAAACATCCCCTTTCCTCACTTGAATGAAGGGAAAGTAGTGGGTTTGGTTACCATTCGGTCTAATAATAAACCGGCAACTCTACAGAAAAACATTTGGAAGTATAAAAAAGGAATGCAGTTTTTGAGAGAAGGGAGTATGTCAGTACCCTACTCCAAAACAATTAGTGCTTTAGAAGACAATAATACAGTAGTCAGTGCTTTAGAAAATCATGCGCAAAACAACATCAAACTAACTTTAGATGGCGTAATGGATTTCATAAACAGACATCAAGGAGGGTTGATGGCCCAATACAAAGTATTCAAAGAACTCTTTGTGGTATGCTGGTCTGGTCTTGAAAAACAAGTTAAAGGCACTACTTTTTATTCTCGAGTTGATATTGAATTAATCAACGAACAAGTCAAATTATTTTATTCGAATCTTGATGAGGTTGAAATTTCATTTTCTGAAAATGAATTCATCATTACCGAATATATTGAGCTTGGAATCAATGGTGCATTTAAATTTTATCCCTTAGAAGAAGTCCGTATTTGCTTTGAAGAAAACGGAAACTACTTTATTCATTCAGAGTTGTTATTTAAACTTCCAAACTGGAATAAAAAGACACTCCACCACTTGATGAATTCTAGCTTGGTTTTGGTTGATAAAATCAAAAACGGGAAACAACTGAATGAAAAGGAAGAACACGAACAATATCAGCTATGTTCCCTTTACATGATTTGTCTACTATTTGAAATTCCAAACGCAAAAGAAGCGTTAGAACGCATACGAATTCTGTTTAAAAGCAGGAGTATCAAACTCTACCAAACCTACAAAGACACGCAAAGAGTTTTAAGAAAAATTAAGTATAATTAGGTTGATCAATTCTACAATAATCGTTAATACTTTTTTAATAATGTAAGACATAGTAATATAAATTTTGGGGTTTATTTTTCAAAAGTACGAAAATCATCTAATTCATAGGTACCATCTTGAGCAGTTTTTCCGCTTCCCACGTATTTAAAGGCAAAATACAAGGCATTCCCGTAAAAATTTAAGTTCAAATCTCCGGAGTCTACAAATATTTGAGCATCATCGTCTTCAGTTGCTATTCGAGCCAACAAGGGGAGCCAAGTTGCTGATTTGATTGTTTGAATTTGCCCGTCCCAGTCAGAACTTACCAAGGCTTCCAAGGAACTGTCATCTGCAAAACTGGTTGAGGTTCGAAAAGCAACTCGGGGGTTATTCAGTGATTGCAAATCAATTTTAGGGGAAATTAGCCAGCTAATCGATGCAGCGTCTCCAGATCGAAAAGAGCCTATTTCTAGAGATTGTCCCAAGGAATTTTCGTCTTCAAACACTTCCCAAAATCGAGAACCCGCTTCGGCATAGTTGGTCCATCCTTCTTTCTCAAAAAGGCCCAATGGATTCGATTCAAAATTTTCTTCAAAAAAAGGATCGCAACGACTATCTTGAAATACTATATCCGTTGGGTTATTAATTTTTAGAATGTATTTTGAATCAAAAAAATCTCGAGTTAATATGCCCTGCACTGATCCAGTTCCATCGGGCAAAAGAATGGATTTGAAATCTGAAAAAGTACTACAACTCAACCACAGAGAAGTATAGGTGTCACAAGAAACTAAGTTGTGTTCTCCATCGAAAGAATCAAAGGCCTCGCCTGCAAAAGTTCTACCCAATTCAGCTCGTGAAAGTTGAACGTTGGCCAAACGAACCCGTTGTCCTAGGTCAGTTGAATCTATTCCAGAAAGAGCTAATACCTTTAGATGCATTGTATAGCTACTATCCAAACGTTTTATGTGATCCTCTCTTAAAAAAGAAGACTAGATCTTGTTGATGCTAAAAATCAAGCGGCTCGAACCACTCGTGATCAACTGGTCGTCAGTGGGTATTTGGGAGAAGAAGAACTTTATTTTATAGTAAACCATTGGCCATCGAGACGGGGTGGCGCTAAGAGGAGTGCCCCAAGTCGCATGAAAGCTGCTCGCTTACATCAAAAAATAAGCGATTCTCTTTTTCGGTTACAAAATGAAGTTCGGGTTATTTCTATGGGAGACTACAACGATAACCCCACCAACAAAAGCATGTACTATCTTACGAAACAACACCAATTCCATAAACTCAAGTTCGACAATCAAATGACACCTTTATTCAAAAAAGGGATTGGCTCATTGGCTTATAATGATCAGTGGTCTTTATTTGATCAAATATTGACCAGTCCCGATTGGGAGAAAGATTCTACCTTAAGTATTGTAGGAGTATACGTTTATAGCCCCTCTTTTCTTCGTAATCCAGAAGGAAAATACAAAGGTTATCCCTACCGGGTTCAGATTAAAGGGGATCAATTGAAAGGTTATTCCGATCATTTCCCAGTATATCTTTTGTTGGCGAAAAAATTAGGCGAATAATCTATTGTTTCAATAGGCGTAAAACAAAAGCATCTGGAGTTTCTTGGTAGGCTCCACTGTTTTCTAATCCCGCTGCTATCGCTTTCCCGCGCAAAGTATCCGTATGAACTCTGCTGTGATATAAAACGTTTAGGTCGATTGTACCATCAGCTTTCATGAATATGTTCCCTGCTGTATTAAAAAGGTACAGATCAGGATCAGTGGAATCTATGAAATTGATGAAATCAACTGCATCTAACTGTTCTTGAGTTGGCACTACACCTCCGTAGAAAAGAGAAAACAGTAATTGAAATTCCGTACTGCTTTGGGTAATTGTATCAATGCTTAAGTCCATAAATAAAGGTTCCCAATCGTAAAGATTATAAGTACTCTGTGTTTCTATTGCAACGACACCTATAACTCCTGCATTATGTTCCGCTTGTAATCCGTTCCACAAGGCTATTCCTGCGCCAGAAGAAGCACCTCCAAGGATCATTTTATTAACATCGATATCAATACTTGAAGCGATCGATCGGATATGATTCAACAGCAGTGTTCCATCCGAAAGAGATGTTATCACACCTTCACTGTTGGGACTAGTCAAATAACTGTAATTGGCATTAACAATAGCCACTTTTTGAGATAGTAAGCTTTTGATGATATCATCAAAAGGAGCCTCATAGGTATCACTCTTGTCATTAAACAAAAAACTTCCTCCATGAAAAAAGAGAACTACTCCAATTGGAGCACCGTCTTTTGGTAAAAAAATATCATAGGTATTCCGTTCTGCTGAGCCGTATGAAAGATTACTAAAAAACAGGGACGAATCTTCTAAAGGATTCGTTTCTGGGCTTTTGTTTAGAACGGTTGTAGCGCGTTCCTCATAAGTTTCTACTAAATCATTGTCATCCGATCCGCAACTAAGGATGATAAACAATAAAAAAAAGGGGGCAATTTTTTTCATAATGGAACTGTTTTTAGTAAAACTACAAAAATTACTATTCTTCTAGTCCTTCGGGGTATAGGAAATTATTGTAAGGAAACCGAGTTACATGTATGTCGCGAATAGCAGCATACACTTGTTTTCTAAAATGCATAATATTATCTTTTTTGGTGGCAGAAATAAAAAGAGCATTCCCATTCATTTGTGCCATCCAAGTTTGCTCCCACTCAGCTAGGGTGTTGTGTCGTTTTGTTCTCTCTGTAACCAAATCATCCGGCTCAATGACCAGTGGTTCGTAGGCGTCAATTTTATTGAAAACCATAATAGTAGGTTTGTCTTGACTTTTTATTTCAGTAAGAATCAAATTTACCGATGCAATATGGTCTTCAAAATTGGCATGGGAGATATCAACGACATGAAGTAATAAATCTGCTTCTTGAACCTCATCCAATGTGCTTTTAAAGGACTCGACCAATTGAGTAGGTAGTTTACGTATAAACCCAACCGTATCACTCATCAGAAAAGGCAAATTTCCAATAACTACTTTACGAACTGTTGTATCTAAGGTGGCAAATAATTTATTTTCGGCAAAGACCTCACTTTTTGCGATTGCATTCATCAAGGTCGATTTACCAACATTGGTATATCCAACTAAAGCAACTCGAACGAGTGCGCCACGATTTCCTCTTTGAGTCGACATTTGCTTGTCAATAATCAACAGCTTCTTTTTGAGTAAAGCAATTTTATCCCGAACAATACGTCTATCGGTTTCAATCTCAGTCTCTCCAGGTCCGCGCATTCCTATTCCCCCTTTTTGACGTTCTAAATGCGTCCAAAGTCCTTTTAGACGGGGTAATAAATATTGATATTGTGCTAATTCTACCTGATTACGAGCATAGCTGGTTTGGGCGCGCTGAGCAAAAATATCTAGGATTAGACCGGTACGGTCTAGTATTTTGCACTTCATAACTTCTTCGATATTCCGTTGTTGTGCTGGCGATAATTCATCATCAAAAACTACAGTTGAAATATCATTTTCAGAAACAAAAAGCTGAATTTCGTTGAGTTTCCCACTTCCAATAAAGGTTTTAGGATTGGGAAGTGTCATTTTTTGAGTGTACTGTTTTATGACTTCTCCTCCAGCTGTATGTGCCAAAAAAGCTAATTCAGCTAAATATTCTAGGGCTTGATCTTCGTCTTGTCTTGCGGTTATAACTCCAATCAAAACTGTTTTTTCGAAATCAAGTGTTTTCTTTTCTATCATTATTTTAGGGGTCCCATTTTTTTAATTCTAATTGTGTTCCATCAAACTCAGCAAAAGTGAAGTGGGTAATCCAATCCCCAAGATTTACATAACGTGCTTCAGGTCCAATCGGAAGGTCTAGTGGTAAGTGTCGGTGTCCAAAGACAAAAAAGTCGCGCTTCTCTTCAGCTAGTTTTCTATGACAATACTGAACCAACCATTCTTCCTTTTCGCCCAAGAAGGTAACGTCTTCGTCTCCGGAGATCGTTTTGTTTTTCACGGACAGATATTGTCCTAAACGCACACCAATATCAGGGTGAATCCAACGGAAAAACCATTGAAAAAAAGAAGCTTTGAACACTTTCTTCATACGCTTATACCCCTTGTCATTAGGTCCTAATCCATCGCCATGCGCAATGAAAAACTTTTTGTCATTAATCACAAGTTCTTGGGCTTGATGATGTACGATAAAGCCCAATTCTTTTTGAAAATAATCTCGAGTCCAAAAGTCGTGATTCCCAGCAAAAAAATGAATTTCTACACCTTGATCTGCTAGCTCTGCCAATTTACCTAGCACACGAACAAAGCCTTTCGGAACTACCGTTTTATACTCAAACCAAAAGTCAAAGAGGTCTCCTAATAAAAATAAAACCTCCACATCCTTCTGAATATGATTCAGCCAAGCAACAAAAATACGTTCTCTTGGAGCGCTCTTTTCTGCAGTGGGAGCACCTAAATGGTTGTCCGAAGCAAAGTATATTTTTTTTCCCTGAGGAAGTTTCATAAACACGTGTTAGTATATAAAGATACAGAAAAGGGATTATCCAATCGCCTGTTCTAAATCATCAATTAAATCTTGAGCATCTTCAATGCCAACACTGAGTCGGATTAATGAATCTACTACACCACTTTTCTCACGTTCTACCTTCGGAATCGAAGCATGTGTCATGCTTGCCGGATGACCCGCCAAACTCTCTACACCTCCCAAAGATTCTGCAAGGGTAAAAACTTTTAAATTTTCAATAATTTTAATAGCTGCATCAAAATCTGCTCCTTTGGGAACAAACGAAAGCATTCCTCCAAAATCTTTCATCTGTGCTTTTGCAACCTGATGATTGGGATGGTTTTCAAAACCAGGCCAATACACGTTCTGAATTTTAGGATGATTACTTAAATATTCTGCTACTGCTCTTCCATTTTCGGAATGACGCTGCATCCGAACATGAAGGGTTTTAATCCCACGAAGGGTTAAAAAACTATCCATAGGGCCACAGATTGCTCCACTTGCATTTTGAATGAAGGATAAGCGCTTGGCAAGATCATCGTCGTTTACAATGAGAGCGCCAAGAACAACATCGCTGTGGCCTCCAATATATTTGGTAGCAGAATGCATTACGATGTCTGCGCCAAAATCCAAGGGTTGTTGGAGATAAGGAGAAGCAAAAGTATTGTCGACTGCTAAAATAATTTTATGCTTTTGAGTGATTTGTGCAACCGCTTTAATGTCGATAACATTCATCATTGGGTTGGTTGGTGTTTCAACCCAAATCAAACGCGTGTTCGCATTGATGGTGTCTTCAACTTCCTGAACATTATCCATCCCTACAAAGTGAAATTTAATTCCAAACCCTTCAAATATCTTGGTAAACAAACGATAGGATCCACCGTACAAATCGTTAGTAGAAATTACCTCATCACCCGGTTTTAATAATTTCAAAACAGCATCAATCGCTGCCAAACCAGAACCAAAAGCCAAACCATGTTTTCCATTTTCAATACTAGCCAACGCTTTTTCTAAAGCTTGTCGGGTTGGATTATGGGTTCTGCTGTACTCAAAACCTTTATGACCGCCCGGAGTGGTTTGAGCATAGGTAGTAGTCTGATATATGGGTGGCATTACTGCACCATAAGCGGGATCAGGTGCCTGTCCCCCATGAATGGTTTTGGTGTTAAAACGTAATTTCTTTTTCATAAATAAAAAGGATAATCAGCAGTTCAAAGGTAGGGGATTCAAAGGATTTCTCCATAATATTAATGCTTTTAACAAAAATTGATTTTCTTTGTTCATAGAACTTTAAGCATGGATATTTTTTACTATTTAAAAAGCTGTGATACGTGCAGACGAATCCTAAAAACATTGAATCTTCCAGATTCCGTTACTCTGATCAACATCAAAGAAAATCCACTCAATAAAGACCAGCTTGCGGCTTTATTTTCACAAACGAATTCCTATGCCGCTCTATTCAATAGTAGGGCTCAATTGTTACGGAAACGCGGATTAAAGGCGAGTGAGCTTTCAGAAGAAACTATGCGCGATTTTTTGCTTGAACATTATTCTTTTTTAAAGCGTCCAGTATTGATATACCAAGGTCAACTTTTCATTGGAAATGCTCCAGCTACAATAGTAGCTGCAGAAAAAGCGCTCCATGAATAAAAGAATCTTAGCCCTTTTAGCCGCATTTGGAGCTACTACGATTTACGGATTAAACCATACCATTGCCAAAGTTATTATGCCCGAATACATTGGAGCATTTGGTTTGGTGATGCTCAGAGTAGTAGGAGCTACCATTTTATTCTGGATCATTAGTTTTGCCTTTCCAAACGAAAAAATCGATCGAAAAGATCTCTTTCGAATCGGGATTGCAACTCTTTTTGGGATGTGCATAAACATGCTTATGTTTATTAAAGGCCTCAGCCTTTCGACCCCAATCAACAGTTCAGTAATTGTTACCCTTACACCTATAATGGTAATGATTCTATCGGCTATATTCTTGAAAGAAAAAATCACTACAAAAAAAGGCTTTGGAATTTTAATGGGTTTTGGTGGTGCTATTTTACTCATATTACAAGGAAGTGATTACACCTTAAATGCGCCCAATATTCCTCTAGGGAATATCATGATGTTTGTAAATGCAATGTGCTACGGAACCTATCTGATACTCATCAAGCCAATGACACAAAAATACACTACCATTACGTTAATGAAGTGGATGTTCCTCGGTGGCGTGATTCTCAATCTCCCCTTAACCTTTTCCGAATTCACAGCAGTAGAATGGACTAGCCTTCCCTTTGAAGCTATTTGGCGGATGGCTTTTGTCGTGGTGGGAACAACTTTTTTAGCTTATCTTTTCAATGTCTATGCGTTGCGAACGCTTTCGCCAACAACGGTAGGTGCATTTGTTTATTTACAACCGCTAATGGGAATTCTCTTTGCTACCTATACAGGGAATGATCAGATGGATCTCATCAAAGGATTGGCAACTGCTTTAGTCTTTATTGGAGTTTATTTAGTGACCCAAAAGAAAAAAGTGACTTAACAATATTGATCGATCGCTACTGCTACTCCATGATCATGATTGGATACGGTATGAAAAGGGGTAGCTGCCAAGATTTCGGGTTTCGCATTAGCAACAGCAACACCTCGCCCAACTTGCTCCAAGAGGGTTTGGTCGTTATAATTATCTCCAAAAGCCATTACATCCTCCATATCCAACTCAGGATATTCTACAGACAATAAATAATCGAGTGCCGATGCCTTGTCTAACTCCTTACTCGAAATCTCCAAATAAGTATCTTTAGAACGATACGCATGTATCTGATCCGAAAAGTGTTTGCTAATATATTGCTCAAGCTGGTCCAAACCAGAAGCTTCTCCCATAGCCATGATTTTGTGTGCTCCTTGGTCTTTTTCTTTCCACATCGCTAGGGTTTGTTCCAAGGGACGAACCTCTGGCGCTACTCGAGTATTGTTTTGCTCGCGTTTAGCCCAAAAATCCAAAGCAGGAACCACCCATTCTTCTTGATTATACAAACTGAAATGAATATCCGAATTGAGTTGTTGTATACAGATCTCATGCACTGTCGAAAAAGGTATAACTGTACTTTGTAACACCTGACCATCAGAACCGATTATTAACGCTCCGTTATAGGCAATCAAGGGTAATCCAGTTGTTCGTAATTCTGCTTGGAGCAATCGCATGGATTTAGGCATGCGCGAAGAAATGAGAAGGAAAGGAATATCTGGACTGATGCGCTTAACTGCTGCTTTAGTTTCTGTTGAAAGGCGACGATTAACGTCCAAAAGAGTTCCGTCTATGTCGGAACAGATGAGCTTACACTCCATGAGTTTGGTATTTGATTTCAAAGATACACCGAATCCTTTTGTTGGAAAGCACATGGAGCATATCCCGCTTTAATTTTTTTGTAGTTGGTTGATTTTTAGTATATTTGAATTGAATCAGTCCCAAATCTGTCCTATATCATGAATAACCATCTTGACCTTGTATATGACTCTAGAAAAACTTTTAATCAATTTTTATAAAGAAAATGGAATTCCAGAAAAGGGTGGGGTAGATAAGAGCACCTTTGAAATGGACATTCTTGGAATACAACTGAATTTGCCCAATCCTCAATTCAGAAAAGATGTAATCCATATTCATGATATCCAACACCTATTGAATGGCTGCGACACTTCTTGGAAAGGCGAAGGTTTTATTGCTGGGTGGGAAATTTCTACTGGTCTTTGGAAACATTTTCCAGTTTGTGTTTTTAGTATTTGGGCTTTTGGGTATAGCCTTTGGATCTATCCAAAAGCAGTATATAATGGGTTTAAAAAAGGGTTGAATGATATTGGAATTATTGACTTAAAAATCAAAGAAGCTGACTTTATGAAAATGGAGTTTGACGACTTAGTCCAAATCACTCAAAAAAACTACCATACGTCAATGGGTGTTTTCCAGTGGATCCAATTTTTGTTTTGGTGCTTTCTTAGTCAACTGCTATTTTTATCTCCTATTATTTTTGTAGCCGGTATAACAATGTGGTTAATCTAAAGTCTGTGTTTGTAAACAAGGGGTTCTGACTTAATCCTTTTTATGTACATTTAGTGTATGGACAGAAGAACATTTATACAAAACACAGGAATCGTAGGCGGAGCTGCAATGCTTCCTCTAATTGGTTTTTCAAATCTTAAACAACCAAAATTCAAGTTGGGCTATCAACTGTATTCCATCCGGGATGAGATGGCGAAAAATCCAATCGCTACCCTAAAAGCACTCAAAGCAATGGGCTATCAAGATTTTGAAACCTATGGCTATGACGCTCAAAAAAATATGTTTTATGGGTTTACCGCTTCGGAATTTAACCTAATCCTCGAAGATCTAGATTTGACCGTAACTTCTGGTCATTACGGATTTGCTCCTTTTTTAAAACAATCTGATGAAGCTCTAAAAAAGTATGTAGATCGCTGTATTATAGGAGCCAAAGCTGTAAACAGCAAGTACATTACTTGGCCGTTTATTGAACCAGAGCAACGCAACCTAGAGGCTTATAAGTTGATGCCCCACAAGCTCAATTTAATTGGAAAACAAGTTAATGAGGCCGGTCTCGGATTTGCTTATCACAATCATGGCTATGAATTTGAAGACCAAGGTGGCACTAATGGCTTTGAAATTATCTTAAATGAAACAGATCCAATATATGTGAAATTTCAAATGGACATGTATTGGGTTATGCATGCTGAAAAGTATACTCCTAAAGAATTGGTGGCAGCTAACCCGGGACGCTATGTAATGTGGCACATTAAAGACATGGATAAAATTACACGAGATTATTCCGAATTAGGAAAAGGGTCCATCAACTACCACGATATTCTTCCCGATCCCGTTGCATCTGGATTGGAATTCTTTTATATTGAGCAGGGAGGTAATTATGCCGTTAACTCCAAAAAAAGTGCTGCATCAAGTGCTGCTTACTTTAAAAAGGAACTTCAGGTTTATTTATAATATGTTTGCAATTATATACTATTGTTTGTCAATTAAAAATTAAATAACTTTTGTAATAAAAGTTATTTAATTTTTAAATTTTGTCTAGATTAGGCAAATATTGAGTTTTTTGAATTCTTAGATGAATAAAAATTTGTCAATACTAATCTAAAAAAACATGAAGATGAGCGATCAAACAACAATCGTATGCAGGGTTCTAGCAAAGCCAGAGAAGAGAGAATTTGTAAAGAAAGTATTACTAACATTAGTTGACCACACATTAACCGAAAAGGGTTGTATCAATTTCGATTTGCATCAAGACAATGAAAACAAGAACCTATTCATATGTTACGAAAATTGGGAAAGCAAAGAAGATTGGACACGTCATTATAAAAAAGCTAAAGTCTTAGACGATATGACAGAATTTAACAAGCTTGCCTTAGACAATTATACGTTCAATGAGATGACAATGATTGAATAAATATGATGTTATTGTTTTTCTTTTTTCAAAAAAACAATTCTTACTTTTAACCTTAGATTTATAACGCACAATTCCTGAAATAAGTTGCATAGTTTATTGAAGCACATTATATTTAAAAAAAGATTTTGAATTAAATGAAAAAAACAATACTTATAATCGTTACCGGAATTTTAGCTGCTTGTGGTGGTGGTGGTGAAAAAAAGAAGAAAGGCTTTGAATACAACCGAACTAAAGCGGAAGAAAACAAAACTGTTTCTCAAAAAGGATCTACCCCAATCGACTTATCCAATAAAGGAATTGGTCCAATCGAATCGATGCGTTTTGATGAAACCATCAATCAAGAATTGGTAACACAAGGTGCGACTGCTTTTAAGCAGAAGTGTACGGCTTGTCACAAAACCAATGCCAAACTGATTGGCCCAGCAATGCAGGGTATTTATGAAAGAAGGTCTCCAGAATGGGTTATGAATATCTTGTTGAACCCAACAGAAATGCTCAAAAAAGACCCTATTGCAAGCGCTCTTTTAAAAGAATACAACAACATTCAAATGCTTAATCAAAATCTTAGTGAAGCTGAAGCGCGTGCAATTGCAGAATACCTAAGAACGCTCTAGTAATAAATCAGTAAACTTATAGCGACCAAGCTCTTCCGCCTGTTGCTTCCTCTATGGAAACACATCCTTTTTGTTCTCCTGGAACGGGAGCATAAGCCAAAACGGTTTCTCCTATTACTTCAGAATTTTTAAAAGAAAATACAGCTAAGCGTCTTAAGCTATTGATCATTGCTTGTGCAACTCCTTCTTCTGGAATAACTAAGGTTTCTCCATTTTCGGTGGCCTCAGCCCAAACATCAAGTGCTTTACCTCTTGCTTCTTGAGTAGCCGCGTCTGCACGTAAAAAACGGTTCAATTGAACGTCAACATCTTCGTTTGTTATGTCAGTAACACTTGTTTTTCCTGCTGCTTCGAGGGTTAATTTAGAAACAATTGGCAGCGCCATCTGAGCAAAAGTTCGATCTTCAGGACTGGCAACGTGTTGCATATAGCCGTCCATAAATTGAGTAAGATTCAAGTCGTTTGCACCAGGGGTTATGGTAGTGGGCAACATCACGTCAATTACTTTACTCACAAATCCTGCTTGTTCAGCAGTGAAAAATTCGGGAGACCAAGCTGCAGCTCCGGTTTGACAACTTTCAAATAAACTAACAACTGTTGAACTTAAGGTTAGTGCTCCAAACGAAAGTCCAATATTTTTTAATGCGGTTCTTCTTTGCATGATCTAGGCTTTTAAAGGTTCATTTTTTTCAATTCTCTTACAGCAAAATCTACTGCTCTTGCGGTCAACGCCATATACGTTAAGGAAGGGTTTACATTCCCTGCAGAGGTCATTGCAGCTCCATCGGTAACAAATACATTGGGAACTTCGTGCAGTTGATTGTTTCCATTAAGAACAGAAGTCTTAGGATCACGTCCCATTCGAGCAGTTCCCATTTCATGAATTCCTAAACCTAAATGATAATCGTTATCGTATCCAGAAACATTTTTGAATCCAGCATTGTCTAGCATTTCCATTGCCTGCATTTTCATATCTTTTCGCATATTCAATTCGTTTTCGAAAAGAGTTGCGTCGAAAGTAACAGTAGGAAGACCCCATTGATCTAGTTTGTCATAATCAAGTGTCATTTTGTTTTCATGGTAAGGTAAAACTTCTCCAAAACCGTTCAGTCCCATGGTCCATCCACCTGGGTTAAGAATTGCTTCTTTGAACTCAGGACCATAGGCCATTTCTTTTACATTATCAGTCCAAGAACCTCGACTACCTCCACCTTGGTATCCGTAGCCTCTCAAAAAGTCTTTTTGATTGGTGCCACCACCTAGGTTTCTAAAACGCGGTATAAAAACACCGTTGGCTCTTCTTCCTGTGTAATATTGATCTTCATATCCTTCAACATCGGCACGAGCACCTACCTGAAAGTGATGATCCATTAAGTTGTGTCCTAATTCTCCCGAAGCATTCCCCATTCCATTTGGAAAAGAAGCCGATTTAGATTGCATTAAAATAGAAGTACTCGCAACCGCAGAGGCACACAAGAAAATTACTTTGGCTTTGTATTCAGTAGTTTCTTTAGTTATTGCATCAATTACACGAACTCCCGTTGCCCGTTTGGTTTCAGGATCATAAAGCACTTCATGCACTACTGCATTGGTTTTCATAGTCATGTTCCCAGTTTCTTCCGCCATTGGAAGTGTAGAAGAGTTACTACTAAAGTAGGCCCCAAATGGACACCCTCTAGCACATCGATTTCGATGCTGACAAGTAATTCGGCCTGCGCCTGGTTTTGTTCCTTCTGTAATGTGTGCAACACGTCCAATCGTTAAAAGGCGATCGGTATATTTATCTGCAATGGATCCTTTCAAATGGTCTTCCACGCAGGTCAATTCCATAGGTTTTAAAAACTCACTATCTGGAAGTTGAGGCAAAGATAAACTCTCACCACTAATTCCGACATGACGTTCTACATAGCTGTACCAAGGTGCGATATCTTCATATCGGATTGGCCAGTCAACAGCGATACCTTCTTTTGCATTCGCTTCAAAATCAATATCACCTCGACGATAACTTTGACGTCCCCATACTAATGATCGACCACCGACGTGATATCCACGGCACCAGTCAAATTGTTTTTCTTCGTTATAGGGATGATCAATATCATCAACAAAAAAGTGCTTTGACGATTCGCGCGTCGTATACCCTGTTCTACTTTGTTTTGGCTGTCTTTCTTTAGTTTCTTGAGTAACGACATCTCCATGAGGAAAATCCCATGGATCTTTATTCATGGTTGGGTAATCTTCAATATGCTTGACCATTCTACCGCGTTCAAGGACAAGTGTTTTCAGTCCTTTTTCGGTTAATTCTTTAGCAGCCCAACCTCCGCTTATTCCGGTTCCAACAACAATGGCGTCGAATTCGGTTGTATTGTCATTTGTGTTCATATTAAAGTATTTTTGAGATTCAATAAATATAGATACAAAGATTGTGAATTACGCATCTTTTTAGCTAGATTTAAACATAAAAGTAATTTAAAACGTTTTCGTTTTAAAAATATGCTATCCTGTAGATTAAAAATCAGTTAAGAAACTGAATAGTGGTAGATTAGGTTTGAGTTTATTTATAAAAATCAAAATAAACTCTTTTTTTAAACAAAAATAAAATTCAGCCCTATGCTGACTAACATATAATTAACGACAAAGAAAATAGGTTTATGAAAAGAAGAAACTTTATAATGAAGAGTGCAGTTGTAGGTCTTGGCCTCACAACAGTAGGAGCATATGCATGCAACAACCTTCAAGTGGCACGAGCCCCACTCTCAAACGGACTAATAACAGAACCTTTTTTCAAGCTATCTCTAGCTCAGTGGTCGTTGAACCAAGCTATTCGCGGAGGAAGCATGGATCCTTATGCTTTTGCAGCGAAGTCACATGAACTTGGTTTTGAAGGCTTAGAATATGTAAGTCAACTATACACAGATGTTACCAAAGCTGACAATCCAGCAGCTGCTCACGCAAACTTCATTAAAAAGAGTAATGAAAAAGCAGCAATGCATGGCATGAAAAACCTTTTAATCATGATTGATCGTGAAGGAGATTTAGCAGTTTCATCGGCAGCAGAAAGAAAACAAGGCGTATTAAAGCACCACATATGGGTAGAGACGGCAGCAGCTATGGGTTGTCATTCTATTCGCATTAATCTTTTCGGTGTTACAGATCCAGATGCATGGGCTGAAAATTCTAAAGAAAGCCTCTTGGCTCTTGGAACCTATGCAGCCAAATACAACATCAACATCATAGTAGAGAATCACGGCTATTTATCATCTGACGCAGGTTTGCTTATGCAGGTTCTGAATGACGTAAACCTTCCCAACTGTGGAACACTTCCTGATTTTGGAAATTTCTGCTTGGAACGTGCTGGCGGTGCTCGATGGGATTCTGCATGTGTAAAAGAATATGATCGTTATCAAGGAGTAGAAGAACTAATGCCTCGAGCTTTTGCTGTGAGCGCTAAGTCTCACGACTTTGACGCCGCAGGAAACGAAACTCATACCGACTACAAACGCATGATTCAAATTGTTAAAAACGCAGGATTTGATGGGTACATTGGAGTAGAGTATGAAGGTAAAGTACTTGGTGAAGAAGCTGGTATTTTGGCTACTAAAAATTTATTAATTAAAGCGGCTCAAGATTTAAGCTAATTAAACTAACCACATATGAATACGAAAACTAAATTTCAACTGTCCCTAATGATGTTTCTCCAGTTTTTCATCTGGGGAGGTTGGTTTGTAACCCTTGGTACCTTTTTAGGAAATAATCTAGGTGCTTCTGGTGCCGAAACAGGAATGGCTTTTTCTACACAATCATGGGGAGCAATCATTGCTCCTTTCTTTATTGGGTTGATTGCCGATCGTTATTTTAATGCTGAAAAAATACTAGGTGTATTGCATCTTATTGGGGCAGTCTTGATGTACTTTATGTCGCAAGCAACTTCTTTTGATGCCTTCTACCCTCTTGTGTTTGCTTATATGGTGGCGTATATGCCCACCCTCGCATTAGTGAATTCTGTTTCTTTTTTCCAAATGAAAGATCCTGCTAAAGATTTTTCAATGATACGCGTCTTTGGAACTATCGGATGGATTATCGCTGGTTTATTGATCAGCTACTTCCAATGGGATTCGACAAAATCAATAGATGAAGGTGCATTAAGTAACACATTCACTATGGTTGCAATTGCTTCTTTAATTCTCGGTGTAATCAGTTTTACACTCCCCAAAACACCACCTTCTCAATCGGATGGTGCTGTCAGTGTTTCGGACATTCTTGGGCTAGATGCACTTAAACTTCTAAAAGATCGGAACTTTCTTATGTTCTTTATTACTTCCATTCTAATTTGTATTCCGTTGGCATTTTACTACCAACAAGCGAATCCATTTTTAGTGGAACTGGGTATGGAAAATCCGACTGGAAAAATGACCTTAGGGCAAATAAGTGAAGTCCTTTTTATGCTCTTACTCCCCTTCTTCTTTAAGAAGTTTGGTTTCAAAAAAACCTTATTGGTTGGGATGTTAGCTTGGGCAGTTCGCTATACGCTATTTGCCTATGGAAACGCAGGTGAACAAGCCTTTATGCTAATTATTGGAATTGCATTGCATGGTATTTGCTATGATTTTTTCTTTGTGTCGGGTCAGATTTATACCGATTTCAAAGCTGGTGAAAAAATAAAAAGTGCTGCACAGGGATTGATTACCCTAGCAACATACGGTGTCGGAATGCTCATTGGTTTTTGGGTTGCCGGAAAAATATCAGATCAAAACATGCTTGCCGATGGATCCCATAATTGGGAAGTAATTTGGATGCTTCCAGCTGCATTTGCATTGGGCGTTATGGTGTTGTTTATCCTGATTTTTAAAAATGAAACTATTGAACTTAAAAAAGAATAAAATTGAGTAATAAAATACGCTTAGGAATTTTAGGGGGTGGTGGAGATTCCCTCATTGGAGTTGTTCACAGAATTGCATCCAACATGTTTGATCGCTACCAATTGGTTGGTGGCTGCTTCAATCCGAATATAGAAGATAATAATAGTTTTGCTGAACGCATTGGTATCCCCTTGAATCGGGTTTATGCCAGTTTTGACATCCTTATTGAAGAAGAACTAAAACTTCCAGTGGAAGAACGAATGGAAGTTATTTCAGTTTTAACTCCAAATTTCTTGCACTTCCCCATGGCAAAAAAATTGCTGGAGAATGGGTTTAATGTAATTTGTGAAAAACCACTTACAACATCCTATGCCGAAGCATTAGAATTGGAAGCAATTCAGGAAGAAAAGCAAGCCGTGTTTGCAGTAACCTATACCTATACCGGTTATCCTATGGTCCGCCAAATGAAGGATATGATTCGCAGAGGTGTGTTAGGAACCATACAAAAAGTAGATTTACAATACTACCAAGGCTGGATCAATCCTGTAATTCATCATCCCGAAGAACGTGCCAAAGTTTGGCGTTTAGACCCTGAAAAAGGGGGTTTAAGTTGCTGTATCGGAGATATTGGAACCCATGCTTTTGACATGCTAGAGTATGTGACTGGAATGGAAGTAAAACAGTTGTTAGCAGACCTCAATACATTGTATGCAGACAACAGCTTAGATGTAGACGGTACGGTATTGATTCGCATGTCCGAATACTGTAAGGGGGTAATCCGAGCTAGTCAAATTGCGACTGCAGAGGAAAACAACTTTACGGTTCAAATTTATGGTAGTAAAGGGAGTTTGAAATGGCAACAAGAAAATCCCAATGCTTTGATCCATTTGACTGAAGATTTACCCATGCAGGTTTTGAAACCTGGTCATGACTATCTCTCAGAATTTTCGTTGGATGGAAGTAAAATCCCACCGGGACATCCCGAGGGAATTTTCGATTCTATGGGGAACATTTACAACGGAGTTGCTAAAGCCCTTCGCAACGAACGTCACGATGAAGGAGCGTTTCCAACACTACACGATGGAGTTCGCGGAATGCTTTTTATTGAAAAAGTATTGGATTCGAACGCCAATGGTAATACATGGGTTACTTTATAAAATTATAGATTTATGAAAACAATAAAAGGACCCGCTATATTTTTAGCGCAATTTGTAGACCAAAATGCACCTTTCAATTCTCTTGATGGCATGTGCAAATGGGCTGCTGATTTGGGATATAAAGGAATTCAAATACCAACTTGGGAAACATTTCTAATTGATTTAGACAAGGCCGCAGAAAGTCAGACCTATTGCGATGAACTCAAAGGAAAAGTCAATTCCTATGGATTAGAAATCACCGAGCTTTCTACCCACTTACAAGGGCAGTTGGTTGCAGTTCATTCGGCATACGACTTGATGTTCGATAATTTTGCACCCGACGCATACAAAAACAACCCAAAGGCTCGAACTGAATGGGCAATTGAAACTGTGAAAAAAGCAGCCATTGCTAGTCGGAGATTAGGACTCAATGTTTCGGCTACATTTTCGGGTTCGCTCCTCTGGCATACCTGGCATCCATGGCCACAACGTCCAAAAGGACTGGTCGAGATGGGCTTCGAAGAACTAGCCAAACGCTGGTTACCAATTTTAGATGTGTATGAAGACAATGGAGTCGATTTATGTTACGAAATACATCCTGGAGAAGATTTGCATGATGGTGTTACTTTTGAACGTTTCCTGAAAGCAACAGGAAACCACAAACGAGTGAATATACTCTATGATCCGAGTCACTTTGTATTACAACAACTCGACTATATCACCTATATCGATCACTACCACGAATTCATAAAATCCTTTCATGTGAAAGATTCTGAATTCAAACCCAATGGTAAAAAAGGTGCTTTCGGTGGCTATGGCGATTGGATTGATCGGGCTGGGCGTTATCGCTCCCCTGGAGATGGTCAAATTGATTTTAAATCAATTTTTACAAAACTGACAGAATACGGCTGTGATGTTTGGGCCGTAATGGAATGGGAATGCTGTATCAAAAGCCCAGAACAGGGCGCTAGAGAAGGAGCGCCATTCATTCAAAGTCATATCATTGAAGCAACTGATAAAGTATTTGATGACTTTGCTGGAGGGTCTACCGACCCAGAATTTTTAAAAAAAATACTCAACCTTTAAATCAAATTAAATGAAAAATCTACTTGCTGTATTGTGCATTTCTGTTGGGCTGTTTTCCTGTAAAGGAAACCCAGACAAAAAGAAAACAACTGAACCTCAAAAAGAACAAGCCGTGGAAACAACACAAGGATGGACTGCATTATTCGATGGTGAAACCTTGAACGGATGGCACCAATATAATGGAGAAGGGATGAGTGACCAGTGGTCCGTAGTTGACGATGCGATGGTTTTTACACCTAAAGAAAATAGAACCTATGGCGATGGAGGTAAAAACATTGTTACCGATAACGAATATACCAACTTTGTATTATCCATAGAATGGAATGTGTCTGAAGTTGGAAATAGTGGGATCTTTTGGGCAGTTCAAGAGAGTCCAGAATTTGGGGAACCTTATTTAACCGGTCCAGAAATTCAGGTACTAGACAATGATCGTCATCCTGATGCGCTAGCCAATCCAAAATTCCATCAAGCCGGAGCCTTGTATGATATGGTGCAACCCACCGCTGATGTTTGTAATCCTGCAGGACAATGGAACCATGTAGTACTTACTGTTGACCACAATAAGAACGAAGGAAGTGTAGTATTGAATGGAACAGAAATTGTTACTTTTACAGTCCACGGTCCAGAATGGGATGCTTTAGTTAAGGCTTCTAAATTTGGAAATACAGAAGCATCTAATTATACACATGCTCCTAAATTTGGAACGTTCAGAACAGGGAAAATTGGACTACAAGATCACGGAGATCAAGTTTCCTTCAGAAATATAAAAATTAAAGAACTATAACAACTGCATGATAACATCAATGACCGGGTTTGGAAAAAGCGAAGTACTCGTTTTAACTAAAAAATTAACTGTTGAAATCCGAACGCTGAACAGTAAAAATATCGACTTAAATTTCAGAGTCCCGCATATCTTTAGAGAACTAGAACCACAACTGAGGGGGCTACTCAACAAAGGATTAACACGCGGTAAAATCGATGTTTCTGTTTATGTAGAAGGAAACAGTGGTAAAAATACAACCCAAATAAATAAAGAGGTTATTGACGATTACATTGCACAATTACAAGGAATTCATCAAGGGGAAACTACCGAATTACTCAAAATGGCAATTCGTTTACCCGATGCACTCAAGACCGAAAAAGAAGATTTAAAAGAAGAGGAGAAAGAAGCTTTACTAACTGTTTTTTCATCTGCCCTAGAACGTGTCAATGACTATCGCGAAAACGAAGGAGCAGCTTTAGGAAAAGATTTTGTCATACGTCTTGATGTAATCAAAAACCTGCTCGACGATGCAATTCTTATCGACCCTGAACGCAAAGAAAAGATAACCCTCAAGTTGAAGACCGCACTGGATCAGCTGACTTTAGAAATTGATCAAAACCGTTTGGAACAGGAGTTGATCTATTATTTAGAAAAATACGATATTACCGAAGAGAAGGTTCGTCTTGCCAATCATTTAGCCTATTTCAATGAAATCATGGCGCAAGACCAACCCAACGGTAAAAAACTTGGTTTTATCGCTCAAGAGATGGGGAGAGAAATCAATACTATTGGTTCGAAAGCAAATCACTCGGGACTTCAAAAAATTGTAGTTCAAATGAAAGACGAGCTAGAAAAAATTAAAGAACAATTGCTTAACGTACTTTAGATGCAAGAAGGAAAATTATTTGTTTTTTCTGCCCCTTCTGGAAGCGGAAAAACAACCCTAGTTCAACATCTTTTAACCCAAGAACTTCCCCTTGGGTTTTCTATATCTGCAACTTCAAGAGAACCTCGAGGAGCAGAAATTAATGGAACTGACTATCACTTTCTTTCTCTGTCAGACTTTCAACAAAAAATCGATGCCAACGCTTTTGTTGAGTTTGAAGAAGTTTATACAGGTGTGTTTTATGGGACACTAAAATCCGAACTAGAGCGTCTTTGGGCATTAGGGAAACATGTGCTTTTTGACATTGATGTCAAAGGAGGACTTCGAATCAAAGAACAATACCCTGACCAAACCCTTGCTCTATTCATTCAACCGCCTTCCAAAGCAGCCTTAGAAAAGCGTTTACGTGGTAGAGGAACAGAAGATGAAGAAGCTATTGAAATGCGGCTGTCTCGAGCCGAAGAAGAATTGAGTTTTGCACCTCAATTCGACACCGTAATCATCAATGATGATTTGGAATTAGCTAAAAAACAGGTAGTTCAAAAGGTAAAGCGTTTTATGGGACTTTGATTTTACAATCTAATTCCTATATTTATAACATGAAAAAAATTGGGCTCTACTTCGGAACATTTAACCCCATCCACATCGGGCATCTTATTTTAGCAAATCACTTTACAGAAACAACAGACATCGATGAAGTATGGTTTGTAGTAACTCCTCAAAACCCCATGAAGAAAAAAGATTCTATCTTAGGGAATCGACACCGACTGGAACTGGTTTATAGGGCAACAAAAGATTTTACAAAACTTCGGCATTCAGATATCGAATTTGGATTACCTACTCCAAATTACACCATCAACTCCCTAGCGCTTTTAGAAGAAAAACATCCCAACAAGCATTTTGTGCTTCTTATGGGAGAGGATAATTTAGTGAACTTTCCCAAGTGGAAAAATTATGAATTGATTCTGGAACGGTATGAACTCTATGTATATCCAAGGAAGTCAAATCAACCCATTCCGCCTCAATTTAAACAGCATCCAAAAATCAATTTGATCGACGCTCCGCAAATCGAATTATCGTCATCTGCCATCCGCGCTGCAATAAAGAAAGGGCAAAGTGTACGAGCACTAGTTCCACCAGAAAGTTGGTCTTATCTTGAAGAGATGAACTTTTATAAATAATTGAATACCAAGAATTTTATATCTTTATAAAGAATAGCTTCCAAATCTGTTCTACTACCATTAACCTAAACTTCATCCCAATGAAAAAATCATGCTATACCCTACTACTTTTGTACACTGTTACTTTTTGCTTTGCACAAGAAAAAACTACCTACACCAACGAACGAGGAGAGACTCACTTATGCGGTCCTTTTGACATTAATGAACTAGAAAAAAATCCATTACATTCATCATGGTATACTCAATATTATGACGCTTTAAAAATAACGATGAAAAATTATTCTTGGTCAAAAGAGCTTAATGATATTGAGGTAGATATCTATATGGGCACTTGGTGTTGGGATAGTAAAATATGGGTGCCAAGATTTGTAAAGACATGGGATCTATTGGGTTTAGAACGAGGAAAACTAAATTTTATAGCCCTCTATGATATTACTGACCGTTACAAAAAAGGACCTAACGGAGAAGAAAAAGGAAAGAAGATATACCGTATTCCTACTTTTATTTTTAAAAGAGGTGGAAAAGAAATTGGTCGGATTGTTGAATCACCCAAAAACAACTTACTGACCAGCTTTGAAAAAATTGCTCTTGGACTACCCCTTTAACCTAATTAAACTACGAAAACATCATCTGAAAGGAAGCAGAGTTATTATATAGACGAGCATTAAATATTATTAAACCTGAGTTTTTCCCTCAAAAACAAAAATCAACTTTAATGTCAAAGCTTCCCTACTCCATTCCCCAAGTTGTGGAAACGTATTTCGAATGGAATCTTTTTGCGTTACTGCAATTTGAATGAAATCCAAGATAGCATTTGTGTCATTTTCATCTAACATCGTTGCTGCAGTTCCTTGCTTTAAAAAACACCCCGCTTCTGAGTCCGGATTTCCGATCGAAAGAATAGGGATTTCGGTTGCGATGTACTCCAATAATTTTCCTGAAATCATTTGAGTTTGCGCTCCTAGGAAGATGAAATTGAGTAAAAGGTGGGCACTTTTCATCAAACCGATTGCGTCTTTGTGGGATAAATACCCATGATATACTACTTCTATTTCAGGGTATTCAGCTTGAATCTCAGATCGTATTTCTGGGGATATAGTTCCCGCCAAAGAGAGTCGAATAGGCACTGGAGTCGAAATGGAATTTAGCACTTTTAAAACGGTGTCATACGGCTGATTGTGGGTCAACAAACCTGTGTAAACCACATGAAACATATCCTGAATATGTTTAGCTTCAACCGACTGCATAAGCTCTGCATCGTAGCCATTAGGTAGGGCGTACAAATTTTGGAGTGGAGCTTTCAACTTTAAGTCCTCATGTAGTTTACCTCCGATCGTGGTAAGTACACCACTGGCAGTTCGAAGAACTTGGGTTTCCAAGTACAAATCTTTTTTGATGGTTCTTTGACTTCTATAGAGTTCCTTATTATAAAACAAATCGGACCAGGGATCACGAAAATCGACAAGCCAGTTCAAATCAAATTCTTGCTGAAGTTGTAGTCCAACCAAATGTGTAGAATGCGGAGGGCCCGTTGTTATGATCTGAGTTATTTTTTCTTCAATAATGATTTTTCTTGCAGCTTTAAGTGCAAAGGGCACCCAACCTTTTCGAGCGTCGGGTATAAAAAAATTGCCACGGATATAGGCGGCAAATTTTCTAAAGATGCTTGTACGATTGACTTCTCCTTGGGGAATTCCTTTGTTTCTAGAACCACTAGTCAAAAACGAATACCATTGTAATGGTTCGCGGGTATTGGTTTTGATTACCCGTATGTTATCAACTTCTTGATTTAAAGAAGTATCGAGAACAGCATAGGAAGCTTTTTTTTCATCAACAGTAACCACGATTGGCTCCCACCCTAGTTGCTTCAAATATTTGGCAAAATACATCCAACGTTGAACTCCTGAACCTCCCGAAGGTGGCCAGTAATACGTTACTATTAAAATCTTTTGCTGGGTATTCAAACGCTCATATTCTAGCACCAAGATACTAAAACTTTAAGCTTCTTTAGTTTTGAATTCGCTGATATCGAATATAGGAAGACTCATAGGTTCTTCCTTCAAAAAGAGGTTCATCAGGTAAATTCAAATGGGTGATGAACTCATTTTCGGAACGTATAATCAATTCAACTTCGCTGTCTATTAAGGGGATATCACTAAAGTCAGGCTCTCCAGTTGGATTGTAATTGGTACGTATCAATCGATCTGATGTAAGCACATGGGTACTGTCATTTTGCTTTACTAAATCGTAAGCTAAAACATAAAAGAATTTTTCTTCGCAAGAAACCCCTTCGGCGATGGTAATCTCAAATTCATCGGTACGGAAGGTGAAATTTGTTTCTCCATTACACCCTAAGCCATTACTAAGTTGTGTGAAAGGTGCGTCTGCGAATCGATAAATCTTTTGACTATAGTCCCAGCTCCCAATAAAACTGAATGGCATTGCTACAACAGGAGAATTTTTCTCCTTTTTACAACTCACAAAAACAAAAAGCAAACATAGAAATACGAGGCGCATAAGGTAAGATTTAGGTTCTCTAAATGTATCTTAAACCAAATGAATGTGTTACACATTAAAAGTTACCTCTTATAAAGGGGAACTGAGGAACAAGCTTCTCCGTAAAAAAGACTTTTAACTACGGGTTGTAGTTTTTGAATGAGGTAAACAAAGGCACTTTCGGGAATTTCTTTTTCAGAGCAGCCTTTTACAATTACGGGCTTACCTTCAAAAGAAGATAAATCCAGTTGATCTATGGCTTGAAGAAATAATTGATGCTCTAGATCTTGTGAGGAACCCCAAACAATTTGACTTGCAACACGGTTGAGTTGAGCCGTAACTAAGAGACTTGCCCAAGCAGGCAAAATAGCATCAGTTGAGCAAGACAGTGCAACATAATGCTCTTGGTACAAAGACCAATCGTGGGAAGTAATTGCTGCTCTAAATTCTTTTTCTCGTAAAATAAAGCCTTGTTCTAACCATTGACTCAAGTCAATTTGGGTACGAATTCCTTGCACATAGAGATCTTCTAGATCAAAGGTAATCAGAACACTCTGGGCTACTTTATTTACGATTTCATCTCCCATATTTTATTATAAGAATCCGAGTTCTAATTTGGCTTCTTCGCTCATTAAGTCTTGCGTCCACGGTGGATCGAAAGTGATTTCAACCTCAGCATCATTCACTTCGTTGAGTGACTTTACTTTTTCTTCCACCTCAACTGGAAGTGTTTCTGCTACAGGACAATTTGGAGTAGTTAGGGTCATTAAAATTTTAACGTCTCGGTCTTCGTTTACAAAAACGTCGTATATCAGTCCAAGCTCATATATATCAACGGGTATCTCTGGATCGAAAATAGTTTTGAGTACATTGACCACTTTTTCTCCTAATTCTTGGGTATCTAGCGTGTTTTCTGACATAATTAACTGAGTTGTGTTTGGAACGCTATGGCGTACATTTTAATTTGTTTAATCATCGAAACCAAACCATTGGCTCGTGTCGGTGATAAATGCTCTTTAAGTCCGATTTGGTCGATAAAACTCGTGTCGGAAGCTAAGATGTCTTTGGGGTGTTGATTCGAGAATACCCGAATCAAAATAGCAATAATACCCTTAGTAATGATTGCATCACTATCGGCAGTAAATTCCAATTCATTGTCTTTGAGTTCAGCGTGAACCCAAACTTTACTTTGACAACCTTTGATGATGTTATCATCGGTTTTGAATTCGGATGCAATCAATGGAAGTGTTTTCCCTAAATCGATCATATACTCGTATCGCTGCATCCAGTCTTCGAACATCGCAAACTCTTCTATAATCTCATCTTGTATTTCTTGTATGCTCATAATTCACTAAGATAATGCTATTTATTCCAACATTTGGATTGCACGTTTCAGTGCTTTAATCATCATATCAATCTCTTCTTTGGTATTATAAAAAGAAAACGATGCACGAACAGTTCCCGGGATTTTATAAAAATCCATAATGGGCTGTGCACAATGATGACCTGTACGAACGGCTATTCCTAATTTATCTAAAATACTACCTATATCGTAGGGATGAATTTCATTTACATTAAACGAAACTACCGCAGTTTTCTGTGGTGCTTCTCCATAAATACGAACTCCATCAATCGATTTCAATTGTTCTGTTGCATAGTCCAACAATTCTTGTTCGTAAGCAGCAATGGTGTCAAAACCAATCCCATTCATATAATCAAGGGCAGCTCCAAAAGCAATTCCTCCAGCTATGTTTGGAGTACCAGCTTCGAATTTATGGGGTAAGTCGGCATAGGTTGTTTTTTCGAAACGCACCTCAGCTATCATTTCTCCTCCACCCTGATAAGGAGGAAGCATATTCAGTAAAGATTCTTTTCCGTACAACATTCCAACGCCTGTTGGTCCACATAATTTGTGGGCAGAAGTAACATAAAAATCAACATCTAGAGCCTGTACATCGGCCTTGATGTGCGGCGCAGCCTGTGCACCATCGATGAGCACTTTTGCTCCAATGGCGTGGGCTTCTTTAATGATTTCGTCTATAGGGTTTACAGTCCCCAAAGCATTGGACACATGGTTTACAAAAACCAGTTTGGTTTTCTCTGAGAGTAAAGTCTTATACACATCCATTTCCAAAACACCAGTTTGGCTCATGGGAATTACTTTTAGTACAGCTCCAGTACGTTCGCACAACATTTGCCAAGGCACAATGTTGGAGTGATGTTCCATAGCCGAAATAATCAGTTCGTCTCCTTCTCTAAGAATTTGAGTGTAGCCCGACGCAATGATATTGATACTATGCGTAGTTCCAGAAGTCATGATGATTTCATGAGGATGTGCTGCATTGAAATGATTTTGAACCGTTTTTCTTGCACCTTCATAAGCGTCAGTAGCTTCTTGACTTAGCGTATGAACTCCACGGTGAATATTGGAATTGTAATTCCGATAATAATCAGCAATTACATCGATCACCTGATTTGGTGTTTGTGAAGTTGCTGCATTATCAAAATATACTAGTGACTGACCATTTACGGTTCGCTCCAGTATTGGGAAATCTTTTCGTATGTTGTTTAAGTCAAACATCCGTTATAAGTCGTGTCCTATGCTAACGCCTAATTTATCGGCAATCAGCTTGTTAATTCGTAGTTTTAATGCAGGGATTTTTACACTTTCCAAAACATTGTTTGCAAAGGCGTAAGTAAGTAATCCTTTTGCTTCTCTTTTGGGTATTCCTCTTGAGCGTAAATAAAACAGTGCATCTTCATCGAGCTGCCCAATAGTACAACCGTGAGAACATTTTACATCATCCGCAAAAATCTCTAACTGAGGTTTGGTATTGATAGTCGCTGTATTGTCCAACAAGATATTGTTGTTCTTTTGGAAGGCATTGGTTTTCTGAGCAATCTGATTTACATAGATTTTACCATTAAAAACACCCACCGATTTGTCAGCATAAATACCTTTATAATCTTGATGACTTTCACAGTTAGGTTGTGCATGGTCAACTAGAGTGTAATGATCTACATGTTGTCTATCACCAATAATGGTAATCCCTTTCATAGTAGAGTCAATATATTCTCCTTTTTGATAAAAGTTCAAGTTGTTTCGAATCAATTGTCCTCCAAAAGAAAATGTATGTACACTTACATGACTTTTACCTTTTTGAGCAACGTAGGTATTGTCAATAAGAGAAGCATCATCTAAATCGTTCTGTACTTTATAGTAATCTACTATTGCATTTTCAGCTGCAAAAATCTCAGTTACAGCGTTCGTCAGTACCTGATGCGGCACTAAACTCTGATGACGTTCGAAGATCTGAACTTGTGTGTTTTCTTCCGCTACAATTAAGTTTCTTGGCTGTAACAGCATGGGTCCTTGTTCACTAGTCGAAAAGTGAAGGATTTGTATGGGTTTTTCAGCAACAACCGATTTCGGAATATGAATGTATGCACCTTCTTTAGTAAAAGCAGTATTCAATGCGGTAAGGCTATCGTCTTTTTTGGCTATGGTATTGAAATACGTTTCAATTGTAGCTTTGTACTTATCTTTGGTAAGCGCTGCAGAAAGCAAGCAAACGTCGATCCCGTCGTGGGTAGTATCCGATAAAAACGGGCTGTAAATTCCGTCAATAAAAACAACTTTATAGGTGTCAATATCATATAAAAAATACTTTTTTACATCTTTGAGTTCCGTTGTAGTTTCTTTTTTTGGGAAAATCGAGTAATCGTTTTTCAACAACTTTGCTAAGGAAGTATACTTCCAAGCCTCGTCCTTTTTGGTAGGAAAACCTAATGCTTCGAATTGCTTCAAACTACTCGTACGGATTTCATGGATAGGAGAAGACAGGTCTAACTGTTCTTCGAATGCCATAAAAGAGGATATTAATTTTTCTTTTAAATCCATAGTTAGTCCACTAGTTGTTTAATCCAATCATATCCTTTTGCTTCCAATTCGTGCGCCAATTCTTTGGTGCCTGACTTTACAATTTTACCATTATATAGTACGTGAACGAAATCGGGAACGATATAATCCAACAAGCGTTGGTAGTGTGTAATCACGACCACTGCATTGTCTTTACTTTTTAATTTGTTAACTCCATTAGCAACAATCTTAAGTGCATCGATATCCAAACCAGAATCGGTTTCATCAAGGATGGCCAATTTAGGCTCTAACATTGCCATTTGAAAAATCTCATTTCTTTTCTTTTCTCCTCCCGAAAAACCTTCGTTTAGGGAACGAGATAAGAATTTAGAATCAATTTCTAGAAGTGCTGCTTTTTCGCGAATGTTCTTCAACATGTCTTTGGCAGGCATATCTTCTAAACCTTGTGCTTTTCTATTTGCGTTGATCGCAGTTTTGATGAAATTGGTAACCGTAACCCCTGGAATTTCAATTGGGTATTGAAAAGAAAGAAAAATTCCTTTGTGCGCGCGTTCTTCCGCATCAGCTTCAGACAACTCTTCTCCGTTTAGGGATATTTCGCCTGAACTAACTTCATAATCTTCGTTTCCAGCAATTACAGAGGCAAGTGTGCTTTTTCCTGATCCGTTTGGACCCATAATCGCATGAACTTCTCCTGGATTTACTTGAAGATTAATTCCTTTTAAAATTTCTTTTCCTTCTACACTTGCGTGGAGATCTTTTACTGTTAACATAATGTATGTAATCTTATCCCACCGAACCTTCGAGGGAAATTTCTAATAATTTTTGTGCCTCTACGGCGAACTCCATTGGAAGTTTATTTAAAACTTCTTTACTAAATCCATTTACAATAAGTGCGATTGCTTTTTCTGTATCAATTCCACGTTGGTTACAATAGAAAATTTGATCCTCACCAATTTTACTTGTTGTGGCTTCGTGTTCTATTTGAGCTGAATTGTTTTTAACTTCAATGTAAGGAAAGGTATGTGCTCCACATTGATCGCCCATAAGAAGTGAATCACATTGAGAGAAATTTCGAGCATTGGTTGCTTTCGGATGCACTTGAACTAAACCGCGATAACTGTTTTGAGAACGTCCAGCAGAAATCCCTTTCGAGATGATCGTACTTCGCGTATTCTTTCCAAGGTGGATCATTTTAGTTCCCGTGTCGGCTTGCTGGAAGTTATTGGTAACCGCAATGGAGTAAAACTCTCCAATAGAATTATCTCCTTTTAAAATACAGGAAGGATATTTCCAAGTAACAGCAGAACCTGTCTCTACTTGTGTCCAAGAAATTTTAGCGTTGTTATGGCAAATTCCCCTTTTGGTTACAAAGTTGAATACACCACCTTTACCTTCTTTGTTTCCTGGATACCAGTTTTGAACGGTTGAATATTTAATTTCTGCATCATCCATAGCAACTAATTCTACTACGGCTGCATGCAGTTGATTTTCGTCTCGTGATGGAGCGGTACAACCTTCGAGGTAACTTACATAACTCGATTCGTCAGCAACTACTAGTGTTCTTTCGAATTGGCCAGTTCCTGCTTGATTGATTCTAAAGTACGTTGATAATTCCATTGGGCATCGAACACCTTTGGGGATGTAGCAGAATGATCCATCAGAAAAAACTGCTGAATTGAGTGCTGCATAATAGTTGTCTTTAACAGGAATAACCGTACCAATATATTTTCTAACTAAATCTGGGTGGTCTTTAATTGCTTCGGAAATTGAACAAAAGATGATTCCTTTTTTGGCTAGCGTATCACGAAAGGTTGTTGCCACAGAAACCGAGTCAACAACAATATCTACTGCAACTCCTGCAAGGACTTTTTGTTCGTCAATAGAAATCCCTAGTTTTTTAAAGGTATCCAGCAATTCAGGATCAACCTCATCTAAGCTTTCGTATTTATCTTTTTTACTTGGAGCAGAGTAATATGAAATGGCTTGAAAATCAGGTTTTGTGTATTGCACATTATGCCAGTCCGGCTCCTTCATTTCAACCCAAGAACGGTAGGCATCTAAACGCCAATCGGTCATCCATTCGGGTTCTTCTTTTCGTTTTGAAATAGCACGAACGATATCTTCGTTTAATCCAACTGGAAAAGTATCCGAATCAATATCGGTATAAAAACCGTATTCGTATTCTTTAGTCTCTAACTCTTTTTTTAATTCTTCTTCAGTATATGCCATAGCATTCTTCTTTTAAAGTGAAAAACTCTCACCACATCCACATGTCCTATTTGCATTGGGATTATTGAATACAAATCCTTTTCCATTTAAACCGCCTGAGTATTCTAGGGTAGTTCCTAGCAAGTACAACAGGCTTTTTTTATCCACAACAATTTTGACGTCATTGTCTTCGAAAAGACGATCTTCGTCAAGCTGTTTTTTGTCAAAATTCAAATCATAAGAAAGCCCAGAACAACCACCACTTTTTACGCCTACACGAACGTAGTCGTTTGTGGGATCGAAACCTTCTTCTTGCATTAAAACAGATACTTTTTGTTTTGCAGTTTCGGAGACTTTAATCATAGCTATTTATAATTTTTCTAAATAATGCACAAATATACGGTATTTGAAGCATTATGCCTTACAATCTAGGATAGATATATACTATAAGAAAATATGGAAAACTAATGGAATTGGGCAATCACTAAATCCTTGTGCCCATGGTTCTCTTGAAAAGGTCTGTCGGTACTTTCGGTTTCGCCAACCACGATGATTTTGCCAGAAGACAATTCAATAACATCGTGAGCCAGATCAAGCGCAGAACCACCTAAAGAAAGGCTGTTCAACACAACATGGTCTGGCGACAGGCGCAAAATCAACATGTCATTATCTCCTTGATTCAAAGACACATCTCCGTCGCTACTTCTTGAATATCCAGCTAGCCACAAGACACCATCCGATCCAGATGCTAACCCGCGACCTAAATCAAAAGAAGAGCCGCCAAAAGAGTCTTCGGACAAAAGTACTCCAGAGGGACTTAGCGTTGTAATCCAAAAATCAGAGCTCCCTTTCGGAAAATTTCTATCTCCATCGGAACTGAAACTATTTCCAAACACTACAATGTTGCCTCCAGCATTTTCAAGAACTGCATTGGCACCATCGATTTCAGATCCGCCTAACGATTTTTCCCAAAGTAAATTTCCTGTAGCATCAATCGTTACAACCCAAACATCATAGCTCCCTTTTGGATCTGTTATATCTACGTCTATACTTTCTGAAGTGCCGACTAAAACAAAGTTACCGTTTGCTAATTCTGTCGCATCATAGGAACGGTCGTTACTCGTTCCACCATAATAATTTCGCCATTCAACTTCGCCTTCTGCATTGATTTTATGACACCAAAACTCCCCTACTCCATGAAGACTACCCGACCGATCTGCTACGGAATTACCCGCTCCATTTGAAGCCGTTACATCTAAAAACCCATTGAATAAAGCGCCACCATCAGCAGTTTTTATAATGCTGTAAGCATGATCGTGACCTCCGTATCCAAAACTGCGTTCCCACATAAAAACTCCTTGTGCATCTACTCGTAAAACCCAATTGTCGTGTTGTCCTTCGTTGTTACTTCCAAGCCCATCTTCACTTTGGCTATAACCCAATAACATATAACCACCATCGTTCATTTGAATCAACGAATGACCACGATCGTCTCCAGAACCGCCATAGGTTTTTGTCCACTCCAATTCGGCTTCCGCATTGAATTTCAAAAGCCAAAGATCACTTTCTTCTATCGTCTTATCTGTGACATCCCCATCAACACTTTTGGTATTTCCAAAAACAGCAAAGCCGCCATCTTCAGTTTCAATAACAGCATGAGCAATATCTTCGTTCGATCCGCCCAATGTTTTTACCCAAGAAAGCTTTCCTTCAAAAGAAGAGAAATCTTCTGGAAGGTAGCTTGTACTTTCGCAGCCACAAAAACAAAATAGTATGAAAATGAAAAAATTACGCATCGTTTTATTCGCTAGCTTTAACTAAAAAGAGTCCTGAGTTACTATCACTAATTACAATTACTCCACTTTCAAAATAAGGGTAAACACTCCAAACACCATTAAAGTTTGTGCCGTTATTTCTCGGGTAGGTATCAAAAAAACCAACTTCTTCCATTACGCCTGTAGCTACATTTTGTATGTCTATTTCGCGAATACCGGCTGTATAATTCGCCAAGAAAAACGAATTGCCTTTAGTATATCCATTATGATCAATTGCATTGGTAGTTCCCAAATAGCTGTAGTGCAAAACAGGATTATCCAAATCTTCCAAATCGAAGACTAGGGTTTTGGAACGGTTCCCAAATCGAATCTCGTCGAGTTCATCTCCAAGATAGTAGTATTGATGATCTTCTGCCAACCACCCCTGGTGCGTATATCCACCATTGCTATAGGTAATATTCGAAATTAATATTGGAGCAGTTTTATTGGTAACATCGACAATCACAACTTGATTGTTTTCGCCTGCATCACTATTACTTCCAAAGTAAATTTCCTTGCCTTGATGTTCTAAATCTGGTCCATCATAGGTTACTATATGTGCATCGTGTGAGTACGATTCATCTGAAAAACCACCAACTAGGGTTGGATTTAAAGGGTCGTTTATATCAATAAAAGCAGGACCGCCGTCAAATAGCTCACTACCAACCACATAGGCAAAACCACTGGATTCATTGATTGCAATATTGTGGGCATTTCCAAAGCTGTTTAAACGAGCATCGGCAGTAAAACGCGTTACTCGAGTTATATCGCGCAAGCGTGTTAAATCAAAAACCTGTAAACCATGATCTGCTGCTTCACTAACAACATAAGCATAATCTTGGTATACCTTGATATCCCTCCAAGTACTTGAATCTGATGTGGTAGGTAGTTTCCCCAGGTAAATGGGTTGATCGGGTGTACTAATATCTACAAAAGCTGTTCCGTCGTTCACTCCCATAAGCGCATATTCCTTTCCGGTTAGTGTGTCGGTCCATCCCCAACTATCATTTCCAGACGAAGCATCCATGGTTTCTAGGGAAACCAAAGCTTGTAAATCATACCCTAAACAAGGATAAACTCCAGCTTGTCCATCAGCGCAGGGAATTAATCCGCTAGGTGGAATCGTTACCAATGGATCTGGCACTGGGATTGGTATTGGCACTGGGATTGGTTCTTCTATCACAACAGATACAGGCTCAATAGAATCCAATGTGCAACCAGAAAGGATTGTAAAAGAAGCCAAAAGAAGCTTAATAATTGTTTTCAACGATGATGATTTTGCTTAAAGATAAACTATCCAAGAACCCTGCCAAAACTTAGGGATTTATTTCAAGAAACCACTTATTTTTGCAACATGCTAGAAGACAAAAATATTCCTAAGACACCTATTGCTACTTTGGGTGAGTTTGCACTTATTGAGACAATAACAAAAGACTTTACAATTCACGATCCATCGACACACATCGGGATCGGGGATGACGCAGCTGTTATTCAGCATGGAGATGAAGAAACTATAGTTTCAACAGACCTATTAATAGAGGGCGTTCATTTTGACTTGAGTTATATGCCTTTAAAACATTTAGGATATAAAGCCGTAATGGTTAATCTTTCGGATATCTATGCCATGAATGGAACCGCTACGCAAATTACGGTTTCAATTGCTGTTTCAAATCGATTCCCCCTAGAGGCTATTGAAGAGTTATATGCAGGTGTTCGTTTGGCATGCAACAATTATAAAGTTGATTTAGTTGGAGGAGATACAACCAGTTCGACCAAAGGCTTAATGCTTTCGGTTACTGCAATTGGAAAAGCACCAAAAGAAGAAATTGCCCTGAGAAGTGGAGCTAAAGAAGGTAATCTTGTCGTTGTGACTGGGGATCTTGGTGGAGCTTATATGGGGCTTCAAGTATTGGAACGTGAGAAAGCTGTATTTCAAGTAAACCCACAATCACAACCCGATTTATCGGAATACAGTTACTGTATAGAACGTCAGTTGAAACCCGAAGCGCGAACAGATATCAAAGCCCTTTTGAAAGAATTGGATGTGAAACCTTCGGCAATGATTGATGTAAGCGATGGACTTTCATCGGAAATAATCCATCTTTCTAAGGCGTCTAAATTAGGATGTCAGATCTATGAGGATAAAATTCCAATCGATCCTGAGGTTGGTAAAACCTGTGAAGAATTCAATATCAACAATACTACGGCTGCGCTCAATGGAGGAGAAGATTACGAATTGTTATTTACCATCGACCAAAGTGATTTTGAAAAGGTGAAAGGACATCCACACCTCAGCATCATAGGGCATATGACTGACGAATCCTCGGGCTACAATATGGTCACTGGATTGGGACAGCAAATCGAATTGACTGCTCAAGGTTGGAATGGTACGCAAACCCAAGAATAGGTTTTAACCTAAAGCTACGTCCAAACACATCATTACAATAAAGCCTCCTATAAAACCAAGGGTTGCTATATCGGTGTATTTGTCTTGTTGTGTTTCTGGAATAACCTCTTCTACCACAACAAAAATCATTGCTCCTGCAGCAAAAGCCAAGGCATAAGGAAGTAAAGGCGTGAAAAAAGTAACAGCGACTGCACCTATTACAGCAGCTACAGGTTCTACTGCTGCTGAAAGTTGTCCGTACCAAAAACTCTTGAAACGACTTAGACCTAAGCGACGCAAAGGCATGGAAACCGCAATACCCTCAGGAAAATTTTGAATTCCAATTCCAATAGCCAAAACAACAGCTCCTGCAATAGAAGCTTCTGGAATTCCAGCTGCTACACCTCCAAAAAGAACTCCAACGGCTAAGCCTTCGGGAATATTATGTAGGGTTATAGCAAGAACCAACAAGGTTGTTCTGTGCCAAGGAGTTTTAATTCCTTCACTTTCTTTAAAATTAATATGAATGTGGGGCAGTACTTTATCCAAAGCAAATATAAACAAGGCGCCTAAACCAAATCCAATGGCAGCAGGCATCACTTTTACAAAACCTTCTCCCGGACTCATTGCAATTCCCGGTGCCAAAAGACTCCAAAAACTTGCAGCAACCATTACACCTCCTGTAAAACCTAGCATTCCATCGAGAACAGCTCGATTCATACTTTTGAAAAAGAAAACAAACGAAGCTCCAAATGCAGTTAATCCCCAAGTAAAAATAGTAGCATATAGCGCCCCTAAAACAGGATCTGTATTTTCAAAAAAAGCAATTATTGTTTCCATTTATCCAAGGCTTTTATAAATCTTTTGCAAATTTAATCAAAATACGGTTAGTAGCTATCCCCATTTCCAATTCAAATCTTTAATTTTAGAGAATCTATGGAGAACAAAAACCATTTTGACTATATTATTTGTGGAGGAGGTGCTTCGGGTTTAATGCTTGCTCAAGCGCTCAGTAATGACTCCTACTTTGACCACAAAAAAATATTGATCCTTGAAAAGGAAGCAAAAAATAGTAATGATCGTACCTGGTGTTTTTGGGAAGAAAAAAATTCTGCTTGGGATTCAATCATACACAAACAGTGGGATATTGCAGAATTCAAAGCTTCGGGTTTTTCAAAAGGAATAGCCCTCGATCCCTTTCAATATAAAATGATTCGAAGTGTCGATTTCTACAAAAAAATTAAATCGGAACTTGCTTCAAAACCAAATATTACCACCCTAAAAGAGGAAGTAATCTCCATCGACGACCAAAAAAATAAGGTTACCGTTTTAGGAAAAAATGAGCAATACCATGGACAAAAAGTTTTTTCTAGTATTCCAACAACTGTTCATTTAGAGCACAAAAAGAAATTCCCATTACTACAACAACACTTTATTGGTTGGTTTGTAAAAACAGAACATCCCATTTTTGATCCAACTACCATACAATTTATGGACTTCGATTTACCTCAAAATGGCAATACTCGCTTCATGTATGTACTCCCCTTTTCTGAGTACGAAGCGCTTGTAGAATATACTTTATTCTCGGCCGACCTTTTGAAAAATGAGGCGTATGAAACTGCGATCAAACACTACTTGGATCAAAAAAATGCTGGCGAATTTACAATTGAAGATCGAGAACAAGGAAGCATTCCGATGACAGCCTATCCGTTTTGGGAAAACAATTCTCCAAATATAATGCACATTGGAACCGCTGGTGGCTGGACTAAGGCGAGTACGGGTTTTACCTTTCAAAAATCAATCCGCAAAACAGAAGAAGTAATCGCATTCCTTAAGACAGACAAGGATTTAAACAAAATGAAGCAGAGCAATCGGTTTTGGTTTTACGACCTTTTGTTTCTTGATGTGCTGAGCAAACACAATGAAAAAGGACATATGCTTTTTTCTTTGATGTTTAAAAAAAACAAATCAGAACGTATTTTTAAATTCTTAGATGAGCAAACTACTTTTCTTGAAGAGCTAAAAATCATGCTGAGTTTCCCTGTTGGACTTTTCGTTAAAGCCTTGTGGAAACGTATTTTTTAGCTACAGCTTTCGTTCCATTAACTGTAAAGCAAAGGTTCTGAAAACTTCTTTCTTTTCTTCTTCAACAGGAAATTGATCTACTTCTTTCAATGCTTTTTCAGTATACTCTTTCATTTGTTGCTGAATCTGCAATACGGCACCAGACTTTGTGAATAGTTCTTTTACTTGAGTAATTTTCTGAGTTGGATCTGCTGGATTGGTTGTGAAAAGTTCTTCCAAAACAGAACGGTCTTCAGAATCGCTCGATTCTAAAGCCAGAAGAAAAAGCATGGTTTTTTTGTTTTCAATGATGTCGCCTCCAACTTGCTTCCCAAAAGTTTCGGGATCTCCAAAAGCATCTAAATAGTCATCTTGTAATTGAAAAGCTAACCCCAATTCGATTCCAAAATTATAAAAAGGCTGACTCGCTTCTTTAGTTGCTCCACCAACCAAGGCACCCATTTGCAGTGAACAGCCTAAAAGTACGGCGGTTTTATAAGCAATCATTTGAATATATTCTTGCTGTGAAACATGTTTTTGATTTGGAAAGTCCATATCGTACTGTTGCCCCTCACACACTTTTCTGGCGGTTGCGCTGAATAATGAGGTAAGCTCCTTAAACAAAGTTCCAGGATAGGCATTCAAACACTCATAGCTCCATATTAACATTACATCTCCTGAGAGAATTCCGGTATTAGCATCCCATTTCTCATGAACCGTTGCCTGACCTCTTCTCAGGGGTGCATCGTCCATAATATCATCGTGCACTAAACTGAAATTATGAAAAACCTCAACTGCTAAAGCAGCTGGGAGGGCACTTTTAAAAGAACCTCCAACGGCGTCTGCAGCAAGTAAAGCTAATATCGGACGAATCCGTTTTCCACCTAATTGCATAATATAAGAAGCTGGTTCATATAAACTTGCAGGAGTGTTTTTAGGAAGTTGTTCCTTCATATAGCCTAGAAAAGCAGATTGGTATTGTGTAAGCACAGCTGTTTTTTTTTACAAAAATAACCTTTTTTATCGCTTTCTCTAGTGAAACAAAATACTTTGGAAACTTTTTTGGTTTTTATAGTTTCCACATGTATATTTGCATCGAATTTATCAATTCGAAAAAATGAAAAGCACCATCATCGAAAAAGCAACAAAGCTTTTTCTTCAATTAGGATTTAAAAGCGTAACCATGGATGACCTTGCGGTTTCTTTGGGAATCTCTAAAAAGACTTTATACATTCATTTTGAGAACAAACATCAGCTAGTAAAAGAAGTTGCTCATTCCATTTTTGAAAAGGTTACCCGTGACATTATCAAAATAAAAGATGGCACTTCAAATCCAATTGAGGAACTCCATTGCGTAAAAATGGAAGCCATGAAGTATTTAGGAAGCGAAAAAACTTCTCCAAATTATCAGCTGCAAAAATATTTTCCAAAAATATACGAAGACCTTAAAACTAAAGAATATCAGTATTTAGGTGAACTGGTTAAAAACAGTCTTCAAAATGGAATTGACACGGACTTGTTCCGAGCCGAAATTGATGTTGAATTTGTTTCTCGTTTATATTTAAATGGAATGCGTGGCATCCGAGACATCGAAATATTCCCCATTGAACAATTCAAAATAGAAGAACTGTTCGAAAATTATTTAGACTATCACCTAAGAGCTATAGTAACGCCCAAGGGACTGAAATCACTAACCCTCTTCAAATCAACTACCTAATATCATTATGAAAAAAACACTTTTCTTCCTGTTTCTGAGTTGGAACATAACCAGCCTAATTGCCCAAGACGTACCTACTTCTGTATCGTTGGACGAAGCAATTGAGTGGGGAATGATTCACAACCGCACCATGCAAAGAGCCGACATGGAACTCAAAAAAGCTCAAAAACAAAAATGGGAAACACTTTCCATTGGATTCCCACAGATAACGGCTAACCTCAACTATCAAAACAATATTGAACAACCAGTATCGTTAATACCTGCCGAATTTTTTGGTGGTCCTGCGGGAGAATTTTCTGAGATTACTTTTGGAACAAAACAAACCGCCATGGGTATGATCGAATTAAAGCAACTCTTATTCGACGGAACGTATGTTGTAGGAGTTCAGGGAATCAAACACTTTTTGGACATTGCTAATAACGTACAGGAAAAAACACAGCTTGAGATTCAACGAATCATCGTGGATGCATACCTCGGCGCAATTGCAGCACAAGCAAATGTTAGAGTTTTAGATGAGAATATCAATACGCTTTCTAAAAATGTAGAAGAAGTACATCAACTTTTCCGCTCCGGTTTTGGAGAAGAAGAAAGTGTAGAACAACTTCAACTTACACTTACATCGCTTAACAACCAATTGGATTACGCCAAGAATATGGCAGAACTTTCTCATAGTGTGGTAAAACTATTATTGGGCATCCCATTGGATAGCCCGCTAGAATTGACCGATCAACTCGAAGGTTTGGTTCTTAAAAACCTCAGTATGGAAGAAGAAGACCCAGGTTATGCAAACAACATTGATTTGCGCATTGCAGAAAACAAAATCACAACCGAAGAACTCTTTTATCGCCTTGAAAAAGCAAAAGGGTTACCTAGTTTAACTGCCTTTGTCAATGGGGCTTATATGGGAAATAACGATGTTTTTGGTTTTACTGATAAAGATCAAAAATGGTTTGGCTCTGCTGCCTTTGGGGTGCGGGTTAGAATTCCTATTTTCAGTTCTTTTGGACGAACCGCTAGCGCTCAAAAAGCTAAAATTACACTAGAGCAAGCAAAAACTGCTTTTGATGAAGCACGAAGCAAAGTTTATTATGAATACGAGCAGGCTAAAAATAACTACCGATTAGCCATTAAAAAACACTTCAACACTAAAGATCAGTTGAATCTTGCAGAACGTATTGAAAAGAAAAATAAAACTAAATTTTTCGAAGGCTTAGCCACTAGTTTTGAACTGCGCCAAGCACAAATACAACTCTTCAGCATTCAACAAAGTTATATCCAATCCATGCAAGCAGTTGTAATCCAAAAAACAGCGCTTGACATCATCATAAACAACAATCCTCAATAAAACATATCATGAAAAAATTCATTGCACTCCTTAGCCTTGTAAGCTTTATTCAATGCGGATCTTCTGACCAAAAAAGTGTTTCAGAAGTCATAGCAACTGGAACTTTAGAAGAAATCCAACTGCAAAAAACAGAACACGTAAAAACCATTAATCAACTTGAAAAAGAGTTGGAACAACTAAATGAGTCTTTACAAGCAAAAGATCAAACTCAAAAATTTGTCCTTGTAGGTTCTGTAGAATTGAAAGAAGAATTTTTCCAACATTCCGTATCGTTCCAAGGATCTATTGAAACGGATAAGAACATTCTGATTTATCCAGAAATTCCAGGATTACTGAAAAAAGTTCATGTAACCGAAGGACAAAAAGTAACTCAAGGCACGCTCCTTGCCGAAATTTCGGATGGCGGATTGAGAGATCAACTTGAACAATTGAAGCTTCAACTGAAACTTGCAAAAACAACATACAAAAGACAAGAGCGTTTATGGAAACAAAAAATTGGATCAGAAATTCAGTTTTTACAAGCGCAAACCAACTACCTCAGCATCGGAAAAAGTGTTTCGCAGATGAATGATCAGGTTGCAAAAACAAAGATAATAGCACCATTTGATGGGGTAATTGATCATATTGTTGCCGATCGTGGTAGTAACCTTGCACCCGGGATGACGCCAATTATTCGGATCATCAATTTAAGTCATATGAAGGTTACTGCAGAAATCCCTGAGATTCACCTTCCAAACATCCACACAAATACCAGTGCCGTTGTTTCTATTCCAGTTTTAGGAACGGAATACAAAGAAACTGTTAGCGTGGTTGGAAATTTCATTAACCCAAACAACCGTTCGTTTCGTGTTGAAATTTCTTTAGACAATAAAGATGCAATGTTAAAGCCTAACATGACTGCAGCTATTGAGGTAAACGACTACAGCAATCCGAATGCAGTACTTGTATCGATCAAAAATATTTTAGAGAATCAAAAAGGAGCAAGCTACGTTTACAAGCTCGTTGAAGAAGATGCAACTCAAAATACCTACAGAGTAGAGAAAACCTTTGTCAAATTAGGGAAATCTTCAAACAATAAAGTTGAAATTCTTAGTGGCCTACAAGCAGGAGACCGCATCGTTGAAGATGGAATTCGATTGGTTAAAGATCAACAATTAGTTAAAAACATCTAGCACCCAAACACAACAGATCCATGAAAAAATCATCCGACTTAAAAGAATTCTCCCTCTCCTCTTGGGCCATAGACCACAGCACTGTAATCTATGTTATTATTGCCTTGTTCTTTTTACTAGGCGTATCGTCCTATATCAGTATGCCCCGTGAAAACTACCCCGAGATCAATACCAACGAGGTGTTTATCAGTTCTGTTTTTCCAGGAAATACTGCCGAAGATATGGAACGGCTCATTACTGATCCTCTAGAAGAAGAGCTAAAAGGTGTTCCAAATTTAGTAAAAATCACATCGACTTCTCTCGAGAATTTTTCTTTGATCACAGTAGAATTTGACGAAAACATAACCAAAGAAAATGCAAAAATAAAAGTAAAGGATAAGATTGATGCGGTTACTTCAAGTGCTGATTGGCCTACCTTTAATAATGCCAAAGTAGAACCGACTGCTTTTGAATTTAGCTTGTCTGAAGAGGTTCCTATCCTCAACATTGGGCTTAGTGGAGATTTACCTATTAAACAGATGAAGTTTTATGGTGAATTGCTTCAAGATAAAATTGAGCAGATGTCGGAGATCAAAGAGGTTGCACTTCGTGGAGTTCAAGACTTTGAGGTAGAAGTCTCGCTTGATCTTATTAAAATGAATGCCGCTACAGTTTCTTTCGACGACGTTATCAATGCGATAGCCCGTGGGAACAGCACGGTTTCTGCAGGAAATATTGAAGGGGATGGCTTACGCAGAAACATTCGCGTTCTTGGAGAAATTGAAAGTCCAGAAGAGCTTGAGAATTTTGTTGTTAAAACACAAAACGGTGTACTTTCTTTGGGTGACGTAGCCACGGTTAGTTTCAAAGAAAAAGAAAAAAATTCCTACGCTCGATTGGATGGGAAAACTGCTTTGGTTCTTGATGTTAAAAAAAGAAGTGGAAAAAACCTTATTCTATCGGTAGAAAAAATCAGAGTCATTGTAGACGAAGTCATTGCAAATGATTTTCCTAGTACCATCAAAGTTGATATTTCTAATGATCAATCCAATACCACAAAAAATATTGTTAGTGATTTAGCCAACAACATCATTTTTGGGGTCATTTTAGTAATCACCGTTTTGATGTTTTTCTTAGGATTCAGAAACGCACTCTTTGTTGGTTTTGCAATTCCAATGTCGATGTTCATGTCCTTTATGATCTTAGGATTTTTGGGGCAAACCATCAACACCATGGTGCTTTTTGGTCTTATTATGGGGCTAGGGATGCTGGTCGATAACGGAATTGTTGTCGTCGAAAACGCTTACCGTTTAATGGAAAAAGAAGGGTTCACTGCAATCGAAGCTGCTAAAAAAGGAGTTGGCGAAATTGCTTATCCTATTATCATCTCAACAGCAACAACCATTGCTGCTTTTGTACCGCTCGGTTTTTGGCCAGGAACAATCGGAAAGTTCATGATATTCTTCCCCATAACACTGTCCATCGTTCTAGGATCATCTCTTATTGTAGCTATATTCTTCAACTCCATGTTGGTCTCTAAATTCATGGAAATAGAAGATCGTGAAATTAGTCAAAAGAGCCTTTGGCGTTTAACCATTATCTTAGGTGGCTTAGGACTTCTTTTAGTTTTCAATACGGGTACAATTCGAGGCCTAGGAACTCTAATGCTCTTTACTACTGTTTTGTTTTGGGCATATAAGTTTTTTATTAAAAAATGGGCAGTCTATTTTCAGAATGTAGTCTTAGTGAATTTAGAAAAAAGCTACACCAAAGTATTGCGCTTTGCATTGACCGGGCGTATGCCTTATGTCTTTTTGTTTTCAACTATTGGGCTCTTATTTTCATCCTTTATCATTCTAGGATTAGCATCGCCAAAGGTTGAGTTTTTCCCTGAAAATCAGCCACAACAAATCTTTGTCTACATGGAATATCCCGAAGGAACTTCCATCGACAAAACCAATGCAGCTGCTAAACTAATTGAAGCGGAAATACAAGAAGTCATCTCTCAAGAAAAATATAGTGACGGCGATTCTAGCTTTATGATCGATTCCAACGTCTCTATGGTAGGAGCTGGTGCTCAAAACCCGGAGACGGATAAAGGTGGAGATCAAGACATGCCGCACAAGGCCAAAGTCACCCTGACCATGTCAGAATTCAAACTCCGAAGAGGTCTTTCGAGTGAAGATCTAAGGAAAGAAATTCAAGCTAAACTTCAAGATAAATATGCTGGCCTCTCTATTTCTGTTGAAAAAGAAGCCGCGGGACCTCCTGTTGGTTATCCCGTGAACATTGAAATTAAAGGTGAAGATTACGACGAATTAATTGCGATTGCTGAACAATTGAAATCGTATTTAGGGAAAGAAAATATTCTTGGAGTAGAAGAAATCAAAATCGATGTAAATAAAAGTAAGCCCGGCCTAGCGGTTCATATTGACCGAAAGAAAGCTGGAGGTCTTGGAGTAGCTGGAGGTCAAATCGGACAACAATTGAGACGCTCACTCTTTGGAGAAAAAGCAGGTATATTCAAGAAAGATGGAGAAGACTACGATATCAACGTTCGTTTTGATGAGAAGGATAGGCTCAGTACTGCTTCGCTTTTAGACCAATACATTGTGTTTCGAGATCAAGCAAGTGGAAAAATCAAAGAAATTCCGATCAGCGCAATTGTTGATATGGATAATTCAGTTTCATTTAGTGCAATAAAACACAAGGAGCTTCGACGTGTTGTTACTGTATATTCAGCTGTACTAGCTGGTTACAACGCGAATGAAGTTGTCGATCACGTAAAAGAAAGTATGATTGGCTTTGACGGCATTCCTGCCGATGTAGATTATGCCTTTACTGGTGAAGTTGCAGAACAAGAAGCCAATATGAATTTCTTATTGGGCGCCTTGGCAACGGCTTTGGGTCTTATCGTATTCTTACTGGTAATTCAATTCAACTCCATTTCTAATCCACTCATCATTTTACTTTCTATTTTCTTGAGCTTTACAGGGGTACTATATGGAATCAGTTTATTCGGAATGCCGTTTGTAATCATGATGACGATGATGGGAATCATATCGCTTTCAGGAATTGTAGTAAACAACGGAGTGGTTCTGATCGATTATACCCAGCTGCTTATTGCTCGTAAAAAGGAACAATTGGGTATACCGTTTGAAGAAATGCTTCCACGCCTTGAAGCTAGAGAAGCAATTGTACTAGGAGGTACGGCGCGTTTGCGACCTGTATTGCTTACTGCAATCACAACCATCTTAGGGCTTATCCCTCTTGCTACAGGTCTCAACATTGATTTCTCTTCTTTAGTGATCAACTGGAATCCCAATATTTACATCGGAGGAGATAATGTAATTTTCTGGGGGCCATTGGCTTGGACCGTAATTTTTGGATTAACCTTCGCTACCTTCTTGACTTTGGTAATCGTTCCAGCTTGTTTTTACTTGGTGTACCGATTAAAATTAAAGATTAAAGCCTTTCGTAACTCGTAAAGAAGATTGAACTTAATATCTTTGCCAAGAATTCTGAAATTATGCTAAGAACAAATAATTGTGGGGAATTGAACCTTGCGCACGTTGGAAATAAAGTTACCCTTGCGGGTTGGGTCCAAAAAACCCGAAACAAAGGCTTCATGATATGGGTCGATTTACGCGATCGATATGGCATCACGCAAATCATTTTTGATGAGGAGCGTACCGATAAAAAAACATTGGAAATGGCCCAAAACCTTGGACGTGAATTTGTAATTCAAGTCGAAGGAACAGTCATTGAGCGCGAATCTAAAAACCCGAACATGACTACGGGTGCAATTGAAATTTTAGCGGAATCTTTTAAAATATTAAATGAATCTAAAACTCCTCCGTTCACTATTGAGAATGAAACCGATGGCGGCGAAGAGTTGCGTATGCAATACCGCTACCTCGATATTCGAAGAAATCCTGTACGTGAAAATTTGATTTTTCGCTCTAAGGTAAGTTTAGCAATTCGCAACTACTTATCTTCTTATAATTTTATTGATGTAGAAACCCCCTACTTGATTAAATCTACTCCAGAAGGAGCACGTGATTTTGTAGTACCTTCTCGTATGAATGCAGGTGAATTTTACGCCTTACCCCAATCGCCGCAAACGTTCAAGCAATTGCTAATGGTTGGAGGAATGGATCAGTACTTTCAGATTGTTAAATGTTTTCGTGATGAAGATTTACGTGCCGATAGACAACCTGAATTTACTCAAATTGATTGCGAAATGACTTTCGTAGAACAAGAAGATATTTTAGCTCGTTTTGAAGGCTTATTGATACATCTTTTAAAAGAAATTAAAGGAGTCGAAGTTTCCAATTTTCCGAGAATGACCTATGCTGAAGCGATGCAAAAATACGGTAACGACAAACCAGATATTCGTTTTGGAATGGAGTTTGCTGAACTTAATGAACTCGCTAAAGGCAAAGGCTTTCCTGTTTTTGACCAACAAGAACTAATTGTTGGAATAGCAGTACCAGGAGCTGCAACCCATACTAGAAAACAAATCGATGCTTTAATCGACTGGGTCAAAAGACCTCAAATTGGTGCCAACGGATTGATCTGGGTTAAATGCAATGAGGACGGAAGTTTTAAATCGTCTGTAGATAAGTTTTATTCGCAAGAAGACCTACAAGCATGGGCTACGAGTACACAAGCTTCCGCTGGTGACTTAATCCTAGTAATGGGTGGCGAAGTAAACAAAACAAGAACACAGCTTTCTGCCTTACGCATGGAATTAGCAGAGCAGTTGGGTCTTCGTGATCCAGAGGTTTTTGCGCCGCTGTGGGTAGTCGATTTCCCACTTCTAGAATGGGACGAAGAAAGCAAACGCTTCCACGCCATGCACCACCCCTTTACAGCTCCAAAACCTGAACAAATGGAACTTTTGGCAACTGACCCAGGAGCCGTTAACGCGAACGCCTATGACCTGGTTCTTAACGGAAATGAAATTGGAGGAGGTTCCATTCGAATTCATGATGCTGCAGTTCAAGAGACCATGTTCGATTTACTTGGTTTCACAAAGGAAGAAGCACAAGCACAATTTGGCTTTTTGATGGAAGCATTCCAATATGGCGCTCCCCCTCACGGTGGTATTGCCCTTGGTCTAGATCGTTTGGTTGCCATCTTAGGTGGGCAAGAAACCATTCGAGATTTTATTGCGTTTCCAAAAAACAACAGCGGACGTGATTTAATGATCAACGCTCCCGCATCAATTGCTACAACACAATTAGACGAGTTGAATCTCGTTCTTAAACCGACATCATAATGCGTCTTGAAGGGAATTTAATCCTAAAAAAATTCCTGATTTGGAGGATCAAACACATCCCAAACAAGCAGTTCATTCATTTTGTCAGTATTCTTGTTGGTGTTTTATCGGGTCTCTTAGCGGCTACGATGAAAAATACCACCTATTTTTTTCAGCAGCTGGTTACAAGTGTTAACATAGAATATCAATCTCTTTTTTACTTTACTTTTCCTATTATCGGGATTTTACTAACCCGTGCAATTATTCGATACGGAATTAAAAAACCAGTGAATCACGGGATTCCGGATGTGCTTTATGCCCTGTCTAAGCGGAAAGGAATTTTGCCTGCTTATCAAATGTTTGCATCTTTATTTACAGCACCGATTACCATTGGTTTTGGTGGTTCGACTGGTTTAGAGGGGCCAACAATTTCTGGAGGTGCAGGTATTGCTTCAAACGTTTCACGCTTATTGCATTTGAATCAAGCTACTCGAAGCTTACTAATCGGATGTGCAGCTGCAGCAGCGATTTCCGCTATTTTTAAAGCACCAATTGCTGCCATCATTTTTGCTATTGAAGTTTTTAGTTTGGACTTAACATTGGCTTCACTCCTTCCCCTTTTGTTTGCTTCCATTTCGGCATTACTAACAACGTACTTTTTTTTTGGATCAATACAGTTACTTCCTTTTGAATTGAAAGATGTTTTCAACCTAAGTCATTTTGGGTATTATATGATCTTTGGAATTGTTGCTGGTTTGGGTTCTGTCTATTTTACTAAAATGTATCTGTGGATTGAACGCTTTTTCGAGATTCGACTAGAAGGGTATCAACGGGTACTTTTTGGAGGGGTTTGTCTCAGTATTCTCATTGTTCTTATTCCACCATTGTACGGAGAGGGATTTGAAACCATCAACAACTTATTGAGAGAAGATTATATAGCGGCCATTGGAACCTCTTTATTCATCGAAGATTTTGATCAAACCTGGACCGTTATTTTCTTGCTTCTTGGACTAGTCTTCTTCAAGGTAATCGCAACAAGTTTAACCTTTGGAGCTGGAGGAAAAGGTGGTGTTTTTGCGCCCTCTTTGTTTATGGGTAGTGCTCTTGGACATGTTTTTGCCAAAATAATCAATGCGCTTGGGATTACAAGTATTCCCATTTCAGTGAGCAATTTCACTCTAGTTGGAATGGCCGGAATGATTGCAGGAATACTCCATGCCCCCCTCACAGCAATTTTCTTAATTGCAGAACTAACCGGCGGATATGCCTTGTTTCTCCCTTTAATGATCACAGCTTCTTTGGCTTTTGCTATCTCAAAATACTTAGTGCCAACAACAATATACACTACAGACTTAGTCAAAAAAGATGCGCTACTCACCCATGACAAAGACGATACCATACTCACCCTTATGCAATTGGATAAGCTCATTGAAAAAAACTTTTGTATCCTTTCCCCTGCAATGACACTGGGTACAATGCTAACCGAAGGGGTAGCTAAATCCAAGCGAAATTTATTCCCAGTTCTGAACGAAGAAGAGGCTCTTTTGGGCATTGTTCTGTTGGACGATGTTCGAGAATTTATGTTCGATTCGACCTTACATGAAACAGTTTATGTCCGTTCATTAATGCATAGTCCTCCCAACGCAATCCATTATGAAAAGGATAATATGAAAGTGATCATGCGTAAATTTCAGGACAGTAGTGCTTGGAATTTACCGGTATTAAAAGAAGGGAAATTCTTAGGATTTGTATCAAAATCCAAACTACTTTCGGTCTATCGCAGAGAACTTATTCGGGTTAGTGACCCGCTGTAGTTGATCTTAACGTTTAAAATTAATTCTTATGAAATACATACTTCGGATTTTGTTTTTTTGTCTTTTAGGAATTCTAGCAAGAGGGTATTATGTAAAAGAACTGCTTGATTACAAGGGTGGTGAAAAAATAATCGGCCTAGGTGTTTTGTTTGGAGCCTTTGTTTACTTACCTCTTTTTCTATATCACCGATGGAAAGATAAAAACATTGCAGACTATACTTTGACTGATGAAAATATGAGGAAAATGAGTGGGAAAGAAAAGAGAAAACGCTGACTGTCAATATTTTTACTCAATTTTAACAGGTAAATAAAAAACAAATATGTAGTTTTGTTGTATATCAAGTATATTATGACAGATATAGTAAAATTTTTTAATGCAGCAAAAGGTTATGGATTCATAACAAATGATGCGACAGGCCAGGACATTTTCGTCCATGCAACGTCTCTTGATGGAGGAAGTTTGATTGAGGGCGACAAAGTAGAATACGTTGAAGAAGAAGGTAAAAAAGGAAAAGTGGCAGCACAAATCCAAGTCCTATAAAAAACATTTTATTTTGGTTCTAAAAAAGCACACGTCAGTTGTGCTTTTTTTATCGCTTGTTTTTAAAAAAACGTTCCATCAAGGCACCAGAATCTTCCGCCAAAACACCTCCCTGAATTTTAGTTTTGGGGTGTGCTTGTACACCTTGAGAAGCAAAACCGCGTTTGAGGTCCGATGCTCCAAAAACTACGCGATCCAACTGGCTCCAATACAAAGCCCCCATACACATGACACAAGGTTCAAGTGTAACGTATAAGGTACATCCTTTCAAATATTTTCCATTTAAAAAATGTGCAGCAGCCGTAATCGCTTGCATTTCTGCGTGTGCAGTAACATCTTTCAGGCGTTCGGTCAGGTTGTGTGCTCGTGCAATAATCCGTTGATCAATAACAACAACGGCACCTACAGGAACCTCATCCATTTCAAAAGCCAGTTCTGCCTGCTCGTAGGCTTTTTGCATAAAATAGCTGTCGTCTAATTCCATGCTTAAAAGTAAGCATTTCACAATTCATAATCCTGAATTAACGCCTACCTTTGTATTGTGAAACAAGAAAGCGTTTTATCAAAAATCAATAATCCCGAAGCCATTCGGGAGCTCAAGCCTGAAGATTTACTTCTCTTGGCAGGAGCATTACGTCAAGAAATTATTGATGTAATTGCTACTAAAGAAGGTCATTTAGGGGCAAGTTTAGGTGTTGTAGAACTTACTGTTGCTTTGCATTACGTTTTTAACACCCCCGTCGATCAGCTCATTTGGGACGTAGGGCATCAAGCCTATGGGCACAAAATCCTTACTGGGAGGCGCGATCAATTTGCAACCAACAGACAGTGGCAGGGACTCAGTGGTTTTCCAAGTAGAGCAGAAAGTATTTATGACACTTTTGGAACAGGTCATGCCTCTACCTCTATTTCATCAGCCCTAGGTATGGCACTCGCTCACCAACAAAAAAAGGATTCCCGTGCCCATATTGCTGTAATTGGTGATGCTTCTATCGCTGGCGGAATGGCGCTCGAAGCGTTGAATCATGCAGGAGTGAGTACTGCCAATTTGATTATCGTACTCAACGACAATGCCATAGGAATTGACCCCAGTGTTGGCGCTTTAAAACATTATTTCGAAAAAGTAAAACAACAAAATACAAGCTCAGAAAATATTTTTCAAGCCCTAAATATTCCGTACACGGGACCCGTTGATGGTCACGACCTGGAGGGTTTGATTGTCGCTTTTCAAAAAATTCAAAAGCAAAAAGGCCCGCGACTCATTCACGTAGTCACCACGAAAGGGAAAGGAGTTGAGCAGGCAGAATTAGATCAAGTAACCTATCATGCTCCTGGTAAATTCGATCGTAAAACAGGTATTCTTGTCCCAAAAACAGAACGCCCAACCACAAAATACCAAGATGTATTTGGTAAAACCTTGGTTGCTTTAGCAACTCAAAACGAGACTATTGTTGGGATTACCCCGGCTATGCCGACCGGTAGTTCTATGAAATTGATGATGGATGCTTTTCCAGAAAGAAGTTTTGATGTCGGCATAGCAGAACAACATGCGGTAACCTTAGCAGCTGGAATGGCCACAGCAGGCTTTCTTCCCTTTTGTGCAATCTATGCTACCTTTTTACAACGCGCCTATGATCAAGTCATCCACGATGTTGCTTTACAAAATTTAAGTGTTGTATTTTGTCTTGACCGCGCTGGTTTGGTTGGTCAAGATGGACCCACACATCACGGGGTTTTTGATATTGCTATGCTGAGAACCATTCCCAATATGCGCATCCTAGCTCCAAGAAATGAAATTCAACTCCGAAATACACTCTATACCCTACAACTCGAAATCGATGGTCCGGTAGCGATTCGTTACCCAAGAGGCTACGGGAAAATATCCAACTGGGAACTTCCTTTTGAGAAAATTGATCTTGATCGGGGGCATTGTCTCAAAGAAGGAAAAGAGATTGCGATTCTTTCGGTTGGAACTATGGGAGATAATGTCAATGAAGCTCTGGAATTAATAGAAGATCGTTGTTCACCAAGTCATTATGATTTGGGCAGTATAAAGCCACTGGACGATTCGCTTTTACATGGTATTTTCAAAACCTATACTACGATCATAACAGTCGAAGATAGCGCCTTGGCGGGTGGAGCCGGAAGTGCAGTTTTGGAATGGGCCAATGCGCAAGGATACTCCCAAACTATTAAGCAAATCGGTATTCCTGACCATTTTATTCCACACGGAACAACCGCACAATTACAACAAGAAGTTGGCTTGGATGCAGCCGGAATAGCTGCTGTTGTTTTAGATCTTCAGAAGTAAACTAATTGGATATTACAACCGAATTGCCCCGTACTTCTGCACGATAAAACAGCAAAGGATATAAGGTCTCCGCATCTTCTGGAGGGTTCAGCAGTTGACCCGTTAATAGGTTGTATTGGTATTCTTCACAAGAACATTCGGCTATAAAATCACTTACTTGGACTTGCGAACAACTACTAGGTGCATGATTCGGACAACTCGCTTCCCATGCAAAAAAGGTATTCCCATTTATATTATAAACTATAACACCTTTGTGTCCCAATTGGGGAATCAAAATAGATCCGCCTGGCAACTTCAAATCGTTGTATTCGGGTAAGTTCAGGTTGATTGGAAATTGAAACGAATATTCCGCCAAATAAGGGTTCCGTTCCAAGTCAGAACTAGAGCAGGATAAGAAAAGGAATGCTATAAAAAAGGCACTCCAGAACTTCTTTTTTAAAAACAGGGTTAAATCACTCAATTTCTTATATTTGTATAAAGACCCTTCCTTATGGTAGGGTTTTTTATTAGCATTAAAATTAAGTAAAAATGAGTAAAACTTCCTACTACACCGAAGAAGGTTTAAAGAAATTAAAAGAAGAACTCAATCAGTTGAAAGATATTGAACGCCCAAAAGCTTCTCAGGCAATAGCCGAGGCAAGAGACAAAGGCGATTTGAGTGAAAACGCCGAATATGATGCTGCCAAAGAGGCCCAAGGCATGCTCGAAATGCGCATTGCCCGAATGGAAGACAATTATGCAAACGCTCGCCTTATTGATGAGTCGCAATTGGATGTATCTAAAGTCTTGGTTCTCTCTACAGTTGAATTATTGAACAAGACCAATGGCATGAAAATGACCTATACCTTGGTTGCTCAAAGTGAAGCTGATTTAAAAACAGGAAAAATCTCTGTAAACTCCCCTATTGGTCAGGGTTTACTGGGCAAAAAAGTTGGGGAAATGGCCGAAATTGCTGTCCCTAGTGGAACAATTCAACTTGAAATCACCAACATCAGTAGAAACTAAATGCGTAGTATTTTTTCTAAAATCATCGCTGGAGAAATCCCCTGTTATAAAATAACGGAAGATGAGAACCACATTGCCTTTTTAGATGTAAATCCGAATGCAAAAGGGCACACACTTTGTGTTCCTAAAAAAGAGGTTAACAAACTTTTCGATTTGGATGTCGCTTCTTATGCCGCCCTAATGGAGTTTTCGAGAACAGTCGCTTTGGGACTGCGCAAAACTGTTCCATGCAAGCGTATTGGAATGACCGTAATCGGTCTTGAAGTTTCTCATGTACACGTACATTTAGTTCCATTGAATGCGATGGAAGATGCCACTTTTGGAAAGAAAGAACAGATCGATGCAGATGAAATGACCGCACTTGCCAAGCAAATTGCTGCTAGCCTATAAGTTTTATTTTATTTTTTTAATCGGATCTCAAAAGTAGTTCCTTTACCCATTTCCGTTTTCAATACCGCTATGCTTCCTTGGTGGTAATCAACAATTATTCTACGAACCAAAGAAAGTCCTAGGCCCCAGCCGCGTTGTTTGGTTGTAAAGCCGGGATTAAAAATACGTTTCACGTTTTTGGGAGCAATTCCCTGACCTGTATCGGATACACGAACCACAACTTCATTTTTACGTTCCACCAGTTCGATCGTTAAGCCCCCCTGCCCTTTCATAGCATCGATTCCATTTTTAATTAAATTCTCCAACGTCCAACTATAAAGTGGAAGGTTGATTGGAATTCGAATCTCGTTCGTTGGAACACCCCAGGTCCATTGAATCAGTTGTGAACTTCTCTTTTTCAAATACAGTATTGCTTCTTCGGTTGCTCGTGCCACATCGTGATCGTGTAATTCTGGTAGCGAACCAATCTTAGAAAAACGCTCGGTAATAACCGTTAAACGGTCAACATCTTTTTCCATTTCATCAACCGAAGTTGGAGCGATGTTTTGTTCTTTAAGCAAGGTGATCCAACCCATAAGGGAGCTCAAAGGTGTTCCTATTTGATGGGCGGTTTCTTTTGCCATTCCAGCCCAAAGTCGGTTTTGCTCAGAAACCCTCGAAGTTTGAAAAAAGAAAAAGAGTACGGCAGCAAACAAGGCCATGATCAATAAAAGAGCTAGTGGATAATATTGTAGTTTTTTAAGTAATTCCGAATCGCCATAGTATAGGGTTTGATTCACCACATCTTTATAGCGAATGGCAATGGGAGCATTTTCAAGTTTCAATTCATTGAGTAAATCATATAGTTTTAGGGAATCGGGATCGCGTTGAATTTCCCAACCGATGTTTTTAAAATCTTTAATGTACCCAGAAGCGTTTACTTGAATCATCGGAGTCACTCCAATTTTCTGTAAAACATCGAACGCCAAGATTCCATAGTCTCTACTTAAGTCAGAGTTTTCGATGAGTTCTTGCTGAGCTGTAGCCCACAGCTCCATTTTAGTCCGCTCTTCTTCCTTTAGAATTTGAAAAAGGATATTGGTGTTCCATAGGATTAAAGCAACAATGACAAAGACACTCAGGAGAACCCAAGGTCTAATTTTGTTTTGAAAAAAAAAGTTGCTCATAATTGAAAATCTACCTTACGAAGGTAACATAAAAAGGAAAAAGGAATTCTGTTGGATTAGCTCCCTAAATTTTTATATTTTTGTGGCTAGTAAAATCTAAAGAACTTATGGAAGTAGCAGGGAAAATAAAATGGCTTGATGAAACAAAGACCTACGGTGGTAATGGATTCAGAAAACGTGAAGTAGTAGTAACTACGGAAGAACAGTATCCACAGCACATTTTAGTTGAATTTGTTCAAGACAAATGTGACTTATTGGATTCTTTTAATGTAGGTCAACCCGTAAAAATCGGCATCAACTTAAGAGGAAGAGAATGGGTCAATCCACAAGGAGAAACCAAATACTTCAACTCGGTACAAGGATGGAGAATCGAAGGCCAAGCAGCAGCTGCAGCCCCAGAAATGCCCCCAATGCCACCCGCATCATCTTTTCAGGCAACTGACGAAGCAGATCGAGCAGTTGAAGACGACCTTCCGTTCTAGAAAAAGACGTTTGCATTTCTAAAAAAAATGCTTCAACATTGAATCCTAGGAAGCTAGTTCCGAACTTTTATGAAAAAAGACTCGGTCACTATTGTCTCAAAAAGAATAATGTAGTACATTTGCAGCCCTCTAATGGGGGAAATTGTACAGATAAAAAACATATATTGTGAATACACTAAGTTACAAAACCATCTCTGCTAATAGTAATACCGTTGACAAACAATGGGTTATGGTAGACGTTGCCGGAATGCCTTTAGGAAGAATGGCCTCTGAGGTTGCCAAAATCATTCGTGGTAAAAACAAACCAAATTATACTCCTCACGTAGATTGTGGAGATAATGTTATCGTGATCAATTCAGATAAAATTGAATTATCAGGAGACAAGTGGAAACAAAAAGTATACATCCGTCACACAGGTTATCCTGGTGGACAGCGTAAATTAACTGCTGAGCAATTGTACAACAAAAGCTCAACACGTTTGGTTGAAAACGCTGTACGTGGAATGTTACCTAAAAATAAACTAGGAGCTGTTTTATACAGAAACCTTAAAGTATTTAGTGGTTCAGAGCATACACACGAAGGATTAAATCCAACTACAATTAAACTAAGCAAACTCAAATAATGGAGGTAATACACACAATTGGACGTCGTAAGACTTCTGTAGCTCGAATATTCTTGTCTGAAGGCAATGGATCAATGACGGTTAATAAAAAAGAGTACAAAGATTATTTCCCTACACCAGCCTTACAGTACAAAGTGGTTCAGCCCTTTGCTCTTACAGGAACGGAAGGGAACTATGATGTAAAAATCACAGTAGTAGGTGGTGGATCTAACGGACAAGTTGAAGCAGTTCGTCTAGCAATCTCTCGTGCTTTATGTAAAATCGACGAAGAAAATCGTTTGGCTCTTAAACCTGAAGGTTTATTGACTCGTGATCCTCGTATGGTTGAACGTAAAAAATTCGGTCAGAAGAAAGCACGTAAGAAATTCCAGTTCTCTAAACGTTAATATCATTTTTGCCCTTTTTTATAAAAAGGGTTCGTTCATATTTTAATCACCCGTTGCCCACTCGTAAAAACGAGATTTAGTTTAGCATCTAAATGGTGAAGGCCTTTAAAAAAAGCCACTTCACTATTGCTAACTTACGGAACGTAAACTAACAACAATGGCAAACATAGACGTAAAAGACCTGCTAAATGCAGGCGTACATTTCGGTCACTTAACCCGAAAATGGAATCCAAACATGGCTCCTTACATTTACATGGAGCGTAATGGAATCCACATCATCAACCTTTACAAAACTGCAGCTAAAATTGACGAAGCGTCAGAAGCAATGCAAAAAATTGCAGCCTCTGGACGTAAAATCTTATTTGTTGCAACCAAGAAACAAGCTAAAGATATCGTTGCTAGTCATGCAGGTAGTATCAACATGCCGTATATCACCGAGCGTTGGCCCGGCGGAATGTTAACAAACTTTGTTACCATTCGTAAAGCAGTAAAGAAAATGGCTGCGATTGATCGTATGAAAAAAGACGGTACTTTCGAAACTCTTTCTAAGAAAGAAAAATTACAAGTAAATCGTTTGCGTGCTAAGCTTGAGAAAAACTTAGGTTCAATTACCGATATGACGCGTCTTCCTGCTGCATTATTCGTAGTTGATATCAAACGAGAACACATCGCTATCAAAGAAGCTCAAAAATTGAAAATTCCAATTTTTGCTATGGTAGATACAAACTCTGATCCTAGAGATGTAGATTTTGTAATCCCTGCTAATGACGATGCGTCTAAATCTGTTGAAAAGATTTTAAGCCTAGTAACTCAATCAGTTGCTGTTGGTCTTAAAAATCGTCAAGCTGAAAAAGATGCTGAAAACAAAGGGAAAGAAGATGAGGCTGCTGCCAAAGCTGCACCGGCTGTAGAAGCTGCTCCAGTTGCAGAAGCTGCACCAGTTGTTGAAGCACCCGTTGTAGAAACTCCTGCTGCTGAAGTTCCAACTAAAGAAGAAGGTGAAGCTCCAACAGAAGCTTAATCTAAATTGATCTTTTAATAAATTATACAGATGAAAATTACTGCATCAGAAGTAAATAAATTACGTCAGGCCACAGGTGCTGGTATGATGGATTGTAAAAAAGCGCTTGTAGAAGCGGAAGGAGATTTTGACCTAGCTGTCGAAAACCTTAGAAAAAAAGGACAAAAAGTAGCCGCTAATCGTGCAGATCGTGATTCAGCTGAAGGTGCTGTTTTAGCAAAAGTAAATGCAGATAATACTGCTGCTGTTGTTGTTTCAGTTAACTGTGAAACTGACTTCGTTGCAAAAAACGATAGCTACCTTGCCCTTGCAAATTCAATCGTAGATGTTGCCATGAACCAAACTACTCTAGAAGGCCTTTTAGCGGCTGACTTAGGTGGAATGACCGTAGCTGAAAAATTGATTGAACAAACTGGAGTAATTGGAGAGAAAATCGAAATCGGTGGTTTCGAACGTATCGAAGAAGCTTTTGTAGGTCACTACATTCACGCTGGTAACAGAATCGCAACAATCGTTGGTCTTTCTGCTTCCGTTGAAGGTGGTGCTGATGTTGCCAAAAATGTTGCTATGCAAGCTGCTGCAATGAATCCACTTGCTTTAAACGAAGATGGAGTTGATGCTTCAGTAATCGAAAAAGAAATTGAGATTGCAAAAGATCAATTACGTCAAGAAGGAAAGCCAGAAGCTATGTTAGATAATATCGCTAAAGGAAAGATCAAACGTTTCTTTAAAGACAACACGCTCGTTAACCAAGATTACATCAAAGACAGCAAGCAAAGCGTTGCTCAGTACGTGAAATCTGTAAATGCAGACCTCACGATTACCAACTTTAAACGTCTAGCTTTAGGATAATCTATCGCTTACTTTATATAATTAAATCGCTCTTCGGAGCGATTTTTTTTTGCCCTGATCTCGATACAATCCGCTTCACAGCGGATCACTCGATCTGACTAAGGGTAGTAATAATCCATAGCGTCACATCGACTGAACGGAGGAACGACGTTTGTATCGAGATGGACTCGATCAGACCATGCTTTGAAATCCCAAAGCATTTTGTATCTTCTTCCCATAAAATATTATACGAATGTCTGCACCAAAACGACTTTTTCTACTGGATGCCTTTGCGCTAATTTTCAGGGGCTATTACGCTTTTATTAAGAACCCTAGGATTAATTCTAAGGGGATGGATACCTCTGCTATTTTTGGGTTTATGAATTCTTTGCTCGATGTGATTAAGCGAGAAAAACCAGATCATCTAGCGGTTTGTTTTGACAAAGGAGGCTCCGTTTCAAGAAGAGAACTTTTTGAGGCATACAAAGCCAACAGAGATGAAACCCCAGAAGCTATAAAAATAGCTGTTCCCTACATTCAAAAAATCCTGGAAGGAATGCAAATACCGGTTATTGAGAAAGCTGGTTTTGAGGCCGATGATATCATTGGAACTCTCGCCAAACAGGCAGAAAAAGAGGGTTTTAAAACCTTTATGGTAACCCCAGACAAAGATTTTGCACAGCTGGTTTCTGAAAATATATTCATGTACCGCCCTGCTCGAATGGGCAATGGAATCGAAATCTGGGGAATCCCAGAAGTACAGGCTAGA
>ENA-ORDA01000083-ORDA01000083.1-marine-metagenome-genome-assembly--contig:-NODE-83-length-90940-cov-8.105488_pt1 | contig 90940 bp, 75 predicted proteins | sample MGYA00237778_ERZ508506 | MGnify/ENA primary metagenome ERZ508506 (study PRJEB26177, sample SAMN06267891) | marine metagenome | isolation source: Monterey Bay, California, USA | place: Pacific...
AAGTTGACAACGCTGCACCTGTTACCTGTGACAACCCAGGACAGGACTCTGGCGCTGTTTGCTTGTTGGTGCCTTTCCAAGGTGATGGCGGCCAATTCTGGTCTGTTGGTGACGGTGTTACCATCCAAGAGAGCGGACAAGACCTTTGCTCTGCTTCGTGTACCATTGACGTTACAATCATCAACACCCGTGAAGGAACTGTCATTGACAACACCCACAACGTTCAATCAGAATGAGACCAAGCGTGAAGTCGGACGCTCGTTCTGCCCTTGATTTCTTTAATGGCGGGCGACTGGCGTAGGCATGGGCGAAGCAAGCCAGCTTGTTCCGGTGCTGAACAAAGAAGACGGAACGCCGTTCAAAACGGCAATCCTAATTCCTACGATCAACAACGCAGATGAACTTGATATCGTCCTCGGGCGACTCGGTAAACAGACCTATCCGCACTTTGAAATCATCATTTCCGATTCAAAATCAAAGGACCACACCAGAGAAGTGTGTGAAAAGCACGGTGCAACTTGGATTGAAGACCCGTCCCGAAACCGTGCAGATGCATGCAACTTCGCACTTAATCAGATGGACCATGATTTGGTTCTCTTTACCGACGACGACACGGTTCCGCCTCTCGATTGGGTCGAGAAATTGATCCGCTGGTTTGACAATCCAGAAGTCGGTGCGGTCGGCGGACCAAACTTTGCTCCTGACGACGACCCGTTCGGCGCGAAATGTGCTGACGTAGCGTTCTGTACGAAATTCATGACCGCTGGAACCCGCTACGGCGCTCAACCCAAAGGTGAACTCGTCCCCATCACGCACAATCCCGGCGTCAATTGCGCTCACCGAATGGCGAATTTAAGAGAAGTCGGTTTCTTTGAAGAGGGCTGTATTGGAGCAGAAGATGTTGTACTGGATGCAAAGATTCAGCGAGCCGGCCACAAACTCTTCATCGACCCGTCCAATGTTATGCCACATCGTCGCCGACGCCCGTTCAAACCGTACATGAAACAGATGCGAAATTACGGTTATACTCGCATGGTCGCCAACAAGCGCTGGCCGGAAATCTCTGCTTGGTCACACACCGCTATCGGATTCTTCCCCGCCATCGTCGCCGCAGCACTTCTCGCCATGCTCTTTGGAGCAGCCACTGGCGGAGCAGAGGCAGACTTGTGGTTTTCTTTGGGTGGAGCGTGGGACATCTCTCGCGTCGCCTTCCACATCCCGCTGGGCTTAATTTGCCTCTACATCGGAATTTCATGGCTGGGAGCCGCTATCGGCACTTCACCTCACCGCTCAGTTGGAACGGTCTTCCTTGCTCCGCTCTTTGTGTTCCTCGCTCAGTGGGCATACGGCCAGGGCGTCATCAAGGCATGGCGTGAAATCCGCCGCACTGGCGGGCGAGCAGGCGAAGGCGCACAAATCGATGACCGTGTTCGGACTGCGTGAACACAACGGCACCACGCGCCTGCTGGAGAAACCTTAGCCACTATCTTGGTTGAAAGGAGAACCTCTATTTGTTGAACAGATGGTTTCGCTACTATGGGCAGGGCATCAATCGCTGAACGCATATCTGCTCTTGACACTCCTGATGAACGTGATGATGTTGAAGCCATATGGCACTCTGTACGCCCACTTTTGATCCTCGCTCGCATCGTCTTGGTCCTCCTCATTATCCTGGTAGGAGAGATGTTTGACGACACATACATCAAAGGGTTCACAGTTGGAATTTGGGCGCTGATTGTAGGGATTCCACTCTTTGTTTTGATGTCACTCGCCCTTCTGTTTGGAGACCGTTTCAACATAGACGAAGAAGAAGAAAACACGCTGTAGATTTAATCTATTGAGACGAACAGTGAAATAATCACGACTGATGTAAGCCACCATGCGTAAGCACGGGTTTGCACTTCTCCTCGTGTTTTTACTGACGAGCGCTGTCTTTGCCCCTGTTGACGGATACAAGACTGGAAAATACAATTCGTCGTCAGGATGCAGTTGTCATACCTCTTCCAGCACCTTAACTCCAACACTTTCTGGTCAGCCCGTAGAATATACTCCTGGCGCAACGTACACTCTTTCTATTGGAATTTCAACCACCCATAACGGCGGAGGATTCTCACTTGAGACATCAGATGGAACCTTCTCCAATCCCGCCTCAAACACACAGGTCATCACGGATGGCTCATCGGCAACTCACACCACGTGGACCGATACATCGTGGGGCGTTGATTGGACTGCACCCTCTGCTGGGACCGGGTCTGTAACGCTCTCACTGGCCGTACTAGGGGCCAACGGACAGCAAAACAAAGGAGGGGATGCTGTTGGAACCTCAAGTTATTCTATTGCTGAGGTCCCTTCAACAAATACACCACCTGTTCTATCGAATCTTGCGGTTTCGCCTTTGAGTCCATTAACCTCGGATACGTTAGTCGCATCCTACATCTTCAACGACCCCGACGGAGATACTGAAAGCGGCTCAACTTTTTCATGGAGACTCAATGGAACTCTCGTACCCTCAATCACCGGACCTGAAGTTTCCTCCTTACAAACCACTAAACATCAATCTTGGACCGTTGAAGTGACGCCATCCGACGGCACCGATTCCGGCCAATCCGTCATGTCACCCTCCACAACCATTCTGAACACACTGCCATCAGTGTCAACTCCAGTCGTCTCAACTCAAACGCCTAGTGACAGCATGGACATCACCTATACTTCGCAAATCAGCGATGCTGATGGCGATGATTTTGCTGCTGAAAACCAATGGATTCTCAACGGTGCTGCGGTAACTGAACTGAACAACGCAACAACACTCCCTTCTGTAGCTACACGAGACGGGGATGTCTGGCAAGTTCGTGTTCGGGCAGATGATGGCGAAGGGACGTCTGCATGGATGACCTCAGAAGACATCATCGTTGGGACGGCAACAAATACTCCTCCGGTATCAAGCAATGTCCAACTTACTGGCAGTGACCCCTTCTACACTACGGATGCTCTTTCCATGTCGTGGGATGAATTCGACGAGAATGGAGATGCAATCACTCAACGTTCCGTTCGCTGGCTACGTGACGGTCTTGCTTACACACAAGCAGACGAACTTGTAACCCTCCCCAGCGCCATGACAACGAAGGGCGAATCATGGATTGGTGAAGTTCGCTTGTTTGACGGCACATCTTGGTCGTCTTGGGCATCTTCGTCTCCGGTAACCATCGCAAACACTCCTCCAGCAATTATCGGAGTAAATCTCACTTCGCCCACCTTCACGGTTGATGACGGATTTGAATTGACTTACCAAGCACAAGACGATGATGGAGATACTATCGAGGTCGTTGAGGTCACTTGGAAACGTAATGGAATTCCACTGGAAGGAGAAACTGGACGAACGCTTCCTTCTTCGACATTTGTCCGTGGCGATGAGATTTCAGCAGAACTCAAGATTTCTGACACAGTGGAGGAAACAGTACTTCAAACGGCTGTCGTTGAAGTCCTCAACGCTGTTCCATCCGTGAGTATTGAGTGGCCGAGTGAAGTAAATTCACTGGTCCCATTGACGCCTATTGTAACTGCCACAGATGGTGACCAGGACGATTTGAGTCTCGTCTATTCCTGGTTCAAGAACGGCTTCCGTGACAGCAGCATGGACGGAATGACAGTACTTTCCGAACAACGAATGGAGCCGGGTCAAGAATGGAGCCTTGTTATCGTTGCCAACGATGGAACGGTCAACAGCACTCCGGTTGAGCGCTCAATCACCGTTGAAAATATAGTTCCAAGGGCAGACATACGATTCGTTTCAACCGATGCATGGCTTGGGGAGACAGTGCACCTAAGCGCAGACGAATCCTTTGATGCTGACAGCAGGATCACCCAATATCAATGGGCATGGGCTGAAGGAACAGGAAATGGCGATACGCTTTCGTTCGTCCTTGAACGAAACACGCAAGTCATCCTTACCGTCATCGATGAACACGGAGGAGAAAATACCACGCAAATCAACATCATTCCTCAGGACGGACCCCGAGTAAGTGACCTCGAAATAATCGAAAACGGAGGCAAAGTGACGCTGTCTTGGAACTGGAACGGAGATGTCGTCCAGTACAACGTATTGAGGAACGGAGAACGAATAGATACGGTTAACGAAACGCAATTCATTGATTCGCCGCCCCTTACCGGAACCATTGCCTACGCCATAGAACCCGTGAATGATGAACGCACGTTCATTGCTGGCACATCAGAAGGTTCGACTGAGGTTGAGGTTCCAATCATAGAAGCACCTCAGGCATCACAAGCTGCTGGAACTGCACTGGGCATTCTCATCCTTTTTGCTAGCATTGCTATCTTAGCGCCGCATTATTTGAGGAGAGGTGAGGTACAGTGAACCGAATTGCATTGACCCTTCTTCTCGCTGTTTTATTGCTCGCACCAACCATAGGTTCCGCCAATCCAAGTGGAGTTGGAGGTGGCGAATTTGATGCACAATGTGGCGGCGCATGCCACGGTGACGCGGATATGAATCGAAGTTCGAGCGCTGTCATTTCCCTTGCCATCCCCGATGCCGTTTACGAAGGACTGCTCACAAGTGTTACCGTTCACATAGAGTCCATTCAAACCACACAAGCAGGTCTTTTGGGCGTCTTTTTACTCAGCGACCTTACAGGTGCCCAAGATACTCCTGCTGATGCAGGCTGGGACATTGTGTCCAACAGCGAAGGAGAGGCGTTCAATTACCTCGAGACAAAGGTTCCTGCTGGAACGACTTCAATTGACCTCACTTGGACGTTACGAGCACCTGAAGTGGGGACCTATACCCTTTTCGCAGCTGTTCATCATGGAAACGATAACGGTGATGAGGCACCTTATTTTGGCGTCAGTGAATCACCTGCCCTCATCAATGTTCTTGAAGTTCCTGAGAACTTGCCCCGTCTTGCACAATCCTTCAACCCGCCAAACCAGCGTGACATCGGAGAAATAACAACGATACTTGCACCGACGGAGTTCGTTACGGCCATGGAGGTTGAGTGGCGAATAAATGGAGGAGAAACGACCACCGTCAATACTACGGAAATAGAAGAGAATGTTTGGATGTTTGAACTACCTACTTCTATTCAACCAAGCATGATCGAGTGGCGCGCTATTTTAGCAGGAGAAGGGCCAAACCAGACAACACCATGGTTCCAACTTCGTAGCGATGAACCGTCTTGGAAGGTTGACAATACCTTGGTATACGGTCAATCAATTGCGATGCTTTTTGCCCTTATGGCAGGATTCATGGCACTACAAAAAACCCTGAGCAGAACGAAGAAAGCAAAACAGCAGCCTGAACTTCTCATTCCCCCTGGGGGTGAATACTGATGGTATCGTCCAACACCTTCCATGTTGTCACCACCGAACTCACCGTTGGATCTTTTGCAATGGCGGGGCTCTGCTTTATGCTAGCGGGACTCGCTAGTCGAGATGTTTTTTGGCTCAAATCCAGACTATCATCGTTTGATACTGTTGCACATGCGGTACTCTTGTTCGGTCTTTTCGCTATGCCGTTTGCTATCTTGAGCGGCATCCAATCAGGTCCTCAAAGCGATATTGACCACCCACTGTTGGTCAATAAGATGCTGCTCTCTACTGCATCACTTGGACTTGCCATAGGCGTGCTTGCAACCCGCCGTAGCATTGGCATGGAAATATGGGAGCAGGCGTATACCCGAGACATACAAGCCCTTGGTGGAATGACTGCTTCGGGACTGATTCTACTTACGGCGTCAATCGGAGGGACCTATTCAAGAGGAGAATCACTTCTTGACATCTTTCACCTTCCGTATGAAACTGTACCGTTGATGCCGCTGTGGATGTCATGCACGGTCCTTGTGATTGCACTTGCAAACCTACGCACAGCATTGCAAAAGGCTTGATTATGCCTCGCCGAGTTCTGACATACTCAGCCAGGGAATGTTATGCTCATCCATAACCTCAGCAATACGTTTCAACTCATTGAGGTCTAAATCGTCAGAGTGACTTCCAATCCCATGCCCGTACAAAAGTAAAGTTTGTTGATTTTTATCATGGACGGGTAACATATCAAAAATAAGATCGGGGTGCGAATTTAGGACATAGAGTGAAAGGGCTCGGAAGACACTACCGTCTTCACATGGAGTCAGCCACGGTTGTACTCCATTTACGTTTCCACGAGTGCCTCGTAAGACAGATAAATTTTGTAGAATCAGCGCATCTATTTCGGCATTTCGACTTCCATGTGGATATGCGAAGGATGTTCCATTGTATCCTGCTTCATTCATGAGAGCATATCCTTGCAGAATCTGATCTTCATAGTATGACTCTGCAGTTTCATTGCCCAAAATGTAATCTGAGAATTTTTTATGACTCTTACTGTGAAAGCCAATTTCATGGCCGTCTTCATTCAACTCGTGAATGATGTTGATTTGTTCCTCTGAGTGTTGCCCCCAGCGGTCAATGAAGAACGTAGCAGTGATGTTATGTTCTAAGAAAAAATCCCTGGTATCGTTCCAATCACCGAGATTGATGGAATCATCAAATGAAAGAGCAACACCCCGAACTGCTGGTTGGTCGCAGCCGTAGCCAATCGGTTCAAGGCCAGGGTCCCAGTAGGAATTGAGGCATTGAGATACAAGAACGACGGCAACGATGTAAATCGGCATGTACGTTTTCATACGATGCATCCTAACCGGATTTAATTATAAATCCAACATCTAGAATTTCAAAGCCCTGCCATATCGCCTGTTTGGATGGTCCATTGGCTGGCGTAAACTCCACCGGATTCAACGAGGTCGTCATGGAGGCCACGCTCAACAATCGCTCCGTCAACCATGGATAGAATTTCGTTGGCATTACGAATCGTACTGAGGCGGTGAGCAACTGCAATGGTTGCACGTTCGGTTCCGGAGGACAGCAGGTTTTCTTGAATTCGGCGTTCAGTTTCCGCGTCAAGAGCGCTACTTGCTTCGTCAAGAATCAAAAGACTTGGGTTTTTGAGAAGAGCCCTTGCAAGGGAAATTCGGGCTCGTTGCCCACCACTGAGCTTTGCTCCACGGTCACCGACCATGGTATCAAGTCCGTCTTCAAGTTCTTGCACGAATTCCCATGCACCTGCCAAAGAAAGCGCTTCCTTGAGTTCCTCATCACTCGATGTTTGATTGTAAACAACGTTGTCACTGACGGTTCCGTAAAAGAGGAATGGGTCCTGGCTTACGAAGCCAACTGCTTCACGAACTGAATCAAGTGTGAAGTCTGCAATCGGACGCCCGTTCACCAACACTTGTCCGCTGTCTGGAGTGTAATATCGCATCAGGAGTTTGAGGATGGTCGTTTTGCCAGCGCCGGTATGGCCCATGACGCCCAAAAACTCTCCACCAGATACTTTGAAGGAAATTCCATTCAAGACTTTGATACTGGTGTTGGGATACGTGAAGAAAACATTCTCGAATTCGATTGTACGAATCGGCTCTCCGAGTTCCTCTGCCCCTTCAACGTCGATGATTTTTGGTTCAAGGTCAACTGCTGCAAAGACACGGCGTGCTGCTGCCTCTCCACGCTGAAGTTGGTTGACTAAAATTCCAAAGATGAACATAGGCATGGTCATGCGCGTGCTGATGAGAAGGAAGGTGACAAGTTGTCCAGTGGTGATTTCATTTTGACCAGCAAGGTAACCTCCTGCTGTGACGAGGAGGCCGAATGCAATTCCTGCGATAGCGTAAATCATTGGAACGAAGCGATTCCTGTCTTTGCTTGCGCCCATGGCTTGGTCACGATAGGTTCCGGATTCTCGGGAAACACGGTCGGCTTCCCATTCTTGAGCGTTGTATGCTTGGACCACTGAAATTCCAGAAATAAGGTTTTCAAGAACGGCATTGATGTCTCCGGTAGATTCTCGTTGCTTCCGGTATTTTCGCTGGACCCGAGTTGAAAACCAGTACACTCCGGGGATAATGAGGAACAGTGGAGCAAACAAGACTGCTGCAAGTTTCCAAGACATGAGGACCAAAATAACGAATGCTGTTGCAAACGTGACGGTAATTCGAATTATTGAGGTTGATGAGTCCGACACGACGTCCTCCAGTTGATTGACATCGCTTGACAATACCGACATGATTTGCCCGGTTTGACGTAAATCATAGTACGATGCCTCCATAGTGATGAGTGAGCGTGTAGCATCCATTCGCAAATCGTGCTGGATGTTGTATCCCAAGGTTTGCCAGGCATATTCTGAGATTCCTTGGAACACTGCAAGGCAGAGGAAACCAAAGAAAACAAGAAGGCCGTAACCTATCGCTGGGTTGCTGTGAATGAACGTGACGGTGTTTTGTACGATTTGAGGGCCTGCTAGCATGTCGGTAGTAAAGTAGTCAACTGCAAAACCGATTGCGACGAAGGGCATCAGATCAAAGAAACGAGCTGCTGCATTGGCGAAAATACCGGTCATCACACGCTTAGGGTATTTCTTGGCATACGGGACGACTCTCCAAATTTGTTTGCCAAGGACTTGGGTGTCTTCGTTAATGTCTTCTGGCGCCATAACATCAACTTTAGGTCCATGTGAACGTCCTCTCGCCATAGTCATGCCCCCTTGCTTGCTGTTCTTGAACCCTCGCAACCATTGGAACCGTGGAAAAACCGCTGCAGTCCGCATATGGAATCTTTCATGAGGTACCGCTCCTTGGTTACATTATGCTGACCCGAACACAACGGTGCTCGACGCTCCTTATGGCTCTCCTGTTTTTGCAGGTACTCGCTCCAATTGCATGGGCCTCAGTCGGCACCAATGCATCATTTACTGTGGAGACAGAAGCAGAAATTGAATCACTCCAACAACTTGGGATATCTCCAAGTGCTGACGCTGAACACGGTTGGTTAGCACCTGAAAGCGGTGTTTCATCAACCCACCTCCTTTACAGGGACGTGACCATGATTTCTCCTGACGAGTGGACCGATACCACCGGCGGCCAAACCATGAATGGTTACCACATTTTGAGTCATTCTTATCCCGTACCGTCGTCATGGTTTGGAGAATTGGATGCAGCCGGAATCACCTGCCATTCATTCCTCCCCCCTGCTGCGTTCCACTGTGATGTAAACGATAAGACTCCACAACAACTCGCAGCTTTGGATGTCCAAGGAATCGCTGTTATGGACGCTACTGACAAGGTCCAATCCGACCTTGTTTTGGGTCTTCGTGGCCTTGATGCGACCTACGAGAACCCCTTCGTCAATCAAGCCGGCGCCATCGTCAATGTTGTCCTCTCAGGAACCAGCCTTCCTGAAAACATTGCACAACAAAGCGGTATTAGCGTTGATACACACAGCGGTCGGTTTTCCACGATGGTGATTGATACAAGTGGACTCTCATGGTTGGCTCAACATCATGAAATTGAATGGATTGAAGCAAAGCCAGTCTTTGAAATCCTCAACGCTGAAGGCATTGAAGTTATGCACGTTGATGACCTCTGGGACGGCACCACAATGAGCAATATTGACAGCGGCTGGAGTGGTCTTGACGGCAGTGGAATCATCGTCACTGTTGCTGATACTGGCTTGGATAATGGCGTCAACAATTCAGCCATGCACCCCGATTTCAAAGACCACATCAAAGGTATTGTTTCCTTCGCACCTTCTGCTGCGACCTGCACGTATTACGGTCTGAGCCCTTGTGGGGACTCTGCCGAAGACTTGGACGGCCACGGTACGCACGTGGCGGGCTCAGTTCTTGGTGACGGAACTCATAGCAACGGTGCAATTCAAGGAGCAGCGCCTGAATCTCAGTTATTGTTCCACGCTATTGCTACCACCCTCTCAGGGGAAGAAGAACTGATTGGCATCCCCAACGATCTGGACGATTTGTTCAGGCTAGCATGGACGAATGGTAGCCGAATACATACCAATTCATGGGGCTCTCCGGAAAATGGTGCTTACACAACATCTTCTATGCAGGCCGATAGTAGTGCCAGAACCTACGACGAATTGGTCATCCTCTTTGCTGGCGCAAATGAAGGCGTAGACGCTAACAGCAACGGTGAAATCGACCTTGATTCTCTTGGGTCACCCGCCTCTGCAAAAAACGTCATCACTGTAGGTGCGTCCGAAAACGCCCGTTCAAATCTCAATTATCTCTGGGGGAGCACCAAATACGGCTCTCCAATCTCAACCGACAAAATTGCTGACAACCCTGATGGAATGGCTGCGTTTTCTTCTCGGGGACCCACCGATGACAACCGAATCAAACCCGACATATCCGCACCTGGAACCTTTATCCTGTCCACTAAATCCCGAAGTACAACCGATACAGGTTGGCTTGCTTTCAACGCCTCCTACACCTACATGGGCGGAACAAGCATGGCTACTCCACTCACTGCTGGAGCAACCGCTCTACTCCTTGAACACTTGATTGAGAACGTTGGTGAGGCTAATCCAACTTCTGCTCTTGTGAAAGCAATTTACACTGCAAGTGCACACGACATGGCCGGCCAATACGGTTCATCTACAAACGGGGCCGGAGAAACTGCTCCAAACAATCACGAAGGTTGGGGACGAGTCAACATGAGTGCGGCCATCAACACATCTTGGATTCAAGATGAGTCAGTGACAACCAGCGCCGACAGTGGTTGGTCGTTTGTTGTTCCATCGAGCGCTGATGATTTCACAATCTCTCTTGCTTGGACCGATCCGGCTTCAACACCGACTGCTTCAACAAACTTGGTGAACAATCTTGACCTCGCTGTCAAAGACCCAAGTGGCACATGGACCAACGTCAGCAACAGTGTTGACAATCTTCTTGCTGAAAAATTCAGTTCCCCTGCCCAAGGCACATGGGAAGTACATATTCTCGGAACGAGTGTTCCTACAGGCCCTCAATTCTTTGCCGTTGCAATGACAGGAGATTACACCTTGACAAACCTAACACAAGATGCCGACCTTGACGGTACCATTGACGATGATGATGACTGTGAAAATGTTGCAGGCACCTCAACTCAAGACCGGGTAGGTTGCCCGGATACTGATGGGGATGGATACTCAAACCCCGATTCAGGATGGACCGTGAACAACGGGGCTGACGCCTTCCCTTCAGACACCACCCAATGGGAGGATACCGATTACGACGGATACGGAGACAACTCGGCTGGAACCCAAGCGGACGGGTGTCCATCGCTAGCAGGCAACTCTACACTGGACCGCTACGGATGTACAGACGCAGATGGAGACGGTTACTCAAACGCTGATTCAGGCTGGACCACTTCTAACGGAGCAGATTCGTGCGCTTATAGTTCAGGAACATCTTCTCAGGATAGAAACGGCTGTGCTGATGCTGATTCAGACGGGTATTCCGACCCGGATTCCGGGTGGACCGCATCCAATGGTGCGGACGCTTTCCCAAGTGACAGTACACAATGGGTTGACGGAGACGGGGACGGATACGGTGACAACCCGCCACCGGCTACAAACGGTGACCGATGTCCAAGTGTGAGCGGAACGTCAACAAATGATCGCTTTGGCTGCACCGACACCGACGGGGATGGGTATTCTGACCCAGATTCAGGGTGGACTACAGGTAACGGAGCCGACGCCTTTGCATCTGATGCCTCACAATGGGCAGACGGAGATGGTGACGGATACGGAGATAATTCCGCAGGAACCAATCCGGATGCATGTCCTGTACAAGCCGGAACCTCAACCGAAGCAGGCCGATTGGGATGCACGGATACAGACGGTGATGGATATGCTGACCTTGATGATGCATTCCCGAACGAAGTAACCCAGTGGATTGATTCCGATGCTGATGGCTACGGAGACGAAGCAAGTGGATTCCAGGGCGATGACTGTCCTTCATCCGCAGGAACCTCATCACGAGACCGATTTGGATGCTTGGACACCGACGGAGACGGGTCATCGGATGCGGACTCGGGATGGACAATTATCAACGGAGCAGACCTTGACCCGAACGATTCAACGCAGTGGGTTGACTCGGACGGCGATACCTTCGGAGACAATCCTACCGGAACAAATGGCGACGACTGTCCAAGTGTTTCTGGCTCGTCCAACCAAGACCGATTTGGATGCCCAGACACCGATGGAGACGGATATTCTAACCCCGATTCCGGATGGACCGAAAACGAAGGTGCAGACGCCTATCCAAACGATTCCACACGATGGGGGGACTCGGATGGTGATGGATACGATGATGGAATTGACGACGACTGTCCAAATTTCCCTGGAACATCGATTCATGACAGAAAGGGATGCCCTGACCAAGACGGCGACGGATACTCAGACCCAGATTCATCATGGACAATTGCTAACGGGGCTGACGCTTTCATGAGTGAATCAACTCAATGGAATGACACTGATGGAGATGGTTACGGTGATGAACTTGCAGGAAACCTTCCAGATGCTTGCCCGTCCGAGTATGGTGCCTCATGGCAGAATTTAACCTATGGATGCCTTGACGGAGACGGGGACGGTTGGGCAGATGTCCAGGACAGTCATCCTGACGAACAAACGCAGTGGGCTGACGCCGACGGCGATGGATATGGAGACAACCCCGGCGGAGTATTTGCTGACGCATGTGTAAACTCAGCAGGAAATTCAACGCTTGGCAACAGATACGGTTGCCTTGACAACGACGGAGACGGATGGGACAATACGCTTGATTCCCTACCCGACCTCCCCACTCAATGGCTTGACCAAGACGGTGACGGATACGGAGACAACGCAAGCGGCATACAGCCAGATGCTTGTCCGGGTGAAAGTGGAACTTCAACGGTTGATCGCTTTGGATGCGTTGACGATGACGGTGACGGAGTATCAAACTTAACCGATGCATTCCCCTCCGAACCATCTCAATGGTCAGATGCTGATGGCGATGGATTCGGGGACAATCAAACTGGAGCTCAGGCCGACGTTTGTCCAAATGTTCCTGGCACATCCCACATCGACCGAATCGGTTGTCTAGATAGTGATACGGACGGTGTTTCTGACCCAACCGAAGCCGTGGGTAACACCAGCGCTTGGAATGCGAGCCATGGTGCTGATGCATTGCCGTATGAAGTCACACAAAGCGTTGATTCAGATGGCGATGGATTCGGAGAAAATGCTTCAGGATTGTATCCAGATGCGTGCCCAACAACGGCCGGAACATCGACCATTGACCGATACGGTTGTGTTGATGGAGATGGCGATGGTGCTTCCGACGCTAACGACCTCTTCCTCGCAGATGGTACCCAGTGGTACGATGCGGATGGAGATGGATATGGGGACAACGAAATGGGGACGACCGCCGATAACTGTACCAATACTGCAGGAACTTCAACTGTTGACCGCTATGGATGTCCAGACGCTGATGCTGATGGAGTTAGTGATGAGAACGATGTATGGCCAGCAGACCCAACTCAATGGTTTGACACAGATGGTGACGGATATGGAAATGAAGCCGATGGAACCAACGGCGACACATGCCCCATGGAAAATGGAACATCCACAGAGGGTGGAAAGAGAGGGTGTTTAGACTCTGATGGAGACGGATGGGCTGATGTCGATGATTGGTATCCACTCCAAGCGAGTCAACATTTCGATAGCGACAACGATGGTTGGGGGGACAATGCGTCGCTCGGAGCATACAAACCTGACCACTGGCCAAACGATGCACAGCGCAACTCTGCAGAAGGCACCATGGTCTGCTCACCAACGAGCATTTCTATTGACCTCGCTGAAAGTTCCAGGTTTACATTTACCTGTACGGCATCTACGTCCATGACCACTTCCTTTGCAGCCCGTGTGGAATGGCAGGGGACGAACAATGTCATCGGTGATTCAACGACTCAATACCTCACCTTCACCCCGACATCGGGCAACAGCCAAACAGTGATGTTTTCTGGAGACGTACAAACAACTGGCACGCATCAAATCCTATTGATGCTACGGGAACCGGGAGCGGAAAATCCGATGGATACCGTCACTGTAACCCTCACAACTATGGATTCAAATGCTCCAGAGGTAATTACTGAGGATGAGGCCTCTTCGCTTTCCCAATTAATGGAACAACCTGTGGTACAAGCAACCGCTGGGATCCTCGTCTTGTTTATTCTCATGGGTGCGTTGATACTTAGAGGCCAAGGCAAGAATGCAAGGGCTGATTTGCGACGAAGAGAAGCGGCGGAAGAAATGATGCTAGCGCGTGGAATTGACTCTTTGCCGACCTCACGAGTGACCTCCGAACGGCAAGTACGAACCCCTAAACCAACCGTGCGAAGAGACCGCGGTGGCTCGATGTTTGAGGACTACCGGCGCAAGTGAACGGCTGAAAACTGAACCGATTCCCTCAAAGAGGAGGGGTTGCTCGGAGGGATGCTACACTGCGGATATGGTGAAGTGGTATCATAGGAGGTTTCCAACCTTTTGTCGTGGGTTCAACTCCCGCTATCCGCACCTTTTGGCTCCAATCCTGCGAAAGCGTCGGGATTCAACACCATTGACCTGCATACCTCGCAACAATCAAATGCTATCCCGTACGACAACTGGCTGTATCCTAAGCGGTTGCGTTGGTTGTTCTCATGAATTTTTTATTCCTTTGCTTGCTCACCTTGTGGCTCTACCTTCCAGGCTTCCTAGCCAATACGTTCGCAATGATGTGGGGAAAGTGGCTGCCAAAGACAGGATATGGACCTTGGCCCATTGACGGGGGCAAAGTTTGGAGTGATGGAAACCGGATTCTTGGAGACGGCAAGACATGGAATGGACTCATTGGAGGCTCTATGACCTCAGGACTCCTCTGCATGGCCATGGTAGCAGCAGTGGACAATGGAGGCATGGGGACTGTGTTTAACGACGGGTCAACCGTGTTTGCATCCCCGCTAACTGGCTCATCAGGCGCATGGTTTGAATTGGGTGGAACGAACCTTACTGCGTTTATTCTCGGCTCATTCTTAGGTTTCGCCTGCCTTCTTGGCGACAGTACAGGCTCATTCGTAAAGCGACGACGTGGCCTAAAACGAGAAGGAGATGTTTCCTCAAAAGCCCCGTTGCTCGACACGCTACCGTTTGCAATCATGGTATTCCTCTTCGGTCAACTGTTCCTAGGCTCATCTGTCCTCGCCGCATCCGAATTACGCCTTCCAATGATTGTCCTCATCCTCATCACCCCGATATTGCACCGAAGTTTCAACCTCATCGGCTACAAAATCGGATGGAAAGATGTTCCGTATTGAACCAAACCTAACAACATCAAAGGCCAATCCCTATGAAGCACGAGGGGGACGGCAAAACATGCTAGGGAACAATCAAGCCTCACTACGGGCTTTTGGCCTCGTTCTGTTAATGCTCATTGCACCTCTTGCAGGTTGCTTTGGAGAGAATGAAGCGGAAGAGGTTGAAGTCTCGGACGTTTTGCTTATCGATGCTCAAGATCCTTCCGAAATCAGCCTAAAGGCAGGCGAATATCATGACTTCATACTCGTTGGCGAAGGTCAGCGACTCGTCGTACCGGTGGATGTATTCCTTATCGTCAACGGAACATTGGTTCAATCTGGAGAAATTAAGGTCGGCGATGAAGGTCAGATTGGAGGTAAGATTCTAACCACTCCTTACACCACTGCAGCCAATTTAACAATCTATCATCCTGATGGATTATCCACCCTTCTTGAGATACCAACGGTTGATGGGACACCTATCGTCAACGGAGAAGAATGGTTTGACAAAATGGATTTCATCACAAGTGTTTGTTCTGATTCCACCCAATGTGGCGGATACATTAACCGCTGGATGGGTTCAGGGAATCCTCAATTCGAGCGTGCAGCAGTCTATTTCAAAGGTCACTTTGAAGGCCTGGGCTATGAAACTCACATGATGCGTGTGATCGACCATGGAAATCCAACCCAACCTGAAAGCTTGAACATCATTGCTTGGAAGGAAGGTCGTAATGATTCCTGCGTTCAAGGCATGGGCGCACACATGGATGTTGCGCCGCCCGGAAGTCTTGCAGGCACGTACGAGGGAGCCTACGACAACACTGCAGGTACTGTCTCAATGTTGCTTTATGCCCGAGCGTTTGTAGATTTGACCTTTGAATGTGATACGTTTTTGGCTCTTTGGTCCAGTGAAGAAGAAGGACTGCGAGGCTCAAACGCCTTTGCCACAAACGATTGCGACTACTGCTTACCAAAGGACAAGGAACTGAAGTTCTACATCAACATGGACATGATGGGAATCTCATGGCCCGCCCACAAATCAAACGGTGATCCGTTCCCCTACCATGCATGGTCCGGCCCAGATATTGACCCTAACGAACAAGATGTAGCCATTACGAGCGTACTTGACCACGTTCATAGAAACGTATTGAAAGCACCAATGGATTTGAGAATTGAAGGAACTTATGGTTCTGGATGTGACCAACATTGGGACGACCATTACAACCTCGTCATGGACGTTCATGAAGATACATTCGGGCGCTCCGACCACGTCACATTCCGTGACTTAGGAGCTCAAACAATTTTCCACCTTGGCGCATACGATGACGACTATTCTGCCTATCACTCACCAACGGACACACTGGACAATATGGTCACAGAAGTCGGCGGCCAAGAGGAACTCGAAAAGAGCATCGAATTCGTCATGTGGGCGGCCATGCTTGAATTCCTCATTGCTGACCAAACTCCAGAAATACGAAACGTAGGCGTCTAAGGCTCCATACGAATCTTGATGAAGAATAAACGACTTGATTGACCATGGAAGAGGACATCACTGTACCGAGTTCATACTGGCGTACATCGTTTTTCTGGCAGCCAGTCCTCTTCACATTGGGCTTCCTTCTCGCCTTAAGTGAAGTAATTCTTCGCCTCGCACAAGGCACCGGTGCGGTTGATGCCATCTGGCCTCATGCTGTTCGTTCATTGGAATGGACGGTTGTCCTTCGTTCATCCACAGAACAAACGCTGATTCTGTTCATGATTGTACCCGTGCTTGGCTACTTCATCAATCGCTGGAAATCGGAAAGCAAATATGAACGGACTGCAAATGAAGGACTTTTGGTGCTCGTGGGTTTGATGAGTGGTCTTATTTCGATTCATTTTGTGATGGATGTGTTTTACCTTAGGGGAGCCTTCCTGATGCTTCCGATGTTCTATGCCTGGGTTTTCCTTTGGCTCCTTCTGCTCCGAGGAGGCATGCCGCGATTGAGAACGGCTGCATCGGAAGGAATTTCACCCGCAAGAGTTGCTCACCTTTTCGGTGTGTTTTTGGCGGCATGGATGTTAATGCCTGGAATCCCTGCTTTGGTAGGATTCGCACCTTCCCCTCCTGACGCCCCCACAATTGGGTACGGTTCAAATCCTGGCCCGTATGAAACCATGAGATTTTCCGAACCATACCTCATGCCGAGCGATGTCGCTGCAATCCAAGGTAATTTGGAAGATGATGTTGTCTTCAGCGTTCACGTTACATTACCCCTAATTCCCGAAGATAAACCCGTTGAGACCATTCCTCTTGGAATCCTATTACACGGATTTGGATACCCGGACCTTGACGCTTACACGCATTGGATAGACCATCTAGCAGCCAAAGGGATGGCTGTGGCCCTCTTACAATATCCATCGGACCTCAGACCTGACGGTTACGAATCCTTTGAAGCAACAGATCTTGAAGGCACGTCAGATTTCTTGCAGCACGAATATCGTAATACTGCCATTCGAGCTGCTATTGACCATATGGAGACGATGTTGTTTGGTGAAAACCGCTCTACGACCCTCGATATTACGTTAGGAAACATCACCATTGACCCGACCTCCTTGTGGGTTGGTGGCCACAGTTTGGGAGGAGCATATACGTTCATCACTCTGGATGAAGTTCTGGCCAAGGGATGGGGTTCTCGTGCACTCGTGGTGGCATTAGAATCGCCAGCGAGTCGACCAAAGGGGATGTCAATGCAACCCGATTTGTCCAATTTACCAGAAGATACAATGATCCAAATTGCAGTGACTGAGGATGACATGAGTGTGGGTGTTTGCCCCGGAGCATTCCATCAGCAGATGTTCAGTGAACTCCCTGATGAACGAAATCAACTCATAGAAGTTCATTCAGACCTCTATGGATTCCCTAGACTGGTGGCAAGCCATTACCTGCAAACAGACCCTGCATACGACAGACTAGCGGATTGGGGCGTCTATCGACGATTTGACGCACAAGCTGACTTTTTGGTAGCACATGGACGAAACGACACCTTCACCGCTGATTGGGCGTTCCAGTACATGACGGAAGAGGAAACGTTGACTGAAATGGGCAAGTGGTCCGATGGAACGCCTGTTTTACCCCTTTCATTGTACGCTGATGCAATCAATACTGAAGCCCGCTTTTCTTCCTGCTCTTGAAACAACGCTTCAAAAGCGAAACCTGTAATCAAGGAGTATGAGTGAGCAGACTGCTACAAGCGATTTGCGCTCATTGTGGAAACTCATCAGTGGTTCTGCTCTCATGGCCTCGTTGTGCTGCTTACCAAGCGTTGTCCTGGTTTTCTTTGGTCTTGCAAGCGTCTCAACAGCGGCGGCGCTATCCGATGACCTCTATTGGGGATACAACGGCATGGGGTGGTTTAGACCGCTTCTACTGGTTGCTTCAGCACTGATGGTGGTTATAGGCCTCGTTATTTACTTCAGAAACGAAGGGATCTGCACCTTAGATGAGGCAAAACGACAACGGCAACGGGTCATCAATACAAGTCTCCTTGTTGGAACCATAACCGTCCTTCTCTATCTCCTCTTCAACTTCGTGATTCTAACCGAACTCGGAATCGCCATGAACCTCCCGTGGGAATCAAGCCGTGTCTGGGATTGAGCCTCACACGTTGTTCCGATTCGTGTTGCAGCCAACACCCCAATCAGGTCGGTCAAGCATAGCGAGGCGAGTGGACTCTAACAAGCGCTCCTCAGCGGTCAACAACGCCGATGGTTTTGGACGAAAGGCGAGAGCCATTTGATACCCGTTTTGAATCCAATTTCCCAATTGAATAATTGATTTTTCAATTGAAATATGTTGTTCTAAATCTCCAATTGAAATTTTGATTTTCCTCGGATTTAGATGCATACCTTTTCGCATTGCTTTTTGTACGGCTTCTTTGCTTGTCCACAACATCATTGATGAATCGGGATTCAGACGTAATTGTTCCAATTCCAAACCTGTGGAAATCATATCAAAGGCATTTGAAGCAAGAGAGCGTTCAGCAGGTTCAGCATCAAAACCAATATCAAATTCAGACTCACATAAAGCGAGGAAGACATGGCCATTACTGTGCGAGATAGAAAACGAAGGAAGCGGAGTGTTTAGCCACATTCCTTGTAAAAACACGACCCGAGGCGCTCTGTGCTCGTCACGTACAATATCGAGTACGGACAGATCCTTAACACCCCACAGCCCGAGACAATGACCCAACAACCACCGTCCACTAAGATGCTCATCGTTTCGCTTTGAAGTTGAAAAGGTCGCTACCTCGTCCGCATTTGCAAGCGGGACATCACCACATTCCAAATGGCGGATTGGCATTGAATAAACCCGTACGTGCTTTGAAAAAGATAGAGGGACATCGAGGAGAACGACATCGGATTCCATAGCCTCACCATTTAGCGATTGAATTCAAATTTCTGTTCGTCTGCAACTGGAGCCATAGCCTTCAGCCTCAAGCCTTTCATCGCCAGAATCGGGGCATCATCATCACCAACAATGACAACATCATGAACCGTAACACCTTCATCATCAGAGGAGGTTTGTATGCTTCTTAGACGAAGGGTTTCATCGTTCTCGGGCACACGAAGCATGGTTGACCATCCAATACCAACCGGTAGACTGCTGAAGCCTTTAGACTCCATTGCGACCAAGCCTGCATTTTGGAAACCGGCTTCAATCAGCATTGGAAGGGCCTCCAATAGAACGGCTTCTCCTTCGGCTTCACGAGAGAATTGGTCCGTAAGAGGGAGCTGGTGTCGCATCAACGCCAGTCCGTCAATTCCGGGCATATCTTCGTCACCAACACCTCGCAACACGCCCCCATGCGATTGGAATCGTGCTCCGTGGAAATAGCGCATGTAAATGAACGCTGGATTTTGGACGAGTTCTCCAGAGGGGGGAATTCCAATCGCCGGTAGTTCATCGACCTCTCGTTGCAGGAATGGACAAAGGTCTTCGCACTTTTCTACCAATCTCACGGTCGCAACGTGGTGTTCTCGTTCACCGAACACTTCCCCTTTGGAATTGGTCAGGTCCGAAACTAAAGAACACTTTATCCATGTCATGTCATCTTCTTGACGGTCAAGTTGGGCGATAACACGAACCGTCATTGGCCCCTTCATCAGTTTAACAGGCAGACCAAACGTGACCCCTTCAAAGCCTGCTAAGCAGGTTGATGGGCGCAAAAGAAGGGAACTTTGTGCAAACATCTCAAGCGCCATAACACCAGGGTGGTAAGGGACACCGTCAATCGCATGGTCGGTCAGGAAGGGATGGTCTTCGACCGAAAGCGTGCATTGCGTCGTCATGTGGGAACCTTCTACTAGACTCAATACCTTGTCAACGAAAGGAAAGCGGGCAGGGTCAGCAATGGTTCCGGCCATACCAGGGGGCAATTTCAACGGAGCCTCCCTGAACGAGTCAAATCGGTCCATAAGACCGAGAGAGCCGCAACCAAGAACTCTTCGCTTTCCACCACGAAGAGCTTCATCAACGAAGATCTTGACGCCATCTTCAACCGAGAGCGTTTCAATTCCTGCCGCTTCAAAGACGGCTTCAATAGAACCACGTGTGGCCATGCCAACATCCCTCCAACCGGTCCATCCGATGGCTACTGCTCGGCATGAGGAACTTGCAGTGAGCCGTGACATCTCTGCATCAAGAACAGAATTAGCCGCTGCATAGTCAGTTTGCCCACCGTTGCCGAAACGGCCGGCAACACTTGTGAAACATGCTGCAAACTCCGGATAGTCTCGGCCAGAAGCCTGTACTGCACCAAGAAGTGCTCGCCATCCATCGACTTTCACTCGCACAACTCTGTCAAAGATCTCATGAGATTTGTCGCTCACAAGTTTAGAGTCTTCCAATCCAGCACCGTGGATGATTCCAGTAATGGGTGATTCAAGTCCTTCTCCAAGAGATACAAGAGCGTCATGGTCCATGGCATTCACGGAACGATATTCCGCCGTATTACCAGTCTGTTGAATGGTATCAATCGTGATGTAAACATCCATGCTGCGGGTAAACTTCTGCCACGAAGAATTCCATTCAACCATGGTCACTTTGCCATTCTCCGAACCTTCAACTAGGCGTTCTCGTAGTGCATTCTTTTCTTCTGAAAGTTGCTCATTGGTCCAACCAATCCACGATTGTGTTGATTCAATTAACGACGAACGTCCGAGGAGAATGAAGTGCGCCCCTGCATTTGGACTGGCTTGTGCAACACCGATGACCGATGCGGCAGTAACTCCCGAGCCACCGCCAGAAACCAGCCAAGTATCTTCCTTGGTCAAGGATTTGGTGTCTTCCACAAGATCCTCTGCAAATGCAACAAGAGCCCATCGTCGCCCATCTCGGTCCAAACCAATTTCGACTTCACCGCCAAGTTCGAACAGATCATGTTCAATTTGCTTTGCAGCCTCTACATCTTCGAAAAGGATATCCGGATGAAGGTCAATTGCTCTACACCGCAAGTCCGGTCGCTCAAAGGCGTAGGATTTGGTCACGCCTGAGGCAGCACACTGAATGGAATTGAATCGCTCTCCAATGTTTCCATGCCGGCCGTCCATAGCGGTAACAGAGGCAATGATGGCTGGCTTTTGGTCGGAAAGATGGTGATCCAATTCTTTGAGTAACGCAAACCAACCGTGACCAGCTAGAGCAATTTGTGAGGATGGTATCGTATCTTCCTCCCATTGAGCCGATGCGATTTTCATCGGAGCCATGTGAATCAGGGCCCCAATGGATGTTGCCTTGAGTTGTTCACATATCCATGCGAGGTGCTCGGGTTGCTCTGGGTCTGCTCTGTAGACGGTTCGCCCACCTTCGTCAAGAACGGATGGGTCACGAATACGACTCTCAAACCCAATACGGACCGCATGGAGCCCACGGGCATCCATACGTTGACAGAAGGCCTCTGCAATCCCCCATCCATCATCGGTGACAACGACGGTGCCGTCAATGGAAAGTGGGGCTGGAATACCAGTGCAGTCTTCAACTTCAACCTGCCAGCGACGAGTTCCCAAAGATACTCCGGAGTGTTCATCTGGAGTTGCTGGGGACTCTTCAGTTCGTTCAGCCGGTAGAGGAGCATCTGAAGATGCGCCACCCGTCATTTTGACGATGTAGGCAGTGAAATGGTTCAAAGTTGGGTGATCAGAGAGAACAAAGTCCTCATCGACTGGAAGCGTGAACCGTTCTCGGATATCCCCCATGATTTCCGCTTGTTTGACGGTATCAATACCAAGTTCACCTTCTAGGTCTTGGTCCATTTCAATAAAGTCGGCAGGATAACCAGTATGCTCAACGACAACTTCGATGAGAACTGCTTCAATGTCGGGATTTGTCCCTGTTGCTACTGGCGGCTGCGCTGAGGTGACAACCTCAACAGGAGCAGGAGTAGACTCAACGGATACTGATGGAGCAACGGGTGGCTCTGGTGTTGAGACAGTCCCTCCCTGCATCTTTTGGATGTAACCCATCATGTGGTTCAAGGTTGGATAATCTGAGAGAACAAAGTCTTCATCGATTGGAAGAGAAAAGCGTTCCCGGATATCCGCCATGATTTCCGCTTGTTTGACGGTATCAATGCCGAGTTCTCCTTCCAAATCTTGGTCCAGCTCAATGAAGTCGGCTGGATACTTTGTGTGTTCAACAACAACTTCAACGACGATGTCTCGCATGGATGCGTCGTCTACTACCGATGTGGGCGAAGCCAACGGCTTCATGTCCGCAACGACCTCTTTAGCCGCAACAGAAGGAGATGTGGACGGTTGAGGAATAGGGGCAGGAACGTCCCCTCCAGTCATCTGTTGAATGTACGAAATCATGTGATTCAACGTTGGATAGTCTGATAGGATGAAATCTTCATCCACTGGAAGTGAAAACTTTTCTCTAATGTCAGCCATAATTTCCGCTTGCTTAACGGTATCAATGCCGAGTTCGCCCTCTAAATCTTGGTCCAACTCAATGAAGTCAGACGGGTATCCAGTGTGAGTCACAACGACATCAATCACCGTTTGAACGGTGGATTCATCGGTTGCAATCGGGGCAGCGACTGCCGAAGTGGATGGAGAAGTAGGTGCAACCACTGAACTCGGAGCGGGTTCAGAAACAGGAGTCGGAGCCGCCACTTCGGGCTGAAGAGATGGCTTGCCCTCCCACGCTTCAGTGGGCCGCCAAGATTCTCCTTGCACCCCGCCATGGAGATTGTCATCACCATTGACGTAGGCTACAAGTTTATTCTGAAGAATCCGCATCACTACATCATCTGTACCTGCAAGGTTCCTTGCCCACGCCAACAAGACTGCCCCGTTGATTCGTTCACCTTCAATCGGCCAACGACGGACCAGGGAAAGTGCAATTTGCGAACCAAACCCTGCCGCAAACCGAAGACCATACTGAAGTTCAGGGTAATCCCCACCAGTTGAAAGATTCAAGTCTCCCAATTCAGGGTCTCTTTCTTTGTGATTAGCAATAGGCGGAATGCGTCCGGTGAGCATTCCATAAAACATACTTGCATCTTCAATACCAACAGCCATTGGGTGTCCTGTGAATCCTTTGGTATTGGCGATAACCAGCTTGTTTGTAGATGCTCCAAATGTTTCCCGAAGAGCTTTGACTTCGGATTGGGCAGAACCACCGCGTGCTGGCGTGTAGGTTTCGTGAGAGAAGAAGACCGTCTTGGGAGCAATTTCATGACGATCAATGCTCCACCTTTGTTCCATCGAAGTGATGAAGCCGTTGACGATTTCACCTACATGTTCAACATCCAGCCTAGTTCCGTGATAGGCAGAGTTTGCAGTTGTGGAGCCGAGGAATTCTGCGATTGGCTGAACACCTCGTTGCTTGGCTTCAGAATGACGTTCAACGACAAACGCAGCAGCACCCATTCCCAGAATGAGTCCATTGCGGCGGCGGTCAAAGGGTAAAGCCGTCTCCTCAACAACATTGTTCGTTGCAGCCGCGCCTGATGCTGCGAAACCACCTGCAATCCATTCCCAAAGGTCGTCACCGGTCACGTCGTCTCCACTAATGATGACCACGCGGTCCACTCTGTCGTTCTCAAGCCAGTCCTCAGCAACACCAAATGCCGCTGTGGCAGATGCACATGCAAGATTGATCGTTGTATTTGGACCACGGATTCCCGTATATTGGGCAAATTGTGAATGTCCCATGTTGAGGGCTTGGAAGAGATAACGACGGTCAAACCGTCCTTCGCCATCATCGCCGTTGGTTTTTGCATGCTTTGAGGCCATTTGCAAACCTGGGAAACACGATGAAAATACGATACCTGTTCGCTCGCGTTGGATTTGTGGAACCTGCCAGTTTCTAATGAGCCGAAGTCCACCTTTTCCAACTTGTTCAACTGGAGTTAGCGGTATACCGGCGTCGCGAAGTGCTAGCAATCCAGCTGCAACCGACAATTGAGTGCTGATATCCCAAGCCAAGACTGCTTTCGGGTCAATTCCGAACTCTTCGGAGAGGTCAAACGCACCTTTGATTCCTGCAAGTTGAGGGATGTCCCCGAATACGGTTGCTTGGTCCATATTCACCGAGCCGTCCCGTCCTTTGATCAAGCGTACAATGTTCTTATCCAACAGTCGTTGTTTATACTCATCAGAAACCTCACTGATGCATGTTTCTCCTCGTACAAGTTTCTCGAATGTATCTTCTGAAAAGACTCGGTCCATACCGGGCAGTCCAAGGGAGACTCCAGTGATTACGAACGGGTCAACATCTCTCGGCGAACCTGAGCGAGAGTGCACTGCAGAAGTTGTTTGGACGATGTGGTGGTGGTGCAATTGAGCAGGGGCAGTGACGGTAGACATTGGCGTCCATGAAGGAGGGGGCATGCGCACCCAACGAGCCAGGTCGCCGGCTGTTTGTGCCTGGCTTGCATCGTATTCACCATCGGTTTCTGCTTCTGCAGCCAGTGTTGAAATCACTTGTTGAATGGAAGATTCATTCAAGCCCAAGCCTTCACGAAGCATAACGTGCCCGTGACAGAACGATGCGGGATAATTGCTGAACGTTCCAATCCGGTCGCCGACATAAGCACGAATTGCTCGCTCAAGAGCAAACTCGCTGTCAACCGCAGGTTGTTGAACTATGGATTGAACTGGTGCAATGGTAGAGCCACCGTTGTTTGGTAGAGGTCTTGCCCTGACGCGGAGAGATTCAAGGTCAGCCGAGGATGCTCCGGTCGCTGTTACCTGTTCTTGGTGAGCTTCAATTGGCCCAGCCCTGAAGGCTTCACTCAAAACTTCTGAATTAGAATCCGGCCATTGAGGTGGACGTCCGGCAAGCGCAAGCGCCCCCAACGCTGTCAGGAATGTCGCAATACCGCCTTGTTTAGGGTGATTTGACATGATGGGTACGTGTGGGCGGCCCTCTAGAATTTGCATGGCAAACATAGTCAGAGCACGTTTTGGCCCAACTTCTAGGAAAACCCGCCCTCCTGCATCGTACATGGTTTCAATTTGCTTGGTCCATTCAACAGCAGAGGCCATTTGAGGAGCAAGTTGGTTCAAAATTCCAGCCTTCGAGTCTGCTCCGTCCATCGGATAGAAACTTCCGTCCACATTTGCCGTAATTGGAATGCTAGGCCAGCGAATTTCTAGCCCCTCTAGGAACCGGCGCAATGGCTCGTTTGCAGGAGCGACGATGCGAGAATGGAAGGCGTGAGATGTTGCGAGTTCAACACTGTTGAATCCCTTGGATTCAAAGGCAGCCATGGCTGCCCGAACAGGTTCTGTTTCTCCTGCAATTACGGTCATTTTAGGCGAGTTTTTGTTGGCTGCGATGACGTAACCTTCAGTCGATTCCAAAATTGCTGCAACCTCTTCATATGGAGCAGTTACGCTTGCCATGAGTCCTTTGTCGTCAATTTCAACCGAGCCCATTTCTGTGCCACGGGCTGCAGCAGCTCTGAGAGCGCCGTCCATGTCCAAGATTCCCGAAGACATCAAGGCCGCATATTCTCCAAGGGAATGGCCAGCGACCATGTCAGGGTGATGCCCGAACGCATTCAGGGTGCGTTCAATGGCGAGGTCGGCTGTAAGCATGGCTGGTTGAGTATACTCAGTTTGCTTCAGTTTGTGCTCAGCCTCTGCTCGTTCTTCAGCGTTTAAGGAATCTCTCAAAACAAAACTGGATAGTGACTCTCCGTCCAACACATCAACCATCGTTATGTCGGCTTGTTCCCAAACCGAGGCAGCAGGTGAAAAGCGTTTGACAAGGTCGTTGGTCATCCCAACATATTGGCTTCCTTGACCGGGATACATGTGAGCAACCTTTGCTTCAGCAGGCAATGAAGGTTCAGAACTGATGAGAACGCCTTGTGATTGAAGGAATCCCCACTTTTCAGAATCATCCATCGCCTTGAGAGCCAAGCCTACGCGCTTGTCAAATTCGGCCCAAGATGTTGCGACAAGGGCCATTCTAGCATCGGCCTTTGCATCATAGGATTGACTCGCCGTTTGAAGGGCTTCTGACAGTCTGCGTCCACGGGGATCTTCATCAAATCGTGCGCCTGTGAATTCTAAGGCCGCAAGAGCATCCTTCAATCCTCCTACACTGGCTGAGGAAAGAAGGAGCAGGCCCCCTTCGATGGATTTCAACGCTTCATGATTCATTGACGGGGTGGCGTTGACATCAAGGATTGATGCCGCCATAGTCTTTGGTGCAGAACGAGAATACGCGCTCCAGCGCATCTCCCACTCTGAAGCAAGAGGGCGATGCACATCAGGTTCGTATCCCTCAAGAGCGATGTGGAAGTTGGTTCCTCCAAATCCGAACGCGGAAACCCCTGCACGGCGAGGATTATCGCTTGGCCTAGGCCACTCAAGAGCCTCGGTCGGTACGAAAAACGGTATGTTGGACCAATCCACTGTAGGATTTGGAGTTTCAAAATTTGCACTTGGAGGTATGGTGCGGTGATGCAACGCCATGACCGTTTTCATGATTCCTGCAATTCCTGCCGCAGCCTTGAGGTGGCCAATTTGTGATTTAATTGAACCAACTGCTACCTTTCCAGTCCCACCAAGACCCGTCCAAAGGCGGGATAGTGTTGACAATTCTGTAGCGTCTCCAACCTTTGTTGAAGTTCCATGAGCCTCTACTAATTCTACAGAAGATGCGGGATAACCTGCTTGATTGTAAGCCCGAGCGATAGCTTGTATCTGCCCCCGTTGGCTTGGTGCTGTTATGCCTTTACCGCGTCCGTCAGAAGAACCGCCGATACCTCTGATCACACTGTAAATTTCATCGCCTGACTCGATTGCATCGGACAACCGCTTGAGGACCAATACGCCTGCACCCTCTCCCATCACAAATCCATTAGCGCGAGCATCGAAAGGAGATGAATGAGTTGGAGAGAGCGCTCCGATGGCTGAGAATTTGGCGAAGGTGGCTGGATCCATCGTCCGGTCTGTTGCTCCGGCTAGCATCACGTCGACTTGGCGGGTTTGGAGCAATCTGCACGCATCCAAAACAGCAGCCATTGATGATGCACATGCCGCATCCATGGCATGATTCGGCCCTTGCAAGTCAAGGAGATTTGCGACGCGACCCGAAACTACGTTTGCGAGTTCCCCCGGCATGGTGTCTTCGTCGACACGCGGCGTTCCTTCGTTGATACTCGCAACAAAGGATTCAGCATTCCCCGCAGGCATCCCGTGAGAAATAGCGGTTTCTTTCGTGTGGTTTGACCAAACACGTATGTTGGAGAGATTTCGGTTTTCTCCACCCAATGCATTCGCGAAAACAACTCCAGTTTTGGTGCGGTCAATGTCTTTTGTCTCAGCACCGTAACCCGCATGCTCAATTGCGTCGGCCGCTACTGTGACCGCCCATAGCTGACAAGGGTCAATCTGAGGGAGCGTCCCAGGGGGTTGACGCCATCTGCGCCAATCAAACTCATCACCCTTGACGAGAGCACCGATTTTTGAGTAGGTGAATCCCTCGGTGTGTTGCCCAGGGCCTCCTTCTTTCCAAAAGTGATTGACGGGCCCTGGCCACCTCCCTTCAGGCAGGGGCGCAATACTGATTTTTTTCTCAATGATGTTCTGCCAAAAGGCGTCAATGTCCGGGGCATCAGGCATCAGAGCGCCCACGCCCACGACCGCAATCGGTTCAAAAGGGCCCTGTTCAAGACCCTCGCATGCTTTGCCGTCTTGAGTGGTAATAGTCATGTTGTTCACCTTAATTCATGATGCTTTCCGGCACCATCGTAATCGAGTAGCCCGCATCAACGTAAATGCACTGGCCCGTAACTCCAGAAGAAAGTGGACTGGAAAGCCAAAGTGTTGCCCCAGCAACATCCTGCTGACTGACGTTTCTCCGGAGAGGTGCATTGGCTTCAACATGGTCTAAGATTCGGTCAAACCCAGGTATGCCTCCCGCTGCAATGGTCCGTATAGGCCCTGATGAAATGGCATTCACTCGGTGACCTTCAGGGCCGAGATGGCATGCAAGTTCACGCGTCCAGCACTCCAAAGCAGCCTTTGCCATGGACATGATACCGTAATTGGGGACATATCGGTTTGCGGCTGCATAGGTCAACGTTACCGTGGATGAACCCGGATTCAAGTAAGGTAGGGCGTGTTTCAAACATCGCTGTAACGAATTTGCAGAAATAGTCATTGCCGTATTGATATCCTCTCCTTCAACAAAGAGAATCGGACGGTCAAAGCATGCTCTTGGGGCAAATCCAATGGCGTGAATGAGAATATCTGCTTTCTTGCCGGGATGGTCTTGAGCAAAGGCATCAAAGAACTCCTGTGTGGTCGCATCTGATGCAACATCGAGAGGATAGAATCCTCCGATTGATGGAAGTTGGTCCTTCAATTGGAAAATGCGGCTCATGAATCGCTTCTGATACCCCAGATAGAGTGTAACTCCTGCTGCAGCAAGTTGTTGACAAATAGCCCAAGCGATGGAGTCTTCGCTAGCTACGCCGAAGACAAACGCTGTTTTCCCTTCTAAACTCAGCATGAAAACACTCCGTGACCAACAGGTGTAGTGCGCTACACCAAGCCTTTGAGTGTTGCCTTTGAAAACGGCCCTTAGAGCAACAGTTGAGCACCTTAGTGATTTAGCCGAAAGTGATGCTAGAATTACAAGTCTGCAAAGACATCATCCAAATCATCAACATCATCCAGCATATCGTCGAGATCATCATCCAAATCCTCGAAGTCGAATTCTGCTTCCGTTTCTTCTTCGTCTTCGACATCAACAGGTGGGACGTACATTGGTTGCGAGTCCGCACGCTTTCGGAGTGCTTTACTCAGCGCCACAATGAGAATGATGCCAAACAATCCTGCTGCAGCGATTCCACCATAGAGGACTGCGTCGTCTTTACTTAACTCTTCAAGGCCTCCACCGAGACTGCCAGCACCAGTGTTGGCTTCAAGTTGAATACTGAGGGTGGTTTCACTAAGAGTAGCGTCGTCATCGTTTACACTTGAAGCCTGGAGTGTGATTTGATAACGAACATCTTCTGGAATATCTGACGGTGAACGAAGGGTGAATTCAAGTGTATCAGAAGTTGAACCCTTTTCAACAGATACCGTAAGTGTTGCTCCGCCTGGGAACGTGAATCCTGCCTCTTCGAGTTCGTTTTGATTCTCGATGACAATCCGGATATCGTCGTTGCTGTTTCCGTTATTTTGTGCTTGGAACGTCAGAGGTATTTCTTCGCCAGAACTCAGTGTCCGTGTACTCTTGTCAGCAACACTGAGGTCCACCATTCCAAACATTTCAATGCCCAGTTCACCTTCAACCGTAGCATTGCTAGCAAGTGCTTCAGGCCAATCCAAATTAGCAACATTTGTCACAGTGGCAATGAGAGTGAAATCGTACAATAAATCTGCTGCGAGCCGACTTTGTCCAGAAAAGGTGACGGTGAAATCCTCTTCTTCTCCTGGGGCAATAGTGAATGAATCTTCTTCAAGAGTCATTTCAATCTCGACGCCGTCCCATTCTTTGTCAACACTAATTTGCTCCTCAAATGATGAAGGATTTGTCAACGTGCATTTAATTTGAACCTCGGGATTGCTGTTGGGTGGACGGACATCGATCTTAGGCTTCTTATCATCGCAATCAATCTCAACACCCGGGCCCGTAGGGACTTGTGAAGAAGCGGTCAACGGCAAGGACATGGCGAGCATAATGACGGCAAAAAGCGTTAACTTTCGTGTCGAATACAAGGTGCACACCGGTTATGGGTAGGCTCCCCCTTTCATGAATGTGATGGAGCAGAAGTCCGGAATATTGTAGATTTACGGAGAACCAATGTCAGGGGGATTCAGCACCATAGACTCGTTGCGCAAGATCTTGGTGGGTATTCCAAAGAACTTCCTCTGGAAGACCTGCAGCGGCGAGTTGTAGGGTTCTTTTCGGGACTGTTTTTGGACCCAAAACTGCTCCGGGTCTTCGTAAATCATCCATGTAATCGGTTTCGAGGAAAAATCCGTGACTGGACGCCTCATATGAAAGCATTAATTCCTCCAAGGCCCCTTTTCCGACGAGGACACTCGGCGTCAAACCGTGAGTCGCAGAGACATCGACGTTTGCTGGAGCGTAATGCCGTACAAGTTTTACGAGATCCATCCCTTGCTTTTGGGCACGTTGAGCGAGGTCAGGGTAGGTAGCATCGCTTTCTCCTTCAACATGCAACTGAAGCGGCAACCCTTGTTGCGCAGCCAGATGCATTGTTTCGTCCAAGAGTAGATTTGACAAGTCTAAAATTCGCTCTTCAACAGGCCAATGAGGCCTCCCTACCTCTCCAATTGCATGGGCTTGACCTTCTCCGATAAATTCCAAGGCAGCATCTATGGAATGACGGTAGTTTGTAATGGCCTTCTCTTCACCAGAGGATTCATCTTCGCTGACCCACCTCTCAAACTGGTGAGCGAAGGCCGCAGGGTGTGGTCCAAGAACCACCCGAACGCCTAGTCCAACTTCACTCCGAACTTTAGCGGCCATGCCAATCGTATCCTGATAAGCCGTGCGATGGCCTTCTTTTGTTTCGGGGGGTTGTGAAAAATCAGGGCAGTGGACAAGGACGATGTCGGTCCCACCTGCCCGTTGAAAGTCCCTCGCAGCATCCAAGTACCGACCCTTACGATTGAGGTGGAAATGATTGTCCAAAATTGGACCGTCATATGTCATATTCATCCCTCAAATTTGGTCGATGAAATAACCACGTTCAGTGAACTGATTCTTCCAATAAACAGCAGCCATAGCGACCATGTTAGGATGGCGTGCATCCGTGACAATACATTTTCCATTCGGCCATATTTGCACCGTGAGTTTGTGTCGTGTATCAGTAAGAATCGTGCATCCAAGGCGCTCATCGTATTCGGTTGTTCCTGATGTGAAGGAACCTGCGATGGCTTGCAGATTAACGGATTGCTCGTACTTGAACGAAGTAACGACTGGACCCAACTCAGCCATGAGGCCAGCATCATCCATGCCGAGGCGAAGCAAGAGTTCCTTCGCTGCAGCTCGCGCAGCCTCTACACGGTGGGTTCCATGAACGACGATTCTGCCTTCCTCGTCAATAACAAGTGTTGCTCGAGGTCGGTCCAGGACTTTGATGACCACGCCGCTGTTGCGTTGACCCCCAACCATCTGGACGACCTTTTCTTGGTCAATAGGAGTAGGGCATACGAACCGAACGAGTTGATTTTCAACGCGCACGTCAACTGAACCTGATGCCATTTCACTCCTCCTCCGAACCTTTGCTGTCAGTCACTGTTGATGAAATCTCCTCTTTTTCAGGAAGGTTGTTGAGGGCCTCAAGAATCATCGGACGCTGGGGCATGTGAGCAACGACAAGAAGAACTGCTTCGTCCCCATGTACCTCACGAAGAGAGGCCAGAGCACCCCGGATTCGACTGGCAAAACGGACGTCTCGCCTCATGTTAAGTTCGGGTGTGCTCAGCCATTCGTTCAATTCCCACCAAGCAGATGCGAGAACACTAACCGAAGAGAGATTGTTGGGTTGACCTTTCGGAGGAGGTTGGGCCAAGAAGAGGTTTTCCTTGACCGCTCGCTTCCACCGTTTACCGCTCCGAATCATACCCAGTAACTTCCGCCAATGCGAAACCGCTTTTGCTTGATTGGTTAGATAGTCGCTCCAATCGTCATCATCCGCCAAAGGTTCAATGAAAAATACATCTCGTTCATGACGGTCAGCATTCCGTTGTAATCGTCTCGGTTCGGGATCAGGAAACCTTCCTCCTTGAACGTCTTCAAGAGATTCAATCCCTTCAAGATACTTTGAGAAGGCGCCGCCAGAAATGAGACCGTAAGTCATGTTGATTCCGTACGATTCTGCTTCATCCTTTTCCTCTTGGACCCACAAATCCACTACATCTGGAGCGTCGAGAATAGCCAATCCGTGCCATACGCCCCGAGGACGCATAGCATTGGGGTAAACCACCGTGGGAAGTGTTCCGTGAATCACAACCTTCCCTCCATCGGGGTCCGTCCAGACCTCATCGGCCCAGGTATGCTGGGAGGACATGTGATGCCTCACTGATTGTCGACCCAATCATGAAGAGCAGCAATGTCCCAACCTTGGTCAAAGTAACCCTGTATTTCGGATTGTGTCCACTGAGGGAACTCCTTCATTGCTTGAGCCATTGTTGGGTCTACATCTGCTGGAATTTCTGCAAGAACCTTGCTGCTTCCTCCTTCGAGGTATTCATCTTCGTCCTCATATTCGTCATCAAGCATGGATTCGCCGCCACCTCTACGAGCAAGAACAACGACTAAGGTGCCAAGAACTCCAATAACGACAACAAGGAGGCCAACGATTAGGAGGAAATTAGACGAGTCATCATCTTCTGCAATCTTAACATTGAATGCGTCGTTTGCATCATTACCGTCATACAACACATCACCTGTTCCATTCACAGACACAACATAGTACATTCCGGTTGTTTGTTCGCCGAAGGGGTCCAGTTCAATCTTGAACCAAGCTTTCTCTCCAATTCCAAGTTCAGTCACTTCAATGATTCCTTCAGACGCCGGAGTCAAGCCGTTCATCACGGACTTGACTGTAAGTTGAGTCGAACCCGCCATTGTCCCCGTGTTACGAACTTCAACCTCAAGGTTCATCTTGTCCCCGACTCGTGGACTGTCGTCAAGACGAACATTCAAGATCTCAAATGTAGCCTCTTCATGAATGAAGGAATACATCGACTTGTGTTGAGCAATACTGGAGACAATCGGTGAAATTGAACCATCGTCTTGAGGTCCACCACCGAGACGTACACCAGAGCCAGCTGAGTCAACACCTGAAACCCACATAACAATTTCAACGCCACCCATTTGGCTTTGAGGCGGGTCAAATTGTCCATCACTCAGCGGCCACAAATCAAGGCAAGTTGAACTGCCCACATACCCGCCGGGCGTGGTTTTCAATTCAAGAGCAACGCTCTTTGGTTCGGCAGTCCCGAAGGCCTTGACATACTCGCCCCAAGGCAAGTCGTTTTGCGGGTCGTCATAGAACTTCCAATTGACCATCAAGTCTCCGTAGAACATTGCTTCCTGTTCAGCAACCGTTACTGTAAGGTCGACACAATGGAAGGTCGCTGTAGACAATACATCGCTGATGATGGTGCTCGTTTCACCTTTTTGAGCCAACCATGAATTTGCGAGAACTGTAGGTGCGGTTCGGTCTACCTTGATATTGAACGTACTGCATCCATAAAGCGGATTATCTTCACAGAAACCAGCAGTGAAGTCTTCAGCTCCTGTTGGGAGATTGACCAATTTGAATTCATAGGTATATTCGTTGGTAAACACTGGTGCAGTGATGTTGATTGCGAACACCCCGCCAGAGAAATTATGATATGTTGTTTCACTGGATTGGAAGACATACCCTTTGTCTCGGCTTTCTTGAGTGTCAAGTGTTTCTAAGCGAGTAATTTCCATGGTGAGTTCTGCTTCGGGATTAACGAATACGCTGTTGAATATCCCGTCACGGTATGCATATTGACCGGAGAAGTGGATGGTATCGCCGGAATAAATGAACCCACGACGGACGTCTTGTGTGTAAGGCGCACTCATGTCTTCAAAATACGGAGTAATCATAAGGTCATTTGCAGAATCGTCACGAACATCGAGCCTAATTCCGTCGCTGTAATACCACTTCTGGATGTAACGTCCAGGAGAGGGAAGCATTCGGTAGAGAGCGTTATCCAAGTCTTGCATAAATAACTCAGGTGTACTTTCTGCTGTAAGACCAACAACTCCCCAGTCGATTCGGATAGGGATGTCCAGAATGAAGTCAGATTCGAACGGATCGATGAGGGCTGTTCCATCCATTGCGCGGAGAGATGGCCCAACGCTATCGTCGTCTTCTTGGACGATTTCGATGTAAGGGCTGTCAGTCCATGCTGTGTCGTTACGCGGGAAGTACCACACGATCATGTCGTCACGGGTCTTGTCAAGAACGACCTTGAAGTAGTCAATATCTCTCCATCCGTTATCGTCGTTTGCTTCTGCTAGAAGATGGTAGGTATTTCCGGCATACATGGTTTGATTCCATTTGCCTTCCCATTGCATTGAAGCAGAGTTAAGGAAACTGCTTCCCATTGAATCTTCGATGAAGAAGTTGCGAATGACTGGACTTTCAGAAGACATAGAAACATAGGTCACCTTGTCGTTCTCAAATCCAGGGGCGCCACCATCAATCGGGTTGCCCGCTAGGTCGTAGCCTTCAATCCAAAGCGATACTTTTCCTTCAGGGTCTTGCCCAACGTTAGCATAGTCATTGAAAACACCGGTGTAGTTAGCGGTAGGAGCCTCACCGTCGCCTTGCAATGTAATGGTTGCATATTCTGATGCGTCGGGTATTCCGTCGCTGTTAGCGTCATGGTCGTGCTGAACCCAGTAATGCAAGTCAAGTGTTGCTGGTGGATTAGGCAAGTCTTGGCTGTTCATTCGAATCTCTTGGGATTCTTGAGGAACAACCCATGTATCGTCAAGCAAAAGACGCCAATCGTTGTCTGTTCCCGGGCTCAATACTTCAATATCCAGCAAGTTGGGCTCATAAGTATCGATGGTGATGTCAAATGGAATTGCGCATGTCTCATCGGGATTGTACACGGTAGGCGGACAGAGAATATCTCCTCCTTCATATCCTCGGATAGCAAAACGGTAAGTTTCGCTACCAGCTGCTGAACCAAGGTCAACATTCCAATTGAAGTCGCCACCGATAGTTCCTGAGCGGTTAGCAACTTCCTCCCATTCAATGGTGATGTTTCCATCCGTATTGTTGACATGCTTGAGTTCGAGAACGAGGAAGTAAGCAGCAGGGTCTGGAGAGTAGGGCAAGTCTTGAAGACGGATTTCACCCACGAGATTGATGTCCTGACCGGATTCAGCATTTGTAAGCGATTGTGCGACTCCGATGCTGTTTTGCAACTCAAAGGAAGTGATGCCTGCATCGTTTTCTACAGCATTGCCGACGCTTGGATCGAACAAAAGAGCGTCTGGAAGACCGTTTACGTTGCTTGCTGTTGTTAGTCCAGCGTACATTCGTACAGCCTCAGTGTCGTCCCAGTTTGAATTCACTCGGAAATGCCATTTCACTTGCTTACCATTGGTATATTCTGAAACCGAAGATGTTGATTCAAGGGTGATGAGGTCATGTTCGTCACTCGCTTCAGAGAATTGCATGAAATCGGACCATGAGATCTTAATGTAATCTGTTGGAGATTCAAAAGTCACCCAAGCCTCTGACAATGCTGTTCCAGTCAATGGATCAACCGCATGTGTTGTAATAACTTCATAGATTTCCCCATTTGGATAAAGTCCTGCAGGGTTATCTGTTACTGAGAGCGTGTTGCTGTAACCTGTACTTGAGGAGACCGACAATCCGCTGAACTCAACGCCGCCTCCGGTATCGGAATGAACAGCGATAGGGACGCGTGCATTTGCACCGCCACCCGTCCAAAGTGCAATACCTTGATTGAGTTCAATATCAAACCCGTCAAGCGTGTTGATGGTTGTGGAGTAATTGTAAACAATATCAAGTCCAACTACATTTAGAGAAGTTCCAGATGAGGCGTTTGGTGAACTCACTGCAAACCGGAAGGTGACCCAATATCGGCCAAATTCATCTTGATGGTTACCAGCGACTGATGGATTGGTCAAGAGGCTGTTAAGGGCATCTTTGAATTCAAGAGGAGTTGGAAGTGCCTCAGTGATGATGATGCTTCTGTTCGGCATATCACCCAATCCAACAGATTGTGATCCAGCCATGAGAGAAAGCGCAAATCCTTCCTCGGGGTTGGAATTTGAGCGAATGGTGTTGTCATCAAACGAGACATCTGCGGATGAGATTTCGGCACCGGCTGGAAGCATGAAGAACGCCCCCTCAGCATCGCCGTTAACGTTGAGCGTCATACTTGCATCATCTGCTGCATAGTTGATGTTGTCCACCTTGTTGAGAATGAAGTTCGTTTGGCGCCCAAACATTCCAAAAGCCGGCTCGGTGAAGCCGTAGTCAACATCGCCATCATTGGCTACATCGATTCGTAGATGTTTTGCGTGGTGGCCAAATTCAAGGTCAAACCAAATTCCACTCACTTCGCAAGAGCCCATGTAGGACACCACAGAGGTGAAACCAAGAATTGGTGCCCCAAATGAAGTTTTGACATCAGCGGTCAAATTCACGGAGTCAGATTGACCAACTGGGACGATGCTAATCTCTGGAGATTCACTGCAGTCATCCTGTATGTAGGGCGTTACCGATGTAATTGGATAACTGAATTTACTGCGTTCTACGCTGGTCGAAAACCCTTCTTGAATCAATGATGGAGTATAGATCATCGGCATTCCCCCTCCAGGGGTTGACCAAATTCCATTTGCCACTGAACCGATGGCAGTAGATGAGGCATTGAATCCGGTACCAACTCTCGTGCCCATGCTAAATCCGTGCATAACTGCGGTCGAAAGACGATCTGGTCCCGAGTCAAAATTGAAACGAAGGTTAACGGAATAGTATCTGGATGTGTCTATGTCCCAGAGTTCAATGATGTCCCCTGTAAGTCCAACCATTGGCACACCAGACGTGTCATCGATGATTCTGTTATTTGCATCCAGGACGTCAACTGAAAGTTGGGCGGTCAGTGAGGTCGATGCTTCGATGCTTAGCAAACCATAGCCGTTGGGATGATTCTCTCCTCCGAAAACAGATGGAGAAATGCCACGTACTGTCATGCTAGCATTTTGGGGCAGGACATCACCAAGACGGAAGTTGTCGATGTGCCAACCGGACATGTTGTCATCAAGAGGGGTTTCTGCTTCTTGGACACCATTGTGCTCCATGACAAAACGGATTTGAACATAATCACCAATAAAATCGTTCAAGTCCACTGCAATTGTTGCCCATCCAGTTGGGTTCTGAGCATATGTCGAGGAACCTGCTAGCCCATATTTTTGATTTGCACCTTGGCCGGTTAATCCGCCACAGGTTGTGTCGATCTTGTTGTCTAATTGCCAGGAATACTGTGCCCGTTGAGCATAGCCTTGACCGAACCCAATACCCGTGCTGTTTTGAGCATCAATCGGCAAAAACTGGAATCCTGAGTCATCGGGTGGGAATCCGGGGTTTGGAGAAGAACGGATTTGCAAATACCCACAATCAGCATATCGAACGGAATTTTGTGCGCCGCCAGCATATGCCTCAAAATTATGCCAGGATGAAAAGGTCGCTGTTTTGCTCTTGAGTGTTGGATTGACGTACATTTCGGGTGAATTCAAATAGAGTTCAAAGGGAAGTTCACCGTTGTCGTCGGTGTAATTGTTGTCACCGAGGTTTGTCCCCCAGCAATCATTTCCTGAGGCACAATTCGCAGGTACATCGGTTGAAGACGGAGCGCCATGAACCCATCCTTGGGCCCCTGGCGGTGGATTTGACAAATCCAAGAAGCCAGCAAAAGTTCCTTCAAAATCAGTCAAGAACCCTTCAGCCTTGAGCGAGAGAGGAGTGGCATCTCCTGAACTGTCTTCGTATTGGAACAAGGTCTCATCCGAAAATTCGGTCAGTTGATTGTTATGAGCAGGGTTCCAAACACGATCGCTGGTTTCCAGGTCAATTCTTGAGTGAGCTGCATGTTCAATCATTTCTGTTGATATCGTCATGGTTGCTGCGGTCACGGTTTCTCCAACTGGAAGGTCAATCGCTCCATCAACAATGTTTGTCATTGGCGCACCATCGCGAATTTCAATATCAACTTCTGAAGAGCCATCTGCAAAGGTGGTAACACTTGCACCAGCAAAAGGAGCAAGGAGCATCAAAAATACGAGGAAAAATGGTGTACTTCTACGGGGTGTTTCATTCGGCATGGTGTCACCTACGCTCCTCGGAGGATTCATCCCCATAAAACTTCGTCGCTCTCCTGTCATCGCCTTTTAATAAAGAATGATTTCACATCCTATTGTTTAACATGAGTTATGAGGGAGAACGACTTGGGAGAAACATGGACCCTTACTCAACTGAACCCGTCACTCTCATTGAAGAAGTGTTTCCCCAAGACACCAATGCCTACAACACCCTCTTTGGCGGTCGGCTTCTTTCCCTCATGGATAAAGCAGGAGGTATCGCTTGTGCCAAATTTGCACACCGTGAGTTTGTCACCATTTCGATCGACACGTTGACCTTTATCGCCCCTGCACGCCAAGGTGACCTTTTGGAAGTGACTGGAGAAGTCGTCTTCACCAGCAGCCATACGGCGTGTACCAAAGTAACGGCTTATACGATGAGCAAGGCCACTTGGGATAAGAAGATTATTTGCGAGGGTTACTTTTTCTTTGTAGCGATTGATTCGATGATGCGGCCAATCCCGATTCCGCAATACACACCGGGAACAGATGAAGAAAAGAGCGAATGGGAGAAAGCAAAGGCCATTCGTGAACATATGTTGGCTCAAAAGGCTAAACGGTCGTCTTGAAATCACCCCCACCTTCATGAACAGGTCTCCGGTGGGCATCATATGGTCGTACTCAACATCGCTATGATTGGATCGGATGAACTGGCTAAGAGCATTGCAAAAGCCGCAGACCAAAGGGACGTCCATACCTATGTCCACAAGGAGATGGACGGCGATGGAGCACGCATCCTCTCGTTGATTCGCCCTGCCAAATACCCAGAACGGCTGCCTCCCTTCCTCAACGCCCTCTCTACGGCCCAGGTTGGAATCATTGAGGTCACAGAAGTCAATGCTACCCTAGGAGAAGTGCTCGTCGCTTTCGCAAGTTCGGGCATAAAGAATGGAGTGGCGGTTCTGAACCCTGCAGAGGGTTCTTGGATTGACCAAGATCAGGTCGCTATGCTCTTCAAACAGGCTGGTTTGGCAGACTGGACCTTTGAAAAGAATGACGGCCCACATCTTCGGGAGTGTCTTTACACTCTGATGGACCAGCGCATCCCAGATTTGCTTGCAAATGCTGAAGCCCCACTCGTCATCCCTGTGGACCAGCACTTCAATGTCAAGGGAATTGGATTGGTTGCCATCGGCTATGTTCAGTCAGGGACGGTTAGCGTTCACGACGAACTGATTCTCCTCCCTGCTAACGGAGGAGGCAGTGCAAAATCCCTCCAAGTAATGGACGATGATGTCCCCAGCGCCACTGCCGGAGACCGAGTTGGATTAGCACTTCGAAATGCAAAGGAGGAACACCTTACTGGAGGTACGATTATTGTTCATCCAGCAGTAGAAGATAAGCGAACCAACACTTCAGTTCCGTTAGCGGTAGAACAACACGTAAATTCCGCTGTTGAGTTGTCGGTGTCCCCCTTCCAAAAGCGCGCTCTTGCCGTAGGCGATGTAATCCACGCCAGTGTTGACTTGCAATTTGTTGTTGGTCGCGTAACTGCCACAGAAGGTTCGAGCATGGAAGTGACATGGGAGAGCCCTCTGTTTATTCGCAAAACAAACCCTCCACAGGTCTTGATTGCTCAACTGGATTCAAAACCAAGAATCATGGGCTCAGCCACGCTTGAAAAACAAAACTGAACACCAACTCGGCGAAGAACTTCCAGTGAACTATTTGCCTTTGCTTTCCTTGCGTTCTGCGGTGGATTGATAACCGCGTCCCGATGCTCGTGGAATTGGGATGCACGAAATTGGGCAGGATTCTGTACCAACGAGTGATAGTGATACTGAGATGTTCACTTCGCTACGTTTGGCGGAACCATCGGAACGAGTCGATATCAGTTTGGATGAGCGCATGCTGACCATTCAAGGCCGACGAAGTTCTGCAATCAATGTTCGTGTAGGAGCAATTGATAGCGTCCAACACCATTCGTCTAATCTTGTACCGAATTGGTTACTGATGATAGGATTCGTCTCCATCTGGATTGGATGGAGACTCATGGTGCCGCCCATCTACCGATGGTCGTTTATGATAGCCGGCGGAGCGGCAATTTTCGCACGATTTTTTACCAGGCAACCAACGGTAACCATCCAAACTGCATCAAACGACACACACGTTCTTTTTGGCAACGAGCATACCCTTAAGCACCTCACCTTCATTGTAAATAAACTTCTCAAAGGCAAGAGTTTGGCCTTTGCTCGTTTGGCTTGGATTACTGTAAATCGCTCGTATCAAGAGGGAGAAGGAATGCTTCCAGCCCCTGAACTTCCCGTCGTGATCAATGCGCCAGTCCCTATTGATATGTTTCTCTCATCGCTTGGTGAAGAAGAGAATGTGCAGCCCGCATCTTATCACCACGAGGAAGAGCCCGAATGGATGCCTACGCATTCGCCCGAGCCGTTGCAGCCCACCACACTTCCCAGTTTTATGTCAACCTGGCATTCTGAACAAGCCGCAGCAGAACGAGCCAGTTATCCTGCGGACCATCGCCCCGCTCCAATACAACTTCCTGTTCTGGAGCCTCAATACCGCCCACCAATGCATCAAGATTCTGTTGAATCCTCCCCGGGCGAGCGGCCAAATCCACCCTTCTTGCCTTCATTTTTTGGAGCAGACGAGGTGCATATACCACAGCGAAATCAAGACGTCATTGAAGAGGATGAAGAACCAATACTCCTGGATGCAGAACTTATTCCAAGCATTGACTCAACTCCGGTTGAACGTGAAGATGTGGTCCACTCTAGTCCTCGGAAAAACATTACCCTTGAACGGGAAAAGCCACTCCTACAACCGCGAAAAGCTCGAGACCTAGAGCAATCCTCATTCCGCCCCCGCCATCGCCCGCAACCACGCTCCAGGACCGTAGAAGGCCCCAGAGGTTTCTTAGGACAACTACGCAAGGTTGCAAGTGAAATCCTTTACGGAACAAAGGGACCTTCAAGGCCCTCCCCTTATGGAACAAGCAACACCTCATCGGCTCTTAGAGAACAGGCACAGCAAGCTCAAGAAGACCAAACTGGCGAAGTATTACGGAGCCTTTCGAGTGAAAACGGTGGGGTATTTGGTCACGATGAGATGGAACGGTTACAAGAGAAAGTAGAGACCATGCTTGCAACCGTTGGAGAAATGGATTCTGAACGTCAGCCTACCAACTTAGATGATGTTTCGTTCGCAGATCTTCAAGCCTCCGTGCATGAAGAGGACCGAAAAGTCCGACAGTTGGATGAATGAGTTCAAGAAAATTGAATCATGCTGGTATAATCTGCCAGTCTTTGCTCAAACCGGTCTGATGTCAACTTGCAAAGAGCCTCTGTTCCGAAACTCATCAGTGTGAAACTTGCGGTCACTGTTGCAATGGCAAGTCCTTGTTTGAGTTCATCCAATGTGACTGGTCCTTCGCTGAGTGAGAAATGGGCTGCGAGTGAACCTGCAAAACTATCACCGCATCCGGTTGGGTCAGTGAGGTCAGCCGTGGGATATGCGGGGAGTGCAATCCACTGGCCGTTGTGGAGAGCAATGACACCGTGTTCGCCTCGCTTGACCACCAAAGTCGCTGTTGAAGTTTGGTCGGCTAGCTGAGTCATTGCTCGAACGATATTGTCATCGCCTGCTAGCATCCTTGCTTCTCCATCATTGATGATAACCACATCTGAACGGTGCATAACGTTCAACAGATCCTGCTTAGCAATCTCAATCCACAGGTTCATCGAATCCAACATAGTTAGTCTCCCAGGGGATGTTTGGTCCATTACGGAAGCCTGAATACCGGGATGGAGATTTGCACAAAATACGATTGAAGGGGTAGAAAGTAGTGCTGGAACTTCGGGCTTAAAGTGCTCAAAAACATTGAGATAAGTGGCCTTTGTCACTGCCTCAGCCATGGAACCATGATAACTTCCTTCCCACCTGAATGTCTTCCCAGATGCTACTTGAATGCCCGTGAGATTCAAACCTGCATCGCTGAGTGTAGCCCGGTCCTCTTCTCTAAAATCATCACCAACGACACCAACAAGGGATGCTGATGAACGGTTGAGACGGTCCAAATGAAATTGACAAGCAAGGCCTGCATACGTCGCAGACCCACCGAGGGCGTCTTGTATCGAACCTTCTGGAGATTCAACTGAATCGTATGCAAGACTACCAACAACAAGGACGCTCATGGCCCATCCAAGCGGGGGAGATTTTTGGTTTTACCGCAGGTATTTCAACCAAGTAATTCTTGATGCATGTCAATGTACTGAATGGTAATGTTTCCGCTAATGAAGTCTGGTTCATCCATAATCCTACGGTGCAACGGAATCAAATGTTCAACTCCAGTGATGACGGTTTCATCAAGCGCTGTTCGCATACGACGAACCGCATCGTCTCGGTCATGCCCCCAAACCAAAAGTTTGGCAAGCAGGGAATCAAAGCAACCAGGCATTTCGTATCCTGCATGGGCATGGGTGTCGCAGCGAATACCGAAGCCGCTTGGGAAATGACATTCCCACAGTCGCCCAGGACTTGGGATGAACTCACGAGGGTCTTCAGCGTTCAGACGGCATTGAATCGCATGCCCTCTCCATGTAATATCCTCTTGAGAAAGTGGTAGGTCCTCCCCTTGAGCGACCCGAACGCCAAGTTCCACGAGGTTGTAGCCTGTTAGCAGCTCGGTAACAGTGTGTTCAACTTGGACACGTGGATTGACTTCAAGGAAATAGAAGTCTCCATTGGCATCTCGTAGGAACTCAAACGTTGCAAGACCCTTGTAGCCAACTGCTTCTGCACCGCGACAAACCAATTCTCCGATTTCAGTACGTTTCTCATCATCAAGCCATGGCCCTTCTTCGACCAATTTCTGATGGCGGCGTTGAATAGAGCAAAAACGCTCTCCAAAATGTATGGCCTTTTTGCCGTCTGCCAAGACTTGAAATTCGACGTGCTGAGCGCCAAGGATGTATTTTTCAACAAAGACCCGATCGTCTCCAAACGCAGAACGGGCTCTCGACTGGCACAATTTCAAGGCTCCTTCAAATTCATCGGCTTGTTCAACAATTTGCATTCCAATTCCTCCGCCTCCTGCTGCAGCTTTGATGATTACGGGATAACCAATATCATCTGCGAGTTCCCGAGCAACGTCCGCACTTGCAATCGGTTCAGACGAGCCTTTTGCGGTTGGCAAACCTGCTTCTTCCATCGCCGCTCTTGCTTGTATTTTATCTCCAAGAAGAGTGATAACATCCGATGATGGACCAATGAAGGTAATACCTTCTTCTTCTAGTCGAGCCACAAAGTTTGCATTTTCGGCAAGAAACCCATATCCAGGGTGGACTGCATCACATTCCAGTTCTTTGGCTGCTTGAATAACAGATTCAATGTCCAAGTAGGAATCCAAAGGGTTGGTTCTGTAGTTTGGATAGGCGATGTCTGCCATACGCACAGGCAGAGATAAGCGGTCTTCCCTGCCATGGATGATGGCTGCTTCAATACCCATATCACGGAGGGTTCGGAGGATACGCAGAGCAATTTCTCCGCGATTCGCAATCAAGACGCGTTTGAATCCCATGTTGGCGTGGCGGCCGAAGTAACCTATGAGCAAAGCGGTCAAACGGGCTGGAAGGAGATGATAACGAGTGTTTTCTCATTATGCGGATTACCTTCTTTTTCATTTTCATATCGGACACTTCACAGAAATGTTGAGGGTTTTATGCATATTATCCGGTAAATTTCAATCGGATTTCGTATATTTCGTCAAATTATGTACGAACATTCATATCCTCTTACCCCCATCTAAATTTATGAGCAGAACGACGATGACCGGGAGCGAAGTGCTCCAACAACTTGCCGGAAAGGATTTGAACAACGATGGAAAGGTCATCAATTTGGTGATTTGTGGCAATTCAAAATTCTACGACTATGGATTTCTTGAAGACGAATTAGACACTTGGGTTCGTTACAACGGATATCCCGATGTCGTCATCCTAGGAGGGGCAAGCGGGGTGGATTATTTGGCGGAGCGATGGGCAGATAACAACAATATTCCTCTCGCAATATTCACCGAAGCATGGGACGCACCTCGCCCGTCAAAAGCTGAAGATACGGGGCGGCCTGAGGCCGTTGCTGACCTTGGCCAACGTATGATTCGCCATTCCACGCACATGTTGGCCTTTCCAGGGCCGGACTCCGTTTGGACAAAGCGTATGGAAGAGATCGCCAATGGTGCGGGCATACCTGTCGTAAGCGTTCCTTTGCCGATGAATTGAATCAATAGACGTCACGAAGATATCGCTTCTGTTCTTTCATCATGGTTTTCTCGATAAAGTGTGTAGCGTCTGCTTCCGACATGCCGCCATGTTCAATTGCAATTTCAATGAGTGCCCGGTGGACATCTTTTGCCATGTATTTCTTATCTCCACAGATGTAGAAATATGCACCTCGCTCAAACCACTCCCAAACCTCTGCACCATGTTCCTTTAGACGGTGTTGAACGTAGATTTTTTCTTCTTGGTCTCGTGACCAAGCGGTAGTGAAGCGATAGAGGTCTCCTTGGTCCATCCAAGTTTCAATGGTATCCTTGTAGTAAAACTCTGTCTTGGATGACTGGTCTCCAAAGAAGAGCCAGTTCTTTCCCTTCCCGCCGTCAAAAACACGTTGTTCCATGAACGCACGGAATGGAGCAATACCTGTACCCGGTCCGACCATGATAATGTCAACGTCCTTATCTTCAGGGAGAATGAAGGACTTTGTTGGAGACATAAACACACCAATTGGAGCACCAGATGTATCAATTTCATCCGCCATGAACTGTGTGCAGAGTCCTCCACGAGGACGGTTATTGTATTCAAAGCGAACAATACCAACGGTTAGTTCAACGTATCCAGGATGAGCATCATGAGACGAGGCAATGGAATAGAGGCGGGGTTTCAACCTGTCAACAAGGTCCAAAAACTCTTCAGGGGAATATTTGACATCAAACTCTCGCATGATATCAACATAATCCCGAGTCCATAGGTAATCTTCGATAGCCTTGGCATCTACGGTAATTGCTGCGACTTGATCGCTTGGGTCGTCAGATGGAACTGATGCTTGTAGCGATGGAGGGAGTTGTTCATCCGTTGTTGAAGTCCAAGATGATGTATTCCTCGTGCGCGATACCATGCTCAACGAAATTTTCATTCCACTCGACACAACTTTAGATGCTAGGGATTGAACAAATTTCTTATTGGCAAGATGAACTTCAAAGTCTTTCTTGAGTGCATCATAGAGAGAGCGGTCTCCATTGTGGGTGGTAACTGCGTGGTCTCGGTCCCAACCTTGGGCTTCAATGATCTCATCAACGATGTGAGGTGGATTTTCCGCTAGAACGCCCAAGGCGTCTCCGACTTTGTAATCCAACCCTGATTTACCTAACTCGAAGACGACGTGACGGGTCTCTTTCCGAGAACCTTCCCCGTTGAGAATGTAATTCTCAGTAATTTTTGTCATGTACGGATTTTTCGCTGACCAGTTCTCACCCATGCGCTCACCTCAGCCTAAAGAGGCCGATGATTTTCCCACTGATGTGGGCTATATCATCATTCGTGTGACCTCACATCACAGATTCAAATCCACTGGAACCGACCGATGAGGAAAAGAAGGAAAAGTGCATGGCATTGAATATGACCCCCCGTATTGACGTTCTTGGTACGGGAAATGCATTTCTTCCGAACGGACGACATCACTCGTTTTCGGTGTTTGACGGCAAGCACATCATCGATGCACCGCCGACGGCCCTAGCTAGCCTGCGCCGAGCAGGGATTGCAGTATCCGACATTGAGTCAGTATTTGTGACCCATATTCATGGGGACCACGTGTTTGGATTTCCATTCCTTCTTCTTGAACGAAAGTACATCTCAGACCGCGAAGGAACTGTACCGTTGCGAGTCATCGGTTCACCAACGGTCAAGGTGCGATTGACGGAACTCTGCCACCTTGCATTCCCCGGGTCGCTTGAGAGTATTCTTGAATCTGTGGAATGGGTAGAAGATGCGGTTGGTACGACCGATGACGGTTGGTCATGGGAGCGATTTGAAGTTCACCACGATGATGCTGTTGACCCTTACGGTTATCGCTTTGAAAACACGGATGGAGTAAGTTTTGTTCACAGTGGAGATTCGGGGCCTTGTGACACTCTCTACAACGCCATCGCCCGTTCAGACATTGCGATCCTTGAGATGGGATTCCCGGATTGGGTCCCTTCAACTCACCATCACAAGCCCAAGGATGTTGAAGCACTAGCACAACAATGTTCAACTCCACTTATCATTACCCACACATTTGTTGATGATATCACAAACCATCCTAAAATTCTCAGTGATTCCATTCCAAGTCACCCACCTCATGTCAGTCACATTTCAGACGAAACGCGTCTTGTTCGCAACAACGGTCAATGGGTTATTTCTAATTTGGATGATGCATAATTCTGTTCGGAAATAATTTGTTCTTTTTTGCGAAATCATTGAATCTTTATATGCTAAACTTCGCCGTGGTCTTGTTCTAAAATAAGCGCCTTCCAATGGTTGGAGTGGACAGGCATATAAGGGGGACTCGGACTCATGGCGAATACGGCACGGAGTCATCTACGGACTCCTTGCATGTTGCTATAAATAGGGGGAGAAATTGAATGGAGAAGAACATCTTCGACAAGTTCATGTCCCGGAAAACATTGTTCCGAAATAAAGAAATTCTTCGGCATGATTTCCGCCCGAACCTTCTGCCCCATCGCACCGATGAAATTGAAAAAATTTCGTACAATCTTTGGGAAGCACTCAAGGGACATATTCCATCAAACATGACACTCTATGGCGTAACCGGAGCCGGCAAGACCGCAGTGACAAGTTATGTCTGCCATCATCTCAAAGCAAAAGGGGAAACAATTGGGAGAAAAGTCCACCCAGTCATTGTTAATTGCCGGCAAATAGACACTCAATATCGAGTACTAAGCCATATTGGAAACTCCCTGCTTGAAGATTACGAGCAAGACGAGATTCCTTTTACAGGCTGGCCTACTGATCGCGTTTTCAGTGAACTTGTTCGCAGAATGGATGCTCATGGCGGCGTCTTCATCATCGTTCTTGATGAAATAGACCACTTGGTTCGCAAGGCAGGGGACGATTTGTTGTACAACCTCACAAGTTTGAACTCATCACTCAAAAACGCAAGAGCCTGTGTCATTGGAATTTCAAACGATCTTAAGTTTACGGATTTCCTTGACCCTCGTGTCCGCTCTCGTTTGGGACAATTGGACGTATTGTTCCGACCCTACGACGCAGAACAGCTTCAGGATATTCTACGACAACGCTCCAAAGAAGGGCTTCAAGAGAGTGTTCTTCAACCCGGTGTTATCGAACTCTGTGCTGCACTTGCCGCTCAAGAACATGGCGATGCCCGATGTGCTCTTGACCTGCTGCGGATTTCAACCGAAAAGGCTGAACAAGATGGTGAGTCAATTGTCACACAGGGCCATGTTAGAACGGCACAAAGTCAAATTGAAGCAGACCAAATCACTCCTGTCATCTCATCTCTGCCAAGCCAACAGAAACTTGTCTTGGCCGCCGTGCTCATCAACGAAAAGAACGGACTTAGAAACGTCCAGACCGGACAAGTTTACGATATTTACAGGCAAGCATGCTTGCACATCAATCAGCATGCACTCACGCAGCGAAGAATATCTGGCTTGATTTCAAACCTTGATATGCTCGGATTGATTACAGCACGAACCGTTAGCAAAGGGCGCTACGGTCGGTCAAAGGAAATCACTTCTTGTGTCCCCAAGAACATCAATGCTCCACAAATCATGACCGAATCAGAAGCGGAAATGGGAGCAGTATTTACTGCATCTTATCGGCATCAATCTGCTCTTTGATGATTCCACCGATTCAACATCTGAATCAAAATTCAAGGTAGATTGTTTTTCGGTGTTCTTATATCCGCCTCGCCGGTCGGCGTAGGTATGACCAACGGCGAATCTTCCGATGCGGCCGCAAAAACTTCAGTCTCTGGGCCATCTCCGGTGTGGGCAAATTTCGTTGTCACACTCGGATTGTGGGGATTGCTGTTGGCTGTTTTGAACATGTTCTCTGCAGCAACTCCAGCGCAACACGTCTCTTGGGGAGGATTGTTAACCTTCGAAGCCACTAACCCAGCGTTTGGTGTCGCCATTGATGGATTCCACTACGAACCTCTTGGAGATACTATCTTCATGGCGGCATGCCTTGCAATGATCGGATTTGGAATGAAGGCCATTAACGAGACCAGCGGTGTTTCCGAATGGGCTACTTCTTTGATTGTCAACGACACTTGGACTGCTCTTGCAGACCCATCAGTTGGTGGCGGCCAACGCACAATGGCGGCTTGGTGCCTCCTTTTGGGCCTCATATTCTACTTCTGGTTTGGAATCAACTACAGCGGTTGGATGGATGTTGGCGTATATTCCGTTACCATTGCTTTGGTTGCATCTGGCTTTGCTCTCAACCATGCAAGTCGGGTCCCACCCGGTGACGAAAACATAGACTGAATCAATTCTTCTTGGTTCCCAGCAAGGGCTTGTGCCCGTGCCTTCCCAACAATGCATCAAGGCAACCTAGAATCATTCCGTGCCACAGGGCAATGCTCCAAAGAATGGTTAATCGGCGAACTCCGAACATTGCTTTGATTTTACTGTTTTTCGCTGACCGTAGCACGGTCCGATTGACAACACCTAACGGCCCTCTCCAGAGGATAATTTCGTGAATCAAGAGCAGAATAAACGAGCCAATGAGAATTTTGGTCTCCCATAAATGCCTTATCTGCTCCCATTCAACAGAACCCAGGCGATAAATTTCGTAAAGGAACGGCAGCCCTGAAATGAAAATCGCAAACCAAAGGGGAAAGAGAATGAGAACCATTGCAGAACTTCCTAGAAAATCAAAACCTGGCCCTGAACGCTTTCCCTTGGGATAGTGGCGGACAATACGTAAATGGGCTCTTGCGTCTCGTTTCCGCTTGTTCAAGAACCGATTGATTCCAGTTTCTGGTACGTGGCGAACTAATGCTTCAGGGGCATAAACGATGGTCCCGCCAGCTTCAATCAGTCTCAAACTCACTTCCATGTCTTCTGCATGGTACCACTCAGGGTCAAACCCTCCCACATCAAGGAGCGATTCACGGTGGAACATCGAACAAGGTCCGTTAGCAAGACTCGTCCTTCGTGGACGTGAGCGATATTTGGAGGCGATTTCCACAGAACGAAAGCGACTTACAAGATCCTCAGCACGTTCGAACACAGTCCGACCCGTTACCGCCACCACATGTTCTTCCGCTGATACTGGCTGTATTTCTGCGACGAGATTTGTAATCCAATCTTGCTCAGGACGAACATCGATATCAGTAATAGCCACCCATTCGCCCTTGGCATGCTTGAGCGCCCATTGTCGCCCGGCGGCCAAACCGAGTTGGTCTTGACTATGAACACGAATTGGATGGCCGTTGAGGCCTTCGGGGTCATTCCATTCTCCAAGCAGAGTTTCTGCATCGTCACTTGACCCATCGTTAACAATTAGAATTTCAATAGCGGGGTAAGTCTGCAACCGTAAGGCTTCCAAACATCCTGAAATCCAGTCGTATCCATCTCGGACACAAACGGTAACCGATACAAGAAAAGGATCCATTAAATCACCTCAAAAAATCCAAGCAAGTGCCTGCATCGTTCTTTGGTTTTGAGCGTTGTTTCTTGAAGAACAACTCCTCTTCCTGGTTGACCATAGATGATTTGTGAACCTATTTGAGCCACTAAGTGGATGTAGAGCGGGGCAAGGTCTTCCTCCCCTTCCACATCAATAAGTGCTGGAGTATCCATTCCACATGCCTGTTCAATCGCGTTAAGCAGACTTGGCGTGAGTTGTCCAGCAGGGTTTACTGCTGTCAAAAGGGATGGAAAACGAGAGATGTCAACTTGCTTTTCTTTGGCCAAGGGCGTGCGTTTTGTCTGGCCGTCAATAAATGCAATATCAGGGACATAATCCATACTGAGAAGAGTAGCAACCGTCACATCTCCTACTGCAATGAGAGAACTTGAACTGAGATCAAGGCCATCGAGGGCTGCATACATTGCAACCTCAGGAGCATCCTCTGGTCCTTCAAAGAGCACTCCCATCGGAGTTTTGAGTTCTGCATCAAGACGTGGATGCATCTGAAGAGTCTGTTCACGATAGCCGTCTTCAATCCACGGATGGCCTTGCAAATCGATGTGCCCGTTGCGAATCCGAGACGAACTGATAATGCCACCATCAACATCCTGCATGTGTGCAACTTCAATGATACTGAGGGCTGGGAGTCCATTTGATTCCCGAGTGATGTTGATGGATTCGCATTGCCCTCGCGTTTCAGGTGTAGCAACAATGCAGTCCGCTTCCTTGTGTACCGGAGCAGGGCCCATCACATCATTGAGCATGTGAATCGTCACACGACCAGGTGCATGTGATTCTGCCCATTGCAGGAGAATTTCTCTACGTGTCTCAAACGATTGAATGAACGAAGATTTAGCATCAGCCATGAGGTCCGAAGTTACATGAATTTCGATGCGTTTTGCAGATTTTTGTGCCGCATCAAGAAGCAAACGATGCCCTGCATGAAAACGATCAAAAGTTCCCCCAACCAAACAACAGGAGTAGGTTTGTTGGGTCTCCATGTATCAATGACAGTGAAAACAGCCTTTGAGGTCATCGCTTCCTCTCGGCTGAATAGAGTGAATTTGAGCGAGCAGCTGTGCCCCGACACCTAACGGCCTTTTTCATCGGTTACTCAAAGGCCTGACCCTCGGTATCGGGGCTTGCTGTCCAGTAGGGTGGTTGTCTTGAGGTCATCCTGTCGTCATTCAAGGACCCATAACCTACCGATGGTTTACCGCATTTGCACCGGAACTCACTCCCCGAGGGGTCCTCCCAGTCTTCGATTGCGGCCGTACTCATGGTGTCAGACGTCATAGCAATTTTCACAGTAGCTCAGCCCGATGTTGCAGGTACGGTAGTCGAGGCTGAGACCGTTGCCTTTTCAATCCATCGTCATTTGTCGGCGGGCTGCAAACGACCTTGAATACAGCAATAGGCCAATTGAAGAATCTCCTTCGTCTATAACTTCAGGAGGGAAAGTCGGCCAAGATTCAACGGGTTGAACCAACCAACCAGCCTCGGGGTGGGTGTTTGATGTAGGAACTGGCAACCCTTGTTCCAGCGCATAGGTCATATCAAAGAGGTCATTCAATGAATCAGTACCTTCACCGGGTTGGAGTAATTTTACCGGCATTAGGTCATCCGTCGAAAGATTGTACCCGGGGTGATGATGTTGTGTTCCGGGTAATCCACCGCGTTGGCCTTTGGGCTGTGCAAGCAGTGCAGGCCATGGAATCGGTTGCTCACTCAACCAATTTCGCCCCGAAGAGGAGTTGAGTTGTGAGATGAGCCATTGGCTGGCATACGGCGCCCACCATAGTTGAGGAATATCCTCCATGAGTGTCCGAACATCTTCGAGAATCCACGGTTCGTTGCGCTGCGTTGTTTGAATCGCTTTCGCCCACAAACGAATGAACGATTTTTCTGGATGAGTCTCAGCAGCCTTCAACCATTGTTCGAGAAGATTATGGCGCTCCGGACCCATGGCTCTGTCCGATGGAAAGACCATTGGGAGCACCAGATGGGAGAGACGAGGATGGTTGAACCAGACTGAACCTCCTTTCTTCATCAATTCATTAAATTCTTCACCCAAGGACGAGGAAGCCCCAAGAACAATTGCAGAAATCCATGTACCTTTTTCAATATCATCCATGGAATTTGAAATGCTCAGCAACACTTCTGGAAAGGACCTCAATTCTTGGGTCAACCTGCGGAAGGCCTTCTCCTGCCACGAATGAAGACCTTTGTGAAGGGAATGAGCCAGTGTTTGCAGGTCTACATGTTGAGGAGGGAGAAGGTCAATCCAACCCCTAGGAATTCTATCTTGAAGTCGAATCCAACGGTTCGCCCTCTCTCCTGGAGGGGACGCAATCCATGCTGCAATGGGCCATTTCGTTTCTAATTCATTGGCCATCTTTTCGTTTCCGACTGGATATGCCTCAAGAGCATTCATCATCGCTTTGGCTTCATCTGGATTAGAAACAACTCTTGTGAAGTGAATAGGATTCAATTCCTTAGTCTCATTTGATGCAATCAATTCTTCAGCCTGTAGCGGATACAATTCAAACGACTGATGCTGTTGAGGGGGGGTAGGTTTGGATTCAAGGTTCAGTGGTAGAATGGTAGACCTGTTGAGATGCACCCTCAGTTGAGCAAGGACCGGCGAATCTGTGATATGGACCGTAGCATTTGGTAACATGAGTCCATCGAGATGCCGAGTGACCAGCATTTTGCACATGGGGTGAATGAGGATTCGCTCAAAGAGTGACTGCTCGGGATGGGGGAAGGGCCACTCCACCACAAATGGACGGCTTACATGGTTCAACACATATTCACACAATGCTCCAAGTCCGATAGGAGAAACTCCGTACAAGTCAAGTTCCCCTTCATCTAAATCAAAATCATCCCATTCTACCTTACCAAAATCACCTATGAGGTCTCGCCTTAACGGGAGAGGCAAACCATCCAACCCTGAGGTAAATTGTGATTTCATCTCTTCAAAACGCTCACTCAGCTTGGAAGATGACATTCTTGGATGGCGCAAACGTAACCAAAACCGAAGGACTTCGTAAGGCAATTTCCGAAGACCATCATGGTTCTGTTCACACAATACAAGAGAACCTGAACCAACGGCATTGAACACCAATGTTCGGTCCAAGGATGACGGCAGATCTGCATGAGCTCCGTGTGGCGGTGCGTATCCATGTATCGTTCCCTCAACTGTACCAAGCACTGCGTTACCCTGGAGCAATGAAGAAGGCATGATTCCCGAATCGGAAGTGGAGAACCATTGACCTTCGAGAAGAGTTGAACCGTCCGAACGCTCCAATACTACCCCTCTGACGATGCCTATTTTGGTGGGCCCCGCGCTAAAGTCATCAAGAGTTCCAGTTCCTGCGGACGAGGGGGCATTAGTAGGAGTCAGTGTTGCTAAATCATACCAGCGAAGGTTTCGTTGTGGGCATAGTATCCAAGCCCCCCCTGTATTTCCATTGGAAGATTCAGAACCTGAATTTACCGAATCTGGAATGAAATTCAGAGGTGATTTAGGAGGTTGAACGTAACCAACCAAGACATGTTGGTCGTCCGATTGCAGGATGATTCCTTCCTTGCCTAACGGAATTGAATGAATATGGAGTTTTGCTTTTGCAAGCCCATCCTCTTCGATCCGTTCAATTCCAGCTTGGGTGAGATAGAGGAGGGCGTTACGGATTCCGCCAGCATCGTCGCGATAAACATCTCCCGTTGACCGCAATTGGCGACATGCAAGCGATGCGTGAGGCATTCGCATGTTGAATTGTTGAGCAATTTCAGAGACCGTACTTGGACCTTGACTCAGCCAGAGCATGATTCTACGATGGGCAACAGAACGTATCCTACGGATTGACAACCTTCTTCACCTCAAACAACCGTACACGTGAGGCATTCATTAACTTCACTCCTAAAAGTCAGATTTAGTTACATTTAGTTATTGATTTCCACTGGAAAGGTGTGCGATTACTTACTTAGCCGGCTCAAGATGTAAAAAAAACACCACCAATTGGTCACCAAGTGTAACATAATCGTCATTCCAGAGAGGAAGCATTATATCAGCGGCCTCGCTCCTAAGAAACAGTGGCGTTACCTAAGAAAGACCGCCCTATATTGACCAGGAGGAAATGAATATGAAAACAACCCGCATCCGTGAAAAAATCAAGAAATTCCTAGGCGACCGCCCACGAAACACCGCTGAAATTTTGGAGTACATCAACGGGTCTATGCGACATGGTACAACCAGTCAGCAACTCGGAAACGTACTTTCCAAGGACAAAGACATCGTCAAGGTCGGATACATCAAGCGATCTGGAATCCTCTCTGGCGGATATGATATTTGCGAGTGGGCCACACGCACCTGGGTCTCTGACAATTGCCCCGAATGGATTGAAGGCACACCCATCATTATCGACAGTGAAGGAAACTTCACCACAAACAGCAATCAAAAGCTGTGAGATCCCAATAGGACTTCTGCTTCAAGCGTCGAACTGCCCTCCCTCAAGTTGATTCTAACGGTCATCAATTGAGATGTATGGCGCCTCTGCAATACAGTCTACTTTCTTTTGGAACTTCAGAATCTTGAATTGACTTCAGATTCTGCTTCTAGCCCAACCACCCTATTCGTGAGATTACAACTAGCATGTTGAAAACATGTCAGTTTAATCGAGATCTGCATCAAATCAATCCCACCAACCCATGAGTTCTGGCCCAGCCTTGGCCGAGCTTGTAAGATTGGAACCAAAACGAGAATCGGTCCTCGAATGCAGTCAATCAAAACCTGACATATCACCAATGCCAGAATGAGTGGTCAATGTGATTATTGCCCTTCAAAAATCTTCATAGCAGCCTCAACAGATGCCCCTTCACAGATAATTGCGTGACAAGCGGCAGTCATACGAACGGCTTCTTCGGTAGATTTTTGATGAATATTGCGGCCTGTTGCAGCTCCACGGCATCCGGAGATGTTGATTTGGTCATGAAGACGTTGCAAAAAGTCACGAGGAGGGAGTGACCCGCCTCCGGAACAGATTATGGCGGTACGGCCTGCTGCTTCAACAGCGACTTTGAACGATTCTGCTTCGGTCATTCCGTCCCAAGCCTTGGGATAGTTAACCTTGGCAAAATCTGCGCCGAGACAGCCAGCAACGCCGGCTGCTCCTGCGATAAGTTGTGGATCCTTTTCATCAGCGACCGCCTTCCCTCGAGGGTACATCCAAACAACTGAAATCATTCCTTGTTCGTGGGCTTGACGAATGAACTGTGCTGCTTCTGTAAGCATCTCGTGTTCGTATTCACTGCCGATGTAAACGGTGTAACCAATCCCAACGACGTTCACGCCATTGTGGACTAATGACATCACATCATCCATATCCCAAAGTGCTTGCGAGATCGGGTCTCGTTGAGAGGTCTTAACCATGTGCGATTTAGAATTGAGCTTAACCAAGTAAGGAAGGTCGGGGTAATCTCTTGCATATTGAGAGATAAGACCGAGTTGACCTGCAAGAACACCAAGTGTTTGTTCTGAATGTGTTCGTGCTCCAATTTCGAACAAGTGGCCTGGGTCGTTTGAACTGAGCGGGATGGTTGCACCTCCGTCATAGAAGTCATCGTTCAAGTGTTCGATTTTTTGGTCACACGCAAACAGATTCATCAAACCTGTACCGGCTGTCGCAGCCTTCATGTTATCGATGTAGGTTTCCATCAATTCGTTAGGGACATCTGCGGGGACATGAATTTCAGTCATGAAGTAACACTCCTAATGATTTGTTCACTGGCCGGTGAAGTTGGCAACACGCTTCTCAACGTAGGCCGCAATTCCTTCCTTAGCATCGGTACTGTTGAACAAGGATGCTTGGAGTTCACGCTCAAGAGCAAGGTGGTACTCAAAGGGAATTTCTGGACCGGTTTGGCAAGAACGCTTGATGTTTCCAACAGCCTTGACAGCCTTGTTTGGAAGTGTAAATTGGCTGCACCAATCAAGAACATCTCGGCGGAAATCATCTGCATCTCCTTCCCAAATGTGGTTGATGAGATTGCAAGAATGTGCGTCCTCAAACGACATCAATTCGCCGGTGACCATCATTTCTAGAGCCTTTGCCTTACCGATAAGTCGGGTCAAGCGAGCGGTACCACCGGTACCTGCGAGAACACCCAAGTTGATTTCAGGAAGACCAACCTTTCCGGAGTTCTTACGTGCAATACGAATGTCTGCAGCCATAGCGATCTCGAGTCCACCGCCAACAGCGTGACCGTTGATAGCGCAAACGACAAGTTTGGAAGTTTGCTCAAAGCGAGAGAGTGTTTCGTTTGCGTGGAGGCAGAAATTGTACTTGAATCCGGGTGTGACGCTGTTCAACATCTGAATGGACGCTCCTGCTGAGAAAAAGGATGCACCGTTTCCAGTGAGGACGATGCACGTAACGTCATCATCAAATCGGGCACGGACGACTGCTTCGTCAATGTCTCGCATCATGCCGTGGGTGTAGGTGTTTGGAGAGCGATCGTTAGCCCCTTCAAGAGGAGCTCCTGCGGAGTCGGAGGTAAGTTCAATCACTGCGATTCCATTTTCGGTCACGCCGTAATTGACAAGGCGGTTAGGCATAGGCTCGAGTTTCAATCCGTAAAGGTCGCTCATGTCAAGAGCCACAAGGGGGGGCATTATGAAGAAATCGCATGCAAATCTTGCGTTTAAGATTCGGAATCCTTAGATTCGGCAAAGGAAACTTGACCTCCACCACGACGGATTTCGTCCCACTGCGCCTTGATTTGGTTGGCTTGTTCAGATGGTTCCCACACATCTCGCTTCAATGCCGCTCTAAAGGGCATGCGTCTGACTCCGCGCCCCATTGCCTTAGGGTCTTTGACCAACATAAACGGACTCACGCAACGATAAAGCAAGGACTTCAAGAAGCTAGGGCGGAAGAGTTTACCAATCCAAATTAGGCCGTCACCACGCTTCTTCTGGTCCTTCATCCAAGCGTTACACATTCGTTTGAAGGTGCGATCACCCACACGGTTCATCAACCACCGATTAGCAACGCTGGTTCGCACATACGGCATGAGGTGACGGCGGACATCCTCCTCGTAATCGCCATCTCCGAGAATATCACGGGCAGCCAACACTCCTGACCAAACTGCCATTCTCATCCCAAAGCCCCACATGAAATCTTGCAAACCGCCGGATTCACCGACATAATATCGGCCATTCTGCTTGTAATGTCGGTTGATTGTGAAATCTCCTTTGCCACCAACTCTTTTGATAGGTGTTCGATTTAATTCAGGATAATGAGCATCATACCAAGCGATGGTCTCGTTAAGGAATCGGTCGCTCTTTTTCTGTTTCCTCCATAGACACGTACAGATAAGGCCAATCCCGTCGATGATGATAAGGTAGGAATAGGACCCTGGTGCCAGTTTATCATTCAGTTGAAAACCGATATGATTCGGATGGTCAGTTTTGAAGATCTCTCCGTATGCTACCGCTGAAGTTCCTTTTGGCCCGCAAGCGATGATGGTACAATCTTCTTCTTTGACCCGTGATTTGTAGTGAATGTGAGCTCCGGCGTCAAGTGCTTGTTGCTTGAAACCTTGGTCAATGGTGTGGCTTGAAGTCCCTCGCTCGACAATTCGGTACGCCACACTTGGTGTTTTTGCCTGCGTAATAACGTCATCCGGATGAATGATATCCACGCTGCTAAATTCTGTAGCCTTGAACGATGAGAGGTCAAATCCCCATTCTTTCAACTGGTCAAAGAAATCTACACTCATGCTCCAGTTTTCCAATGCTTGAAAATCTCCGTCAAATCGAGCACCTGAATCCTCGCGAATGTCGTGAACATGGACCTCCCTGCCCGCTTTGGCGAGGAGAATCGCTGCCGCCAACCCTGACAATCCTGCGCCCATGATGTGGACAGGTTTGTGTTTCTCGGCTGCGGGGGCCATGGTTACCCATTGAGGGGTGAGGTTTGAATGATGTGTTTCCTTCGTGTGGTCATGCCCGACCGAGTTTTGGTTGAAGAAGCGCCAAGTGCGCTCCAACCTGCCAAACTCTTGGAGCGATTACCAACGGATGGATGTGGTGCTGTCGTCAGCTTCGTCGGCATCACGAGAGAAACAGAAGGGACCGAAACAGTCCTTCGGTTGGAATTTGACGCATGGAAAGACAAATTGACTCCGGTATTGAGCCGGCTTGGAAACGAAGCGATTGAGAATTTTGGAGTTCGATTTGTTGCGCTATCTCACCGTACTGGTGCAGTTGGGCCGCAAGAACCCATCGTCGCTATTCATGTGGCAAGTCCGCACAGAAAAGAAGCATTCGAGGCATGCTCGTGGCTCATTGATGAACTGAAGAAGCAAGCACCCATATGGAAGAAAGAAGTCACCACGGCTGGGGAGACCTGGAAGGAGGGGTTAGGATGAGCAAGGAAACAACTGAAATTCAAGGCATTGTTGAAATTGGCCAAAAACCCGTTGTCGCACGCAGTGCAACCGCTAGAGGAAGGTTAAACCTCCAACCAGAAACCAAAGCGGCCATCATCGGTGGAGCCATTTCAAAGGGTAATGTCTTGGAAGCATCCACCATTGCAGCCATCCAGGCTGTAAAAGAAACACCTCGGATCATTCCTCATTGCCACCCGATTCCATTGGAAGGCACCAAGGTTACATGGTCCTGGGAAGGCAATGATTTGTGGTGTGAAGTTCATGTATCTGCTCATTACAAAACCGGCATTGAAATGGAGGCGCTAACGGGTGTTGCCGCTGGCCTACTTTGTGCTTTTGACATGGTAAAATCCCTTGAGAAAAATAAGGAGGGCCAATATCCCTCAACGTCGATTTCTAATCTCACTGTAGTTGAAAAATTCAAAGGAAACTGAACCGCTTCATTCATGGTTCATCCGCGCCCCCCTCCGGCCATGGGAATGACGTCGGACCTTACACACCACTTTCTTGAAGCCGTGGACCAGGCAGCCATCGCAAGCGCTGCATGGCGAGGAAAAGGAGATAAAAATGCAGCAGATGATGCTGCTGTAGAAGCGATGCGCCGCACTTTTGACCATGTTCCTTTTGATGGTCGTGTAGCCATAGGGGAGGGGGAGCGAGATGAAGCACCTATGCTCTACATCGGAGAACCATTGGGCAACATGATTGGAGTCGACGGAGCGCCACAAATTGACATCGCTGTTGACCCGCTAGAATGCACCAATAATTGTGCCGACAATACACCAAATTCAATCGCAGTCCTTGCGGCAGCGCCACGAGGAACGCTGCTTCATGCTCCGGATTGCTACATGGACAAAATAGCGGCTGGACCGCTTCTCAAGGGCCATGTCTCTTTGGACGGTGGCGTTGCATACAACATTGAGCAAGCCGCTCATGTCTTGGACAAATCAATCGAAGAGGTTCGTATCGTTGCACTTGACCGAGACCGACACAAGCAGTTATTTTCTGAGATTCATGCCACTGGGGCTCAATTGGACCTCATGGGTGACGGCGATGTTTCCGGTGCGATTTGGGCCGCTAAACCTGATGGCCCATACGATTTACTTCTAGGAATCGGAGCCGCTCCGGAAGGAGTCATTTCAGCTACGGCAATCCGAGGACTCGGCGGTGTGTTTGAAGGACGCCTGGTTTTCCGCTCTGATGAAGAAGAAGCACGAGCAGAGACCATGGTTGGAGACGATTTGACCCGTTTGTGGGAAGCCCATGACCTGTGTAAGAGCGACGATGCTATCTTCGCAGCATCTGGCGTATGTGACGGTTACCTTCCGGGGGCTCGTATTGACGACAAAACGACCACAACCTTCAGCGAATTGATAGATGTTAGCACCTCCAAGGTTACGCGAGATGAAACCGTCCGACCGAGAACCGTTGCATGAAGGAGTAAACTGCGATGCTTCAACAAATCCGAATTGATGTCCGCCTTCCTGAAGGGCATTGGGCTGGAGATGTTACCAGAGCACATCCATCGGCAACCCTTCGTATTGAACAGCATATGCCGTTAAGCAGGGGGAGAGGGACTGCTCGGTGTTGGTGCGATGAATCCCTTGAAGATAATCTCATGTTGCATGAAGGAATTGATGATTACAAGAGTATTGAAGACGGCCATTTCAGCGTCAATATCTCGGCTGGCGGTGGTGGATTTGTTCGCCCCCTCGTGGACATAGGAATCGTTCCGAGAACACCGTTTGAAGTGAGAGACGGATGGGTGGAATGGACCATAGAGGCTCGACGAGATGAGGTGCGTGAACTCATGCACCGCTTCCGCACCGACCAGTTACCACATCGCCTGCTATCCACGCGGAATTCTCGCTCTCGCCTCCTCACTACTCGCCAACGTGAAGTCTTTGAAGTCGCAACTCGCGAGGGATTCTGGGATGTGCCTCGACGCATCAACCTCTCGGAATTGGCCAAGGTTCTCGGCGTTGCAAAATCCACTCTCTCAAGTCAGCTCCAACGGATTGAATCCGCAGTATTTCACGCATTCACTGACGAGATCCGCAGACAAAGCCCCTAACATGTTCGTACGAATATGTTCGTAGAGGATATATACCAGACCCGACTGTACCACAGAACATGGACAACCTACCGAAGACATGGGACGACTGGATTAGCAACTTTGCAACCTGGCAAGACAACGTTGGATTTAAGCGAGAGTGGATGGGAGATTTCGACCTCTCTATCCAGTTCGATTGGGAGCGCGCCGGTGATGTCATCGAATACGGAGACTATGAAGGACGAGCCAAGTGGGAACGTTCGCTCCAAGTTCCACACCAAAGCATGCGAGACGCATTGGTTAGCATGATCACCGTTCAAGGAGACACCGAATTCGCATCGGTAGAACAACAGCGACATTTGCTCGAAACCGCACCGACTGACTACGACCGCTATGCAGCCGCACGAATCATGGCTGAAGAACAACGCCACGGATGGCAAATGGCCTATCTTCTGATGACATACTTTGGTCAACAAGGACGAAGAGAAGCACAAAAATTGCTTGAGCGCAACGCTCAAGATGGCGATCGCCTGCTCGGAGCATTTAATCGACCAATGCCGCACTGGTTGGACTTTTTCTGCTACACCATGTTTGTTGACCGTGACGGTAAATTCCAACTCGGCATGCTTTCAACCTCAGCCTTCAAGCCTCTGGCCGCAAGCATGGGGCCGATGCTGAAAGAAGAATCGTTCCACCTTGGAACCGGTTCCAATGGTCTCCGCCGAATTATCAAGGCTGGAGTCATTCCTGGAGATATGCTACAACGCTACATCAACAAGTGGGTTTCTACCGCTCACGACCTGTTTGGTGTTGACGCATCTTCCTCCGCACATTGGTCCTACGTTTGGGGCATCAAAGGACGATGGGATGAACGCAAGAAACTCGACAATGGAGACCCAGTGATTAAGGAGACGTTGAATGAAGAAGCACGTGGGCACTATCACGATGAAATTGCCCTTGAAGTTGAAAAACTCAACGGATACCTACCCGAGGGTGCTACAAAACTCTACGTCCCCCACGAGAACTTCTACCGTGAGATTGGTGCATTCAAGCGCCAACAATTCACCGTTGAAGGTACGAAATTCGAAGGGTCCGATGATGAATGGGCCACTTACCTCCACGAGCACCTCCCAACCGCAAAAGATGAAGAAGACCTCAAGGAACTCTTCAAACTCGATTGGGTCGCTGAAAAGCCGATGTCTGCAAAGCAAATCGCTTCTGGAATTGGCACACAAGCTTGAACGGCGAGTGACTGAGATGATCCCCGTTGCCTTATACGGCATTGATGTGGCCAAGTGCGAGCGTTTCTATGAAGAAATGCCTCAGTTGGTCTCCAATGCATACGAAGACCGCTCATACATTGAATCCCTGTATTCAGTCACTTCAAAACGCTCTGTAGAGCATATACGAGTCGCAGATGAATGGGCCCAACGAGACCCCTACGCTTGGCCTGAAGATGTTGTCAATGAAGTAGAAATGGTGCTGAGAACCGCCACCTATCCCGATGTGTCCCTCTTAGAGCACCTATTAACGCTGGATAGTGTTGATGCTCAACGCATTTCAGAATGGATGCACTTTTCGACGAATACCTTCCCAATCTATTCACAAAAAGCGTGTGAAACCCTCACCCAAATGGGGCTCGAAACACCATACCGACCTGATGACATCGCCAGTTATGGATTATACGTCAGCAGAATTGAAGGACTCAAGCTCCACGCCCCAGCCAAGGGACTGCCAGAAATCGGATTGCCGAGATCTCGCATGTTACAACTTGGCTTGGAGCGATTTGAATGAAAAACGCTCGAATTCACGCCAAACTTCTGGTTGTCGCAGTAATTTGGGGATTAGGTTGGCCAGCGGGGCGTGCGGTTGCAGCAGATGTCACGCCAATTGTTGCTGCATGGATTCGTTATGTCATAGTAGCCGGACTCTTCATAATCTACTTACAACGAACTGAAGATTGGGCTTACCCCTCACCAACTCAATGGAAAAACATCGCTTTTATTGCCTTCTTTTCCACATTTCTTTACCAATCTTTGTTCATGTATGGAATGAAGTACACCGCTGCAGGAGATGCGTCCCTCGTTATTACATTCAATCCTCTGTTTACTGCAGTTCTGGCGGTTATATTTCTCGGGGAGCGTCTAACTCGTAATCTGGTGGTTGGGCTCGCCCTTGCACTGATAGGAATGCTTGTGATCTTTACCGCCTCCCCGAATACCGACATACCAGAGTTAGACAGATGGTTTGGTAACGGCTTTATTGCTGGGGCAGCACTTGCTTGGGCTGTATCCAGTATCCTCATGAAGAAACTCATGAGTGAAACTCCAAAGGATGCTCAGCAACCGTTGACTCCTGTTTTGGTTACTGTTTGGGCATCACTTGTAGGCTTACTTTTCCTGACGCCATGGGCTGGAATTGAAGTTGTACGGGAGGGCTTGCCTTCGCCGTCACTTGATGCTTGGATTGGAATCATCTTCCTTGCGGTATTTTCTACTGTATTGGCTTACGTATGGTTCGCAGACGGCATCCTTGTCATTGGGGCTGGAAAGGCTTCATTCTATGTTTACCTCGTCCCCCCGTTTGGAATCCTCGGAGGCTGGCTATTGCTTGGAGAACAACTTGGACCTACGCTCATCCTAGCCTTCACTCTCATCGTTGCAGGGGTAATCATCGCCCAAAAGCAAGAACAAGAAAACGAGCAAGCATCATGAAGGTGAGCGTTCTCCCACCTCCATGAGCATTCGTAATGTTGCCGTCATCGGAGCAGGAACCATGGGCGCTGGTATTGCACAAATTTGTGCCCAAGCCGGCTGGAATACATCCCTCTATGACGCATTTCCTGACGGCCTTCAGCGGGGAATGGAACGCATTGATGCCTTTTGGGACAAAGGAATCACCCGAGGAAAAACATCTTTGGAACAAAAGGTTGAATGGCAAAAAAATCTCCACGCCGTGAGTGATATGGCTCAAGCCGTTGGGAATGCTGACTTGGTCATTGAAGCAGTCCCTGAACTGCCAGAACTCAAGCAGAAAGTGTTTGAAGAAATTGACAAATACGCTCCCAGCCATGCCGTCTTGGGAACAAATACATCTTCTCTTTCAATTGCCGACATAGCCAATGCTACAACACGCCCGGAACAAGTGATAGGAATGCATTTCTTTAATCCAGTACCGATTATGAAACTCCTTGAACTTGTCCGCCATGACTCAACCTCAGAAGCGACCATCGACTTGGCGCAATCAGCAGGGGAAGCCATGGGAAAAACGACGATCCTCGTTAAAGACATACCCGGTTTTGCTACAAGCCGACTTGGTGTTGTTCTTGGTAATGAAGCAATTCGAATGCTGGCTGACGGAGTGGCCAGTGCAAAGGACATAGACACTGCAATGGTCTTGGGCTACAAGCATCCAATGGGACCTCTTGCTCTTACCGATTTGGTAGGGTTGGACGTCCGTAGAGACATTCTTAGAAATTTACAAGCTTCGTTTGATGATGATGCATATGCACCTCATCCTCTTCTTGAACGCCTTGTTGAACAAGGTCGTCTGGGAAAGAAAAGTGGAAAAGGAATCTACGATTGGACAAATGGTAGTCCAGAAGAGACCTCAATAGAATGATCGTCCCCATACCTTCATGAGTAAGGCCGATGAGCCGTAGGTATGGAATCAAGTATTTATGGCACTGAAGGCCAAGAAGCAAACCCTGTTGGCGCACAGCCTGTTGGCGCACAGGCCGGATTCAATTCGCATTCTGCGGTACCCGTCACAATTGGACCTGAAAAGAAACCTAAGGTACCGATGATTATTGCTGGTGTCTTTGCTGTATTAGGAATCATTTCATTCATCATAGCCTCTTCTGCAGGAAGCCAAGCCATTGAACTTTGGTCAAATCTAGACGGGGATGAATATACTAAAGATGTCGGCAGTAGTGTTGATATTGTTCACACTGACGATGACGGCGCTGGAGAATTTGGCGCAGGAGTTTTCATTATTGCAGATTATGTTGATAGCAATTCAAACGAAATGGTTGATGCATGTGAAGAATTTGAAGTGATGGTAACCAACAACGGCATTGACGTGACCGAAGGCACATTCCTGAAGACGTGTGACTATGACGAAGGGAACAACTCAGCCACTTACTTCGGATTGGATGGGAAAATACAGGTAGGCACGATTTGCGGAACATTGGAGGACGGACAGAACTGTACCATTGGAGAGACCTATACGCTCTCCAACAGCGCTTCAACATCCATGTTCCTGCTTGATTTCGATGACCTTTTTGGCCCTCTGCTTGAGGAGTCCATCGGACTTGGAATTGCTGCGTTTGGCGGTGGTTTTGCTGGATGCTGTTCAGTTTGTATTGGAATCATCGCCCTGATTGTCGGATTATTGCGCCTTGGTAAAGGGAACCAACCCCAGGTTGCCTACCAAATGCAATAAGGAATTTAATCGAAGTTTGGTTTACGCTTCTCAAAGAATGCCTTGACCCCTTCTTTGAATGCAGATGTTGTTCCAGCCGCTTCAATCAACGTACGTTCATGGTTGAGATGTGTTTCAAATTCATTCTCACTTTGAACATGCAACAAATGCTTTGTCGCCTCTTTCGTATGGTTCCCCCATGAGGACCATGTGGTTGCCCATTCGTTGGCGGTTGCAAGGAGTGCATCCTCTTCAACAATCAAATCAATAGCACCATGAGAACAGGCTTCTTCGCCCGACCAAATTTGGTTTTCAAAGAAAAAACGTCGTGCAACAGTCTCACCAACGAACCGAGGAAGAAGCCATGTGGTCCCTCCATCAGGAGAAAGCCCCATTCCAGCATACGATGCAGCCATGCGTGCGTTCTTGGTTCCAATTCTCGCATCGCATGCGAGCGCAAGACCTAGACCCCCGCCTGCAGATACGCCGTTTAATGCAGCGATCACAACCGTAGGGGATGTTCGCATCCGAATGAGGAGGGGGTGGAGTATACCGGTGAGGTTCCGAATCAACTCCGGTGCATTTCCATCATCAATAGATTTCTGAAACGCATTGATATCGGCTCCTGCAGAGAAAAATCGTCCTTCGCCGGTGAGAACAATGCCTTTCACATCTGAAGCACTGAGACCATCATCAATTGCCCGAGTTATTTTCGGTAAGAACTCCTCAGAGAACGACTGAGTGGAGGCTTCTCCACCCATTCGTATCAATCGAATACCGTCGTTAGTTTCAATCTCAATGGCCATGGTATCACTTCACAACTTGACGTTGACGTTCTTGACCTTGGTGTAAAATCGCAATGCATCTTGACTTTGCTCAATACCGATTCCCGAATGCTTCCATCCGGTAAAGGCAGTTTGTGGGAACGTGATCGGGTATTCGTTAATGGAAACCATGCCGCATTCCAAATCACGAGCCATTCGGTGCCCCCGTCCAAGGTCGTTGGTCCACACGCCGTTTAACAATCCGAACGGAGTATCATTGGCTAGGTCCAAGGCTTCTTCATCAGTACTGAATGAAGTTACGGCCAAGACCGGTCCAAACAATTCATCTTGGAAAAGAAGGTGACTTCGGTCAACACCGGTGACAACAGTTGCTTCCATGAAGGCTCCTTCACGGTCAAGGGCTTTGCCTCCGAGAACGAGTTCCCCACCCTCCGCAAGTCCCTTCTCAAGTTTTTCCAACACTTCTGCGCGGTGATTGACGTGAACGAGTGAACCCATGCGTACACCCTCTTCCATTCCTGGACCGACTGGCCATTTGGAGATCTCATCACATACGGCCTTGACCAGGTCATCATGAACATCTTCATGGACAAGCAAACGAGAACCAGCCCAGCACATCTGTCCTGCATTCATGAAAATTCCAAAGCATACTGCTTTGGCCGCATAGCGTAGATTGGCATCTGAAAAGACAATGTTAGCGCCTTTTCCACCAAGTTCAAGCGTGACTGGAGTCAACTGCTCGCTTGCCTTTGCCATGACGGTTTTTCCAGTAGGAACGCCGCCTGTAAGAACAACACCGTCAACACCGCTGTGGCCAGCAAGTGCATCGCCTGCAAGAGCGCCGGAACCCGTCAAAACTTGAAGAACTCCTGAAGGAAGTCCTGTTTCGGCCTCATCAACTGCTTTTGCCCATGCCAGAAGAGACAAAGGTGTCCAGGAAGCGGGCTTTGCAATCACCGTACATCCTGCTGCAAGCGCAGGTGCAATAGATCGGAGAGCGAGTTGGAGAGGGAAGTTCCACGGAACGATATGCACCGTCACACCCAAGGGCTGGCGGAGTGTATAATTGAGGCGAGGGCCAGGAACAGGGATGGTCTTGCCCTCGATTTTATCGGAGAGGCCTGCAAAATATTCCAGTGTCCAAGCTCCATAACGAATTTCAGAGAGTGCCTCACGGAAGGTCTTACCGTTGTTTGATGATTCAATAACTGCTAGTTCCTTTGCTTTGGCATAGGTGACTGCGGCCATTTTGTTGAGGATTCGTCCGCGTTGCGCAGGGTCCATATTCTTCCAATCGGAGTTGTTGAACGCTTCACGAGATGCTGAAACACTGCGGTTTACATCTTCAACAGTAGCACGAGGGACCGTAGCCATGAGTTCTCCTGTTGCTGGGTTCAGCACATCACTTGTTGCACCGTCAGTTGACGCCACCCATTCTCCTCCAATCCACATCGTTTCGTCGCCCATGTCCACTCCATGTTGACTCGCTTCAAAGGCACATCGGTGCCTCAATCACCCGTTCAATGTGTCCAAAAGACCTCTGTGAAGGGCAGAAGCCTCATGTGCTCATCCCGACACGTACATCTCATGACCCGAAGAGTTGGTTTGGCGCAAGCAACCGCAAAGGCACTCGTCACCCGACCTCCACGATTGTTGGTCATTGCAGGAGCAACCGGCGTAGGAAAGTCAACAGCGGCTGTAGGTTTAGCATCCCGGGCTGGATTCACGCGTATGATGTCTACCGATGCCATTAGGGAAATTATGAGAGTGAGCGACCCCGAACACCTTCATCCTGCTCTTCACCGTTCTTCGTTTTCAATTGGAGAGAGTGGGGAAGCCGTCATTGATTGGACAGAAACATGTTTGGCTGTTGAAGAAGGAATCCATGCAACGGTGAACAGAGCGAGGCGTGAAGGAATTGATCTGCTCATTGAAGGCGTTCACATCAATCCAAGCGCACGTCTTCTAAGAGCGTGGGAGGATGCTGGTGGAATCGCTCTTGGTGTCGTCATGAAGGTGGATGAGGAACGTGTCCACAAAGAGATGCTCAAATCTAGAGACGCTCAATCATACCGTCGCTCCGACCGATACTTAGCAGGCTTTTCTCGTATTCGTCACATTCAGGATGGACTTGTTGAACGGGCCAGAATTGCTCGTTGGGCTATCGTTGACCCTACGCGCGTTGATGATGATGTGGAACGAATATTCACGTTGCTTAATCGTGCTATTGATGACCATGCACGCCCAAGTTAGACATCAAGGAAAAATGCAATATCCACGCTAAGCATTGCTTCCCCGTCTGAAACCCCAAGTTGCGCCGTGACGCTGAGTTGACTCGAATCAATTTCGGTGATGGTAATGTTGGTCAATTTTACTTCAACGCCGCGAAGTTCTCCATGATGAAGAAGGTCGTCATGAACGGTCTCCAAGGCCAAATCCGCAGCTTCAATGCCTTCCAATCCTCCTGCGACCCACATATCGGTACGAGCCTGTGAAAGCGGTTGGAGTGATTCCATCACCTCTTCCGTGGCGACAATAACATCGTCAGAGGCAGCATCATGAGGAATAGTTAAGCCAGCAACTTTTACTCCAAAAATGGCCATTGAAAGAAGTGACATCAGCAAGACAACACCCGTTGCAAGGAGCATCTGCGCTCCATCACGCTGGGAGAGTTCACTCTTCAACATCAAGCACCACCTCCACGAGCCCATATGTCAAGGGTAACCGTCCAAGCATGTGCCCCTACGACAACCAGATGATGAACAGCGACAGTACCCCCTGCGGGTGTACCAACCGTCCCGTGAGGCGTTGATACTGAACTGTCTTTTGCGAGCCAGCAGTTGGCTTCCTTCCCTGGGGCTACAGCAGATTGTAAGAGGTCACATACCCCCTCTCTGTCGTCGTTTGCTAGCAATTCTTCCAAGCGGTTTTCCCCGTTGATTTCAGCCTCAAGTCCTAATCCATAGCGGATGGCGTCGCTTCCAGCCATCTCGAGTGATGCATCAAGCGCAACAGATTGGGAATCAGGAACCTGAACACGAATCAGAAACGTTGCGGACATGAAGAACAGCCAAAATAGCGTCAGCATCTCTAGAATGTGAATTTGGCCTTCGTCATCAGCTTTCATTCCGTCATCCCCAAAACAACGGCGATGGAACAAAAGTTCCCCGCGACGGGTTAAGACCCGGTATTTCGGTGACACCAATCAAGTCAGGAGAGAAAGCGACGAAATTGAAGATGACCAGAGCAACGACAATCATCATTCCTGAATGCTTGAAACCTGTTGAGAATCGCCCTGTTGCCATCAATCCCGCCATTGAGCCGTTACCCAACGCCTGCATGGTCACTCCATAATAGAAAATTGTCAGGAAAAACAAAGGATCAATGTTTCGTATTGTCATGTTTCCAATGGTTTGACCACCGCTGTCGCCACCATCATCACCGCTTGAATTTGAGCCTGCAATAGCAGGAATAAACACCTTGGCGAGAACGACGATAACCCCGAGGAAAACGAAGTATGATGTCCAAATAACGGCAATATACGAACCAATTGCTCGTTTTCTTTCACCTTCTAAGAACTTCAATTCACGAGAGTCGTTTGCTGCCGTTACAAGAATATCCGAAATTTTTCCACCCGCACGGTCTGCTTCTGCAATCAGAGCGATAGCACGACGAACAAGTGGCGTGCCAACTCGTTCTGCGAATTGTAGAATGACATCACTGAACTTGATACCCCAACTCAGTTGGTCTGACATCTTTTTGACTTCGTCATTCAGTGCTCCATATTCTGACGTCGCGAGTGTTTGAACCGCGACGGTCATCGAAAGCCCTCCCTTCCAGTATTCTGCGAGGTCACGCAGGAAATCCGGGAATTTTTCTTCAACTTCGTTCTTTCTATCCTCAACTTTCTCCCAGTAATAAGAAGCAGGGAAGATAAACAAAAAGAATGTCAATCCGAAGAAATTCAAGAAAATCGTTGGGTGGATTTTGACAGGACCAACACCGACTTCCGGCCCAAGCCAAAGAGACATGTTGTTCATGTTAGCAGGAATCCCATCAAAATAATGGACGGTCATGTCAAAGGTAACCTTATCCAGATATTCGCTCTCATCAACTGCCAAGAACATTAACTCGTAGCGATCACCTGGAGCGATTGTAATGAGTTCAATACCGCAATTACCTTTGTTTGCGGTACCGTTGTACCAATCCTCTATTTCGCCACTTGAGGAACGGATGGCTACAGTATACTCGGCATTGGTTGACGCTTCAACTGTACAATTCAGCCATAAGGGCTGCAGTACATTCACGGAACCTGTCGCCGTATCCGAAACACCGGGTACATCGAAATTTTTACCTCGTTTGGTAACGAGACTCCATTCTTCTCCTTCCCATGTGACTCGGTCAGGTCGATCACGAAGAATTGAGCACGTCTCATTTGCCTCGTAATTTGGCTTTTGATTGGTTTGGAAGTATTCTCCTGTCGGATTTCCTACTGCGTCCTGTGCCGTTGCACCACAATACAGGTTGGTAAACATGGGTTCGCCGTTTTGTGTAGGGACAAATCCGGAGTTTGCTATCCAAAAGAGACCAGAAGCAAGGCCGAATATGATTGAAAAGAAGAGGATGACATAGAGGCGAGTCATTGTAGAGTCGTCCTTGGGCAAATCCAAGTCAACGGTGATTTTTTCCTTTTTCCGTGCCATGATTTCACCTCCATCTACATGTCTTGTTCCTTACTGCTTGTGTAAACTAAAATCGCGTAAGCAATGTGAATCATCGGAATGAAGCCGAGAACAATTCCATACAGCATGCCTTCGCTCATTTGGGCACCTGAACCAGAGACCCAGAACATAATGACCAGCATAACGATGAGGAAAAGCGGCATAGCAACTGCGACAACAATGTAAGATTCAGCAAGTAAAGCAATTGATTCAAGGAACATCTGAAGGCGAGTTCTGTTCTCACGCATGTAGTGTTCTGCTCGGTTAAGGAAATACAACTTGAGTTGGCCACCAGCCGTAAGAGTTCCAACCATTCCTTGGAAAAACTCTGTCAGCCAAACTGATGCAGCACGGTCGACACTCATCTTCATCGCAGTGATGAGATCGTAGCCAAGCAAGGTTACATCTCGATACACCATCGCAGCGTCGTCTGCAACGTCTCCGTAAATGTCTTTATTCATCGCTAGGGAACGGAAAATCTTGCTTGGAGTTGCGTTTGCAGCAGACATGGCTGCGGTATAGGATGCAGCGTAAGGAAGATACTTCTCAATCATGTCACCTCGTCGCTTTGCCTCTCGTGCAGCGCCACCTTTGTTGTACTTGTAAGCGATGTACGGAATAAGGAATCCACCAATAAGAATGATGATGATTTTTAGGAACGCAGGGAACACTTGGAGCGTATATTCGGGGCATCCGTTTCCGGGTAGGGCTGGATTAATCATATCCGGATTCCAATATTCCCACTCAAAACAAGGACCTACAGATGATGCCGCTTGTATTCCTTCATAGAAGGCAATGACTCCAATTTCGGGGAAGAAGAAAATTCCAACAACTCCCCATGAGATCAAAGCGATAGCAATCGTAGTGATGATGACCGTTGCGAGATAAACTTCAGGCATCATCGGCATGGAGCCCTTGACGAGGTTCGCCGACAACACCTTGTCGTTACGAGCTCGTTTACGAACAGCACCGCCGAGAATTCGGTTACAGATTCGCTGCCATGCCGTTAGGTCCATGCAATCACCACTGTATTTTTTTCATTCACTTCAATCCGTCAACACGGGCCATGATTTCATTGGGCCGTACGTAATATTCTGTGACGAGTTGTGACACTTGGTCTGCCTTTCGGATATCGTTGAGAACCATCCATTCCAGAATTCGCTTACGTGTCCTCAATTCACGGCGCATCTCTTCTTGGCTGTAGTTGATTTTAACCATGATTTTCTCAAGAACATATGATTTTCCACTGAAGATAAAGTCGTCAGAGGTCACGTCCCAGCGGAACACTTCGTTGGTGATCACTTCGAGCGAATTCGGGTCAATACCCACAATTTCAACAATCTGCTTGGTTCTTCGGACACGTTTTCCATTGATACGGGTCTGAATCTGAATGACACAAGCCTCCAGAGCAGGAAGGAGAACACGTGGGATGTCAATTGGTTTATTTTCCAAACGGTGAACAAGAGAGGGAACCGAGTCGGCGTGAACCGTGGAGTATGCACAGTGACCCGTCGCCATGGCTTGGAACAGAACATAGGCTTCCGCACCACGAATCTCACCGACAATGATGTATTCTGGTCGCTCACGAAGTGCTGCTTTGAGCAACTCGAACTCACCGATCTCACCGTCTGAGGATTCTCCACCAAATCCTTGACGGGTCAGTCCTGGAACCCAGTTGGGCTGCGGGATGTTAACTTCACGAGTGGATTCAATTGATACAATCTTCATCTGCCATGGAATAAAGATGCACATGGCATTGAGAGTTGTTGTCTTTCCAGACGCCGTACCACCGACGAAAAGCATAGGAACTTCATTTTGGAATGCAATCCAAAGATAAGCGGTCATGAGGGAAGACATCGTTCGGAATGCGACAATGTCAGCAGGGGAGAACGGGTCGTCCTTGAACCGTCGGATACAGAAGGCAGAACCGCGGGTTGAGACTTCACGGCCTAGTTTCATGACAATTCTCGAACCGTCCATCAAAGTAGCATCGAGAAGAGGAGATGCGACCGAAATGTGCTTTCCACAGCGCTGGGCGAGTTTGATAACATAAGATTCCAAGGCGTGGTCGGTTTCCCAAACACAGGTAGTCTCCACGGATTCAAACTTACGATGATAGGCAAAAATAGGAACATTTGTTCCATCAAGAGAAATATCCTCAACGTTAACATCGTTCATTAAAACGTCCATTTGACCGTATCCGATAAGGTCGCGACGGAGGTAATAGAAAATCTTAGATTTCGACTTCTTGTTAATTTTCATACTGTAAGCCTTGATGACTTTATCCATTGCAGCACGGACATAGGCGTCAGGATTTGAGTCAATTTCCTCAATGTTCGCAGTAAGTGAACGGATAAAAATATCCATGATTTCGTCGCGCTGCTCCTGTTCCTTCTTGGTCATTGGAGGTTCAATGATTTGGTAAATGATGTTCAGGGTTGTGCGGTCACGAACAATACGTGCAAAGGCGTGAGGGGGCAAAACTGGGTACTTGTCCAACTCGTCATACTGTTGACGTTGTTTGGCTCGTTGACGTCGTTCTCCACCACCTTTTTTTCTTGCCATGGTCATCACCTTCGCCGAACGCATTTGGCTACAGTCTATCCCCGACTATAACACTTGGGTGAAAAAGAACTCTAAAACGCACCCCTGTGGACATTTTAGCCAAAGCCACAATGGAAGTTTTTTCAAGCAGTTTTTACCGAATATAACCAATCCTCGCAAGCAGCGACAAAGGCCTCCAAATCAAGGTCGTTTGAAATAACAGCGTCTGCTTCCTCAATAAGAACGTCCAAACCCCATCCAATTTCTCGGAGGTTACGGGTCTCAAAAGCAGCTCTATCGCCATCCTCGGAACGCCCTCGTTGTTGAATTCGTTCGAACCTCAATTCTTCACTCGTGTCAATAGCAACGGTTCGGAAAACATCACCCCATCTCTGGGAAAATACACGTCGCTCTGCCGTCCCTCTAAGCCCCTCAATGAGAACGATTGAATTTGCTTCAAGAAGTTCGTCAACCTTGTCCCCAAGACGTACTGCGAGAACATCTTCTCCGAAATCTGCACGCAGTTCAGCTGCAATTTCACCGAAAATACCAGGATTTTCAGGAAGGTTTCTTGAACGAACTTCAGCCCGAACCATATCCCCCATCGAAACGATTGGAATTCCATCGTTGGAGAGAACTGCAGCAAATTCACCCTTGCCTGAGCCAGGCATTCCGCAGACTGCATAGACCCGAGCCATGAATAAGGGCCCGTGACTGATGCTCAAGAACATACCCCCAAGACGAGACTTCAGAGATTAGTTTGAGAACTCTGCCCGTCCCCATCGGCGGTCCATCATTTTCCAAAGAACTGCCGAGGCAAAGAGAAGAAGTACTGAGATTACAATCATCCCCAGATATCCTTGCTGAACCATTGAATCATCGTACATTTGAGCGGTGGCCGCCAATCCATCCTGTGAGGCACGCTCCCACCAATTCCCGTACAGTGATACGTCTCCTTGGGTAAAAGAAAGCAAAAACAGCCCGAGTAATGGCAAAACGGTACCAATCCAAAACCAAATCATAATCGACGCGTCAAAGATGGCTTTATTCGGGCGCAGACCCATCAAAAAGGCAGTCAAAGCAACGATGTAAATCGAGTTAGCAAACATGACGATGATGCTTGTAGGTAACGACGCCCATTCATCCAACCGCCAAGCCATTAGCACGATAAAAATCAGAGAGATCCAAGAGGTTGCTAGAAAGTAAACCACAACCTTGGCGCGGATGAGATCAGGCACTTTGAGTGGTAAGCCGTTCATGAAATCCGGAGAATCAAGAATGGTAAGCCACGAATAAAAGTTGAACCCAAAGAAACCTAAAAACGGAGCGTATGAAAGGAGGTTGATCGGAATTGGAGCCTCGGCAAAATCAACCAACCAAGCCATACCGAGCAACACAAGAAGAGGAATCGCATAGGATACTGTCATCTTCTTGATGGCACCAGAACGGAACAAATCAACAAACTCTTTTGCGACAATTAGACGGATTTCACCGCTACCGAGGAAATTAAGCCGCCCGTAAATTGGAGCCAGGAGGTCACCTCGTTCAACGACACTCACGTCAAAGTCATCAAGAATCAACATGGATGCGAATAAGCCAAGTCCAACAGAAAATATCAGCCCACCGAGAATGAATAGGCCGTTCTGTGTTGATTGAGCAACCAGCCCCCATAGCAACAGTTCAGTCGGTAGCCATCCTAAGCCAACGCCGATTCCAAGGACGACGATACCAACCGGACCGATGATGGTAAATGGCCGCCCACGTAGCCATAGAGATGATGCTAGAAACGAAAGAGCCAGGCCTTGCCCTAGCGTGGTTGCCATTGCAAGCCATGTCCATGGCAGCGAGGTCCAAAGGAGCGGGGTGCGAATGCCAGCAACACCATCAAGCAGAATGCCGAGTGCCATGCCGGCAATTATCGGAGTGAGAATGAGCATCACATAGAACGCCAAATCTTTGACAAAATATGCGAAGTGTGCCATTGAGTTCGGCAACGGTTGAAGTGCTGGGGCTGCGAGAAGGAAATTTTTAGTCCCTGTACGCCGAATGATAGCATCTCGACCTATGAAAGCAAAAGTTCCCATCCCCAACGAGAACATGAACAAGGGCAAATGCAGTGCAAATCGAAGTTCTTGCCACGTGAAGGTTTTGTTGTCAAGGTCGGAACTTTGGGCGGCCGAGTCCCCAACTAGAAATTGCAAACCGATCGTTGAGATCGCCGTAACCAGCGTAAGCAACAATGGAAAGAGGACCATTTGCCTCTTTTTAGCAAACTCAACACTCTTTCTTCCTTCTTCGACAAACATGACCCGAAAGGTCGCTGAAAACGCCTTCCAACCCCGTAGTGGTTCGGTCAATTTCGCCCCGTGAGCAGAGGTCCCAAGAGATGGAAGGCGTTCTGAAATCTCGTCGTCCCAAGCGCGAGATTCGATGAACGTGGTATCCAAGTTCATTCCTCCGAATCGGAAATACCTTCCTCTGTGAACCGCTCAACGTCCTCAATTGAGTGGCCAACCAATCGAATGAACACATCTTCCAACGTCTCCTCTGGAGAAGCCTTCAGGCCGGTGACTGTGCCCGCAGCGAGTACCTTCCCGTCATTGATAATAGCCATTCTGTTGCACATACGCTCCGCCATTTCCAAAACGTGGGAGCACAGGAAGATGGTCCCTCCTTCAGCAACATGGTCGAGCAACCATTGACGGCATTTACGCTGATAAATCGGGTCTAAATTTGCAAACGGCTCGTCCAAAAAGAGCAGTTTAGGGCGATGAATAAATGCACTTGCGAGCATCACTTTTTGGCGTTGACCCTTTGACAAATCTTTGCACATGGTATCTCGCTTTTCTTGCATCCCAAACCAATCAAGCCAATGTTCAACCTTAGCTTTCATATCTTCAACACCACGCAAGCGGGCTACAAATTCCAAGAATTCGGCAGGAGTGAGAAACGACGGAGGCGATTCTGATTCAGGAACAATTCCAATGTTGGCCTTGACCTTTTGAGGGTCTCGGACTGCATCTACGCCTAATACTTCGATCTGACCTTTACTGGGACGCAATTGCCCAGTAAGGAGCTTGATGAAGGTGGATTTTCCCGCTCCGTTAGGTCCAAAGACGCCAAAAAACTCCCCAGCGTGAACCTCAACATTAAGAGGGTGAAGGGCGATGAAATCGCCGTATTTCTTTGCCATATCCTTTGCACTGACCAGAGGACGGGCATCTTCAGCCATGCTGGTGACACAGAGAGGGAGGATTTCATACCTTGCCTCCTACCTTGTTAGGAACCTTACGATGAAATCATGAACAGGAACCTTTTGGGCTGAACTATGAACGCTCCAGAGAGTGAAGTATTGAAGGTGGAACTCCTTCCAATTGACAACGAGCATGACATCGGTTTTATCGCTTGTCTAACCATTGACCGACCAGACAAACTCAACGCTTTGAATGCGGAAGTGATGGACGGGTTGAAAGCAATATGTGCATGGGTGGAAGCACGAGAGGATGTGCGCGTGCTTATCGTGACCGGCGCCCCTCCAAATCCTCCTGCTGAAGGGAAGAGAGCCAAGCCTCATGCATTTGTTGCTGGGGCCGACATCACGGAATTTGCAGGTGCTGGAAGTGAAGTCATTCGCGTCAAGTTCACCGATAATGCTGTTGAAGCCTTGTGGAATCTATCAAAACCGACCATCGCCATGGTCGATGGATTTGCCCTCGGAGGAGGGTGTGAAGTTGCTTGCTCATGTGACATTCGTATCGCTTCTGACCGCTCGAGATTCGGGGCCCCTGAAATCAATCTAGGACTCATCCCTGGATACGGAGCAACACAGCGTTTAGAACGACTTGTTGGGTATGGAAAGGCACATGAAATGATCATGACGGGCGATATGGTTCCAGCAGACGAAGCACATCGCATCGGACTTGTCAATCACGTTGTTGCTCCCGAAGATTTGAGAGAAACCGTAGTTTCCATGGCCCAACGAATCGGCAGTAAATCTTCACACGCTCTCCGAGTTGGAAAAGAAGTAGTCCGAAGCGCTCTTGATGAATCGTTAACCGATGGAGTCACTACTGAAGCGGCTGCATTCGCTGGATTGTTCGATAGCGAAGATAAGGAAATCGGCGTTCAAGCCTTCATCAACCGAGAAACACCTCAATGGAAGCACAAGTGAATTTACGCTTGGTCCGATTTCGGCATCGGAAAGACGCAGGAAACGGGCCTTCGAAAGAAACGGTGGCGGTATCGTGCCACAAATCTGTAGACAAGATTGCGAATCGGTAACGGAATAATCCATCCCAATGGATACCACATGGCGTAGTACCACCGCATGTAGAACAGAAACCTAAGCGCTGCCGAGGACCTAATGTACGGTTTGTTATTGCGCACGAGATAAACGGTATCGGTCTCTTGAACGTGTTGCGGGAAGGTCGAAATGATTGCCTGACCTTCTTCACTCTCGATTGCTAAGAAGCGAAGAGATGCTGCTGGAGCCATCCTAGGTGTCATGAAAACAGCTAGCCGCGTGCACAGGCCGCAATCGCCGTCCAAAAGAATAACGTCGTCGCCGCTCACTACCCGCCCTCATGCAAGCGAGAGCCTATCGGCACAAAAGGAGAGGGGCCATTGCCCCTCTCCGGCCCGAGATTGCGCTCGGTCGCGACCATTCACAGAAGAATCATCCTACGGTTCGAATGTTGTTCTCGCGAAGATACAAACGGAAATGCGCCATATGACGGCTGTTCGTTCTTCTGAACCAGGCATCAATGACGAGAATGTCATGCGCTCCAGTGGTCGTGTTGTACGCACGGCTGCCCGCACTAACGAGTTCCTTGTGCATTCGTATGTTACGAGCAACAAGGGCTTCTTGCGTTGAGCAGCAAGGACCCTTGGCAGCGCGTCTATCGCTTCGTTGGCGAGCCAGTCGATCCCGTTGTTCCAGGTATTCCTTTCGGACTCGTTCTGCATGAGGATCACGAAGACCCCCACTGACGACCGTACGGTTCCGACGGACTCGGTTCTCCTTGTTCTTCTCACGGTTGAGCTTTCGACCGTGGATTCTTCTTCCAGTGTTATTTTTATTGTTGGTTTTTCCCATTAGATTTCACCCCGATTTACCTTGGCAGAGTGCTTCTATGAGCGCCTCCGCCGTGTGGGTACGATTTATCGGGTAAAATGGGATATCAATTTTTCAACATGGAACACCAGTTGTACGTTGTACACAATATATTATGGACGACCATATATAAAAAATAGAGGTGTAAAGCCCCGGCATATCAGCCAGATCGATAACGAAAGAGAGGTTATTCTTTCATCTCTTCACGCAGTGCTGAAAGGGCATTGCTTGATGCGGGCAAGGGTGGTAACGGTAGTGGGTTGCCATCTGCTCCAATGAGAGGTGGCAGGATTTTACCATCTGCACCAATGAGTTCCGGCAGTTCGGCTTGAGGCTCTGGTTTCGTTTTGATAATCGATTCAAATCCATCATCAAGGGGGAGGCGAAGTTTGAGAATTCGGCCTTCGTCTATTCGTACAAAAGTTGCACCGTAGACATGACCGGGCGCTGGGTGTTCAGGTTGAACCATGACCGAGTGACCATGCCCTGGTGTTTGAAGCAAGGCCACCAAATCTTCTCCAGCAGCATGGTCTTCCCACATTTTTGCTGTGGAAGCACGAATGTCCGCCATTTGTCCTCGGCGACGTTGCTTAATTCGTTGGCGGATTTCCTCATGTCGTTTTCGTCGGTCGTTAACAGTGAGTTCAATATCTGCATCTTCAACAGATTCCGGACTAACTTCAACAACAAATTCTCCAGCAGTATGAACATCTTCCAACTCAACTGTGATTTCAAGTTCGCTTGATTCTTCATCGTCAGCCTCTGATGAGGCGGCTTGGGCGGATGCGGCGGCGGCGATCTTTGCTAATTTACGCTCTCGAAGTGTTGCACCATCCAGAGATTTAACGCTAACAGGTTCGGGAATGTCGTCATCCTGTTCAACTTCGATATCATCCTCAACACCAACTTGCTCTTCAACAGGCGTTGCAGAACGAGGCTGCGATGCTGCCACAGTCTTTCTCGGTGCTGTTCCAAGATTAATCCATCCAAAGGCAAGAACGCCCATGAGCGCCACTGAGCCCCACTTGGCTTCGTCGGTTAATTCACCAACAGATGAGAGATAGAACCCCAAAACGGAGACGAACATTACAGCCACGACGGTCCTTGCGAATCCCATGTCCCTCGTTCACCCCAAACATTGATTCTTTATGACGGTGATGGAATCTCAGCACCGTCACAATTCTTGGCCATCGCCTGATAGTTCAACCAAAAGGCGGTCTAGAGCACGCCTGCGGTGGCTGAATTTTTGCTTGATTTCTAAAGAAACGGTGCCAAAGGTGGCTCCATGAGTGCTCGTGACTCCATAGGTTCCGGCTGGAAGAGGTTCACCCAAATCATTGAGGTCAAGCGGTATGAACACGGGGTCAAATCCAAAACCTTCTTCTCCGCTTGGGGCAGTGGAAATGGCTCCTGGACATGAACCGGTTCCAAGAATAACTTTCTCTCCGTCCCAAAGAGCAGCTACCGCTTGAAACGAAGCGCTACGAAGGCTGGCAGCTTGGACGGGATCCTCGCTTTGAAGATGGTTCAGAAGCCTCAATATTCCTTGATTACCAATGGTTTTGAAGACATATGACGAATAAATACCCGGGAATCCATCCAAGGGTTCCACGAACAGACCTGCGTCTTCAACCATCACGTGAGTTTCCCCCTCAGGAAGATATTGCTTGGCTTGCTCGAGTTTGGCGATGGCTACATCTTCCAGGGAATCAAGTTGGGGTTCAACAATCGTGCCTTTAGGCAAGGTCAATTGACGGACTTCAAATCCCAAAGGTAAGAGATGGCTGGCTGCTTCGGCGAGTTTGCCTTTGTTTCCGGTCAGGAACCAAATAACGGTTGACATCGTCCATCCCATTCTGTCACTCCCTATGACGATGCCTCCTTTTCACCGAGATTTCAAAGGTAATTTGATAGCATGGAGTGGTGACCATTGGACATGGTTTCTGATTGGATTGCAGTAGCAGCCGGAGGCGCTTTAGGGGCTCTTCTCAGATTTTGGGTGAGTGAAAGCATGCCTTCAGATTCCTTTCCATGGGGAACGCTAACAGTCAATTTGCTCGGCTCAATTTTACTCGGAATGGTCACTGCTGCTGTGGCGGTTAACACATTGAGCGAAACACAAGCACTCCTCTTTGGAACTGGTTTGCTCGGAGCATTTACGACGCTCTCTACTTTTTCGATTGAGAGTGCAACCCTTTGGGATGAACAACGTTGGGCAGAACTTACGGGTTACGTTTCAGCAACTGCCTTAGCAGGCCCAGCCCTTGCTTTACTGGGCTGGAAGGTGACGGAATCGTTGTTGAGCTAAACTCACTTGAGAATGTTCAGCATCCGATTCAAGGCCAAAAGTGCCCCTTCCTGAACGTCATTTGGAACAATAATTTGGTTGGGTTTCTCTCCCTTCACCAGACGTTCAAGCACGTCCATGAGATAAGCGGGGTGAATCATGTACATGGTGGAACACGGGCAAATCTCATCGTCAAGACACTCTATGTGCTTGTCGGGATGTTCCCTTGCAAGGCGTGCAACCATGTTGATTTCTGTGCCGATTGCAATTGAGGAGCCAGCAGGTAGTTCACCGACAAAATTCCGAATGTATTGTGTTGAGCCGAAAGCATCGGCCAAGTCCACAGTTTCTCGAGGACATTCAGGGTGGACCACAACAATTCCATCAGGATGTTCAGCGCGAAACGTATGAATTTGTTCGGGTGTGAATCGCTTGTGCACAGAACAGAAGCCATGCCAGAGAATAATTCTTGAATCCTTTATTTCACCCATGGCGCCAATTCCAGGCGTCCAAGTAGGCATTTTTTCTGTATCAATCCCCATGGCAATGCCGGTATTTCGTCCGAGGTGTTGATCGGGGAAGAAGAGTACTGCTCCACCATCACCTGCTCGTTCAAACGCCCAATTGAGGACGCCCTGTGCATTTGAAGAGGTGCAAACAACCCCGCCATGACGGCCAACGAAATCTTTCAAATCTGCACTGGAATTCATGTAAGTCACAGGGACAAGGTAATGTTCACCTTGAGGCGCTGGTTCATCCGGATGATCTCTATCAAGTGGGTCCTTGAGCCCAGATAATGCAAGTAACTCCTCCCAAGCAACTTCAACCTCTACGAGGGTGGCCATGTCTGCCATTGAGCATCCGGCTCGCATGTTGGGTAAGACCACAGTTTGGTCATCAGTGGTCAAAATATCTGCTGATTCGGCCATGAAATGGACGCCACAGAAGATAATGTGTTTTGCTGTTGAGGAAGCTGCCTGCTGGCTAAGCATGAATGAATCTCCAAGGAAGTCGGCATGCATGACAATGCTGTCACGCTGATAATGATGGCCAAGGATGAGAAGGTCATCACCAAGTTGGGCCTTCAGTTCCTGAATTCGGTCGCTCACAGCTTGTTCTTCCATGGACAGGGATGTATCCATGAAGTCAACAGAACACATTGGAAGGGTCAACGACATGGCTCTCATATGGGGTAAACGCTCACCCTTTTTGAAACAGTGGTTAGGAGTGAACTTTGAAAACTGTGACCCTATGAGCGGGACATGGCCTTCATCGAAGAGCATCGGCTCCATTTAGGGGCGGAGGCGGACGTGTGGCGAGGTACGTGGTTTGGGAAACAAGCCGTCCGAAAACAACGGAGGCCTCGTTCTTGGCGGCATGCTGACCTTGACCATCGCCTTGGTGTTCGCCGGATGACCAGTGAGGCTCGCCTTCTGATTCGTTTGCGTAAAACCGGACTCCCAGTCCCTGCTGTTTGGGATTTAGACTTGGAGGGAGGTCAGTTGGTCTTGGAATGGCTCCCAGGTCGGACACTCATCGAACTTCTAAACGACGAAAATGCAGAGCCTCAGTCTATTGAGCGTGCGTTGAAATCCGTTGGTTCTGCTGTCCGGAACTTGCATAGAGAAGCAATGACTCATGGAGACCTATCAACCAACAACGTCCTCATCAACCAAGAGGATGTTTATCTTATTGATTTTGGATTGGCCGCTGTTGAATACGAAGTCGAGAGGTTCGGAATTGACCTCCATGTCCTTGATGAAATTCTTGGCGCATCCCACCCTCAGTGGGATGGTGCCATTGATTGGGTGTTAGAGGGTTATGCTGGAGTGGATGCTCAACTTGGACCGGCTCCAGTTCTTCAAGGCGGCAAGGTGCCTACTGCAAGCGAAGTACTGACCCGATTGGACGATATCCGTCAACGGGTTCGCTATCATGGTTGAAGTGCGATTGAACGCTCGTGACGTCGTTCTCCTTGTCGCTGCCACATGTTGAAGAACACGATAACGACGGCAAGAATGACGCCAAGTTGGAGAACGATGCTGGAGTACAATCGCAATTCAGGCTCCCATGAGTGAATCTCTACAGAAAGGGTTTCATCTTCCAGCTGGAAATATACAAGGTGATTTTCGAGGACTTGCGGCCCCCACTGGTCGTTTTCATCAACGGTGAGAACTTGTGTTGTATTTGTTCCAAGCGTGGTAAAGTGAATTTCTCGGTCAAGATATTCATCTCGGGGAGCTATCGGGTTGTAGTGGTCTCGTGCTGCCCAAGCAAGAATTCCGTTTCCAATGGATGGGTCAGACACATGGTATTTCGCATTACTACCAAGCCATTGCATGGCTGTTGAACGGTTGTAAACCACCAAACGGTCGGTTGCAGTGACGTTGACCGTCACAGCAAGATATTCCCGATTGAAAGCAATGTCAACAATCGAAGCGTTCTCCATGTCGACAGGCGTCCCCCATTCTGCCAGGATTTCGTCTTCCTCTATGGCAGCGCTTGCATTGATTTGGTACTCAGTCTGTCCCTTCACACCCATTTGAACCACATTCACCAAGGTCAAATCATCTGAAGAAACAAAAGCAACTTCTGAGCCTGAACCTGCAATATAAACAACAGATTCGAAAGGTTCGAGAGGAATAGAAAGTGGAGTACCGTCTAAATTCATAGCGAGTAAATCACCACTTTGCACGTAAACAACAGCAAGTTTTGCTCCATAATCTACCAACATTAACCGATCAGGACGTTCCATTGGGATGGAATGCAGTAACACGTCATCTTGCTCAACATCAACCACCGATAGATGGGTCGAATTCGCAGCCACCAACGTTGTCCCTGAAACTGCATAAGGTGAATCAATCGTTAATTCCAAGGAAACGAGTTCGTAAGGTTCAGAGCCTGTCTCGGAGAGATTGTGCACGAGCATAACGGCTTCACCACTTTGATTGTCAAGAGTGAACAACCACCCGTCAACTGCTGCCGCACCTTCTGGAGCCTCTACCCCACCGGCTGGTAGTGCGCTGTGGGTCAAATCCCACGTGATGACAGAGGAAACCACGATGAGGATAACGAAAGCGATTCTTCCGGTCTCTCGACTTGTTGGATTTCGATAACGACGGAACGTAGATTGAAATCTTCCTTTGATAAAACTCAGAGCATCCTTTGGTTTTGTCAGCACCGTCACGATACGGGCGTTCATGGTACGCTCGTCAAAGAACTTCCACCATGTGTTGGATGTTCGGTCCGCAAGAGAGACTGCCGCTCCTGCAATTAGCATCCCTCCAATGATGTCCAAGAACCAATGAATTCCGAGATAAATAATGGTAAATGCTGTGACCGCAGTGTAGAGGAAGACGGTATGCCTGTATCGGTTCCATCGGCGGTCGTCATCAAAACGGGTCAAACACAACCAAACAGCAAATGGAATTCCAATGTGGAGCGAGGGCATACCGTTGGTGAACGGGTCAATACGACGGAACCAATCAGCAATCTCAGGAGTGAGCGTATACGCCAAGGTTTGCATTTCTGGAATCGTGTCACCTGTCACTCTAACGTTGAAAAACAGATAGAACGGGACCGCCAAAATATACACCCATGCAATCGAGAGCGTCACTCGGTCTGCGAGCCAGCGGTCATCAAAATATGCGAAGTAGAAGATAGAGACATAGCAAATAAACATAAATCCAGCCACATAAAAGTGAGTTAGGAAGGTCGTAAGAAACGAATTTTGAAAGGTTTGTTGGACCCAGAGCACGAGATTTCCTTCAATGGCCCAGATATAGGGCGTCATATCTAGGCCAGTACTTGCCATGAGAAGGCGGTCAATTTGGTCGAGACCATCTTTTGCATTGTAAATGAAAAAAACAATCAGTATATGGACCCAATACCGCCGAAAGAAATCAACGAACGGAGGCAAGGAAACATTGGCCCATGGAGGTTTGAAAACCGGCAGAAGGATGACACCCAGTGCGAGTGCACTGATCAACCAAGTGAGGTAAACACTCTGCACTCAACATCAACTCCAAACAGCGGTCGGTGAGTCCTGTTCAATAATGCGTCGTATCATTGAACCCAATTTGGGACGATTACCATGCTCCATGCACGTAGGGCTTGCCACGGTCTGGGTCTTTTCGTTGTGCGAGGTCGTAAATTCGCTCAAAGCGAAAAATTCCGCTTGAGCAACCCGTCTGCCACTCGAAAGCAAGAGCGTATTTTCCAATGGTCCGAACCTGTGGTTTCTCCGGAGGGTGGGCCTCAACTTGACGGCGAAGGGTTTTGCTGGTTTCATCGTCGTTGCGCATTGGAGAGCATTTGGCACAGGGGCACGCATGTCTAAGGTCATCGTAGGAGACAACATATGTGGTATCGTCATTGTATGAGAGGACCATTTCGGTAGTTTTCCGCTCAAGTTTCTTGAGATTAGGAAGTTCTGAACTCATGGATTCACCTCAAATGATTTCAAGCCCATCATCTGAGCCGTTTCCGAGTTGCTCCTGAATGGCAGAGACTACTTTTGCAAAGGCAATCGCCGATGCGCCTTCAGGGTCAGAAACGATACGATGGACACCATCATCACCGCCACGAACGAACCCAGGGTCAAATGGAAGCGCTCCGAGGAATGGAACTCCGAATTCTTCTGCAGTGGACTTTCCTCCGCCTTCCTTGAAAATATCCAATGTAAACTGAAAGCGTCCTTCTTTGTCTGCGGTGGCATCAACAGTTTTCCCACCTGGGCCTGCAACTGAGAAGCTGCTCCCGGGTTCTGCAGTCCCTTGTACGGTGTATCCGCTCATGTTCTCAACAACACCCAAGACTGGGACTTTGAGAGATTCAGAAAACGTAATTGACTTGCGGCTGTCAAGGAGGGCAACTTGTTGAGGAGTTGTAACAATGACCATGCCGTCAATGTTCGGAAGCGATTGAGCCACGGTAAGAGGCTCGTCCGAGGTACCCGGGGGGAAATCGATGACAAGGTAGTCAAGTTCTCCCCATTCAACGTCGCCAATAAATTGCTGAATAGCACCCAACTTGATCGGTCCTCGCCAAACAACCGGTGTATCTTCGTCTTCAAGTAAGAAGGCCATGCTGATGACCTTCACACCAAGGTGCCCTTGTGCTGGATGAATGCGCTTGTTTTCAACATGGAGCCGGCGACCGTCAAGTCCCATCATTTTGGGAACATTCGGGCCAGTGATATCGATGTCAAGAATACCAACACGGAATCCTTGCTGGGCGAGTGAGAGCGCAAGGCCGGTACTTACTGTGGACTTACCCACACCTCCTTTTCCGGACAGCACCATGATTTTGTGTTTGATCTGGCGGCCAATTTCTTCCATTGACATCTTACGCTTCATCTGCGCGTATGCCTGTTCCATCTGTTTTTGTTCCTGAGGCGATGGAGCGGGTGCTGGAGTGGACTCGCCGGTACTTGGAGAGTTGAGGGTCACGGGTGAATCGGCCATGGTTTTACGAATGAATTGGGCTACTTCAACCCACCCACCGTCGATGGAAGGAATCCGTCGCTCGGTTCAGGGTCATCGACGCAACAATGCATCAACAGACAGATGGCTTGCAAGGGTGGGAATAACGACGGCTGCAACAGGAAGCAACTGCCATTCCATTCCCCCATACGCCCAGCCAAGTCCAATTGAAAGCGGCAAGGCTACGATGAATGACAACCGGTTGGTTTGACGCCGGTGGACCCGAGGAGCGTATTGACCGAGGGAAATTGAAAACGAGCCGAATAATATGATTTGGAAGGTGATAAAGGTCGCAATAATGCGAAACAAAACGTCTGCATCTAACGCTGCTGCGAATATATGACCAACGAAAAGGATGCCAAATATCCCGATGTTTAGGATAATAGAATTGTGCTTCACAGAGACTCCTCATCCCCGACCTATGTCAAATGATGGTACCTGAACCAAAGAAGATAGAGTTCATATGCACTTGGCAGTTGTTCACCATCATGAACATTCTTTTCGTATGCGTTGGCAATTCATGTCGCTCTCAAATGGCTGAAGGATTGGCTCGCTCAATGGGTCACCAAGCCTCATCGGCCGGAACGCACCCTGGGCCGGAAATCGCTCACAATGCCGCAAAACTCCTTGAAAGCCGAGGAATATCAACAGAGGGCATGATCCCAAAAAGCGTGGATGGGTTCAATTCTGAAGATTTTGACATGGTGATTTCGATGGGCTGTGGCGTGCATTGCCCAACGATGAGAATTGATGATGATTGGGAACTTGAAGACCCCTACGGGGGACCTTACGAGGTGTACGAAACCACGGCAGCTGAAATTGAGCGACGATTGAAGTTGATCGAGATTCACTCTTCCTCGGACTGAGGCACTTCTCCAACGCCAGCGAGGTTGATCCGAAGAACGCTTACCGTTCGGGTTTTACCTTCATCGGTTGGCAGTTCTTCAGAAGCGCATTCTAAATGTTCTATCGTGACAGTCTCAGGAAGACCTTGTGCAATGTGACCGTTACGACGTCGGCAGACCTCTGCAACATCTACTGCTCTGGAGATCGTAGCGCCACGAGCAACAAGTTGAATGGAGCGCTCGCCCTCTTCCATTGCCATGACAACTGCACGAACATAAGCGTGCAATGGTTTCTTTCCGATGAAGATGATTATATCGAAGATTAAATAGTAGCTAACTTCGTTAACATTGTTTCGAAACTGGGTATGCGATCATGATTAACACTCTTACATATTCTACCATATTTAACAAATTTTGATTCTTTCAAGTATTCTATAGGTAATAATCGTTTGATGTAATTATTGATTGTAGTATCATTTTTTTTGTAAAATGAATATAAAAAGTTTTGTACATCCGACATTTTGTGTGAGTTACGTCGAATGTTAAATCTTTTAAAATCGGAACCTCCTTCTAGAGGGCTTTTAATACCTGGGAATAAAGAGTGACCAAAATCTATAAATACGGGTTCAACCCCTTGATTTGAAATCTCGAGTGTATCAGACTTTAACTTGACTACAATATTTCTGACAGGTACACGTCTAATTATGATGTTCCTTAACTGACAATCGTTATGTCTAAATCTCGGATACTTTTTATTTATTTTATATAAATTATATATAACTTGAAATAAAATAGATTTTCTTTTCTGTAAATTTGGTTTTGTTTTTAACCATTTATCCATACGTTTACCCTTGATATACTCGTAATGTAATGAATATTTACATACATTCTCTTTACAGGTTTTGTATCCATACACTCTGGGAACGTTAAAATCTTTTAGAAGATTGGCGATTTTATATTCCATGTGTGACGTTTTATCTTTCGTAATCTTTACAGCGGAATTAGGTCCGGTTCGATAGATTGTACCATAATAACCACTCCCTATTTTAGACATACTATTTACAAACATTTAAATAAAACTTACCTAAGTGACCCACCTATTTAAGAAAATCAAACCAAAAACCATGACGATTGAAGAACAGTACACTCTCGCTAAAAACTCCCTCAATGGTCGGCTCTTTGTCCCGTATCAACATGATGGTGTAAAATGGATGCTTGGAATGGAATCACAAGCTTCTGGGCCTAAGGGTGGATTTTTATGTGACGAAATGGGTTTGGGTAAGACCGTGCAGTTGATTTCCGTGATGCTTGCAAATCCACAATCTCGCACACTCATCATCGTACCCAAATCTATTATCATGCAATGGTGTGAAGAAATCAAAAAATTTGCACCGAATCTTAAGGTGCATGTATACGATGGACCTAATCGTAAATTACAAACCGATTCTCACGTGACGATCGCACCTTATACGGTCACAACCGTCAGAGGTGCTGAAAATGGTGGAGATACACCACTTCACCGCGTACATTGGAATCGTGTCATCCTTGATGAAGCTCATGAGATTCGAAACAAAACTTCAAAAACATTCAAAAGTGTATGTCGTCTGATGACGGATATTAAATGGATTGTCACGGGTACACCTGTTTTCAATTCGATGGAAGATTTCGTTTCTTTGTGCACTTTTTTGGGTCTTCCCAAAACTTTTGTTCAAGGTAGAACCAAAGATATCAAGGATATTTACATTCTCCGACGAACCAAAGAAGATTTGGCTAAAATCAACGAACGTCTTCGTCTTCCACCTTGTATTTTTGAAAATGTGGAACTTGAAATGTTTCCAGAAGAAAAATCGTTATACGAGTGTGTATTTTTGGAAGCGCAGAGTACTATTCGAGACGCGTTTAAAAATGCACAGAGTACAAACTCTAAAAATATGATCATATTGGAATGTCTTCTTAGGGCCAGACAGTGTATGATTTATCCCCAGATGTATCTTGATGGTGTGGCTAAACAAAATGAAGTCGTTCCAGATAAGTTTACTGGGCGAATGAAAAAGATGGAAACCCTCTTGAGATTGATTGAAGAACACCCCGATGAAAAGGCACTGATATTTTGTCAGTTTAAGGCTGAGATGAATTATATCCAAAATCAGTTGAAGTGTTCAGTCTTTCGGATAGATGGATCCGTTTCAAAAGATGATAGGGTGAAGCAAATATCATCATTTAAGGCTGCACCCCAGGGAGCTGTTTTCATAATTCAGATCAAAAGTGGAGGACAAGGTTTAAACTTACAGGATGCGACACGTGTCTACATAACTGCCCCATCTTGGAATCCTGCGACAGAACTTCAAGCTGTTGGTCGGAGTCATCGAACAGGACAGACTAAAAAAGTATACGTAAAAAAATTGATTTACGCGGAATGTCCACGTTTCATCAGTGTCGAGGAAGAGATGATGTCTCTTCAAGGACATAAATCAATCGTATGCGCAGAAGTACTTAACGATGATCGAATCGAGAATCAAATACCAGTAAAGAGGGTATCCAGTAAAATTTCAATTCTTGACATCCGAAAAATTTTCCGCGCTTAATATAAATGTATACAGAAGCAACTGGTTCTCGCGCGGAAGTTTTTCACGGCGCCGCCATGCACACCCCGGGTGGTCTCGTTAAAGGTGATCTCGTTCAGGACAAGTACGGTAATATCAAGAGTAAGGCCGCCGTCGCTGCGGCCAAGAAGCGTATGAAGAAGGAGGGTGCGTCCTCTATGGTTAAGGTTTTCAAGCCTGCCAAGAAGGGTGACTTCAAGCTCGCCCCCAAGAAGGGGACCAAGAAGTACAAGACCCTCATCAAAAAAATGTAAGAATAGTATAAGAATGACCCTTTCTAAGTGGGATGATGCGGTTCGTATAGCTAAAATAAAAATGGATATAGATCCCAATAGTTTTACCGTGATTAAGGGTAAACTACTGAGGGAGGCTCAGATGATTTATCATTTTTTAATATCAGATCAAAAATCTAAAGTATAAATTGGAATCCTTTTAGTTGTTGTGGTTCGTATACCACGAGTTGATGTAATTTCCAAGTCACACCGAACTTCCTGTTCAAGAAATACACTGTACCTATCTCTACGATAGCTACACCCGAGTTCCTTGAATAAAGTTTATCTTCAGCGGAAGTATTTATACTCTTTCGTTCACTGTTAAAAATACCAGCTTTTATGTTCCCGTCAGGGGTTGTGTCTACTTTTACTCTAAACTTTGGATCATGTCCGACAGAGTGTTTTATATTAGAATTAAACATAGGTAAAAGTTCATCGTAAGACATGTGCTTTCCAAAAATATCGACACTTTGATTACTCACCTCTTCGATTATACTTTTCTCAGTTGCTTCTATAGTGTCATGAAATTGTTTGACATAGTTGTCCTCCTCGTCGTATCCTTTCATAGAAAAATCCAAATTCCATTTGGTTGGACCGACTTGTGGGACAAATCCTGATACACCAAACGGCATATACATTCTCGGTGTTTGAATTCTCATAGGTTTACCTTCGGGAGAACTGATGCATATTTTTCTTCCGTCGTACTTGAGAATGTTCAAGTCTTTTAATGTATGAAATTTTGCCATCTAAATAGTAATATACCCTAAGCTTTAAGCTGAACATGCGGTACATTCAGCTTCAAGACTAAATTGGATTGGTCGAGCTTTCGCCTTACTCCTTAAATAATACATACCGGTCTTGAGACCAGATTTCCACGCGTACATATGCATCGAGGCAAGTTTAGACAATGTTGGACTTTCCATAAAAAGATTCATAGATTGCGACTGGTCAATGAAATGTCCACGATCCGCTGCCATATCAATAATACATTTTTGACTAATTTCCCATACAGTTTTGTAAAGAATCTTGATATCATCGGGGATATCAACGATAGT
>ENA-ORDA01000085-ORDA01000085.1-marine-metagenome-genome-assembly--contig:-NODE-85-length-90772-cov-4.762787_pt1 | contig 90772 bp, 77 predicted proteins | sample MGYA00237778_ERZ508506 | MGnify/ENA primary metagenome ERZ508506 (study PRJEB26177, sample SAMN06267891) | marine metagenome | isolation source: Monterey Bay, California, USA | place: Pacific...
CCAGCACACACGTCCTCTCAAACATCTTTACATTCCAAGAAATAGATCTTATTTCAAATGATGCACGGGTTCCTCGTAAAATGCAGGAGCTATATCTCTCATTTCACTTTGCATTGATAGTACGCAAAGCACGTGATTCATATTCATCTTTTTATAGCTCATCTTGTATTCGTATGTTTTCAAGTTTTAAAATACAAATTAGGCGGACATCCAGGCAAAATGCTAACAGAAGTAGACCATCTCTACATTCACCCTGATGGCCGTGTTATAGTGCCACTTAACGCTCTTGCTCCTTTCAGATTTAATATAGAGGGGAAAATGCGAATTGAAACCCATTACTATAATGGTAAATGGCGTTCAGTTTCTATTCTAAAGGGAAGGAAATGCTATTTCTCACTGATAGAAACCTACGAACCATTGTGGCCAGCCTCTGATAGGGAAGAGATTTATCAATTCCTTCGCCGCTTTAATTTGGAAGAATGTGAAAGACGCACTTCCAATTCCCCAAACTGAACTATAATAGTTCAATACAGACTGGCGACATATCATTTCCACGAAATCGCGAGGGTTCTATCATACCCCTCAAGACATTATGGAGAAGTACAATGGGTGTTCAGTCCCCAGTACACTGCCTAGCGATTAGTCACTGTTGTAAATGATGGATATTGAGTGCATGACATTTATGTCATCTTGGCCGTCATCATAATCTACAATCAATTCGTGAACAAGATAAGTATTGAAGTGAATTGTACTCCAAGTAACCGAGTCACCGTTCTCGACTTGGTCGCTATTTCTTTGACAAGTATCATCATATTCATCCACAATATTCCATGTGATTTGTACCGATTGGCCATTACCGAATTCCTGAATCGGGTCCGGGTTTTCGATTGTAGATTCTATATCGATCATTATTGGATGTTCTCCACCATTAGCAGGAGTAGGGTCAAACATCAGTGGTGTAGGGTCATCCGTATTCATTTCAGTCCAATCAATTCTAAGTTGAATTTGAACATTTAGAACTTGGCTCTCACGATTACCTCCCTCATCGATAGCATAAATCTCGAGCTCATAGATCCCATGTTCAGAGAATTCCATTGGAATTGTAGATTCATCATTGGCATTGATTTCTATTGTCTCTGAATGATTATGAATCTCAATACCAAAGATAGACAACTGTTCCTCAGAATTAGTATCTGAGAAATCAAAAGTGATAGTCACAAATTCAGACGAAACTAATTCTCCATCAGAATAAGATTGTATTATAGTTCCATTCAAAGAGTCATAGCTGATTTGTAAATCAAAGCCACTGCGTTCTTCATCTTCCGAAAAGCAGCCTGCTAAACTGATTGAAATCAGAATAACTACAACGAAACCGCATCTTAGTTGGTCCATACCATACCACCCCAAAAGAAAATCATAACCAACTTGCTATCAAATCAGGTTGAGTCAAGTAGAATGTTAGGGCTATTCCTGCCATCATCATCATCCAAGCACCAATGGCTTTGATGAGGCCTGTTGAACGCCTCAGTATAGTAATAAATTGTTGCTGACCCAATCCAACTACAGTTGTAACTGTAATCATCAACAAACTCACAGACAGCATTAGACCTGTTAAACCAGTCCACATAGATGCACCACCAATCAAGGCTAGATAAGCAATGAAAGGAATAACTGCTGCTGCTGTACAATCGATAGATGCGGCAGAATATCCGATCCCCCACAGATACATGTTCCTCTTTGGCGTGAAACGGTCATCCATCTCTGTTGTCGAATACTTGTCTACCAACTTCTGAACGAAACCAAGTAGATGCGCAGTCCCACCAGTTAGCATGAATGCTCCTAAAACAATGAGTAAAATGGCTACTCCTAGAGCGAAATAGTGTAGCACTCCTGACAAATTGATGAAACTCCCTAGTCCCAAAACAATTACTCCGATAATTGCGAAGAAAGTCAATTGTCCTAAGGCGGCAAGGCCGCCCAATATCCAATGAGCAGGCATCCTAGTTTCGATTTTTCCTGCTTCGATTAACTCATCTTCACGTTGTCCTAATCCTACATAATAGGAGATATATCCTGGTAAAATCGGGAAAGCACACGGTGAGAAATAAACCAGAACTCCAAGTAACAAACCCATTGCAAAAATTGCTTCAGGTGACCTGTCAACTTCCGCAAGTGAGAATCTCAAATCTTCGGCTTCACCATTTGCAGCCGCTAAAACTACTGAATCAAATTCACCCCAGCCCCCTGTTGGAGTTCCAGAGCTTTCTTTCGCGACGATAAATCCTTCATGATCAATTACTAGAGCGACTGGTATTGCTTGGGCTTGATACTCTTCAACCATGTCACCTCTAGTGAACTCGATGACCTCCCATGAGACATTTCCTTCAAGTTCAGTTTCTATCGTGAAATTACCAGATGAATTATCTTGCACAATGATTTCAATACCCGCTACATCTTTATCCAGGTCGTCATTATCTGCTAAACCTTGACCAATATCGAAACATGATATTTCTTTCTCAGAATTGTTGACCTGTGCTTCTACACAATAAGTTCCGTCTGCCAAATCAACATCTGAAGAATTTATTCCATCGTCATGTGATATGATTGTTTCAGATTTGAGTACAGAGTCATCTTTCCCAGTTGCAACAATCCAAGGCATATATGAACTCGAATCGGGGTCTCCAAATGTATTGTTTAGCATATTCAAATCTTCAACAGAATACCACATACCAACTGAGATGATTATAATTTCATAATCGCCACCATATTCATTCCAGTCCTCTACTTGAGTCTCCAAATGTGCTTGGACTAGGTGACAATTCGCACAGTCAATAGCCATGAAATCAACTACGACGACTTTGCCTCTGTGATCAGATAATTTGAACCAACCGTCTTCATCCACATATGAGGACTCTTCAGTTGTACGATTTACTGTTTCAACTTCAAAGTCAGGAGCTAAGCGAATGTTATCACGGTCGACCCCGTAACTTGATGAAGCCAAATCAAACATCGATAGACCAGCATAACCGATTATCGAGAATAAAACAATACCAATTCCAAATGCTTTCCATGTGGTCGATTCTTTGAAAACGCCAAGGTCTACACCAAAGCGTTCCTTCAGACCCATGTTATACGCTAATTAATACAAGTTATCAAGACCTTTGGTCAATAGTTCTGAAATTTGATTCCAAATTACTGCAAAACTTTGTTGCCTCTGCCTGCCCAAAGTACTATTTTGAAACAAATTCCACCAATTATTACACCGAATACTGCACAAAAATACATCAGAATAGTATCATCTGCACCGACTCTTAATGCATCGATTAAAACATACAAAAGAAGTATTGCAGAAACTGCACCAATGGCTCCGCTGACACCAAGACCCGCGACCATAACTCCTAACTTCTTAGCGAGGTTCACGACTAGACGTGTACTATCGTAGTGATAAGTGTTAAGCCTCTTCAACCAGCATGCTCTAACCCTTGTGACATAGCATAAAGGCGGTGCAGTGCGTCATTTTTCAGAAGCCAATCTGTTACTTCACTAGGAATAGATGCTGACATGACTTCTCTTTGTGCATCTTCTTCATAAACTGTTGAAAGCATCTTCAAGGTAACTCTAACTCTCCATCCCTCATAGGACTCGCGGTTTTCTAATTCAACCCAATGGACTGGGAAATTAGCCTCTGCGTATAGACCCTTAGTGGCTTCATCACTTGTCACTAATGTGCCTTCACCGTGGTATGAGGTTGCGTGCTCAACCCAGTTAGGGGGATCGTTGATGTCTGGTATCAAGACAACCTTCGCATCCCTATCACCAAGCCAAGAGCGAATCATTTCTTCTCGTTCAGAAGCATTCCATGGATTGTTGGGGCTAGGTTCGGCTTCGCTAGAACCGATTGCAATTACAGTAGGTCCGAGTTCTAATGCTGCCTCTAACAAGACAGCATGCCCCTTGTGAAAAGGTTGGAAACGGCCTAATACAATATTCATCTAAATCACTTGAAATACGATTCAACATCGGTTTCGGGAAGGTCCATCCCACATTCTCGGAAGCAGGATATCATTCTTTTACAACCTTCTATCATCTCAAAAATTGGTGTTTCACCCATACTCCCTACCCTGAACATTTTTCCTTTGAGATGGTCCTGAGCACCTATTACCTGGGTGTCATATTTCTCTTTCAAAAGTGTTCGCCAAGAGTCATCAATCCCTTCGGGATACATGATTGCCGTAACTGTAGCAGATCTTGCAAACTCATCTGCTAGAAGTTCAAATCCTAAATCGGTGAATAATTTCCTAACACCTTTCGCCATCATTGAACAACGATTCCAACGTTCTTCCAATCCTTCCTCTTTGAGATATTCAAGAGCAGAAGCCCAACCCATTGCAGGATTGATTGCGGGAGTCCAAGGTGTTTGGTCATCGTCGCCCTTCTTGATTGCAGATAGAATGTCAAGGTAATATGTTGGATTTGAATCATCTTGGTTTCGTATCGCTTTACAGCGATTAATGAAGTGCTCGTTCACGGCGATTGCAGCGATTCCACTAGGACCTGCCGTACACTTCTGGGCACCGACAACAACAGCTTCAGCACCCCAATCTTCAGGATGAACAGGAATCCCACCAACACTGGTAATGCCATCGATTACTAACCCGACATTATGCCTTTGACACATTTCGGCAATCTCCGAAGCATCCTGGGTGATTCCTGTTGAGGTTTCATTATGGCAAATCGCAACTGCTTCCCAATTACCTCTAGCTAATTGTTCTTCGATCTCGCCAAGGTCAAATGATCTACCCCATTCATATTTCAGATGTTTAACATTACAAAAACGTGAACCCATTTCGGCTACTCTTTCCCCAAACTTCCCATTTGTGGGAACCAATACTCTGTCGTTAGGACGGAAACGATTTGCTATTACCATCTCCATTGCTGCTGTACCAGAACCTGAAACTACAATCACTTTGTAACCATCATCGCCAGTCCATGACTGATTTTTCCTTTCTGATGATGAAGGTGATAGATTGAATGCATACCTTAGACCACTGTTCAGCCTAGCCATTACATCTCTGAACTCAGTGCCTCTGGCAGTGATTGTTGGTGTCGCCATAGCATCAAGACATGCTTGATTCATTCGCACCGGACCCGGGACGAGAAAGCAGTCGCCATCATAACCCATGTTAGCCCGATGAGTTCTCAGTCAATAAGTGAACTCCAAACCGTGGACATGAAGAAGTGCCTGCCCGTGGCATCAAACATGCTGACTATTGGCTTGGCAATGTTGCAAGGTGCTCGGCATGAGCACATGCATTCATTATTCCAGGCTGCAAAGTCTCTGGAAGTCGAAATTGAAATCCGTGAACTTAGGAAGTCCTCCGATATTGAAGGCATTGATGCTCTGGTTTTACCAGGTGGTGAATCAACTGCAATGAGAATTGCTAGTCGCTCAGAACAACTTTATTCCGGCCTCTGGAAATTAATTGAAGATGACAAAATCCCAGTTCTAGGAACCTGTGCAGGAGCAATACTTCTGTCACAGCAGGGATTGATTGATACCAAAATTGAGCGCAACGCATTTGGAAGGCAAAGAGAAAGTTTTCAATCGGAAATAGATGTGGAACTCAACGGTCAATCCAAATTCCAAGGGGTTTTCATTAGAGCCCCTCGATTTACCCAAGGTAGTAAATCACCTATCGCTTGGCTCGAGAATGAAATTGTTGGAGTTCTCGAGAACAACATCATGGCACTCACATTCCACCCTGAACTAACTAATGATTTCAGATTCCACGCATGGTTGTTGAATAAGGCCAGCCAATAGTTACCAACCAGTGAGTTCAAACCATAGGGTCATGACCGATTGGTTGTGCACCTCAAGATGGCCAGTGAGATTGCTCCGCCAGAAATTGGCGAAGCGGAAGGTTGTATCCAGTGCCAACAAGGAAGTAAACTGGTATTATTTGTAACTGGTAAGTGCCACTGGGGGTGCGATTATTGCCCACTTTCAGATAATCGTAGGGAAACTCCAGATATGTTTGCTAACGAAAGAAGGTGCTCCAATTTTGATGAAGTGATCGAAGAAGGAAAAGCAATGCGGGCCACAGGAACTGGTATTACAGGAGGAGACCCTATGCTTGATTTCGACAAAACTGTCGAAGCGGTTGTGGCACTGAAAAAAGCATTTGGCCCAGAACATCACATCCATTGTTACACTTCAATTCCAATAAAGCCGGAACAAGCCAAAGCTCTTGGTGAGGCTGGGCTAGATGAATTGAGATTCCACCTTCTAGATTTATCATTGGACCGATATCTTGAATCTGTAACCGCTGCATCAGAAGCGGGTGTCTATGTTGGAGTAGAGTTACCTGCTGAGCCAGATAAAGGTGAAAAACTGCACTTATTGCTAAAACAATTAGATGACTCTCCAGTCTCATTCCTTAACCTCAATGAATTAGAAATTACAGTTGGGAATCAAAAGAATATGGATGTAAGAGGGTTCAACTTAGCAGGAGGGATTACCGCAGCAGCAGATGGATCAGCAGCATTGGCAATTGAACTCAAAGAAGCAGCGAAAGACTTGGATTTCCATGTCAAATTCTGTACTGCATCTTACAAAGATGCTGGACAATTAAGAAACCGTTTCAGAAGAAGAGGAGAGGCTACTTTACGACCATATGAAATTCTTTCAGAAGATGATACGATTGTATTCGGGGCAATACCTTGCTCCCTAGAAGATGCATCAGAAGATGTTGAAGAATTAACTGAAACTCTTGGACTTCACCAAGAATGGATAAGATACAATGGGGCGACCAATCGTATTGAATTTCCACTATCTGCTGCTGAAGATATAGCAGAACACATTTCTGTACCGGTGTTGATGGTAGAAGTTCATCCAACCCATGACAGATTAGAAGTTGGTGTGGTAAACCTTAATCATAATCGTTGACGATTATTGATCGGATGCTACTACAACTCTAGCTGGTATCAGAACTCTATCTTTGTAGAGATAACCGGCTTCAATTTCATCGATTACAGAGTTGGGAGGGAAATCCTCAGAAGGAGGGATTGCAGTAATTGCTTCCATTTTTGTTGGGTCGAACTTTTCACCTTTAGTCTGGATTTTTGATACACCGTCACCCGAAAGTTCGGACCACATCTTAGAACGAATTAGTGAAAGTCCATCGTCCTCATTCACAGATAGTGCCCGGTCTATGTCACTCAAGATATTGAGCATCTTCCTAGCCATACCCATACCACCGTATTGGATAGCAGTAGACTTTTCAGCCATGAATCTTTTGCGGACATTTTGAATCTCGGCATCCCTGTAAGATATTTCTTTCTCAGCGGCCTCTGCTCTAGCGATTGCTTCAGCAAGAGGGTCAACTTCTTCCACTAGTTCTACTTGCTCAACTTCCTCTACATCGAGTTCTTCAACTTCGGAACCTTCAGTAGTTTCAGCAACAACTTCGTCTTCGTCCATGGACATTCCACCAGTAACCAGTTTTTGAACATCACGAATCTAACAGATAAGCAAGATTCCAATCGCCATGTCCCCATTGCCTTGATTCAAGATGGTCACGACCTAAGATTTGTACATACCCTGTTTTGTTTACAGCATAGTGTAATAGCCTCGAAGTACGGTCATGTGCTTCGAAAGTTGGAATGATTCTTGGGTCTTTCTTTTCGTCTAAGGTTTCCCCTAAATCAGTACGCCTTTGCATCCAATCCTCGCAGACTTTCTCAGAAAATTCAGATTCGCTCATAGAAGAAAGTGCTGACCTCATTTCGGACCATGTGGTGTGAGAATACATCTCCTCAACATCAGGTATCTCTCTTCCGATAGCATTTTCGAGATAGATGAAACAACGTCCTTCCCATGCTTCCCAATAGCCAATACTTGACCATTCTATCAACTTCAATAACGCACTATGTGCTGAGTTTTTCGATAATACTTCCTTGACTGTTCCAACATCATCTATCGACTCAACTAAATCCAAAAACTCAGCTTCACAATCAATATCAAAATCACGATTCAATTTCGAGTCTAAATGGGGTCTTAATTCTCTAATTGAAAGATCATCAATCTTTGAAAGGAGAGTACTCCAGTCCATTTTGAGCACATCTAGCAGCACATCACCATCGACAAGGTGAAGGCGCATATCTATCCCCATAATTCATCCGTAGCAGATAACACTCATCATTGCATCGGGACTTAGTTAGCCGACATCGCTGAAAGCATTCAAGAATGCTCAGCCACCCGAGTGAAACAGGAGGGTGTGTTTTGGCTACAATCAAAGAGCAAATTCAGGCCCTTTACGAAGAGATAAACAAGACTCAAAAGAACAAAGCCACCAATGCCCACATTGGCAAGTTAAAGGCTAAAATTGCTCAACTCAAACTCAAAGAAGAAAAGGTTGCTGCTTCTGCAAAAGCAGCAGGTCCTGCTAAAGGTTTTGAAGTGAAAAAGTCGGGTGATGCCTCGGTTGCGTTGGTAGGTTTCCCATCAGTCGGTAAATCAACACTGATTAACCAAGTCACCGATGCTAAGTCAGAGGCTGGAAATTTCGCTTTTACGACTCTGACCTGTATTCCGGGATTGATGGAGCACAAGGGTGCAAAAATACAGATTCTCGATTTGCCAGGTCTAATCAAAGGGGCTGCTGAAGGGAAAGGAAGAGGAAAAGAAATTCTCGGAGTAATTAGATCGTGTGACATGGTTCTATACGTTGTAGACCCATTCCAAGATGCCCATTTCCGTGTATTGCATCGTGAATTAGAGAATGCTGGCATTAGACTTAATCAGACTAAACCACCTGTATTCGTAAAGAGAGTCGATAAAGGTGGAATCGACGTTCGCACTACTGTTGAGCAAACACACTTGACGTCTGATGAGATGGGTGACATCATTCGTTCATTCGGTTACACATCAGCTATTGTAACTCTAAGGAAGGACACAACAGCAGAAATGTTAGTCGATACTTTGGCAGGCAGCAGAATCTATTCGAAGTCGGTGATTGCAGTCAACAAAATCGATATTGCCTCTGAGGAAGAAATCACTTCAGCCGAAAAAGCACTACCTCAAGATTGGCCGATTATGAGAATCTCTGCATTCAAAGGCACAGGATTGGATGAATTGAAAGATTTCATTTATGATAACCTTGGTTTCATGAGTATATTTCTGAAACCGCAAGGCCAGGAAGCAGACATGGAAGAACCTCTTATCGTTAAGGATGATTCAACTGTTCGAAATGTATGTAACAATCTGCACAGAGATTTCGTGAGGAAGTTTAGATTCGCACGTGTGAAAGGACCATCTGCTAAGTTCGACTGGCAGAGAGTTGGTCTCGACCACACTTTGAAAGACGGTGATATTCTTTCAATCATTGTCAAACGCTGATTCCATAATCTAGAAACTAGGCCTATTGTTGCCTTTTAGATCTAATCACTTCTGCAATTTTCTCAAACCCAACAATCGCAATTATAATTCCCAAGCACGCGAAACTACTGACTATTTCAGTGGTGGAGTATTCGACGGATGGACAACCTCCCTCAATTTCAAAAAATGGAGACTCGCCTTTAACGGGGTTGACTCTGATATCGATAGTTGTGCCAACGGGGTTATCTTCTACATATCCCTCAGCGTCTCTTTCAGCATTGCATTCCAATGTCCAACTTCTTTCACGACTTTCATACATGAATACAATATCCACGGCATAGTAACTATCACTCTCGCCGACTATTCTACGCCCTTCATTAGTAATCTCAACAATTTCTACCTGTTCCACGGGCCACAAACTGGTGTCAGCTTCTCCTATCGATGAAATTACAGAACCAAGCAACATAACGATCAAGAAAATTACAACTACAACCGCAATCGCAGCTAACTTGTAACTCAACTCGATATTTTCAGATTCAATGAAAGAAACATCGCCATGGTCTGATTCATCTTCCCAGATGAAATCTTCTTCACATAGTGGACATGAGAATTCCCCATATTCACCATCGGGTAATTCTATATCTCCCTCGCAGTGGGGGCATAGAATTTCTACCATATCAAAATCTGTTAATATCACGAATATAACTTTTCGGCCTGCGCTTTTTTATTGGTCACAAATGGGCTAGTCGAATTAAGGAAATAATCAAAATGATTGGATTAAGATTTTATAAAATTTGTATCCCTTCAATTAAATTGGCTTTTATTTTTACAAAGGTTAACATTAGTTAATTCCGCACCACATTTATTGTACGCTAAATTATCAATGTAGTGCTTTACCGCCAACCGGGTGTCTAAATGTCCGCGGGTAAATATGGGGGCCGAAAAGTCATCGATTTATCTGAATGGGGCAGGCCAATCGCTAGGGTTATGGCTCGATTCCTGAAAGAAAAACCTGTATCTGTGATAATGGTAACCAACTTACATTTAATTCTCACAATTTTCAGTGCATGGTTAATTTTCGAAGGATATACTGTTATTCCATGCTTCTTACTGATCGTTAAGGGAGTGATTGACGCTGTTGATGGTGAATTAGCCCGAATCCGTGGAAGACCTTCACATGTTGGCCGATATTGGGACACAGTAGCAGACACGATTGGTTTAATTGCAGTAATGTGGGCATTTGGTAGGGCTTTTGATTGGGATGTCATATTCACATGTGGAATGATTCTGGCCACATTATTCCAATATTCATTATTCAATCATTATTCGGTTTTGATGCGTTCTTTAGGTTCGGGAGATTCTACGAGTCGAGTCGATGAACGCATACGGCCGGTCGCTCATTCTTGGGAGAAGCAAAGGAACGTCAATATATTTCATTCAATATATCTTATTTTTTTCAGTTGGCAGGATAGCATTATCTCTGCGTTATCAGGTAAAGGTTCGAAAGGCTTGGGTTTTGAATTAACAATGTCATCAGTACTTGGATTCGGAATGCAGTCATTGCTTATATTCGGACTCGCAGTTTCAGATTCACTTGATTATTTACCAGAATTAGTATTGGGTTTGAATATGGTATTAATGATTTTAGTCTTGTTACGAAGTCGCCTTTGAACCATTTCGACCAATGCTCACTAATATCCGTTGTATTGAATCAAATAGACTCATATGCAGGCACATTTTGAGACAAATATGTCGGCCAAAGAAGACGATATTTCGCGCCTTAAGAGTTTGCTTTCAGCAGGCCAATCAATAACCGACGGTGCGACTTTACAAGTGGCCAGTGGAACGATAAGCCATGAAGTTCAAATGAGGGTTCAAAATGCTTAGAGCGATTTATTGGCGCCTTAATCTAGGTCTTAAAAAAATAAAATCAAAGCGAATTAGGAAAAAACTCGGCCATAATATCAAAGCTATCATCACGAATAGTGAAAACGGTTTATTCGCAGTTGAACCAGAGGACCTTGAAGTAGGCCAAAAGTTACTTTCAGGTGGATTTGGTATTGAAGAAGTGCAACGACTAAAGAAATTCATCAACAATAAATCAAAAGTTTTGATTGTTGGAACCCACATTGGATCGTTAGCAATACCACTTTCAAAACATTGTAAGGAAGTAACAGCTATCGAAGCGAATCCGAACACCTTCGAATTACTAGAAATAAATCTCCAACTTAACAATGCTAAAAACATAACACCTCACAATATTTTTGCTAGTGATTCTCAGGAAAAAGTAGAATTTCTACTCAATACTGTGAACTCAGGTGGAAGCAAGAGGAAACCAAAAAAGAGCAGTTTCCTATATGATTTTGACAACCCTGAAATTATTGAATTAGAATCTCACAGACTTGACGATTATTTGCCTGAACATGAATATGATCTAATTCTACTGGACATAGAGGGGTCTGAGTACTTTGCAATGAAAGGTATGAAAGACATCCTATCGAATTGTAAAACATTAGTTGTTGAATTCCTGCCACACCATCTAAAAAATGTTGCAGATATCGATGTTGAAACTTTCCTCTCGGTTTTACCAGGTCATTTTACCAAATTCAAATTACCGGATAATAAACAAGAACACAACATTTCAGAAGTCAATACAGTACTACAGAAAATGTATGACTCAAACATTGGCGAGGATGGAATTATATTTACTTCTGATTAGAAATTGATTCTACAATAACGCTCAATATTATACCAACCACTCCTCTAAAATAACGCATGGCTAGAAATTGGTATTCGAAGGGCTAGCAGTTGTTCTTTTCAGTGCCTACCATCTTATACTGGGTTTGAGAAGGCGTAAATATGCCAGAACCACTTCCGGATTTTGGCAATATTCACTTCACCGGTAAACTGAGACCTTCTCAAGATGCTGCTTGCAAAGTCATAATTCCACAACTTGAGACTGGTGCAACTAGGTTACACATAGTTGCACCTCCAGGTTCTGGAAAGACAATCCTTGGCCTCTATGTCTGGGCAGATTTAGTCAAAAAACCCGCATTGGTATTGTCTCCAAACTCTGCAATTCAAGCACAATGGGCTGCAAGAACATCTCTTTTCGACCTAGATGGAAAGGATGACTTCATCAGTACAGACCCAAAGAATCCGGGATTGCTTACATCCCTCACATATCAGTCGATTACAGCCCCCGGAAAGGGTGGGGAAGACATTGAGGTTCAAGCCCTAACTCTGTGGGCTGAGAAATTAATTAGTGAGGGAGAAGCTCATGATTACGAATCATGTACGGCATGGCAAAATGATCTCAAGGAGAGAAATCGTGAGTATTATGATGCAAGATTAGGCACGTACAGAAAGAAAGTTCGTGACATGGTTGCAAAAGAAGGAAATGCTCTTTCAATTTTAGGTGAGAGTGCTAAGAAAAACCTTGAACGCTTGAAGGACATTGGAGTTGGCCTAATTATTCTGGATGAATGCCACCACCTAATGCACCATTGGGGCAGAATTCTAACTGAGGTCAAGGAACTATTTGGAGATCCAGTCGTTCTAGGATTAACAGCCACACCACCTGTACCAGAGGACTTTGACGAAGATGATGCTAATCGATATGAGGAGTTTTTTGGGCCAGTAGATTACGAAGTGCCAGTTCCTGCTTTGGTTAGAGAGGCTAACCTCGCACCTTACCAAGATTTATGCTACTTCGTTAGACCAGATTCTAAGGAATTACAATACATTGCAGGAGTGGATTCTGAATTTGAGGATTTACTAATCGAGTTACGTCAAAAGGACCTTTCGAAGGGTCCGGAGCGCGTCCTAGATTTGGACAGTTGGTTGTTCCAGTCGCTTTCTGAGAGGAAATCTCCCGGTGGAAAGCCAATGGATTGGAAAGAATTCCACAGGAAGTACCCTGCATTTGCAGATGGTGCTAGAAGATATTTGCAATCCAATATGACACAATTACCACAAGATGTGCCTGAAATTGTAATGGATGGAGATGATGAATCATGGACTAGAATGAGTATGCTGAGAACAGTTCTTAGCAGATATGTCAGACATGGTTTGAGGAGATCGAAAGATTCTGCGGACCATCGATTGTCAGAATCTGTAGTATCAAGATTAAGACTTCTAGGAATCCAAATTACAGAAACAGGCTCTAGGCCTTGCGCTTCTCCTGTTGGCAGAGTGATGGCATATTCTTCATCGAAAATTTCTGCTCTAAACAGAATATTTTCAACTGAAATTAACGCATTAGGGGATTCAATTAGAGCAGTTATTGTAACTGATTTTGAAAAGACATCTGCTACATCGTTAGTTGATGGGATTCTGGATGACGAGGCGGGGGGAGCGATTGCCGTTTTCCGTTCAATGGTATCCCATCCGGAGGGGGATTCGCTTGACCCAATACTGATGACGGGTAGCACTGTACTAGTGGATGATGACCTGTTTGAGAGATTTATGTCGCGGGCTAGACTGTGGGTTTCTGAAAATGAAGTTGACATTAGACTAGAAGATCATGTGCATGATGGGTACCATGAGATACATGGTAAAGGCAAGGATTGGGTTCCAAGATATTATTCATTAATGATTACAGAGTTCTTCCAAGAAGGATTGACAAAATGTTTGATTGGAACTAGAGGTTTGCTCGGTGAAGGATGGGATGCCTCTAGAATCAATGTGCTAATTGACATGACCACAGTAACTACCAGTATGAGCATAAACCAACTTCGAGGACGTTCTATTAGATTGGATTCAACTTGGAAAGAGAAGGTTGCGAACAATTGGGATATTGTGTGCTTAGCAGAAGAGTTTACCAAAGGATTCGATGATTACGACCGATTCAAGAGAAAGCACAAGCAGTTGTACGGAGTCTGTGATGACGGGACTATCGAAAAAGGAGTTGGCCACGTTCATGCAGCGTTCAATGATGCAAAGCCTGAAGGTGTGAACGAGGGAATGGAATTATTCAATGAAGAGATGCTAAGTCGTGCTGCAAACCGTCCTCATGTCCGCGGACTTTGGGGTATTGGCCAACCGTTTAATGTCAAATCCAGTACTGCTGTCGAAGCCAAATTAGGTTCTGGTTTTAGTGGTGGGTTCAAATTCGGAATTAACAAACATCCATGGACAGATGAATCGTTAATGCTTGAAATTTCAAAGGTCATAGTTGATACTCTCAGTGACTTACGGGAAATTGATAGAGATTGTAGAGCAGCCGGGGGAAGTCGTGGAGGAGGATGGTTAAGATTCCATCTTGAGCATGCGACTGAAGAGGAAACTGAGAAGTTCACTAAAGCCCTAGAGGAAGTTCTTGGCCCACTTGATAACCCAAGATATATCATCAGCCGTCCTGCAATGCACATGCGTGATACTTGGCTTTCGAAATTATTGCCAGAAGTTCTTGCTAAGTTCTTGAAGAAGGCTGTGCGAAGCGTCCAAATGTATCACAAGGTTCCTTCTATTGTTGCAAATACAAAAGAAAGAGCAGAAATTTTCCAAACACATTGGAATTACTACATTGGAACTAGCGAGATTACATATTGTAGAAATGATGATGGTAAACAGTATATTGCTGAAATACGCAAAAAACGCATGGGGCCAAAAAACAGTATCCATCACAAAGAAGTCTATCTGTGATTAGTCCCAAATTCCCATATCCATTCTAGCATCTTCAGATGCATGGATTTTAGGATCCCATCTTGGGGACCAGACTAAATTGATGTGAACACTTTCAACAGCATTTAGTGCTGCACGGTGAGCTGCAGCCATTATTTCTGCAGCAGCAGGGCATCCTGGGCTTGTTAGAGTCATGTCCACTTCGGCATGTTCTTTGCCTTCTTTAGACTCAAAACGGACATCATAAACTAGTCCTAATTCAACAATTGATAATTTCAATTCTGGGTCTTCAACATCATCTAGAGCAGTTAACACTTCGTCTTTTGTCGCCATTACATCGCCTCTCTAACATTTCTTTGAACCATATCAAACATGGTTCGAAAACCATTTGACCTTGATGGAGTTAAACTGTTGAGGATTCCTGCCTCTTCTGCAAACTCTGGAGTTAATTCCAGCACTTCTTCGGGTGTTGATCCGTTTACTGCAATCGATAATATTCCTTGTAAACCTTGCACCATCTTGGCATCAGCAGCGGCTTTCATCCACACTTTTCCTTCAACCATCTCAATTTCAATGTGCGCAATTGATTGGCAACCTTTGACTAGATTATGGTTATTCCAACTTTCAACAGGTAGTTCTTCTACTTCTTCAGAAAACTCCATCAGAACTTCGAGACGTTCGAATTGTTCATCAATATCTTGAAACTCTTCGATTAATTCCTGGATAGCAACTGGCCAACTCATGCCATTGCCTCCAACACTCTGTCGACTCCTGAAAGAAATACCTCAGCATCTGACGCATCGTTGTAAAGATAAAATGAAGCCCTGATTGTACCGCTAACTCCTAACTTATCCATTAGTGGTTGTGCACAGTGGTGGCCGGTTCTAACCGCTACGCCTTGCGCATCTAAGAGACGTGCAAAGTCTTCGGGATGGATAGTAGGATGATTGAAAGAAACTACAGCGGCATCACCTGGACCTAATGATGAATAAACAGCCATACCACGATTTCTAAGTTGTTCTGCAACATCTGAGGCTATCGACAATAGGCGAGTATGATGGGATTCAAGATCCACATTAGATATCCACTCAAGTGCAGCAGCCCAACCTACACCTTCTGCAATTCTAGGAGTTCCTGCTTCGAATTTATGCTCGTTGGTTTGGTATGTTGATCCTTCTAAAGTAACTGTGTCAATCATATCCCCACCTCCCATAAATGGTTCCATTTCTGTGAATGCATCATTGCTGATTAGTAATGCCCCTATGCCAGTAGGGCCACACATTTTGTGAGCGCTAAATGCCATAAAGTCGGCACCAAGTTCTCTGAAATCAATTAATTCATGAGGAACTGCTTGTGCGGCATCTAGCAATACTTTTGCACCTACTGCCTTCGATAATGTGATGATATCTTCGACTGGATTTCTAACGCCTAGGACATTGGATGTATGGACTACGCAAACTAACTTTGCACCTTCAAGAGCAACTTCAAATGCATCCATGTCTAACTTTCCATCAGTAACTGGCACATATCTGATTTCAATCGCGCTTTTCTCCGCTAGCATTTGCCAAGGAACTATATCGCTATGGTGTTCCATTTCTGTCAAAACAATCACATCACCAGAGCTCAGATTGTGTTTGCCCCATGCATGGGCCACTAGGTTGATGGCTTCTGTGGTACCGCTCGTGATAACAGCATATTCTGCGTTGTACCTTTGTTTCAGTAATTTACGGCATTTCTCGTATCCTTCTGTAGCTTCACCAGCAAGAGTATGAACTGCGCGGTGAACGTTTGCATTCGAAACCGAATAAAATTCAGACATCGCATCGATAACACACGAAGGTTTCTGGGTTGTTGCAGCATTATCAAGATAGACTAACGGTTTACCATTCACTAGACGTGAAAAGATAGGAAAATCTTGCTTCATTTAATCACCCATTAATTAGACATTCTAAATGTACCAAAAGCCTAGTTCTTAATGAGGCAATGACATCTTGGTTTTTTATGTCCCTGAATGCATCCATCAGGAACCCTTCAACAATTAATGAAGATGCTTCATCACCAGATAATCCCCTAGACTGAAGATAATGAAGTTGATTTGAATCGATTGGCGCACTTGCTGCCCCATGTGCTGCTTTGACATCATCTGCCAGGACTTCTAATTCAGGAATTGCTTCAGCTCTTGCTTTTTCTGAAAGTAGTAAATTACGGAAAACTTGTCCTGCATTACTCTTGTCTGCACCATCTCTAATACTCAACAATCCTGTTCCCACTGAATGTGATGAGTCATTACAAGCAGCATGCATTACTAGAGAGGATTGGGTGTGTCCTACCTTGTGGTCGATTTCCACATGATGATCATCGTGACGACTTCCATGGCCGTTTGATGCAATTCCTCCTCTTACTTCTGCACCGTTTTGGTCCAGTTTTATTCTAATATCGGATTTGACAAGAAACCCACCTGTTGAGAGTGTAGACAATTCCAATGAAGAGTCACGATTCACTATCCAATCTTCGCAGCGAAGTAGGTGGCAATCCGCTGATAAGTCGTTGATTAGGGCTACTGAAAGTTGTCCAGATACATCTCCAAGAACTCTAATTCCTGTCCAACCGGAATCGCCGCTGATACGGATGATAAGAGACGAATTACCCGAGGATTTGATTTTCAATTCACCTGAGCAGATATGCCCGGAACATCTCAAATCTAATTCCTTAGACTCGTCGGTAAGAATTATTTCTTTACAGATATTTGAAATTGAGTGTATGAACGAACGACCTATTTCGTTGCTACCTTCCATTTCTGAGTCCGTACCTAGAGCCATTTTTATGGCATCGGATTGAGGCATCTCGGCGACATTAGTTGGGTGGATTCTTTTCCAAGGGGTGTAGCGCCATAGGTGTTCGGAGCGAGGTGGAATTGGTATTTCCGGATAAAGCATCATCCGATTGCACCCTCCATCTCCAATTCAAGAAGACGATTGAGTTCGACTGCATATTCCATTGGCAACTCACGGGTAAAAGGTTCAAAGAAACCATTCACGATTAGCCCCATTGCTTCTACTTCGCTGTGTCCTCTAGACATAAGATAAAACAGTTGATCGTTACTGACTTTGGATACACTTGCTTCGTGTTCTAAGTCTGCACTAGCATTTCCAACTTCCATTGTAGGATAAGTGTCTGATTGGCTATCTGCATCAAGCATAAGTGCATCACATACTATCTTTGAGCGGCAACCGCTAGCCTTAGGTGTAACTTGAAGCATTCCTCGATATGAAGAGCGCCCGCCGTTCTTTGAAATGGACTTTGACAAAATATTGGACGTGGTATTTGGAGCCAGGTGGTGTACCTTAGCTCCTGCATCTTGGTGCTGTCCTTTTCCAGCATATGCAACTGAAATCACTTCAGCGTGAGCACCTTCTCCTTTGAGAAGAACTGACGGATACTTCATTGTCAGTTTCGAACCGATGTTACCATCCACCCATTCGATGGTTGCATTTGCATGAGCGACTCCTCTTTTGGTAACTAAGTTGTAAACGTTAGCAGACCAATTTTGAACTGTTGAATAACGAATCTTTGCTCCATCCATAGCAATTAATTCGACAACTGCTGAATGTAGTGATTCTGTGGAATAAGTTGGCGCTGTACATCCTTCGACATAGTGAATTGAAGAACCTTCATCTGCAATAATCATAGTCCTCTCAAATTGCCCCATGTTTTTAGCGTTAATTCTGAAGTATGCCTGAACTGGCATTTCAACATGTACCCCTTTTGGAATGTAGAGGAAAGAACCACCTGACCAAACCGCAGTATTTAGTGCTGAGAATTTGTTATCACTTGCAGGAACAACAGAGCAGAAATATTTCTTTACGATTTCAGGATACTCTCTCAGTCCAGAGTCCATGTCGAGGAATATTACCCCTTGCTCTTCAAGATCATCTCGTATTGAATGGTAAACTGCTTCAGATTCATACTGAGCTGTAACCCCACCAAGCCATTTCTGCTCTGCTTCAGGTATTCCTAATCGATTGAAGGTATTCTTGATGTCATCAGGAACGTCATCCCAATCATTCTCTGTACCTTTTGATGAACGTAGGAAGTATGTAATTGAATCAAAATCAATCTGGTCAAGCATGTTACAGTTGCCCCACTTTGGCATAGGCATCTCCATGAAACGGTTGTATGCTTTCACACGGATTTCAGTCATCCACTCAGGTTCGTTTTTGAGTTCGGATATATCTCGGACCACCTGTTCTGATAGACCCTTGTCGAATCGAATGGTGGCATTTTCTGGATCGTGGAAACCATATCGATAGTCCCCTACTGCTTCTCTTGCTGTTTCACCTGACATTCCATTCACCTCTCATGCTTCTAGCCAATCATACCCCTTGGCTTCTAACTTACCTGCGAGAGTTGCGTCTCCGGTTTTGACTATTCTTCCATCTATCATCACATGCACAAAATCTGGTTTGACATGCTCAAGTAATCGCTGGTAATGAGTTATGAGTAGACAGCCAGCATTGGGAGCAACGCTGTTTATGCCGTCTGAAACTACTCTTAATGCATCGATGTCCAGTCCTGAATCGGTTTCATCTAAAAGAGCAAGAGTTGGATTTAGCAATAACATTTGAAGAATCTCTAACCTCTTCTTTTCTCCACCACTGAAACCGTCGTTAACATACCTTGATAGGAATGAACGGTCCATATTTAATGCCTCCATATGAGATTTGAGTTCCTTTCTGAAATCTCTAGCACTTGGAGCAGTATCGCCACGAACAGCGGAGACTGATTTACGCAAGAATGTACCAACTTGAACACCAGGAATTGAAGAAGGGTATTGGAATGAAAGGAACATCCCTGCACGGGCCCTCTCAAAAACTTCCATTTCTTCCAATGGAGTCCCTTTGAATTTGACTGAACCGGATGTAATCTCATAAGCAGGATGGCCCATAATCACATTGGCAAGAGTGGATTTACCAGCTCCATTCCTCCCCATTATGGCGTGGATTTCGCCAATGTTGATTGTAAGTGAAAGACCCTTGATAATCTCTGTACCCTCTACGCTTACGTAGAGGTCGTCGATACTCAGCACCTCGTCTCCCATACTCTCTGCTACCGCCTCCCCTTTATGAAGGACTGTACGGCGTTGTAACTCGCAAAGCGAGGGTTATTGAATAGCAAACTGAACGCAGAGCCATGGATGACGACATATTGGAGCAATATCGCCGCGAGGCTGCTGCTGCAATGGAAGTAGAAGCGAACAAGAGAATTGCTGAAACTTCTGATTCCGAAAATGATGAAATTTTAAGGAACAAATCGTTGCATGATGTTGATGATTTAGTGCCCTCCCTATTAGCAAGGCTGGGCCCTGTAAGGGCGGCTCTTGATGGACACGGAGGGGGTATCGCCGTCACCAGTCAAGAAACTTTAGAATCCGGATTGTCACTCGTTCTTGACTTGACTGGAGCGTGCTTGTCTTGCGGGGCAGCGCCTGGCACCCTGCAAGGTGTGAAAGATGACCTTGAAAACGATGAAGAAATTCTTAAAGTTAGTTTCTGCTCAACCCTATTAGACACATTTGATGACTTGGGGAGAGAGTTCATTTTGGCTCATGGAAAGGTGGATTTTGTATAATTCCGGCCCTACAATCAAATAATGGCTCCATTAGTATGAATCATGCGAGAGGTCAGAGTAAGGTATTCTGGTGCACAAATGATGCGGAGTGATTTCAAAGATCTCCTTGATATTTGTGAAAGAATTACTTTGATGGGCACCATTTGGAGAGATGAAAATGAAGGATTCCTTCGCCAAATCTTTGAAATTAAAATGATTGAAGGCCAAATTATCGATTCGGTAAATGATATTAGTTTCATGGATGTTGAAGATGTCCTATCGGTTAGAGAAGAGAAAGGGCATGTTATTCACACCGCAGTTGTACGTAATTACCACGGACTTGGCCTTATCGGTGAATCGATAGAAACAGCAGTAGTAGTTCCGGGTTCTTGTATAGGTCGCAGTGAGGCTGTTGTCATCATAAGAGGATCACCAGAAGGATGTAAACAAATGGTGGAAGGCATCAGATTATGGAGGGAGCCAAACTCAATTTCAGTAGTCGACTCTACGCCTGACGACATGGACTATTTCACAAAAGATCTTACTGAAGCAAGAATTACTGCATTTGCTGCAGCATGGAAGATGGGGTATTATCAGAATCCGAGAGGAGCATCCCCCACAGATATCGCATCCAGTATTGGGATCTCTCGAGTCACCCTGACTGGACACCTACGTTCTATTGAAAACCATCTTGCCACTTTAATGGCTAAACGTCTCAACCTTTGACAACAAGGTTGATGCTGAATACTAGGGACGACCCATCATGAAGTGGCAGGACGGCCGGCGAAAAGACCCCAAAGGTTGCCGCGAAAAAGACAATGGTCGTTTCGAGATTATTGCCAGAGATGGACAGGCCAGGCTGGGTAAATTACACACAGCACACGGTATTTTAGAAACCCCGTGCCTACTTCCTGTAATCAATCCAAATATCAGGACAATCGAACCGCGGGAAATGTGGGATAGATATGGAATTCAAGCACTTATTACTAATTCATATGTCATATGGAAACACGATAACCTCAAGGAAAAAGCACTCGCAGAAGGAGTTCATTCGTTGATAGATTACCCGGGAGTAATTATGACCGATTCAGGAACATTCCAATCTTATGTCTACGGAGATGTAGAAGTTGGCGTTGAAGAGATTGTGAAGTTCCAGAAAGACATTGGAGTTGATATTGCCACTATGCTGGACATATTCACACGTCCAGACATGACATATTCGCAAGTAGAAAAGGCGGTTGACGAGACGGTCGACAGGGGACAAATATCCATTGATACTGCAGGAGATGTAATGCTAAATGGTCCCATCCAAGGGGGATTATTTCCAGAATTGAGGGTAAAGAGTTCTGTTGGCATGAGTAAATTAGATTTCAGTATTCATCCTATCGGGGGAATTGTTCCTATTATGGAACAACAAAAATATCGCGACTTGGCAAAGATCATGTTGGCATGCAAATCTAACTTAGCACCAAATCGCCCAGTTCACATGTTCGGGTGTGGTCATCCAATGTTATTCCCAATGCTTGTAGCAATGGGTGCGGACCTTTTCGATTCAGCCGCATATGTATTGTTTGCCAGAGATGGAAGACTATTGACCCCATGGGGAACTGAAAGGATTTCTGACATTGAGGAATGGCCGATTCTCATGCCTGCAATCACAAACTATTCTCCAGCAGAAGTCCGAGCAATGGATAAGCAGGAAAGAACGATTCTACTTTCCAAATACAATCTAGAGGTAACACTGCAAGAAATGTCAAGATGCCGGCAAGCTGTAAGGGATGGCACTATCTGGAGACTTGCCGAGAGAAGAAGTCACGAACACCCTGCCCTTCGAGAAGCATTCTTGTGGATTGTTACCAATCCCGCAAGGTCATCGATGGACCCTCTGATCTTAGACGAAATATCGGCGTCCAAGGAAACCGGCAATGAGAGAGGGAAGTGGGAAGACAATTGGGACTGGCTGGTACATTCACAGCATACGCCACGAAGTGGAGGCGAATCTTGGGGGGGCACAGATACTCACCACAGACCTCATGTTGAAATGGCCAGAAGAAGACTCTTTGCTCGCTGGACATCTCGTAAGTCGGGAGACGTAATTGTATTCCACGGAGCAAGCGCCCCATGGCGTGAAAGAGTGGGAGATTTAGTTGAAAGAATCTATTCTCAAGACATGGAAATATTTGTTCAGACGCCACTAGGATTGGTACCGTGGGGCCTTGAAGACCTGAACCCTTGGGCCCACATCGAGGGCCCAGAATGGTTATGGAAAAGAAAGCCAGACTACGCGTGGATGCAGAGAGAATTACAACGGCTTGGAATCTATGACCGCAAGATAGTATCTGTAGACATATCCGATACTGAGGAATTGCATAATCGAGTATTCGAACAGTTAGGTATTGAGCCAATGGATAGGACACCAGATCTGAAAAAGCAAGGCCAAATAATCGACAAGTTGTGCGTAATGTACAATGTGGATTTGCAGGACGCAATTCAACTATGTGAAAATTCGACATTTGTCATGAGCAGGACAAATCGAATTCGTAACCTAATAAATTCAGAAGGACTGCATTTATTCTCACCAAGACTTGCAGAGGGTGGAATGTCCCTAACGGTTGAAGGTGCAAGAAAACTTCATTCTTTGAGAAAATTAGCAACCCCTAGCGGTTTCAATGAGAACGATTTCTCATTCCATGCAGGGCAAGGGCCTGCTTGGGTAGTCGTAGATAGTGATGCGGAACCATTCGTAAATGAAGGCCGCAATGTCATGCATGGATTTGTATTGGCTTGTGACCCTTGGATTAGACCAGGAGAGACTGTTCTAATCGTCAATTCGGGTGGTAAATTGTTAGCCATTGGTCGTTCTCAATCTACTGCCAGTGAACTTGCTACCTTCAAGAAAGGTATCGCTGTAAAGGTAAGAGAAGGCTGCCCCTGAAAGGGGCATATTCAAGTGCCCACCTCAGTGTGTAAGTTCTATGGTAAGAGAGTTGATTATCGAATCGACTGCTCTGACTAAGTCATACGGCCCGCATGTTGCTCTCGATTCATTAGATATTAAAATCGAAAAAGGTGCAACTGGATTATTAGGCCCGAACGGTGCAGGTAAATCCACATTCCTGAAGACAATGCTTGGCCTAATCCAATTGACATCTGGTGAAGGAAAAGTCCTAGGGTTTGACATCAGAACTCAAGGAGATATGATCAGACAAAGGATTGGATACATGCCCGAATATGATGCATTGAACCCCGGGATGGAAGCGATTCACCAAGTAAGGTACAGTGGAGAATTGATTGGAATGAATCCAAATGTAGCTCTACAAAGGGCACACCAAGCGCTTGAATATGTTGGACTTGGGGAACAGCGATACCGCCAAGTCTCTACTTTCTCTACTGGAATGAAACAGGCGACAAAATTGGCTTGTGCCTTGATTCATGACCCCGCCCTAATCATTGCAGATGAACCAAGTAATGGCCTGGACGCTACGGCTAGAGAATTCATGTTGAACACTCTTGAGACAACTGTTAACTCAGGCCAACGTTCGGTACTGATGGCATCTCACTTGATGGACGATGTTGAAAGAGTCTGCGAAAACATTGTACTATTGCACAAGGGTAAACTCGCCGCACAAGGTAAAATCGAAGACCTAAAAGCAATAGATAGGGAGGTCGAGATTCATGTTTGGGGTTCGGCTAATAAGATGGAAGAGGCGCTCACCGACAGGGGCATGAAAGTCAGAAGAGAAGGACGCGTAATGCGAATCGGACATACTGGAGATGAGACCTATAACCAGATTCTACAAACTGCCTCTGACATTGGAACTCAAGTCAGAAGAATGCATGACCATGAAGCCAGTTTGGAAGATTTATTCTTGGTTATAATGGAAAGACTAGGCCATGATATCAAGAGTTCTGAAGACCTATTAGGGGGTGTCTGATTGGAAGACAATGAATCGGCAGGTACTCCATTCGAGCCTGTTTCATCCAAAGAAGAAACATATGGTGCTGAAACACCGGTTACTGGCAAGAGCCAGATGCAAGCGGCATGGTCAGCAGATGATGGTGACAGCGAATCAGGTGCACAGGTTGCTGCAATGCCAGAAGGTCAAATTTTTGAGCAGATATACAAGCCATGGGAAGGTACTCTAAACCCAAGATGGATGAGGAACTGGGCTATTCTTCGCCATCATGTATTAGGAGTTTTCAAAAAGGGACATAGGCCTTGGAACATACCAACAAAGTTGTTCATATTTTTCGTCATAATTGCATCGATGACCGATGTTGCAATGGTCTTATTATTCGGGATGATTGGCGAGCCTGAACTCTATGGCATCTGGGGTGTTAATAGAGACAATATGTATGGCCACGTAATGGGATTCTTCCCCAGAAATATTCTCTATTATCCAATTGTAGCTGCTCTTTTAGTTGGCGGAATGATATCTGAAGACAGGGCTCACGGTACAAGTGCAATGTACTTCTCAAGACCAATCAACCGGTTCGACTATGCTGCGATGAAATTCTTGTCAGTCGGACTAATTTTATTCTTCATAATTGATGGAACTCTCGCTGTGTATTACTTCGCAGACATATTGGTCATGGGCAAAGGTTGGGCTTGGATCATTGATACATTCCCCTTATTCATAGCCACATTTGCATGTGGAATCATTCTTTCATTCACATATACTTCGATAGGATTAGCTCTGTCCAGTGTATCTAGAGGTCGCTTTTTCCCCGCAATTGGGTTGATTGCCATCTTGATGGGTACACGTTCTATGGCTACAATCATCGATGGCTTATTTGACAAATCGATTCTCTATGTCATCTCGCCATTTGATGCAGTAGCACATGTATGTCAAGCATTGATTGGAACTGAGATGACATATGATCACCCGTGGGTTTGGAGTCTGATTTCAGTCGTTGTGATGAATGGATTAGCCCTTTATCTCCTTGCAAATAGAGTATCTTCCCTGGAGGTGACCAGAGAATGATGCCAGATATGACCCAACATGGTAAGGCTGAAACCAAAGATTGGAAGCCTGTTGCTAATACTCCAGTAATAATGTTCGATAGAGTTTCGAAGACTTATGGACGAATCAATGCTCTTGGAGGAGTATCACTCGGAATTTCAGGAGGAGTAACTGGTATCCTAGGTATGAATGGAGCAGGCAAGTCGACAATGTTCAAATTGATGATGGGGAAAGTAAAGGCAAGTTCTGGAGCCATCAGATTATTCGGAACTGATCCATGGAAAAACCCAGCACCATACTCAAGAGTCGGATTTGTACCTGAGCATGAAAAGTTGCACGATTGGATGACTGCATTTGATTTCGTCACGACATTTGCTCGCTTACACGGTATGACTAGGGATGAGGCTGCTGGTGAAGCAGCAAGAGTTCTATCATTCGTATCTTTAGAAGATGTGATGCACAAAAGAATTGGTCAGTTCTCCAAAGGTATGCGCCAGAGAGTAAAAATCGCTCACGCACTTGTTAACGACCCTGAATTGATAATTCTTGATGAGCCTCTACAGGGGTGCGACCCTCTTGCCAGGACTACTATCATGAATGTGATTAAGCAATTGGGAGCAATGGGTAGAACCGTTCTCGTATCAAGCCATATCTTGCATGAAATAGAACGTATTACTGAACAAATCGTCATATTACACAGGGGGAGAGTGTTGGCGTTGGGTAATTCACATGCAATCAGAGAAATGCTGGACCAGCATCCCCACAAGATAGTTATCGATTGTGAAAATCCTCGTGAGTTAGCAAAGAACTTTGTCGACCTTGAGGAAGTTACTGGAATCACTTTCAAAACAACTAACAAATTACAAATTGAAACTAAGCATCTCGGCGAAGTGCACAAAAGATTGCCTGAGATTATTGTTAATAGCAAACAATTGGTAACAGGAATTGATAACCCAGATGATGACCTTCAATCGATTTTGATGTATCTAACAGGGGGCTCAATATGAGCAATCGCATGGATACAATTTGGTCTAAACTTGACCGTAAATCAACGGCTATAGCTGAATTCACAATGCGTCAATATCGCACAAGAATATCTACATGGGCCGTTTTAGGCGCTGCATCTGTAGCAATATTCCTGATGTTGCTATTCTACATTGAAGCCATGAATACAGAGATTGAAGCAATAGATAACGATGGTGATTCTTTCGATACAGATGGTGATGGCTATCCGGACGGGCAAGAAAGACTTGAAGGCACTAACCCTGAATCAGATCAATCTTTCCCAGATTGGGTAGAACCAGACCCTCCTGAAAAATGGATAAATGAAGATGATATTGATTGGGACACTCTTTCTGATGGCGAAAATTATGTTGGTCAGGATGATGATGGTGACTGTGAAAATCTAGATACAGGCAGTCAAAGGGACACAAATGACAACAATCGAGAATGCGATGTTGTCGTTACTATTGACGAGTTAAATGGTACGATAAATATCGATGCAGACAGTAACGTCGACGAAGATCCTGATGAAGACAAATATGGCAAAGAAGCAGGACACAGAGCATTTATTCTTGGAATCGGTAAATTTGGAATTGTCTATCTCCTAGGAATATTCCTGCCTTTATTTTTAGCAACGGGATTGATTCGTGAAGAAATGAATGATGGCACTATACATTACATGCTAGCAAAGCCAATAGCGAGAGGCGAGGTTCTTCTTTACAGAATGCTAGGATACATCGGAATTACGTGGCCGTTCATTATTGGACTGTGTATAACAATGGCTCTAATCACTGGGTTCACAGGGCCGGGAGATGGAGTATTCCGGTGGGGAGACATTGGCGTTTGGATGACTATTGCTTGGGCTGCCATGCTTGTATCATTAGTATATGGAACAATATTTTGTGGATTCGGAATAATATGGAAAAACGGGGTAATATTAGCGATACTATTCGCAGCTTGGGAATTAGGAATGGCCTTCGTTGCAATCTTATCCGGGGGTGATTCATCGATAAGATACTTCTCAGTAATTGGCTGGGGTATGATAATTGTAGATTCTGGAGTCGCTGTATGCTGGCCAGATAATTGGCAATTAATTCAGTCTGGCCTTTGGGGTGGTGGGCAAGGTGAAGAGAATTGGCTTGGTGAAATGGACTACAAGCCTTTACCTGGCGCTGTACCTCTAGATACATTCAGTGCCGATTCAAACTTGGGAGTAAGTAGTTGGTTAGCATTTGTAATCTCGAGTTTAGTATTGGTATTCCAAGGAGTATTATCATGGTTCATCGGTCAAAGCATTTTCAAAGGTAAGGAAGTGGATTGATGTCAGAAATGAAAAGGTTCGAAGGCGACTTATCTAGCCTTTGGAAGTTGCAAAACCTACCCCCTATACATCGCCTAACATGGGACTGGTGGTGGTGGCTGGTAATGCTAGATGATGAAGGTGGAAACCCTGCTGGCAAGCAATTAATGGTACTGTGGTCTACTAAGGACAATCCACTTGTCGAAGTTAATGGACACCCATGGACTCCAGTAGGGAGACCTGGTTTCGACAACGATGGGGCTATCGCAATGGATGGAATGGTAGCAGCATGGTGGTATGATGGTAAGAACATGATTGAACCATTAGTCCTTGAAGAGAGCAGAATTATTGTTTTGGCTGAAGGTCATCCTAAATGGCCTCACGATAAGGGTGGGGTTGTAGCCTCTCATACAAGCAAAGAATTCTCAATGGGGCTGACTCCAGATGAATCAAAATTCTGGCTAAGGCTAGAAACCGAACATGGCGATTTCGATTTGGAGATGGAGCCTTGGAACAAAGCGATGTCCAGTATGAAAGTAGCCCAAGCAGAATACGGACTAGGGATGGGATATGGAATCTCTAGATTACACGGAACTCTGTGCAAAGGCACCATTGATGGCAAGGAAACCTCCGGTACTGCATACTTCCAAAAAGTGTGTGTCCAAGCTCCTTCACCGCCATGGTTCTGGGGAATGCTGCATCTAGATGATGGATCATACATCGATTGGTTCGTCCCTCACGTATCACCAACGATTACTGCTAAAGACTCACGCCCTTGGAAAAGCCGAGATATTACCCATTTACCACTCTCGATGGGAGGACTGTTTCATGACGTCAGTAGAGGCAGGAGTGAGAAATTTAGTGAAGTGCGAGTGGAAAGAACTTGTGATGATGGAGGGTTGCCTACCTTCCATGTCCACATGTGGAATGGCATCACTGAGATTAGAATTGAGGCCAGGGCTGTCACAAGAGCCCATTGGACTTTCGACCAGCCGACTCGCGGCGGAATGAAGTCACATCTAACTTACAATGAGTATCCATTAGATGTAACAAGATTAGAGATTGATGATGAACAAGGAGTCAGAACTCGTAGTGACTGGGGTGTTGTTCGCGGTAATGCAGAACACTCTTGGGGGCTACTTCACTAACAAAATCGCCGCAAGGTTCATCATCGACTATGTGTCGTTAGCAATTAGGAAGGGTCATTATGTCTGATGAGGAACAACCACCTGTCGAAGAAAAAATTGCTGAAGAAACCCCTGTAGAGGAGGCAGCAGAGGATGCCGCTGCTGATACATCTGCATCTTTGAAACAGAAATTCAGACTTACAAATGATGAAGAAATTCTCCAAGACATCAAGCCGTCATTATTTGCTTTCACGCCAATGTACGGAATTGCTTTGCTAATATTATTCGCACACTGGATGTTTGAGATGAACTGGGACAGTGATGGTTCTACCTTCTCGACTATAATGCAGGGAATTATCACCTTCGGAAAGGTAGGAAACTTTGGATTCGTATTGGTCATGCTTGGAGTTGCCTGGTTCAATAGAATGTTAAACGGTTCAACCAGTGGCAAATGGAGTACAATGTACCTGCTTTTGGTTGCATTCACACCAATGGTACTTAGCATAGACAACATCATGGAATCTCTAGGAATTATCGAAAGCGGATTTATTCCTCTTGATGATTTCGACTATCTTATGTTCGGACTATTTTGGTCGATACTGTTCGTTGCATTGACGATCTTCTACCAAAGGAGTTTTCACTATGCAATCACAAACCACAGGGTCATCTTTACTCAGCATCTATTCATCCCAGGAGATGGAAGAAGAATTCTGTTCGATAACATCAATGAGATTAGAACTCAGAGGACATTCATGGGTGCAATGCTTGGTTACAACACAATTATTTGCGACACAGGTAGCCAATTGGGTATTGGTGAAGAAGCCATGTCGATATCTGCAGGCGTTTCAGGGAACTCTGTTCCAAGCGGAGAAGCAAACAGTGTAGAAGGGCAAGTTACTCGAAGCATATTCAAGAAACTTTTCGCTTTCATCACATACCAAAGAACTCGTAAAATCGACTTACCAGACCCTAAATTCTCATTCTTTTGCATAACAAACTGGAAATCAGTTGAGAATCTATTGAATGAAATGCATCAGCGACACAGCCAATCTGGCATACTAAATGAATTGAAAGACCAGATTGCAGAAAGTCAGTAATCACACATAGGTTTCAAAAACTGTAAGGATGCCCACGAAATAGAGGCGACGATATGAGCGATGACAAAGTACTCCAAGGACCGATTGAAAAATTGCGCAACGGTGACCTTGATGGGGCCATTGCAGAGCTCGATGATTTGATGTCTGTCCACAAAACAAATGCAGAAGTTCACCACATGTACGCTGAATTTGCAAACATGAAGAACACAGAAGCACAGGATGATGTGATTCCAGGTGGGAAGATCATGATGGCTTACAAAAAAGCTATGCAAATGGATGAAGAAAACGTCGAGTACATAGGTGATTTCGCTACATTCGCTCTTGAGTGTAGAAGGATACCAGTTGCAGTTAAAGAATTCCAGCGCTACGCTCGAAGACTGGAAATTGAAGATATTCCAGTTGACGAAGTACTGTTTAATGCAAGTCGAAACATCGTTGATGCAATTGAAGTGATGGACCCTACAAAGCAAAACCCTATGGTACAGCCATGGCTCAAACAGGCACTCATTTGGTCTGTTGGCGGATTGGGATACAGTCCAGCAGATGCAATTGAAATGCTCTCTCGCGAAGAATGAGGTGAATCGAAATGGCGAAGGCGCGAATAGCCTTCCGTTTCGGACATTATGGCGATTGCTATCACGGTAGTCAAGTTCAACCAGATGTTCCTACCGTTCAAGGTGAGTTCATGCACATTTTCAAAAAGAAGTTGAAATGGACAAAAGAAAGAATGCCTGTTCCCATGGCAAGTAGAACAGATTCCGGCGTCCATGTTCGTCAAAATGGCGGATTTATTGATATTGATCAAAACCGCTGGGACGCGATGGGTGAAGTAGGATTCATGAAAGCAGTAGGTCATCAAATACCAGACACCATTTCTCTTTTTGATGCTAGACAAGTAGATGACGATTGGAGTCCAAGGCGTGCATTACACCGAACTTATCGTTATCGAATGGAATGTATGGAAGGATGGATTGAACCCGAATTTGATGACTTCAAACATCTTTGTTCATTGTTTGAAGGTGAACATGATTGGGATAACTTCTGCCGTCGAGAAACAAACCGTTCAACAACTCGTGTTGTTGAAACATGCAGGCCATGGGTTAACTCTGGACGCATTATTGGGTTCGAGATAGTTGGTGAAGCATTTATTTGGAATCAAGTTAGAAGAATTGCAAATGCGATTTTTGCAGTTTCCACTAGTTACGAAAGTGTCGATAAAGTAATCGAAGCCCGAGATAACCCTCAAACCGAAATTGATCTAGGATTGGCTGAACCTGATTGGCTGATACTTTGGTCTGTATCATGGGAAGGAATCCCTGCATTAGAATCAACAGAGCCAGTTATTCCTAAGCCTGATCATTCTAGTTCACGTTGGCAAGAATTGTGCCGCCAACAACAAAAAGAGATACTAATTAGACAGTTCGATATTATTCAAGGACAATACTGACCATATCTCCATCTGACAAATCACAAGTTTCTCTCAAGAAAATTCCTGCAATGACCTCTACTACATCTTCATGCCTGGTCAAATCAGGAATCAGGATTGCACATTCATGATCTCCTTCTCCACAGATTATTTTTCCTAGGAATGCAGTCGCTCCCCCAAAGGAGACTCCATCTCTGTCGAATCCTTTGATTCTGTGAGATTCAATTTCACTCTCTTCCCCTTCATCCAGACCCGCAGTTACTCTGAGTTTCTGGTATTTAGTTAGGAAATCTCCTTTCACTGCGACGTTCAAAGTCCCGGGCCAAGCACTTCTACCGATTATGGTTTTGAATTGATCTTGGTAGTGATGTTGCGACATGAAAATATGAGCTCGGCCGAGCCCTGACGAGACTACACCGTCGATGCGCATGACCCGCCGACACGCATCTGACTCATGACTGTTTGTGAGTGGGCAAACAAGATGTAGAACCTCTCCATGGACAGGTCATGGCAGGTGACTTATCATGGATGGAAGAGCGCTACTCGCAACTCGAGGAACAGGCATTACTGTGGCAACCCCCAACCCTTGAAAGTGCCAATACACCTAGATGTATGATGGATGGAAAGCCTACAATCATGCTTTCTGCTAATAATTATTTGAATTTGACAACCCACCCTAAAGTGGTCGAAGCATCAATTGCAGCAACAAGAAAATATGGAGCGGGAAGTGGTTCTGTTCGAGCTATTGCTGGAACTATGGACATTCATCTTGAAGCAGAACATAAGGTTGCTGAGTTCAAAGGTGTTGAATCATCTCTGATTTATTCTGCTGGATACACTGCAAATGTTGGATTAATCCCTTCCCTAGTTCAGGGCAAGCAAGATGTAATAATATCTGATGAACTTAACCATGGCTCGATTATTGATGGAGTTAGACTGACTAAAGCACAGAGGGCGGTATTCCCTCACAATGACATGGGTGCATTCGAGCAAACTCTGAAAGAATACGAAGGTGCTGATCGTAAACTCGTAATTGTAGACGGGGTATTCTCTATGGATGGAGACATCTGCCCACTTGATGAATTAACAGCCCTTGCTGAAGAATACAATGCAATGGTGATGGTTGATGATTGTCATGGTGAAGGTGTTCTTGGAGATGGCGGCAGAGGAATTGTTGACCATTTCAAACTACAGGGAAGAGTTGATTTTGAAGTCGGTTCGTTCTCGAAAGCTCTTGGAGTGCAGGGTGGAATCCTAGCCGGTAAAGAAATCGTTAGGAAACACGCACTGAACCATTCTCGTTCATGGTTACTTTCTGGTTCGCAACCTCCCGGCGTTGCAGCAGCACAGAAAGCCGCTGTTGAAGTTTTGATGGATGAACCAGAGCATCACGCTAAATTATGGGACAATACCGAATATTTCCGTAAAGAGATGCAATCTTTAGGTTTCGATACAGGAGTATCAACGACTCCAATTATTCCAGTTATGTGCGGAGAATCTTCCAAAGCGAAGGAATTGTCACAAGCAATGCTAGACCAAGGTGTCATGGCAGGAGCCATTGTATTCCCAATGGTTGCCAAAGATAAGGCAAGAGTTAGGACTCAAATGTCGGCTGGATTATCAAGAGACGATCTCGATGAAGTTCTGCGGATTTTCGAAAAGGCTGGAAGAGAAATTAATCTTATCTAACCGGGTAAAAGTAGATTACTGATTAGATTAAGTCGCCAACATGTGGAAAGAGAAGTTGTTGGGTCAACGCTCTAATTTCGCATACTGGTCGCCACTAGTTCTCATCATTTTTCTGATAACCTTACACACAACTGCATTTGCTGGAATAACAAGCGAATTTAGCAATGATGACTTCGAAATTCAAAAGACTCAGGAGTTCTACACCGATTCTGTGATTGTAACAAGCCAAAGTGAAGATTCATTTGGCGAGAATAATAGCGACTATTTCGGCGGAGAATATAGTGAAAGTGATTCATACAAACAACTTGATGGCCCTGAAGAAGCACTTGAGGATACAGCTGAAACTTTGGATGGTAGATTAGGACTCATAACCATGTCATGCTTCATTCTGGTTTTGTTTTGTTTCATGAATAGAAAAGAAAAAATCAGCATAAATAAATTCGTTTCTTTCAATTCTATTAAAGGATATTTGATGTTATTCATAGGTATCATTTCGTTAATTTCAGTCTTTACCATCACATCTGGCCTTTCAGATTATTCAGATGAAATTGCAGATTCAGATATTGATTGGGATGTTGATGAAGGGATTTGGGGTAGTGCCACAGTTGAGTTCGAATCACCATTTGATGGTCAATCAATAACAGTTTACCAGGAATGGGATCCAAGTTTCATGATGTTAGCATTGTTTGTATTTTCAATGATTGCATTGATTGGAGGGATTGCAAATACTTCATATCTCAAAGAGGATTTAGAGATTGAAGATGCACCGATTTGGATTAAAGATTCGAAAATATTTAGTTTAGCGAATAGCCATTCAGTGACCGCATTGTGGATAGTGTTGGTTGTTGCAATTATAGGCTCTGTAACTACACCATGGCAAACAATCAACCAAGAATGGGAAGTTGAACATGCTTCTGAAAGCTTCAGTGGAGAGATTAATGTTACAACGCATTCATCTGAAATCTCTTGGAATCTGAATCCATTTTACATCCAATTTGACAATGATACAGCATTAAGTAATGCCTCGTTTGAAGGAGAAGAAACTAGTTCATATGATTCATATGAAGACCATTCCGAATTATCAGATTCATCTGTAGTTATGCTAGAGTTGCGCTGGCCATTAATATGTGCAATCATTATTGGTATTTTTATGCTAATGCAAAGATATGTTGGTAAATTCTCATCCGCAATATCGGGTACAAACAATGGTTGGATCTTGCTTATTTTAACCTCGGTATTACTGATTTATTCATACGGAGCGGTTGGGAGTTTCGAAGATGAAATGTCCCAAAAAATCGATAATGATTTGCAAGACTTGAGCCCATCTTGGGATTATGATGTTTTTAACTCTGAAATTAGTTCGTCTATTTCAGGGAGTAAATTAGGCTCTGCATTTAGCAGTGGCAGTACTGTAACTCCAGGAGGAGGCACGTTTGATTCTACTTCATCCAGAATCTTAACGACGTGGAGTCCTGCTATCGGATACTATTTTGCGATTATTATTCCGTTCGCTATTTTTGCAATACTTTCAGTTCAGTATGGGCCTATTGTCATCGATTCAATAAATGATTATCAATCGATAAAGAAATTTGAAATCGAATTTGACAGTAAATCTTGGGTTGCTAGGCCTACAATTATTGCATTGGTCACATTGCTAATAACATCATCAATAGGAATGGGATTAGGCGAATTAATGTTCGATTCAAAATCCTCTGCGCCTGCTAGTATTTACAAATGGGATTTGGATTTTGAGTTTTCATCAACAAATGATGAAAGATTTGAGATACCGATGGATGACCAAGATATTATTCAAAGCGAACTTAATAATAAAGAAAATGGCATTCCTTCTAGTTTTGTAGTTTGGCTGGCCTGCGATGAATCTGAAACTAGCCTCACTAATCAACAAATAGACACAATAAGTTGGACAATTAACCCACCAGAAGAAACCGATTTATTTGGTGAAATGAGACAAGGAGAATTAGAATGTTCTCAACAGGCATTTGATTGGCAAAGAGTATTCACCTGGGATGCAGAGATTAACTTTCCAAAGAGTGAATTTGCAGAAACGGAAGAAGATTATCTAGGTCAATTCACGGTAGAAGGAGGAGGCCTCGGTATTTGGACAGCAGAATTTGTAGCAAACGTAAATGGAGGTACAACTGAATTTGATTCTGACTCAGAATTGAAATTATCATTCATGATTGAAAGTGTAGGAATCGGCAATATTACTGCGGAAAATATAAGCTAAGTGTATCGTTCATTCTTCCTCGAATGATTCTACAACTTCCATCAATTCGGAATCATTACCTGCCACTTCAGATAATTCCTCGCTACGATTTTCTTCTATTGTTGGCATTCCATCGAATGGATTTGCTCCGTCTTCAATCATGCACAATAGTCTCCATCTAGGTGCCCATGCCAAGTGGACATACATTGGACCCGGTATCATTAGAAGAGTCCAAGAAAGATATTCAGTGAATGTATTAGATACCAACAAATCGGTGTGGACCAAAGTGAATAGAGTGAATCCTAAGAAAGGCATAGGATACATGATTTTACGATTGACTGCCATGGGCATTCGCTTAGTTAGAGCATTGACAATTCTGCTTGATAGTCCCAAGAACGCAGTTGCAAATACTAGTAGACTAGCATGAAGTATCCACAATGGAAGCCAGAACTCTTCAGTCATATAGTAAGGTAAAACCAAGGCAAGAGATACCAAGAAACCGTAAAAGGCACCAATATTCGACGGATGCGAAAGCCATAATGGAAGTCGTGAAAAACGCTTCGAGAGACCACCACCTGTTATCATTTCACGTTGAGATTCATCTAATGAACCCGTTCGTTCGTCCCAGGCGGCACTTGTGCCCATAGAATGAGTGGCGGAGAATTGCACATTTGAAGGTACGGTGAGTTGAGAAGGGGTTTGACCCAATTATCACTCTGAAGAAAACATCCGAGACAATGGCCCTTGGACGTCAATTTCATCTTCAGGCAACCATTCTCTTTCAAGTAAGGTTGAGTCTTGCGCTTCCCTATCTCTTGCGTCCTCAAATTCGTCGTTAGATTCATTTATTGCATTGTTAAGTGATATTGCTTGGTTGATTATCGATAATTGTCGATTCAACGCCTTCTCGCTAAGATTAGAATCCCATCCAGAGAGTATTGACAATTGTTCATCTTGTTTGTGGACATTCCATCCGGTCAATGGATCTTTTACCAACTTCAGACGGCTAATCCCTGGATTTATCCAATCTTTAGAAAACCGGACCATTATTTCTGAATCTGCTACAGCGGCGGATTCCATGAATGGATGATTGAGGTTTACTGCTAATGGTATGGCAGAATTGTTTTTGACTCGAAATATGATTATTAAGTCTGCTATGATAATGACTGAGAGAACTACTCCTATGTGGGCAAACCAAAATAATACGCCAAAAATGAGCACTGAAGCGATTATTGCGTAAATTGAATAGTTCTTCATAGCAGATTTGGAATGTTCTGCACCTAATGGAGTTCTTCCAAATGGTATCAAGCCACGTGGTGCGTCCATGCTTTGGCGAAGAGCATTAAGGACATGAAACCGTCGTTGTTTTGCATTTTCGACCCCCATCATTCAAGAAGGGTGGAATTACCAACCACCCCGTAGGGGTGCGCATGGTCGAGTTGCCACGAGGTAATATCATCGAAGAAAGACGGGGTGGCGCCAGCGTTCTCGCTACTCTCGTAAATGAGATGATTAAGCTCGATTCTAATGGATACATTAGATGTGAAAGAACACCTGTAGAGTCGATGCCTAGAGTAGGTCAAGTTGTTGTTTCAAATGGTACAATAACTGCTGCTATACACGAGTCAGAGGCAATATTGGAAGGATTAGAAGCCTTGATTGAAATCGAATCTGATTGTTTAGAGCTAGATTGTGTACTTCAATTGGTTGAAGGTGTTGACACCTACCGAATCTTAGATTTGCACCCTACTGCGAAATTAATTATCGAATCACCAGAGGGAAGTAAATCCTCTAAATGGTGGCAAAGTGCAGGAAGCCACTCCAGTAGTTGGACTAGATCTAGTAAACTACCGAACATCGAGGCTTCAACTGAAGCGCCGGAGTTCATCAAAACAAAGGCTGCTTCTATGGTGAATAAGCTGGTTGCTAGCGGTAAATTATTGAAACCAGGGAGTGTTTATTCGAATGAAAGCAACTCGTTTTTCACCCTCGCTGCTAATCTGAAAAAACACGGGAAACCACTTCTTGTTATCAGCCGCAAGACCAGAGAGGATTTAGTCGTCAATCATGGATTGCCTACTGAAGATTGTTTATGGCTCTCGCAGAGGGAGGCTGAAGGAGTTCAATTCGTAGACATTGATGCGATAAAGGGGACCGTTTACGGTTTCTTGGAAGGAAACTTGAGAGCAGTACTGCTCCTAGACGGACTAGAATACTTAGCTAATATTTGCGGTTCTGCTGCTGTTATCGAAATGGTTAGAGAGTTGGGAGATAGAATGCGTTTCGAAGACGATTGTTTGCTAATTTCATTCGACAGGAATGCATGGACCACGTCCGAAGCTGCTCAATTAATTAGGGCCGCACCGTACCTCGAATCCGAAACTATCGATTCTTGGAATATTGATTCCGAATCATTACTTGGCCATCCTCTAATGGCACCCCCTACCGAAGAAGAACTTCTGAGATTAGCCGATTATTTAGAGCAAAATACTCCCGAGACATTCACTATTGAAGATAGAGAAGATCTGGTTGAAGAGACATCTCTCACTGAAGTACACGAGGCTGAAATTGAGCACCTAGAGCCTGAAGAGACAGAAACCGTCTTGACTGAAATCATTGAAGAACAAATTGAGGACATTCCTGTGCCAAATGTATCCAAGGGCCCAAGGAAGGCTCAGACTGTGAAGCGCCGCAGACCTAAAAAGGCGAAAATCATGAATGAGAGGGAAATGCGTAAAGCGGGACTCGATGCTGCTAAAAGTGGCACAATACTAGGAGAAATACCTTCATCTAAATCAATCCCTAAAACTGTAACAGGCCATGGAAGAGAAGGTAAAATGCCATCGATACCTGGTGTGATACCAAACTCACTAAGTGATGTGGTAAGGCAAGATTCAGCCAATAAAGTTCGTACATTACCAAGTACTCAACTTGGACCCAAGTCCGTATCATCTATTCATGGAAAGAAAAAATCGGCCAAAGACCCGATTAGCCCAACTGCTGCAAGAGGAGTTGAAGTTAAGCGGAATGAATCTAACCGGAAGCGTTCATCCAGTGTACCCCAAAAAGAATTAGATTTAGACAAGGAATTGATGTCTTGGAAGTTTAAGGAGGAAGTTGAATGAATATTTCGCGTCAAGAAAAACTCCAACTCGCTTTGGCCAATGCTCGACAGACATTAGGAAAGAGCACGCCTACTGGAAGACCTGCGCTTTCAAACCTGAATAAATTAAGAGGCATAGATGCAGCAGAGGACACTAGAGGTGGAGATTTAATCACGCGTACAGGAGTGAAGACTCGCCCCGTTTTCGACATGGTAGCAGACAACATCCTTGGGGAGTCTAAACCCTGGAAAGTTAGTATTGATTTGGAAGATGGAAGTAGCTCTCTTGCTCAAATAGCGGCTGAAAGAATAGGCGGAATGCGTGAGAAACAGATTACAGAGGAAATACAAGTTGAAGATTTGAGTGAAGACTTAGGGGTCCTCAAAGACGGGAGACCGATTTGGGCAGAAGTATTGGACTCACAGAGAGGATACTCAACCAATTCAACAGATTTTGGAATGAAAGATTTGTCATTCAAGCCACAGTGGCCGCCAGTACAATACTTATCAGAACACAACACATGGAAATCATGGCATGTTGTCGAAGAGAATTCAAGAGCATCTAGTGCCTGTGAAAAGGTGATTAGCAAACCTGGAACTTCAATGAACCCGTTACTTGTTTTGGGCGAAAGTGGTTGTGGTAAATCACACATACTCAGTGCCTCAGTTCAGGCAATGATCCGAAGACAAGATGGCAATGTACACCTACTATCAACTTCAGCAATGAGAGGTTGGGACTCTCTCCCACAAGGCTGGGAAGAAGCCGTAGCACATGCAAACTTGATTGCGATTGACGACCTTCATCTCGCTGAAGAAAGAATTGCTACAGAAATAGGCATGCTGATAGATTATGCACTTAATTTAGGAGTTCAGGTTATTGCAACATCTCGAGTTGATTCTAACGAATGGCAAGCTAGAAGGCTATGGGAAGTTATGCGTTCAGCCACTAGCATATGGATTAGAAGTCCAAGTTCTTCATCCCTGATTACTCATCTGCGAAGATCTGCTAGCGGAAGAGCCCTTTTGCTTGATGACTCGATGTTGGCCAAGATAGTTGCATTCGGTGGCGGAGATTGGCGAGGCACAGATAGCGCTTTTGAGAAGGTCGCTCTTGCAATTGAATCTGGTGAACGTGTTGTTACTAGCGAAGATGTGGGGAGCATACTAGATGATACTCCCGTTCAAATCACAGAACAAGAAATATTCACCCAGAGAGAAGACCTCGAAGAAATCGCATCACGCGTAATTACAGAGACTCTGGACCATGTTTACACCGGCTCTGATATTGGAGGAGTAGAATTGAATTCACCATTGCCTGAATTGGAAGACGGGTGGGAGGTTCCAGAGATGACAATCGAGGAAAGAAGCGATTTGCATCAAGTTCTAGTTGGTGAAAATCTAATTCCACATGTCACAACTACTTTGACAGTAGATGAGAGAGAAGATTTCCTAGTAAATCGAGAATCTGGAATTTCAGGACTTGACAGAGTTAGAGTTAACGAAACTGCTGCTAGTATTGACAATATTACCGAAACTATGTTCCAAGAAATGAGTGAGCAGCATTTGAGTGAATCCAATCAATTAGCTGAACTCGAAAACGAGATGACGCAATTGGTTGAATCTAGTAAAGAAGCATCTGTAGAAGAGTTGATTCAAATCGCCGACAGAGTTGGTGAAATCGAATTACTACTGGGGAATGTCTCTCAGTTACCAAACTACAACATGCTAACTCCGATTGTTCGCCTTGAACCACAGGGTGAATAAAATGAATCCATCATGGTGGATGGCTGGCGTTCCATTTGCTTGCCAACCAGATTGTGGAAAGTGTTGTGATGAACCTGGTGGAATTGTATATTTGCGCCCTGAAGATGCTGAAATTATGGCACAACACCATGGCCTAGAAGTTGCTGATTGGTTGCAAAGAGATTGTAGACAAACCTTAGATGGCAGGTGGGTTTTGAAATCCGATCCTGTAACTGACATCTGTATTTACTTGGATGAGCAAAAGAAATGCACCACATATGAAGCGAGGCCTGCCCAATGTAAATCGTATCCCTTTTGGGCAGAAAATGTTCGTTCAGATAGGTCTTGGAGAAAGACAGTTAGTGAATGCCCCGGCCTAGAATCTGAAGAGGCATTCATCATAAGTGGGGACACAATTCGAACCAAAATTATTGAAGACCGAGATGCATCTAGAGGGTTCCGACAATGGCCTCCTAAATCTAGATGAAATTTTCTAAATATAGCCCGCAAATTGTGCCAGAAACTAGGTGTTGTAAAACACACCTAAATGGCTTCTGAAGAACAAATCTAGCGTCGCACTTATACAGAAGCCTCTTGTCCCTATGTTTAGATGGTGAATTCATGAGTGAGGAAGAGTCTCTACTTGACTTGACCACAGCCCACCTGAATACAGGACTGCGAGGAGTCCCAGTGGGCACTTGCAGAACATCATATGTCACTCCAGGCGAAGGAGTACATTATTGCGGATATCCAATCAGCGAATTAGCAATGATGTCGCCAGAAGACATAGTATTCTTACTGTTTCACAAGGAGTTACCAACCTTAGAACAATCCGTTGAGTTCCGTGAAGAACTACAATCAAGAGGAGCAATTCCTGAAGGATTGGAACAGGTACTTGCTACTCTCCCAAAGGATGGACACCCAATGGATTGGTTGTCTATTGGAATCCATACACTTGGAATGTTAGGCGGAGTTGACGATTGGCGAGAGGATGCCATGAACCTCATCGCTAGAATGCCTAGATTGATGGGCCTAATATTCAGATACAGAGAAGACCGTAGTGAAAACATCCCTGCTGATGATTTATCTCTACCGTTAGTTGGCAGGTTTACCAACACAATCGACCTTAATGGAGTGGATAAAGCAGTTATGAATCGCGTTCTATCCACATATCTCGTACTACACATGGACCATGGTGGAGGAAACCTCTCTACATTTGCAGGTAAAGCAGTTGCTAGTGGTCATGCAACGGTATACTCATCAATGGCAGGTGCAATGAATGCACTATCTGGCCCTCTTCATGGAAGAGCGAATCAATCATGTTTCGAATTTGTCCAACGTATAGGAACATCAGACCCAGCAGAAGTCGAGAGGTTTGTTCGTGGGGAGTTGGAATCTAAGCGCCCTGTATTCGGGTTTGGCCATGCTGTACTAAGAAGCGAGGACCCACGTGCTACAGCTCAATTCGCACTTGGTGAAGAAATCTGCCCTGATGACGAATACTTCAGAACGATCAGAGTTCTGAGACAAGTTGCTCCAATGGTTCTTTCTGAAAATCCAAAAATCAGAAACACAAATGCAAATGTCGACATTGCAAGTGGAACATTGCTTAATTTCGTCGGCTTGAAAGATGCTGAATATTACACTACTTTCTTTGGTTGGGCTAGAGTTGCAGGTATCGGTGCGCAAATTGTCGATGAAAGAACAATAATGAGAAATGGAAAGGGCATCCCAATTTACCGACCTAAGTATATCGCTGAAGAACAAACTCTTCGTCACTTAGATTGAATAACAGGCCTGGATGTTTTTCCACATCCTCTGTGACCAATCATTCTAACAGCGTTCCAACCTAGTCTCTCATCACTAATTTCATGCCACGGAGTTACATTTTCAGGAATAATTCCTTTCCGTAAATCCGCTTCTTCTTCTTCGCTAAGAGGCATCGTAGCAGGTCTCAACCAACGAGCGCTACCACAGGGTAATTTCATCTGAGAATCTGGATAATCGGTCAATAGTGAAAGTCCCGCATCTAGTAAATCTCTTTCCAATTCAGGGTGACCTGGCCACACATAAACTGGGAATCCATTGCGAACCTTTGTCAAACGTTTCAATTGCCGTCCTTTGAGACCTACCGGCATTCCAATGTGAAGGTATTTCTTCAACCCTTCAAAATAATCTACTGCGCATGGCATCATAGGTGCGCCAGATCTTTTCTGAGAACGTAATAATCGGGCGAATGAATAAGCAATGAATTCTGGCGCTGCACGAAACCTCTTACTATTGTGCGAGCCAGTTCTCGGCACTATTGGTAACAACCTAGACCACGGCCGATTGGAACCTGATAGTTTTGCAACCTTAGCCATTGGTCTGTGAAATGCATAGAATACAGCTGCTTCAGTGTGGATGTCTGCCTCATCAACCATTTCACTGGCGAGTTGCATTACCCTAGCCATTCTTTTTGTGGGGTCATTGGAGATGCTTGGTAGGCTGCGTTTAATTTCGAGGCACGCCACTTTCGAATGTTCTTGCCAAGGAACAAGCCATTCTTTGTCAGCCATCAACTTTTCAAATGAACAAAAACCAACTTCCTCTAAATCTTTCAGATTCCATTCTTCGACATATTTAGAACGACCATCTAACAAGTCCTCCGATACTGACACAATGTGGTCATGGTGTACTACGAGTTGGTCATCAGCAGTCAAGCGCAAATCGAATTCAACACCGTCCATCATTTGCATTGCCTTAACCAAAGACTCATGGGTGTTTTCCGCAGGCTGCTCCCATCCCATTATCCCCGCTTGTAAGGATTATCTTATTGAATCATGTGCCGGTTCACTAATCCTGCCCAACCATCATAAGCAAACATGATGGTCAACAGACATGGCAGAAGACCAACGCGTACGAGGATATTGTGCATATGATTGGGGAAAGAGTGCTTTTGAAACCTCAGTTACAACGGCTGTATTTCCTGCATGGTTCGCTTATTTATTCGCTGAAGCAAATGGTATCTCAACTAAATTTCTAGGTTCAGAATGGACTGCGGATGCCATGTTCTCGGCAGCAGTCATGGCAGGAGCCCTCTTTGTAGCGATATGTGCACCGTCTTTAGGAGTAATTGCTGACCGTAGAATGATCAAAATGTGGTGGCTACGAGTACTCACAATATTGGGTTCAGTTTCTTGTATATTACTAGCCTTTTCACCCTACCTGGGAGTCTCAATAGGTTGGGTTTGGGCCATGATAATGTTCATGGTTGCAAATGTTGGACTTAATGGCGCAGGGGTATTCTACAATGCATTGTTGCCACACATGGGTGAACAAAGTGAAATGGACTCCATTTCCAACAAAGCATTTGCAGCAGGTTACCTTGGAGGAGGTCTACTACTTGTGGTACATCTAGGAATGGTATTGTCGCTTGATGGGACATGGGTTATTCCATTCGTAATGGCATCTTCCGGAATTTGGTGGCTAGGATTTGCTCAAATGACTTTCAAGATGATTCCAGAACCTCATATCGAAAATGAAATGGAGCCGATGGGTGTTGTCGATTCAACAAAGATGGCCCTAGGTGAGGTTAAATCTACATTAGGAGATATCAAGAGTTTCAAAACCCTGTTCATCTACATGATTGCATATTTCTGTTTCATCGATGGAATAAATTCGGTTACTGCATTAGCAGGAGTGTTTGGAATTGTAGTTCTTGGTTTAACCACAACAGGCCTAATACTTACGATTCTAATTATCCAGTTCGTAGCAGCACCTGCAGCGATTGGTTTCACTAAACTAGCTGAAAAATGGAGCACTAAGAAAGCGCTGCAGTTCTCCTTAGTATGCTGGTGTTTCGTAATTGTAGGAGCACTATCATTCGCACCACTCGAACTTGAAAATCATGATGAATATGATGTCCAATACACTTGGGATGAAGATGCACAAACATATGTTGCTGAGGCAAGAGAAGGTGTGAACAATATTGCAGCACTCCCTGATGACGACGAACAAAAATGGGCGCTCGAATATGAAAAAATTCTTCCTGTTGAAGAAAATAAAGATGTAAAAAGGCAAGGCTATGGTGTGAAATGGGCATTTGATGATGACGGCGAGGCAGTCCCAATAGAAGTGATTTTGACTGCAGATAACCTCGAATCTATGAAGTCTACAATGGATGAATCAAGATTCTCATATAGCGTAGAGGGCGGCGAATTTGACGGTCAGACTGGGTTGGGAATAAACCACCCATCTAGTCTTGGCGATGGAACACTGGACGTCATTCCAGAAACAGTCCGCTCAGTGGTATGGGCGCCACTAGGAATGACAGTATTCTTCCAATTCTTACTCCTTGGAGTATTTGCAGGAGCGCTACTTGGTGGATCTCAAGGTCTAGCACGCTCGATGTTTGGACAAATGGTTCCGGAAACAAGGTCCGCGGAATTCTTCGGATTCTTCGGTTTCTTTGGAAAGGTCGCAGCCTTACTTGGCCCACTTATTTACGCTCTGATGACCGTTTGGTTTGACTCTAGAGTAGGTATATTTGCATTATCAATATTGATTATTGCGGGAGTCTTAATCTTGCGTAAGGTCGATGTTGAGGATGGAATCGCAGTTGCCAAAGCAGAGGACGAAAGAAACCGTTCAGCCACTGTGGAGTGAAAACGCTCATATCCGTTAGCAAAGGGGAGTGAACTATGAGTCCATACTGGGTGATGATGGGAATCATCTTGATTTTGACTCCATTCACCTGCTGGGTGTTCACTCTTGGCAGAAAGGATACACGAATGCCACTCAACAATGTGTTCCAAAAAATCCACGAGAACAGGTATTACCTACACATTCTCGGATACATGGTTATTATCAGGTGGAAGGCTCTAACCGATGACCTGAATGAACCAATGAAGATTCGTACCGGAAACTGGACAGATTACATCTATGCGCTTGAAGGAGATGCAACCTTATGGGTTCAGAAGACTTTTGAAAATGCAATTCTAACAGAGTTTTTGAATTTCCACTATTTATTCATCTACTTATTCTTGATTTACATCACTACTGTCTACTTTGCCTATGTTGGTGAAAGAGACATGACTGACAAAGTTACATTGAACTATTTGTTGATCTATGCAATAGCTGTTCCATACTATCTATTCTTCAATGTAGAGGTCACCTCATCTTGGATTCCAGGAATGAAGGCACTATTGTATCACGATGGATGGTATACTGTGTTCTATGCATCTCATGACCCATTGGACAATGCCGTTCCATCGCTGCATGTTGCAATACCATTTGGAATGATTCTCCTAAATTGGCTACATTGTAAAGAGAAGAAAATTCGAATGCGAGATTGGGCACATTGGCCATATCATCTATTCATTGTGATTAATACGATTCTATTTATCTTCACAATCGCTTACCTAGGAATACACTGGTTTGTTGACATCCCACTAGGAATGTTAGTCGGAGCAATAGGTGCTTTATTCATACATCACATTCAACCGAGGTTGCGAAATAACCACGGTAAATTGTTTGAAGGCGTAGATAAGAAGAAGGTCAAGAACCACTTTATCTGGGAAGGTGCAATAACCATTTTGATGCTATTCTTGGTGATAGGAGCAGTGTCTTACCAAAGCGACAATGTCGATGAACGTGTGTCGATGCGTCTTGGTGGTGGAGACTCTACTTATGAGATTCTTACACCATTGCAATATGGAGAAGAGGTCACAACCAAAATAAAAAATTGGGACGATGATTTAGAACTCGAGATCGTATTACTATGGGTTGATGAATCTGTAAGATACATGGACGATGGAGTGATTGATTGGGAAGAGATGTCTAAGAACCATACTACCACTTCAATAGGACCTGGCGAGGAATTAGAAATAATAACCTCGGATGAAAAATTCTGGCATTTGATAATTTTGCATAATGATGCAGAAGATGTGGATGATGTTATTGAAATTAGAATTTTGAATGATTACTCACCAACCAGAGCTGATAACTTGAACGACTGGGTTGATGACCAAATTACAAAATCACTGATTATGTCTATTCCATCTATGTGGATTACTGGATTCGTAGTCTATCGTATTGCACGTCTAAAATTTGCAGGAAAATCGATCATTGATTCCACCCCATCCCATCTTTGGGAGGAAGAGTGAATGTCGGAGAACCTTATTGATCCCGAAATCAAGAAACTGTTCAATCAGATTTCTCTTCATATTAGAAGCAGAATGAAGATGATAGTATTTTTTTTCTTACTAGGTTTGGTCCTTGGAATACCAGTAGCACATAGAGTTGTAGAATGGCTTCTAAATGTCGGGTTATTGCCTGATGATGTCAATATAATCATTCTAACACCTGTTGAGTTCATAATGCTACAGGTCAAAGTTGGTGCCTGGCTAGGAGCAGGTTTTGCAATACTTGGACTGTTAATAGATGCAGCATGGCAAAGTGGCCTTGCAAAGAAAACCCCCCGCCCTGCAAGGACAGTGGTAGTAACTACGATTTTTGCAATACTTTTGACAACAGCAGGATTAGTCTATTCTTGGTATCTTTTAACTCCAATGCTCCTCGAGTATCTGGCAACAGATGCGCAGGCTGCTGGGTTGTCGACTGAATGGAGGTTGTCCTCATTTATTGGATTCATAGTCAGTTTATGTCTTGCTTGTGCCATAGGATTCCAAGCACCTTTGATCACTCTACTATCACTTCAAAGCGGCGCAATTGATAGGCCGACTTTACTAGAATTCCGAAGACATATTTGGTTCACTACATTTGTCCTTGGTGCTGCATTCTCACCACCAGATCCACTTTCTTTATTTTTGGTTGCAATTCCAATAATACTTCTATTCGAAGCCGCTATGTTATGGGATAAAATCACGGGCGAAAGCACGGATGTAAATTCTTGATCGGTACAGCCATTCTCCCAGGAGAAGGTCTCCTTTCTGTTCCGTGTGAATCGCCTCCTACTGTAATTGGAAGACCATGTTGCATCAATTCCCACCTGTATGAGTCAGGATGGGAATTATGCATTGCCTCTACACAATCCACTCCTAACCTCAATAGTGTTGGAATCAAGATCTCTGTTTCAATTCCGTAATATTTGGGGTGTGCCAGCGAAGTGATCCCACCGGATTGTTGTACCATCTTAACAGAATCAGAAATTGTAGGTAATGGGCGTTCACGGAATGCTGGACCTGAATCTCCAATCCACTCGTCAAAGGCTTGTTGAACAGTCTCAACAATACCGTGCTCAACCATCGCTCTAGCTAAGTGTGGGCGCCCTAAGGAACCTGATGCGTGCTTTTCGACATCTTCAATTGGGATGGTATGGCCTAATTCTTCAAGAGCAGTAAGCATATTTTTCATTCTAGGAACTCTCGCTTCTTTCAGGTCTGATAACCATTCAGTGAATTCCTCTGATGCACCCTCGGGGAAATATGCTAGTAAATGCCAAGAGGTTGGACTCTGAGTCTCACTCTGCAATTCAACCTCACAAGTAATCTCAACACCAGGGATGAACTTCATACCTAATTTGTCACATGCCTCTTTGGCCTCATCCCACCCATGATTCGTATCATGGTCTGTTAACGACCAAATTCTAACACCTGAATCAAAGGCTCTTTGAGCCATTTCGCCCGGCGACCATAATCCGTCACTGTGCCACGAATGACAATGTAAATCCACACAATCAGTCCACATGCTATCACTCAGAATTCTGGCAACTTAGGTAAATCTAGTGGAGGCGGTGCTGCTGTATTTGCATCCTCTGATAATAAATCCTCAAGGTCAGGCATTTCAGGAAGTACTGATGCTTGTAGGGCGGGTAGTTCTAATGCTGGTACGACAGGTAGAGGTACAGATTCAATTCCTTGTGTTTGAAATCCTCGGTGGTCAAAATTATCTGTGTTCACTTTAGTATGATCAACATCATTGTGGGCAACAGCAGCCGCTGCTGATTCGCCAATAGTACCAGTAGAAAGGGTATCGATAGCCATAGAGACTGCAGATTCTTTCTGAGTTACTTCTGCTCCAATGATAGATGCAATAACTGCTGCAGTATTGGGGTTGACATTTTCACTAGCATTGTCTAGACTGACCATTGTAGGCAAATCCTCCAAATCCTCATACTGAGAGTGTGCACCGCCGTGTGCATGAACGATAGGTATGTCATGTTCTCTTTTAGCCCACCAAGAAATGGCGAATGACAGAGGAATTAGTACTGCTAAGATTGATTCCGGCATTGCCCACCCTTTGGCTGTACCAACAGGGAGGAAAAATGAGAATAACAGCCCTACTACGAATACCAAAGCCGCGGTATTCGCAGTAAAGGCAATGTTAGGGTGCTTCGGGTCCATAACACTCACTAGGGTGTTGAACTCAAGAATGTTGGCTTTCTGCGGACGTTACTGTATTAGCCATCAGCATAGCAACAGTCATTGGTCCCACACCACCAGGAACAGGGGACAATAAAGATGCTATTTTTGCAACATCAGGATGGACATCACCTGCCAATCTCCAGCCTCTATCTCTAGAAGAGTCTTCAACTCTATTTATTCCCACATCTACGACTACAGCACCTGGCTTTATCCAATCAGCAGTAACCATTTCAGGTCGTCCTACCGCTGCAATTACAATGTCTGCAGCCAGACATTCTGCTTTAGAGTCGGCAGTACGAGAATGGACTATTGTAACGGTGGCATCTGCTCCTTTTGCTGCCAAAAGTAATGCTTGAGGCATTCCTACATTGAATGAACGGCCAATCACTACTGCTTTTTTACCAGACATTTCAACACCGCCCCAGCGTAACATTTCCATTACTCCTGCAGGAGTACAAGGAATCATTCCATCAAGACGACCTTGAACAATTCTACCTAAATTTGAAGGATGGAAACCATCGACATCTTTTGTTGGATCAATCAAATCGGTGAGTGCTTCTTCATCCATATGTTTAGGCAAAGGAGATTGAATTAGGATTCCATGGAGGCTAGAGTCATCGTTCATCGAAATTATAGATTCTGCAACTTGTTGCTGCGTAGCATCAGCCGGTAATTCAACATGAGTGGATTTTATTCCTAACCTTTCACAGGAGCGTATTTTGTTTCTAACATAAACATGTGACGCAGGGTCGTCCCCTACGATTATCACAGCTAGATGAGGCTGCGAATTACAATTTGCAATTCTTTCTTTCAGCCTCTCTTCTAAGTCCGCAGCACAGGCTTTACCATCCAAGCGTCCTGCAGTCATATCCCTTGCGAGAGGCAAGCCGGTGAAGAGGCTTACGCAGTTGTAACAGATTCATTCTTCTTCATTAATCCAAAGTTGTCGCCCACAAGAGGGACATGAATATTCATCCGGCCTTAGGCCCTCAACTGTCTCTAAATGTCCGCATGGACCGCATAGTATAGTAGAGCGAAATGGTTCATCCATAGTCACATCCACCCTATACATGAATCTCCCTGCATCAGGTAATCGCTCCATAGATGGAGTCCAAGCCGCAATGGCTTCAGGGCTCATTCTCATGTCTGAAGGGGTCGACATTCCAATGATGAAACAAAGTATCCCTCCCATTCCGGATACAGCACCCATTACAATGTTAACAGCAATAGAAAACATAGCACCTAGAACAATTAGAACTATTCCAGATATCAGAAAGTTCTCTCTCCGATTCTTCATAGAATCAGCTCATGGCATTTGCTAAGGCTTTGGCTACTTTTGGCATATCTGAAGCAGATAATGCACACAAACCAATCCTCACCCCACCCTTTAGAGGTACCAAATACACATCCATTTCAGCGCATGATTCGGCTACTGCGACCGGATCATCGGCCTCGATCCAAGCGAAGAAACCATCCATGGTGGGATTGAGTGGAACATTTAATTTCTCACATTCAGATTTCAAATTGGTTCTTCTGTCATCCAGAAGTTGCTTCAATCGATCTCGTTCTTTGCTCCATGCTTCTCCACCTTCTTCAGATGAATGCATTTCGCTGACACAATACTGAGCAACTCTTGGAGCGGCACTCCAAGTTTGCCTACCTGTAACGCTCATAACAGTACTAAGACGGTCTGTGACTTCTTTTTCTGGATGAAGACAAACCAAAGCACCGGTTCTTAATCCGTAAATTGTGTGGGATTTAGACAATGAAATCGCAACACAAATCAAGAAGTTCTCAGGCCAAGGCATTCCGGATTCAATTGCCCCAAGGATTGTATCCGCCCAAGCATGTGGTTCATCGGCATAAAGTGAATATGCTGAGTCGATTAACAAAGTGTGCCCAATAGATTCGTTATTCAATGCTGAAGTAACAAATGATGAAAGGCATGCTGCACGACCTTCCGCCCCCATTGAGAGGCCTGTTGGATTGTGGGCTGGATCATTCAGCCAAACCATGATTTTGTCTTGCTTTTGGCATAACTCTTCCAAACTTTGTTCGAATTCATCTGCTGCAAAATACGGATGTTCATCATGGCCATTTGGTGGAAGAAGGGGCCAGGTCACGAAATCAATCCCATTGTTATCGAGGAATCCTTTGTATGGGCCCCAGTGCCTATCTCTAAGCAGAGCGCTTTGTCCACGTTCTAGGAGATTATTTGCTGCTAGGTACAATGCACCACTGCCTCCAGGACTTGCAGTAGCCGCGAAGTTGAACCCTAATTCTTCAAGGCGAGTTCGGGATTCTCCAAATGCGAGTGTCTTTGACAGGTCTAGGAAAGAAGGAAGTCCTGCTAAAGGAGCATATGCCGAGATTTCAACTTCGGGGGCCGCTCTAACTGCAGCATCTACAACTTTGTTGATTGCGAGATTACCATCATCCTCTAACAGGGCGCCAATTGTTCCATTGACAGCATCCTTACCCGCCGCCTTAGCATCTTGGTATCGAGCCCACCAACTGAAGATGGTATCACTACCTTGCTTTGCAACACCTGCAACATTCAAGATGTGCTCTCCAGCCATAATCTCCGGAGCCTGTTGGAGGATATTGTTGTGCCGACGCATTCATGAACGAAATGCGGCTCGGGCTGTTTGACGCCAACGTAGCATAGCTGGTAGTGCTTCGGATTTGTAATCCGACGGTCGGGGGTTCGAGTCCCTCCGTTGGCTCCACTTGATTACGCTAGTTTTTGCTACTCAGCAACACAATTAGGGATTGTGAGATTTACTATAAAGCATTGAAATTACACTGATTTTATTCATTCTACCAAGGCATTCAAGACCTACATTTCCCACGACCACTCATGGCGGAGTTAACGAATCCGGAAAGACGGATGCTCCGTGCCATGCAAAACCAACAAGAAAATTGGTCATTAGATGAGATTTTACTTGCGTGTGATTGGAACGACCAAGCTGTAGCAGTTTCTGCAGGGCATGGGCTCTCCAATCTAGGATTAGTCAAAATGACTGAAAGTAGCATAACCGATGTAATACTTGGAAGTGAAGGGGAAAATGCTGCATCAGGGGGACTATTGGAAGCGAGACTATGGGATTTCATCCAATCAAACCCTGGTGTCACGATGAAGGACCTTTCAACTCATTTCGAAAGACACGAATCGGGACCAGGAATTGGATTGCTCAAGGGATTGGGAGTTTCCCTTCAAGGAGGAGCATTTGCCTGCGAAGATACTGAAGCGGTATCAAATGCAATTGCTGCAAGAATTTCTTTCATTGAATCGCCATCGATTAACGACCCTCTTTTTGAACATTTCAAGGGTCGTAAGAATTTGATTGAGATGGTCGAAGTAGTCACCAGATCTTGGAGAATTACCAAGGCGGGTTCTGCCATATCTTCTGAGGACTTGGAAGAAGTAGTTAGGATTGCTGAAATAACTCCTGAGTTGCTTCAGACAGATGACTGGAAAGATGCTCAATTCAGACCATATGATGTTTCTTTAGAAGCTTCAATGCCACGCTCAGGTAGAAGTCATCCAATGCAGGCCTTAATTGAAAGAATAAGGTCTATTTTCTTAGAAATGGGATTCTCAGAACTTGTTGATGATTATGTGCAGACAGCAGGATGGAACATGGATGCATTGTTTATCCCACAAGATCACCCTGCACGTGAGATGCAAGATACATTCTACTTAGATAACCCTAAACAAATCAAACTCGACCCGAAGATGCTCTCAGATTGGAAAGCCATTCATGAACATGGAGGGGACACTGAATCTACAGGATGGGGAGGAGAGTTTAACGAAGAGGTCTCGCAGAAAGGATTACTTCGAACTCACACTACCGTTAATACAATTCAATATCTAGCGAAGAATCCAACTGACCCATGCAGAGTTTTCGCTATTGATCGTGTATTTCGAAAGGAAAAAATCGATAGAACACATCTACCTGAGTTCCATCAAATTGAAGGCATAATAATGGAACCAGGAGCAAACCTGGGGATGCTCGTGAGCACTCTCAAAACATTCTATGCTAAGATGGGCTATCCGGAAGTCCGAGTTAGGCCTGCATACTTCCCTTACACAGAACCATCTCTCGAAATCGAAGTCAAGTGGCGAGGAAAGTGGCTTGAATTAGGCGGAGCCGGTATATTTAGGCCCGAAGTAACTGAGCCCCTTGGAATCAAAGACCCTGTTTGTGCATGGGGAATGGGTTTGGAAAGACTTGCAATGTTAGTTCTTGGTCTAGATGACATCAGACAGTTGTATATTTCAGATTTAGAGTGGTTACGGAATCAACCAATTTTGTGAGTTATATGGATCTTGATTCGATAAATGAACACAGCCCTTGGTGGGCACGTGGTTTCGCGATAATCCTTGGAGCAATTGTACTGCTTTCAATTGCTAATTTATTCTATTTGGAAGTATTTGGAATCAACGGAATAAACCACTATTCATTTGGAAATGAACCAGATAACCCAGGAGAATATCCAGTTAACGGAACTGATGAAGAACAGCGCCAATACAATTATTCCATTCAAGAGTGGGATGACTATCAGTCATATCTTACAATGATGAATGATTTAGAAGATTCTCATGTAACTGAAGTGACCCAAATATTTGCAGGCCTAGCCGTAATTATTGGAGTTCCAGCAATAGTTATGTTCTGGATACAACACGAAAAGATGATGCAAATTGGAATAGCATTTGGTGTAACAAAAGTCGTTGGAGATGTCTGGACATCTTACATTACATCAGATATTGTGGCCAGTTACATGGACAGTGTGCCAGGTGGTGGAGATTATTCTTGGATTGCAAAGACTTCAGTCTTCACTTCATCAATGTGTGGAATCTTTTTCATAGCACTGGCGGTAGTTTTGGCAAATATGTACCACTCCAAAAATCAAATCCCTGAAAGTGGATTTCACCTAAATGTTAATTTGATTCAGAACGCTGAAGATTAACTATGGAAGGGATGATGACATCAAACACCGAAACAATACCTGGATTTACAATAACCAAATCTCTAGGCATTGTAACCGGTTCTACCGTACGAGCAAAACACATTGGAAAAGATATCTTAGCCGGCCTGAAAAATATTGTTGGTGGAGAATTAAAAGCGTATACTGAACTATTGATGGAAGCACGTACTGAGGCTCTGGGAAGAATGATGATGGATGCGTCTCAAAGAGGTGCAAACGCCGTAGTAAATGTCCGTTTTGCAACTAGCAGTGTTGCAGGTGGCGCTGCAGAATTGTTCGCCTATGGAACTGGCGTCACAGTTGTTGAAGGGTGATTATTTGATCACCGAAGAGACAGGAGAACTACTTCTTCTTCTAGCAATTGCAATTACAGTAATTTTATTTGTGGCATTACCTGCTTTAGCATTCATATATTCGATGCTATTTGCACGAATCCACCAGTCTAGTGACCAGAAAAAGTTACTAGCAAGAGAATCTTACACTATGCAAAAACTTGGAAAAGACAACTTAGTTACTCTGTCGAAGCCATTCCCTGAACGCGAAATAAATAGTACAGGATTGGTAATGTCTAACATTACCGTTGCACCATCTTGGTGGCAATTATTCTTGGGTTCAATTCGATCTATTTTCGGAGGAAATATAGTTTCGTACGACAAAATGCTAGCATTTGGACGTAGTGAAGTTATGCAACGACTTAGAGAACAAGCAATCGCGGAAGGTTGGGATGAAGTGGTTAATGTTCGCGTTGAAACTTCAATGGTAATGAATAAAATCAAGGGTGGAAAACAGAATAAAATGGGCACCCTTGAATTCTTAGCATACGGAACTGGAATCCGGTGAAATAAGGAGATTACATAGAGAGGCCTTTAGTCCTCTTTGCCCCGTAAGTGAACCATGAGAAGAACCCGTGTCGTTGCCACTGTAGGCCCAGCATCTTGGGATTCAGATAATCTAGCATCTCTATTCAATGCGGGAGCCGATGTATTTCGACTCAATTATTCACATGGTGAACCTGAAAAGAAGACTGAACTTTACGAACGGATAAGAGCTCTAGAAACTGGTGACAGAACAACATGTATACTTGCCGACTTACCTGGCCCAAAACTTAGACTGGGGGAATTCGAAGGGATTCGGATAGTAAGAAACGGAGAAACTATTCGATTGTTATGTGGATTGAAGGAAAACGAGGGCCCAGAGTTTCCGGTTGAATACTCTGGACTATCTGCAGAATTGAAAGCGGGAGATACAATCCTATTAGCAGACGGTTTGATACGACTCTCTGTAATCGAATCTAGTGGAGAACCCTCCTCATATGTGGACTGTCTTGTAGAAGATGGTGGGCCACTGACTAGCAGGAAAGGGATTAATGTACCTGGCACAATGGTAGACTTGCCCGCTATTGGTGAAAAGGATAAACGAGCATTGGCACACGCATTAGAAGCAGGTGCTGATTGGATTGCCGTCTCCTATGTAAGGAGTGCAGAAGACATTAGACCCGCTCGTGAAGCAATAAAAGCCGCTGGGTTACATACTCCAATTATTGCAAAAATTGAGCATCCTGCTGCATTAACAAACTTACATTCAATTCTCGAGGCAGCAGATGCAGTCATGGTCGCAAGAGGGGACTTAGGTGTTGAAATTCCTCTGGAGCAAGTGCCATTGGCACAACAGAACATTATCGATGCTGGTTTGATGAGAGGAATGGTTGTCATTGTTGCGACTCAGATGTTAGAGTCTATGACGCTAAACCCAAGACCTACACGTGCTGAAGTGAGTGATGTTTCAACAGCAATTCGCCATGGAGGAACCGCTGTAATGCTATCCGGTGAAACCGCATCTGGTAATCATCCAATTACTGCTGTTGAAACTATGGTTAAAATTGCTAATGCCACCGAAGAAGGCATGGTAACATCAGGTGGAACTCCAGGAGCGTTGTCTAAGTTCAGAGCAACTCGTGCAGTTGCACATGCGGCTGTTGAATTGGCGAAGACATCAGGTGCACGACACATACTAGTCGCTACTCAGCACGGAAATGCACCAAGGCTGGTTGCAGGGTATCGCCCTGACCTAATTGTTACTGCAGTTACAGATAGCCTTAGAGCATCGAGAAGAATGAATCTACTTCCAGGTGTACAATCTGTAGTTGTCAAGGAGCATGAAAGAGGATCACAGACCATGCAAGAGGCAATACGTATGCTTGCATCAGAAGATGTGATAAAATCAGGAGAAAGGATTGTTGCAATATCGGGTTCTCCTTTAGCAATGCGTGGAGCAACGAGTACAATACGACTGTATAGGCTAGAATCCGATGGAACAATATCCGGTACAGAGTGACTAAGTAGCGTATAATTGTGCGCAAGGTTCAATGGCGAATTGGATAGTCGCAGAACATGGGAGTTAAACCTCTAACCTCAATTTTGATTGCAACCGGACTAGTTCTGGTCTCGCTAAACCTAGCATTGGGAGCATATGCTACTGGACAAGTTCCTGCTGCTGTTGAAGAGGCAGTAGCCATGAAAGCAAAGGATGACATCTGTGAAAATACAATGTGTACGGAAGTCAATGAAGACTGGGCAGAGTCAACTAGTGAGAGAGATTTTTACGCTTGGCATATATTGAATGTTGATGATGTCATTGAAAATATGAGTGCACCTATTTATGAGAAAATAGGGCCTGTGACATATGACGTAACTCTCAAGAAAGAGGTTGATAATTATGACATTAAGAATGGATTACTTACCTACAAGCAAATCACATCCTATGCGTGTTCAAAAGCAACTGCAGTCCCCTGTTCAACAGAAGTTAGTCAGCTGAATATTGCATTCAATCCACAGGTAGTGGGTGCTACTGGAACTGCTATTGATGCAGTCATGGGGATTACAAAAACAGGGTTTGCATCTGGCGTGATTGGAATACATTTCCAACAAGTATCTGCTGCTAAAGAAGTCGCTGATTACAATCTATACAACATCCAGAACCTACAAGCTGTTGAAGGATATATTGTAATGCTTCCAAGCGATGCTGAATCTTACTACCTAGATGGCATGTTTGATTTGTTTAATGAAGCGTATGGAGATGCATTCCTTGACGATAATACAACCACATACCTGGCAGAAGGCGGAGTAAGACCGGAGTGGAACTCTACCGATGTCGACTTAGAATATGCATTTAGGGAAGCAGTAGGGCCAAGCGGAGAAGACATTTCTCTATTGAATTACATGGGGCCGCTAGTCTATGCCGCTATGGGAGAACCTGAATCATTGGAAGATATTGAGGCAGATCCTGCAAATTCAACTACGATGGAACGTGCACAACTATGGGGGTTCGAACATCCTACTGACCTCAACATCACCCTTTCCAGAGACTGGACTATGTATGGAGGCATGGGTAAACTAATGCTGGACTATGGAGCCCTTGATGATGATTACTTGATGAATGACGATGAAGATGCAGTGAACCTTTCTGTACGTGCAGATAGATTACTGGGGATGGAAATTGATGATGATGTCGCCCGCACTGTACTAACTTTAGGAAACAATACAGCAGAACCTCTTGGAATTTTAGCAGTGAGTGATACTGGAACTTCATTCGGTCTTTCAGCATTCTTGGAGATGAACAAACAAGATGCAATGGACACATATGGGATTGATAGTAACCAACACGATATGCTCAAAGAGTTCTGTGGAGATTGGGCAAATGATGTTTCCTCACTTCCATTAATTCTCGTGGGCGGAGAAGGTAACATGACCGCTTCTGATTTCGTCAACACATCATTCGGTGCTGAAGACCCAGTAAACGGAGGATATTTGCAATATTCACTCAATGCTAAAGGGATGTGGGGTACTGGAACTTACGGATTCCCATCTGGAGATCCAATAGATATCACCAAAGAAGAAAGTGCGAATATTCTCTATGGGCCTTGGGGCTTGACTACTTCAGAAGGAGCAGCCATGTTCCTTTATGGAGAACTAAGTGGAAAGAGTCTTCCAATCAATTACTCTACTGGCGCTGAAGTAGCACCTATGGAATGGACAAATGAGACTGTGGCGGACATTTATGGAGTAAACGTCGAGGCAGCAGGAGCTGCAAGATTATTGATGATGGAAGTGGTATTCAAGAGCTTCGTACCTGAATTCTTAATCGATTCATTTGGCACCTCCAAATATCTGACACAATCTGTAAACAACTGGATTCTTGGGTGGCATGACCCTGTTAATGCATACTTATACGGGGATGGCTCCGATGATATGACTGCAGGATGGACAAGTTTGGAGTCCAATGAAACATACTTTGGTTCAAGTGAATTTGTTGAAGGTGGCATCCCCACAGGAGATCCCGATAAACCATATTTGATTACAATGTGTACTGGTGAAACTGATACTTGTGACAAAGGAGAAACTGTAATGTCAGGCGATAGTGAATATGTAGGATGGAGGACTCTAGAGAAGGAAGATGCTACATTCGGATTGATTACTGCGGAGAAACAAGGAGAAACTACTGGCGGATTCATCACAGGAGAAGGCGATTTAATCGACCTATCGGGATATGGAAATGCGGGAGTCAAGTGTTCCAAAGAAGGCACTCTGAAGGGAATACCTGTAGATGTCTGTACCGCCTCCATGGACCCATTATCACGCTCTATTCAGGCTAAACTAATCAATAGTGGAGATCTTCTAGACGCAATACCTGGAGCACTACCTGTTTACTTTGGAAGTGATGTCGAACTAAAGGTTGAGCAACTGAGTGGTGCGATTATTGCTGGAAAGTCGAAATCGACATTCTGGCTTGACACTCGTCCTACATGGGAACAGCAAACTTCTCCAACAATGTCTGACTTGCAAGAGGTATTCGTAATCGAAACTAACGGTGAACTTGATGATGAAACTGCAGAAACGATGGAATCTCAAATTGTAACTAATCAGGATACTTTTGCTTGGTTCACAAACTTTGACCATTGGGCGGATTACATCGGGTTGAGTTTGTGGATATTAGCTGGCCTTTCCTTCTTAGTGGGCGCAGCATTAGTATTCAGAAGTGATGAAGAAAACTCAGGCGATACCAAATGGAATGACGAACCAAAACAATTGGAATCTGAATTCGACATTGATGATTTAGATCAAGACGCAATGGTTCTGGACGTCGCAGATGATACGGACTCTGAAACATCAACAGATGAAAACGTGGAGGAAGTAGACGACTCAGAGACTAATGGATGAGTAACTTCTCAATCCATGAATATCAAAGTGATATCACTAAGATATCAATAAATAGTACCAATCCCTCGGATTACCATGCAACCAGCAGCAGTAGTAATTCCTGCACAATCAGCAATGCCAGCAAATGAACCACAATTCAAAGATAAGCCAGGGAGTGCCATCAATGGTTTCATCGGGTTATTTTTACATCTTATCTTGAGTATAGTAAACCTCGCCTTACTATTCACCGGACCTGGTGCAGCACTACTCCTAATCACTGGCCCACTATGGCTAGTAATGTGGAACTCATACGTCATAGTTAATCCGAACGAAGCAGTTGTTACACAATTCTTCGGGAAGTACAATTCCACCATAAAGACAGAAGGGTTCCAATTCTTTCTTAACCCCCTATATAGTAAATCAAAGATGTCTTTCAAAATCAACAACTTTGAATCTAGTAAACTAAAAGTAAACGATGTCAATGCAAACCCAATCGACATAGCAGCTGTAGTAGTATGGAGAGTATATGATGCAGCAGAAGCCATGTTCGAAGTAGAGAACTATGGTCACTACGTCCAGATTCAAAGTGAGGCTGCGCTACGTGAAATGGCAACAAGATATCCTTACGATGCAATCGAAGAGAAGGACATAGGAGGAATCACTCTCTCAAGTAACCAAGATGTGATTGCTAAGGAATTACAGAAGTCTGTCGAGGCTCGCCTGGCACGAGCGGGAATTCAGGTTCTTGAAGCAAGAATCAGTTACCTCGCATATTCTACTGAAATCGCACAGGCAATGCTACGCCGTCAGCAAGCAAGTGCTGTAGTAGCCGCACGACACGAGATCGTCGCTGGTGCGGTTGGAATGGTCGAGTTGGCTCTTAACCAACTAAGTAGCAAAGGCATCATCGAATTAGATGAAGATAAGAAAGCTACAATGGTCAGTAACCTACTAGTTGTCCTTTGTTCTGAATCCGACACAACACCTGTAGTAAATACAGGAACACTATACCAGTGAGGTGTTTGATATGCACACAGCAGCAAAAGTACTCCTAATCCTTGGAGCGATTGCAAGCGTAATTGGCATCGCAGGAATGGCACTAGGAGCTGGCCAAGTCGATGACATAGAAGACAGTTGGAATACCTTCGAATATGAAGGTGCAACAAATGGTACAATCATAATTGAAGACACTGATGGAAAGGGCGACATTGGGTTGACATTTTGGGTCAAAGGCGTGTATGAAGACAAAGATGGAGATAATGTCTGGGACGTATGTCAAGACACTAATGTTACCATCACAGAAAGTCCTGAAGTGAACAATTCTTGGGATTGGGCTGAATTATTGGATGGCAATTTCTACAACGAAGTTCAAGCAAATCAGGAATGTGATGCTAATGAGAAAAACACGAATAATGATCGAGAAGGCAAGGGTCTGGTCAAAATTGGTCGTGCATGTTGGGGTTGTTATGCAGGAAACGTTTCATTTGAATCCAATCAAAGTGTCTGGGTGACCTATGAAGAGAAAGTTGGTGAAGAATTAGGCGAGGACATAGGAATACTAATCCTAGGTTTCGTGGGCGGTTTCGGCAGTATTTGTTGTGGAATCCTCCTATTGATTATTGGTGGAATTATGGCACTGACTATGAAAGATAACAAACAAGAAGTGATGTATTCACCACCTGTTGACAATCAAATGATGATGGTAGGTAATCCTACCACCACACAAATGTCTAGTCCACAATTTGGAGAGGCAAGCCAACCTCAAATGAATGCTCCAGCTACAACACATATGTCTCAACCCTCATTTGAGAAGCCACCACAAGGTGGACTTTGAGGGTGATTAAATGATCGAAAACATACCTTTGGTAAATTTAATTGGACCTGCCCTTATGCTACTTTACGTAGGATATTGTTGGGTACACCAGGGTTTTCATCACAAAGGAAAGGGTTGGAAAACAAGAGAAGAATATCCAAAGGGATTCTGGTTTACGATTGTGCTTTTGTTAGTACTAAGTATTTTATCAATCGCTTCGCCTCTAATCCTTAAGCATGGAAGAATATGAAGAAATTAATTCGAAGGTGGGAATTATGGAGAAGAAAAAGATTCTTTTGAGGCTTGATTCTAAACTCCACGAGGCTCTAAGGAAGTGGGCTGAGGAAGATTTCCGCTCTGTCAATTCACATATTGAGTTCCTGCTGAAAAAGGCCGTCAAGCAAGGACGGCGCGATGATGAAAGCGAATGAAGGCATACACAGTTTGAAGTAGCAATTTCCCTACGTCCCTACATGTCAATGCAGAAAAATGTACTAGGCCAAGATATCGGCGAGTGCTCTTGTAAACCAATGACGGGTTGGTACAGAGATGGCAGTTGCAAAACAGATGAGATGGACAGAGGTTCTCACACTGTATGCTGTATTGTCACACCTGACTTTCTAGAATTTGCTCGCTCAAAGGGAAATGACTTGGTCACTCCAGCACCACAATTCAACTTCCCAGGCCTCAAACCAGGAGATTCTTGGTGTGTATGCGCCAGAACTTGGCTCGATGCTCTCAATCATGGCAAAGCATGCCCGGTAGATCTTGAAGCCACCAACATCAAGGCTCTAGAGATAATACCAATCGAGTTACTTGAAGACAGAGCAGTGTGATTATTCACTCTCAGCTACAGGTGAACTAATAACGATAGATACTTTTGATTCTTCTGCGAACTTCCTTGCATCTTGTTTCAAGAAAGGCGTGTATAGAGCAGGCAACAAGAACAAACTTGAGACTAGTGCAAGAACAATTGCGACCACGAAAACTTGTCCAAATAATTGCAATGGGACAAGTGAAGAGAAGTTCAGTACAGAGAATCCACCAGCGGTAGTCAATGCTGCCCCGAACATGGCACGCCCTGTTGTAGCTGCAGACTTAGTTGTCCAGTAAGCCGGGTCTGCGTTAGGTGCATGCTCGACTTCTTCTTCTAACCTAGTGGTGAAGTGAACCGCATAATCTACACCCAGACCAAGAGTCAGCGCCCCTATCGTAACAGTCTGAGAATTGAGTTGATAACCGCTTAATCCCATTATCCCATAGACCCATACCACTACTACCATTAGAGGAATCCAAGTAACGAATCCTCTTGCAGCACCTCGTATGACATCTCTCTGACGTACTGAGTTTATTCCAACTAGCATAATTAGAATCACTCCAGCTACCGTTGCAGTAGACAGTACTGCAGAATCTGCAACATCCGCAGTGACCTGTGCTAAAATGAGAGACCTACCTGATATTTGAATCAGATATTCGCCATCTCTATTGTCTTCTAGTTTCGATAAAACATCACTTAATTCATTTTCAAATTCTGCTGTTGCCTCCCAGTCAAGGGTTGCTGCTTGGAATGAGATTACTGTTTGTGTAGCATCGTAATTCAAGTTCCCAGAAGATACATTCCTTCCGTCTTCAGTGAGGAGCCAAATCTTGAGCATACCCCAAGTCACCTCAGAATCATCTAATGCGTTCATCAAATTATCGAGCTCAGAATTAGAAGATCTAGATTCTTCCAAAATACCCCAGATACCGATTGGTAATCCATTAATGCCCTCTGCATTTGATAATTCGTTCAGGATATCATCGTAGACAATTTTCCCTTCTTGTGAAATAACCTCACCATCTAAAACAACGTATAGAGGCGAAGGACTACTCTGGAACTCATCTGCAATCACAAGGAAATCTTGGACTACTGGTACTGAATCATCAAAGTTATCTCTTGTGTCAAACCCAACTTCTAGCTGTTGGAATCCAATGAACATTGGAACTGATATTATCACAGTAACAATCACTACTAGAACAGGGGTCTTAGTCAATGAACCAATCCAGGTAGAGATTGGCCCGATATCGTTCTTAGCAGATTTTGCAAGCGGTAAATCCTTTGGTGGAATTATCATCATTAGTGCAGGCAATGCTGTAATACTAAGCAAATATATGAAAAATAGACCTGTTGCAATTACTGTTCCAAAGGATACTAAGAATTGCTGGGTTGAGAATCTAAATGACAAGAAACCAACCATGTCTGTAAAAATCGCAACCAATAAAGCTGCAGATGTCAGAATAGTACCTCGTCGAATTGCAACTCTTCTTGCTTCGATAGAAAAGTCACGTAATGTAACTCTACCTTGAGGGTCATTCTTTTCTTGATCTTGCAATTCTTCCCTAATTCTAGCAACTACGTGTAAACCATAATCTACACCAATAGCAAGTAGTAAAATTGGAATCGAGTTCATTGCTGCATTGAACACCATGTTTACACCGAATAGAGTGAGCAATCCTGCCATTCCATAGGTAGCCAAGATTGCTAAAACAGTCAATGATAGTACACTTACAGTATCGCGAACACTGCGAAACTTTGTCCACAAAATGAACCCTAGTAGAAGAAGACAAATTGAATTTAGAATGGCCAGTTCTTTACCCAAGTTAGAATTCTGACCTGTTGCAAATTGCGAGAATGAGAACACGGATAAATCGGAGTCACCGGTTTCTTCTTCTGCTTGTTCAGCTAGTTCTTCAGCCCATTCAGATATCTTGATTTGAACATTTCCGATCACCTCAAGGTCATGTTCTTCTGGGTCTGTATTTACCACAAACGTAGTGAGCACAGGACCATCTGACTCCCATGGTTCATCAGAATCATCTGCAGGCAGACACGATATCATCATCGAGCGGTAATCGATTGATTGAAGCCCGATTAGCAATCCTAATTTGCCAGAGATTGGACCTGCAACTGCTCCAATTTCACTAGCATTCTCACCTTGATTTAAGGCATTTAAATCTCCTAGCATTAGGCCTAACAATGAAGACAAGTTGTCTTCTGAATCTAATCGATCCAGCCAATCACTCGGGTTTCCTGGCTCCCAGGAACGAAGCTCTTCAGCAGTAATCTGACTTGGTGAAGGAATAGAATTACTCGCTGTTGAAAGTATTTCCAAGTTACTGGCAAGCGTCGAATTATTGGAATTAGCAACACCCTCAATAGCCGAATTCATTTCAGAAATCCAGACCGATGCTGAGTCTATATCTTGCAGATTATGCCACTGCATGGCCGAACTTGCCATTCCACTATTTGCTTGAATACCGAAAAGAGGATATTGATACTCATCTAATTCAGGATGCTCAAGTAAAATAGCTTCTAATGTAGCCAAATGCTCCCAAGTAGAGTTCTCGTATAGATCACCAGAATTGATTTCGTCGATAAATCTGATAAAATCAATAGATGCTTGGTATTCATCTTCAACTTCATTGAGTAGCCTCACAGTCTCATTATCTGGGAAAAAAGCATCCTCACTGTTATCAAAATTGATGAACATTGCGTTAGGAGTTAGTGCTAGAATTAGTACAGCGATTATCCCCAGTGTTGTCTTTGGACGCTCGGAACTGAATTTCGTCATTTCATTGAATATGTTCTTCAAAAAACCACCCTACCATTAACTCCGGGAGTTTATTGGTTATATTGTCTTGTTTGAAATCTTACAAAACTATCACAAAACTTCGGGCATAATTTGAACCCGAAATCTTCGAATTTGTCGAAGAAATACCTCATTGAGAGAGGTCTTTGACCTTCTCAACCAAGTCCATTCGCCTTAGACGCAATACTCCGATTGGAGTCATCGCTACTGCAATTAAAATAACCATGCCCATCAATTGGTAAGCAACACTAGGGATTACGACTATCGGAACATAGAATTGCCATGATGAGAAGGATGCTGCTAGCCCTACTGCACCACCATATGCGAACAAAACACCGACTAAACCTCCAATGATTCCGATGAGTAAACTCTCGAATAACAACATAGTTCCAAGGCGTTTAGTTGAGGCCCCTAATACCCTTAATGTCGCAAGTTCAAAATCACGTTCTGCTACATTCATAATCATGGTGTTGAGCATTACTGCGATAGTGAAAAGTAATCCAAGATACATTATGGCTTCGAATATTTTTGTTTGATCACCTATTAGCGAAGTTATTCCATCAATGATATCTTGACGTTCAACTATACCAACTGAAACTTCACCAAGTTCAGTATTAACATAAACTCCATCTGGCAAATCAAGATAAATCGAAGTTGCATTTATTCCAGTAATATCGCTTAAATCACTTCGTAAGAAATACATTGTTCTGGACATCTCGCCCCTGGTTATACCAACGATCTCAACATCGGTATCCACACCATTGATAGAGACTGTTTGAGTATCTCCCAAATCCCATGATAGGAATTTCATGGCTCCTTCATCCATCATAACTTGTAAGGCATCGCTATCATTACTTGGAGTATCTCCATCTAGAAGGTTTACTTGCCTCATCCCATTTTGATAATTATTTAATCCAACAAGAGTGAATACCCGTTCAATTCCACTATCATCCTCGACACTACCTAATGGCATTTCAATCATCAATTCAGAGGTTGCTGAAACATTACTGGCCCAATCTAGCACAGGACCTTCGCCATCAGGATTGATGAAAACTTGGGCATCCCAAGATTGGTCCTCCTCTATCCCACTTAGCAAAGTATCTTCCATTCCAGCAGACATCATTTGTATCGAACCGAAAAGCATCAATGAAATTCCTACTGCCAGGAAAGTCATTGAAAGTCGAATCGGTTTCCTTACACTTGAACGAATGGAGAGACCGAGAGTTGTCGGCATCCATGAAGTTAGTTTTCTCAGAGTGTTGGAACCCACTCGCATTTCGGTTTGACCACTCAATACTTCCAACGGATCTAATCTGCTAGCTTTCCATGCCGGCAATGTTCCAGAAAGAAATACGATAACCATAGTTGGAATTATTACGGTAACGTAAGTTGAGATTGGAATCGACCTTTCTATTATTGGGACACCGATTATATCTTCATAGAAATCCAACATCCAATTCATTCCCCATGGACCGACTAGACTGCCAAGAAGACACCCAAATGCACCAATTGCTACTGGAGCAATGAGGTAACCTGTCATCAACGATTTTCTTTCAACGCCAAGTGTTCTGAGTACTGCTATTTCTTTGGATTGACTTTGAACAAGACGCTGTAAACTGAGAACAATAGTAATCGATGCTATAGCTGCAATCATTACTGTAAATGGAATTGTTGTTCTCTTTGATGCTTCTAAATCTTGTCGCATTACTTCGACTTGTTCATTCTGCCCACGATCTCGAACCCTAGCATCTAATTCAGTAGAGTTGAGAGATTTATCAACATGGAATTTGATTTCGTCGATTTCATCTCCTTCGTAATCTTCAGTATCAGGTAAGTCGAATGACGGATTTCCTTCAACATCAAGAACAATCATATTGCTAGTCCCCACCACATCGCCAGTAAGTCTAGACATACCTGAATCCGAAAGATAGCCAACGACATATTCTCCTTCATCTGGCGGGAATATCGAACCTTCGGGAGCCATCAGCACGTGCAAAGGATGGTAGCCAATTCCAACAACTGTGAAATTAGCACTATTATTACCAGCACCGATTGTAACTTCACTACCAATCTTAATTCCAAGTACATCTGCTACATGTGCATCGATTACGATTTCATCATTAGCAACTGCAACTCTTCCTTTTGAATGGTCTTCAGGCATCCAAATCCTGTCGCTATTTGCATCGGAAGGAATTCCATGCCAAAGTGAATTTATTATTTCTTGATTATCGCCTTCTCCGTAAAACATTGCACCTGGTATGATAGTTCTACCTTCACAGGAATCCAGAGTCATTTCAGAAGATTGTGCCAGAGAATCTTCTAAGGAACTACAGAATGATTGAACTTGTTCTGGAGACCAAGATGTAGTACGATTATCAATCCAGATATCTGCTAGGTTAGCTCCATCTTCATCATCTGCTTGCATTGAATCATACATGCCATCAAGGTTGTGCGAATAGCCTCCGAAGGTCAGGCCTGCAAAAACACCAACTGATACCATGAATACTACAGCTAAGAGACGTAATTTCGTCCTCCAAAGACTCCGAAACAATCGTTTATTCAGTAGTGCAGACATGAGAATTCCTCACTCATCTTCCGATGGTTTCGTTAGTTCGTCAGAAACTATCTTTCCACTATCGATTCTGATCACACGAGTTGCATACTTTACCAATCCCTCATCATGTGTAACGAAGACTGAAGTGATATTCTCTTCTTTGCAGGCCTTGACTAGAGCAGTCATTACTTTCTGAGAAGTTTCTGTATCCAAATTTCCAGTTAATTCATCACCAAGTAGTAAATTTGGTCTCTTTGCAATGCTTCTTGCTATTGCAACACGCTGTTGTTGACCACCACTAATTTCTCCAGGGAATCGGTTAACTTCAGATTCTAAGCCAACCAGTTTTAACAGTTCAAGCGCTCTTGCTTCATCTTTCTTACCTGCAATTTCTTGAATCAACAAGATGTTTTCAAGGACCGTCAAATCCTGAAGTAGATTGAAGAATTGAAAAACATAGCCAATATTATCTCTCCTGAAAGATGTCATTTTCTCAGAATGATTTCTTGGAACTTCTTCTCCTTGAAACGAATAGGTTCCCCCGGTTGGGCTATCCAAAGATGAGAGGCAGTTTAGCAGAGTTGTTTTCCCGGAACCAGATGGGCCAAGAAGAATTACACGTTCGCCTTGATTAATATCAATACTAACTCCATCAAGGGCTTTTACCACACCAGCAGGTGTTTCATAATGGCGTTCTAGGTTTTCCATTTGTAATAATTTGTTCATGTTTTCACCTTCTCGTTTCAAAGAGTTGTCGAAACATCTCAAAGAATTTGTCAACCACTTGTTGTCCATCCAAGCGCTCTTCTTGTAGTTCTTGCATCAGCCACACCTCATATTCGGTGGACATGCGGATGAGCACATTGAGAGGAACATCATCACGGATTGCCCCGATTTGTACGCCGTGCTCAAGAATTGCCATGAGGTCACCATACTCGCTCAAACCCTCACATTCAGCGTTCAACTTGCGAAAAATAGGGTGATCAGCCCCCAGTGAAACCAATTGACGCATGAGAGACATTAACAGCGGATGTAGAAGAACGTCATTCCACTGCTTTGATGAAATCCTCTTAATTGAATCCCAATAGATTTGCTCGTCATCACCCAATGGGAATGAAGCGTAATCAAAACCAAAACTTCCTGTTGATTGTGCTTCATCCAGAAAACATGTGATGAACAGGTCCTCTTTGTTTTCGAAGTAGTAATACATCGAGCCTTTCGATATTCCAATTTTTTGAATGATTTGGTTGTATGAAGCGCCTTCATAGCCATGTGTTGCGAACTCCTGCTTTGAAACATCGAGAATCCTTTCTTTGAGAGAGGAGTCCATCGATTCATAGCGTGCTAGAGGCATTCGACCGATTGGTCCGACCGCCCGGTCTAATATAATATTTTTTACTTGATTACGATTAAGTTTCAGCAAATTTCATTCTGAACTATGCGTTGCTGAATACGATTAATGGTGCCGGGAGCGGGGCTTGAACCCGCGACCTTCGGATGTCTCAGACAAGAGAAGGGGCTTTGGTACGTCTCAATTAGTTCCGAAGAACTGCCCTATGAGTCCGACGCGCCACCAACTACGCCACCCCGGCAAGTAGTCCGCCCACCATACACCCCTCTTTGAAGGATGCGGCCTTGAAAATAAGTATCAACCGTGAAATATACTTAATCTAATTTCTTGATTCCAAGTTTCATTTTTGACCGCAGCCTTCATCCACTGTCAACCATCCGCCGACTTGATGGTAGACATCAATACCGCTATGGCTGCTGCCGCAGCAGAGAGACGTAATCGTGGTGGTAAAGATGACAAGGAGCGTAAAAAGAACCGCTCTGGAGCAGATATGGGAATCGAATCTTTTGACCCTGTAAAGCACGTGGCTAAGGAGAAGGCAGACATCAGATCGATGTGGCTAGTAATCGCATTCGCTGCTACAATGGCTATTCTGATGAGATATCTCGCAATGCCTAATTCCCAGGATAATGCAGATATGCTTTGGTTCATTCCAATGTTGTGCATATTCCTTCTACCGGCCCTTCATAGAGCAGTAATGCCTGAAAAATATGTTGAGCACTATACCAAAGGAACTTGGTTTAAAGCATCATTCTTACATGTATTCACTTGGTTAGCGATTACATTTTTGCTAACCAATGCTCCATTTGCAGATATTGTTGCCCCTCAAGTAGATGATGGATGGGGCATGATCTCATCCACTGATGACGGTTATGAGTTAGAAGGTTCTGATGATGGAACAGTCTATCTTTCTGAAGGTTACTCTGGCGAACACTACCTCGTCCTTGCATTCAGCGATAACTTTGATGCGGCTGATTCAGATTACACGATTACATTCAATGGCGAAGAAGTCAATAACTCTTGGAATGAAATGGACAATAATGAATCATTTTCCAAAGAGATGGAAGGGGTTAGAGACCACGAGGACATTGATTACCCAGTCGTAATAAAAATTGAACAGGGATTAGCTGCAGGCACATACACTGTGACTATCGAAGTTGAGGAAGATGGTGACCCTTGGGAAAACACACGAACTGTTGAACTTGAATTAATAATCGAAGAAGTTGAAGACGATTCAACTGAGTAACTTCGACAATCTAGCGGTCAAAGCATCCAATTGGATGGCCTCTCCCCCGCCTTCCACTAACCTAAAGTCAATTTCAGCCATCATTTCTGTTAACTCTAACTTCTGGTTTTCCGAAAGAAAATCTGCACCGTAAAGTTCTCTGTGCAACTGATTGACAAAGTCGGTTCCTGCAAGGCCGTATTTGTCTAATAGTTCTCGCAACCTTCTTCTTGCTGCGTGGAAACCATCTTGTCTGCAAGCCATTAAATATTGATGTAATGATTCTGGAGGAGCTGTTGCGCTAGTTTCGTATATCAGATTTCGAGAAATGTTCTTTTCCAATGCTGCAGCAACTTGTAAGGCCGTTATTGCTTTACGAAGATCACCTTGAGAAATTCTCACCAATGCTTCAGCAGCCTCATCATCAAGTCCAATACCTTCTGCTTTTGCAACTGCTTTTACTTGATCTGAAACCTCGATATCTGCAAGTGGTCTGAATCTGAATACAGCGCATCTGCTCTGAATAGGTTCGATAATTTTACTAGAATAATTACAAGATAATATGAAGCGACAGGTCTGAGCATATTGTTCCATAATCCTTCTTAATGCACCTTGCGCATCGTGGGTTAAAGCATCGGCTTCATCCAAGAAAATAATTTTGAATTCGGCACCTCCGTATGGCGCCGTTCTAGCAAATTGTTTGACCTTGGTACGAATGCTTTCCAACTTGCGTTCATCACTTGCATTCATTTCAAGTAAGTTGTTTCTAAAATCTGGTCCATATACATCTCTTGTTAACGCCATTGCCGCGGTAGTTTTTCCAGTACCTGGAGGCCCAGCAAAAAGTAGGTGCGGGAAGTCTGCTAATTTTGCGTATGAAGATAATCTTTGGACCACTGAACCCTGTCCTCGAATATCACCCACTGTTCGAGGGCGATGGCGTTCAACCCATAACTCGCTCATACATTCCAAGGTCATACAAGGACGAACTTGAACCTTCGCTTTCATCATAATTTGTCCCATATGTCTCGGACACCCTACGGGTGTCCAGCCGAAAGGAAACTATACCCCTTCTTACAATGGGTCTCCGAGCCCAATGTCTTCGAACACCTCCGACCGCCGCAGAATTGCAAGTTCTCTTATCTTGGCATTGATGTTTTTATTTGCTGATTTGGCCCTCCCTCAAGCAGTACCTGATTGGAGTGAAGACCATTTAGAAGATTCTCCGATTATCTCACAAACGACGTACTCCTCATCTGCAACTAAGGATACTGCATTAGACTCAACTAGCCCAGACACTAACTTTGGTAGTGACGAAATTGTGGATTTTGGAACTTCGACTTCGGGAGAATCTAGAATTTTAATCTCCTTCAACAATACTGTCCCATCAGGGGAATTAGTAACCGACGCCACGCTAGAATTGACATGTGGCATTGACCTAGTCGATATTGACACTATCACAATCTACGCAGCCCGTATGAAGAGGTCTTGGAATGAAGCAAATGCAAATTGGAATAGTCCAAACACTGGATTGAATTGGGGACTTAGTGGCGGAGAAGGTGATTCCGATCATGGTGAATGGGAACCGCCTTTCCAAGGGTATGGCAATAATACGTTCACAATCAACACTACAGCAATAGTACAAGATGCTGTAATTAATTCTAGGTCGACCATCGATCTAATAGTAGCCGCATCTGGAGCACTTTATTCGTGTCATCTTTCAGAATCTGCTGCAACCACAAAACGACCTGCTTTGGAAATTACTCACCAAACAGGAACCGCTACAAGTGGTGGCACTCTTAATCCAAACTTTGTAGTGGACGGAGCCGCTCTGATGGACACAGACTCATTCCTTCTTTCTGCAGCATCCAATCCTGAATTATCCTGGGATGGAATGACCGGCCAAGAAGCACAAGTGCAATTGTCTCTAAGTAGCGACTTCAAAATCGAGGCAGACGATACATGGTACTACAATACTCAAGATAATTCATCTTTATTTACACTAAGTTCGACTACCGGAAGTATGGTTTTACCCACCGGAGACGAATTGTCTAACTCCACAACTATGCACTACAGAATGCGTTCAGTCGATTCTACTGGCACAATTGGCGAGTGGAAAGTTGGATACTTCCATCTTCCAGATCATGATGTTCAGGAAGTAGGAAATTACGGTAAAATCTCTATTGATTATGAAGACCTTGGGCTGGGAGTTTCAACTATAGAAGAGACATTTATTGATTCTTCAAATGCTCTTAAAAACACCAATATGGGCACTAGTACAGTCATGAAAATAGGTTCATCATCCAGTTCAAACCAATATGGCCTCATTAGGTTGAACATGGATGATATAGGTCTGCACGACAATTCAACAATCATCTCAGCTAACATGGTCCTGGAGCGTGTAAATTACTCTGGTTCCGCAGATGTTTCGTTCCATATAATGAATGGTGAGGATTGGACTGAAAACGGAGTTACATGGAAAAAATATGATGGTACTTACTACTGGGATGATGGAGGAAGAACTCCTTCGATGTCGGTTGGAAGTTTTGAGGGAGACCAGTCTTCATCCACAATTAAACCAAACCTTACTGTGGCTATCCAACACTGGATAGATCAAAATAATGCAATTAAGAGTTCAGGAGGAGTTGCGTCAAAATCCCTTGAATTGATGATGGTTGCATCCTCATGGGGAGTTAGTGAAACAACATCGCAATCTGTTGACCTGTGCACTAAAGATATATCCACTTGCGACGAACCATATCTCGAGATTACCTACGATTGGGGGTCAAGTTCTCCGACAATACCTACCCACCTTACACCACTTGACGGACACTCTGTTTGGAATCAAACCGGAGATAATCTATCTGGAAATGAAACCCCAACCCTAACTTGGGACGGGTCTATTTCATGGTCAGGAAATATGCTGATGCAATTGTCTACAGATTCAGAATATAGAGACATCATACATTCCTTTGATACTAGTACTTCAACAGAATTCGCACCATCGGATGGTAGTTGGTCAATCGGTAATGCTGACGCATTGGATACTGGAATAATGTATCACTGGAGGGTTGCTCAGCAGGACACCACCACTAATCATCACTCATGGTGGGCTACCTCTTCATTCCTAGTTTCATCACTAGAATCGGAATACCTGCAAGATGACGACCATAGGCTTCGTCTATCTCATGGAAATGCCACTACATTGGGCGATGCACCTAACTGTGCTGACACCTACATTGACAGCGGTACTCCTTCTACCAATTACAACGGAGAAGATGAGATGCAGGTCTCATACAATACCTACCCATCTGAAACATCTATTCTGATGGGATGTGACTTGACAAGCCACCTCTTGCCAGACGGATATGCAGTTAAAACTGCGACTCTAAAAATGAGATTGGCTGATTACCCATCTGGCTCTCCGGACGTTGCAGTTTGGGAAAGCAGACAAAATAATTGGACAGAAGAGGGAGCAACATGGGCATCATTCGACGGAACTACATCATGGGGAACCTCTGGAGCAAAGGGATGGGAAAGAGCTGGATTACAAGACTCTGAAACATTAGACAGTTCATATGCAGCAGGCGACTATGTTGAGTTTGACATTACATTGGCAGTTCAAAACGCTATGCGAGAAGAAAGGCCTGTTGACTTGATAATTGGAGTATTAGGTATTGGTAGCGGGGCTGATAGAGACGCTCTATTCTATCCAAACCTAGCAAACTCGGTTAGTCGTCCTGAAATTTCATTCGTATATGTACCAGGGTCAGATGCTTTGCCTGCAAACCCTGTGCCTCAATCGCCATTGAATGGATCATGGTCTGTCGACTCAGGAATTAATCCAACACCTAATGACACCCCTCAATTCTCATGGAACTATGTTTCAACAGGAGTGTCTGTCGGAGGCTGGTCTATCGAGTTAGACACATCTGCTAACTTTGATTCTTCAGATTTGTTTATGGCAACAAGTTGGACAGATACAGGCTTTGACGTTGCGAATATGACTTACAATATATCAACACCCCTAGACACTGGAGAAACATGGCATTGGAGAGTTCGTGCCACTAGTACTACGAACCAAATCGGTAATTGGTCAAATGCTTTCCATTTCTTACTGCCAGACATTACCACGTGGAGTATTGATTCGAACTCTGCGGCTGTTGAATTACATCATAGAGAAGCGATGCCGTTACTTAATTTGCCGAACTTCATTGACACATGGGTTGCCGACTCAGGAGTTGGCTCAACCACAGACCAATCATCCTCATCAACATTCAGAGTGGGTACAAGCACCACTGGACAGAATGCGACTGGGATGCTGAAGATTCCGCTTACTGAGTTACCTAACCCTCAGAATGCCCACATTTCTGAAGCTGTCCTGAACCTATATGCACAATTTGGTTCAGATGTTGGAAATGCAATATCCATACACCCGTCATCTGTTTCCTGGAACACTAGTGCAAATGGTACTACATTCGACGGAGTAAACAATTGGTCAGCACCGGGTGCTATGAGCGCAAATGACAAAGGACAAATGTCTGACGTACAGGCAAGCGCATCTGCAGATTGGATGAACTTTGATGTCACTGAATTAGTTCAGGCTGCATTTGCGAATGGTGATTCTCACCTCTCTCTAATGATCGTAGGTTCCATTGGTGAAGGACAGACAATCTTTACTTCGACTAGTGGCAATAGCAATGAAAAACCATGGCTCAACCTAACTTGGTCCACTGGAAATGCATCAACTCCGGAATCTGCAGGCTCTAACACTAACCCAACTGTTGATGAGATAATTTGGGACACATCAACCCATGCTCTTCTACCAGGTAGCACACCTAGTTTCACTTGGACTCATGCTAACCCTTCCAATGTCGACTCTTGGAGATTATTCATTTGGAATGATTACTCTAATGAGAGAGAAGGTTGGAGCATGTATGACAGTCGTGATTCAACCGCAGGATGGGATATTGGTAACCTAACTTGGACATCACCATCTAGCCTATCTGATGGTGACTCTTACGAATGGTTTGTCCAACCTATTACTGACGACATACTGGGCTCAAGAGGTACTGAAACTATATTCCATATACCTGCAAAAACAGGAAGTAGCATTAACTCAACAGATGCTAACATAACCTTACAGGAAGGAATGATTGTTGGTGCTCTTGATTATCCGGCAGTATTTATGGATACATATGTTGACTCTGGATCTACAAATTCCGCATATGAATCAGGCACAGAATTGATTGTTGGAAGATCTAACCTAACTAGTTCAACCATTTATTACACAGAGACAATGGTCATGGTTAACTGGTCATCTATGCCGATACCAGGAAATTATGAATTCGTTAATGCTACATTAACCATGCACAAATTGAGTGGAGGAGAAACTAATCTCGAAACTACTAGAATTGCAATATGTGAAGTCAGGGATAGTTGGAATCAAAATGCAACTTTGAACGGACCTAATGGAGCCGGTTCAACTTGGAGTAGTCCTAAATGCGATACGCCGTTCGAGATTACATCTGTTGCTCATGATGATAATTACGCAGAATTTGACGTAACATATGCTGTACAACATGCCCACGAAAGAGGGGATGACATGGTCAATCTGATGTTCTCGGTTATCGACGACACTGTAGACGAATGGCATTTTGCAAGCAGCGATTACACTGCTGATGAATCCAAGAGACCTGAACTGGAGCTTTCTTGGAGAACTGGAACACAGTGGCTGCCTGGCTCACCTTCGCAGATTAGTCCAGCAGATAGATCTACGATTTGGAATGAATCTTCATCTCTTCCACGCGGAGCAGATGAAGTATCATTGAACTGGTCCGGACTGACTTTCTCAAACGAAACAAGATGGGTTATGCAGGCATCCGATAGCCCAACATTTACCACCACAAATACTACTTGGATGTATGATTTAACGAACAGTTCCACATTCAATGGAACATGGGATTATTCTAATCTCACATATACCACTCCAAGTAACATCTCATGGACCGATAGTTGGTTATTCTGGAGAGTCAGAGCCGAACAAGATCACCGCCTTGGAGAGTGGTCAGATGTTAACTCATTCAGAGTACCGGGAATAATCGGAACTGATGATGGAGCAGGAAATAATTCTGTGGTATTGCATCATGGTTCTGTCTTTGAAGAAACCGAGGCCTTACCAGGCGTACCTGATGCCACAATTGATTCTAGTAATCCTAACTCCTTACTTGGGAACAACGGGAAACTTAACCTTGGAATATCAGCAGGAGGGTCTGGCGAATCAAAGATTATTCTGACATTCGATCTTTCAGAATTACCATTCCCTGGTGCGATGACGCCTACGACTGCATTATTGTCTCTGTTTAGAAGCAACGTATCTGGTACATCATCTCTGACAGTTAGTGCTCACGCATGTGATACATTCACTGAGACAACCATCTCATGGAATAATGCACCAACATGTTCTGCATCTGAAGTGACTCGGTCTACTCTACTTGTATCTCCAGTTGATGGAGAGCAAACATGGGATATTACTTCCTTAGCACAATCTAATATCGCCAACAATAATCAAACCATGACAGTGATGTTACAGGCTGTTGGAACTCCAACTTCTGGACATTCATTCTATGATAATTCAGCTAATGCAACTCTAAGACCAGAGTTGGTTTTAGATTATGTAGACAATGTTGACGGAGTTATACCACCTGCTCAACCTGTGCTCACATATCCTAACGATGGTGCAATATTGTACAATACAAGCACATGGGTTTTGGAATCTCTCGACAAGCCTCAACTAACTTGGAATAGCGTTTCGAATGCAACAGGATATGTTGTTACGATTGCTAGCGAAGCTGGAGAGACCAAGTACAAGTCTTGGATTAACAATGAGATAAACGGCACAACATTCACTTTCGCACAAGACCTGGTTGCAGGCGATGTATACAGTTGGTGGGTTCAAGCAATTAATGGCTCAATTCCAGGCCCATCATCGAGCAGAAGAACATTCGCAATCGGTTCACCTGTAGATCATTCATACAACGACGATCACACTTGGACATACATGTTCCAAACTGGTAATGAAGTCGCTAATTTGGGTCACACAAACATTAGAGACTCATACATTGGTAGTGGTTTTGCTGATTCGAATCACGGCTCCGACTCATTGATAGTCGGTACTGGATGTGAAGGAGTGAACACTGAATGTCGCATGATTTTAGCGTTAGATAATGACCAAATTCCATTACCTCCTGGCGCTAAGATTCATTCTGCATCATTGAACCTTTATGTTGAGTCACCTCCTTCTGCTTCAATGACATTAAGTGTTCACAGATTACTAACAAATTCATGGACACAAGCAGGTTCAACATGGAACAGTTCTGAAGCAGGAGCACCTTGGTCTGCACCGGGAATGACCGCAGGTGTCGATTATGAAATAACACCAATCTCATCCTCAACAATGGTTGCGGGAGCAACAAACGTGTGGATTGATATCGGCCATTCTAACATGCTAATCAATGGAGATCATGCATGGATAATTATCGGTACATCACCTACAGGCATCTCGGACTATGTTGAATTCTACTCCAGCGAGGACTCACTAGAAGTTAGACCTGCAATAATGATGAATTATACCGACGTACACTCTGTATCAGTATCTCCTTCAGGAGCAACAACAGATGCTGACACTCAGGTCCAATTTTCACACATGCTGAACAATGCTCTTGGTGGAATGGTAGGCGAAAATGTAACCTGGTCTTCTAGTGGTGGTGCAATCAACACCACTGGTATGTTCACGCCTGAATTTGTCGGAGTTAATGCAATCACCGCCTGTTTTGGAGTAATATGCACAACTGAAAATATCACAGTTACACCAGGAGCGGCTACAACCCTACTGGTTGAAGATACTGAAGAAACCATAACTGCTGACCAATCGTTTACTATCGTAGCAATTGTTGTAGATCAACATGGAAATACTGTCCCTGGGATATCAATTTCATACACTCAGTCTAACGGTACAATTACTGGGACTACATTCAGTCCTTACAATTCGGGCCCTCAAACTGTTTCTGTTGAATGGAATGGGCAATTGGTAACAGTAAACATCGAAGTTCTAGGTGGTGTTCCATCGTACTACATAACGACAGGGTGTGAAGATGTGGTTAAAGCAGGAGAGACTTGCCAATTAAGTTGGACACTTCATGACCAATTCGGGAATATGCTTGACTTAGAAGACGGTGGAGGAATCACTTGGACTGCAGGAGGGGGCACATTCACAGAAGAGAATGGTACTTACTTTGCAATAACAAATGGAACTTACAATATCAGTATGGTTTCGACTGAGGGAATCTCACTTGACATACCGATTGTTGTGACATATGGAGCTATGGCAAGTTTAGAGATTATTGCTTCAGATACATTCGTTACAGCTGATGATATTGTTTGGTTAAACACAACACGAATTGACATTATGGGTAACCGTCTATCGGTGGAGTTGCCACTTGCTAATTGGACAATCAGTGATGGGATGATCGACGAGGGGCAGCCTGCTAAATGGCATGCTCAAAGGCGTGGAACCAAGACCTTGACAGCGAGTTATGCAGGAATATCAAACAGTGTAACCGTTCAAGTTAGTGAAGGTGCAATTACAGGACTAGTGCTCGTAATTGATTCTGTGGATTCAACTAATTCAGTACAGAACATTACTGCTGATGATGAACTAACAATCAAGGTGAAGGCACATGATGCTGATGGAAATAGATGGACTGAAAATGTAGCCTGGTCTATCGAACACGTTCAGTTCAATGATCAGAGTGTTCTCCAAGAGATGACTTATGGTAGTACGACAATGTTTGTTCCTGTATTTTCATCTCAATCCGCATACACTCTTGTAGCGACTTATACTGATGAAAATGTCTCTCTCGAAGTTGAACTCGATATTGGCGTCACCCAAGGTGAATTAGTCAGTGTAACACTGCTACAGCCTGTAGAATTGATTCAAAATATCGATGCTGACAATAGCCTCCAATTTGTTCCACAACTTGCAGATTCAGATGGTAATATGATCGATATATCCATCATCACATACACCATCGAAGAATATGATAGTGCAGAGTTTGAATCTGTTATATCTACCACCAACATTACAGAAATAATTGTTGGAAATGGAGGATTATGGGAAGCAAGTGGTGAAGGATATTGGACTATTACTGCGTGGGCAATATCTGAATCAGGATACAATATCTCTCAGACAGTATCAATTACTGTCGAACATGGAGACGCTGTTAGTGTAGACATTGATGTTGTTGCGAATACTGCAAAAGCAGGAGATGTTTACACTCTTACAATCACAGGTACTGATAATGACGGTAATACATTCTTAGAGAGTGTACTATGGACACAAGACAACAAGGCAGTTCCTGCATCAACTATCGAAGGAGGTTCTGGAATCTATAACTGGAGCGCAACAACTGCAGGAGAGCACACGTTCAAATTCCGCTCCCCAAGTGGAGCATTAAATGAATGGACCGTTGTTGTAACAGCTCACCAAACTGTTTCGAGAATCGATTTGACAATTGTTGATGAGAAGGTTATGCAACTGGAAACATTTGAAATTGAAGTTCATACATTCGATGCCTGGGAGAATGAGATTCCTGTACCTCCTGAAACACAGGTCAAACTAACCGGTAGAATGACTGCTGAAGCAGGGGCGAATGGTTTCTGGACTATCACAACTTTAGATGACTCAGAACAGACTGTTACAGTCTCTGTCGACGGAGTTGAAGTATCCGATACAATAGTTGTCGAGGGTACTTTCATGGGATTCTTTGAATCCGGAGGAACCTTGTATTATGCAGGAGGAATCCTAGCAATACTTGTGGTATTGGTCCTCTTAGTAGTCATCATAATGGTTCTTAGATCAGGAAGTTCAGAATACGAAGATGATGAAGATGATGATGACTATGAATACGAAGATGAATCTCAAAAACCAGCAGCCGTGGGCCCAAGTGGACCTGGACCAAGTGGACCTGGACCGGGTGGGCCACCTCCTAGCGCACCAGTCATGGAAGATTGGATGACCGATCATAGAGTCGATGATGACGGAACCGAATGGGCTGAAGATGAAAATGGTTCTTGGTGGTACCGAGAGCCTGGTGCATCTGATTGGGACGAATGGACTGACTAATGATAAGTTAGATATTGATTGATTATGGTGGATAGGGAAATGGGTTCTGTTAAAAACCGAATTCTTCCAGTCCTCATGATTCTATTAATTGTCCAAATTCCGACTCCGGTTTATGCAGCATCTCCCGCCAGCATTCAGATTGATTCACACGACCAAAGTGTCTCTGCAGACCAGGTCGTTAGATTTACAGCAGTAGTGAAGGACTCTTCTGGCTCAACGATTAATGAAGTTGTAAACTGGTCTGTAAGTTCAGGAACTATCGATTCCACTGGGATGTTCACCCCCGGGCAAGTAGGTCAGACAACTGTCACTGCGACGAGCGGCGGTGTTAATTCTAGCTCAACAATCGATGTAACAGCAGGACGAGCGGTTGACATTCAATCCAATATTAGTATTACAGAAGTTAGCATAGACGATGAGGTCGATTTGAATGCGACTCTAATCGACCGTGTAGGTAACCCCGTGTTGGGCCAATTAGTTTGGCGCTGCCAGAATGGACAAATAAATTATCAGAACAATACATGGAAGCCAGATGAAGTTGGAAATGCCACCATGCGGGTTATGCATCTAGAACTTGAGATACAAGTTGTATTCAATGTAGTTGCAGGAAGTCCTGAACATCTAGAATTGCCGTATGGATTAACTGTTCAAAGTGGAATGACTGTACACATAATTCCAACAGTTCGAGATTCTATGGGCAATGAAGTAGAGATTTCAAAAGCTGGAACTCTAACATGGGCAGTAGAAAATGGATCTATATCTCCGACAGGTCTGTATTTTGGGAATTCCCCCGGACTTTGGAATATTACAGTGAATAGTACATCTGGAGCATCCGGCAGCGGGTTTATCCGCGTACTCCCTGCTCAAGCGACTGGACTTAACATTGAGATTAATTCAACTGAGATTAGAACTGGTTCAGCCGTTATTATTTCAGCAATTAGGACAGATATTCTTGGTAACTCAGGAGAGGTTATCTTGCCTTTATCGAACTGGACTGTAACAACTGGCTCACTAGCAATGGATGGAGATTCAGTAACTTGGACACCATCACTGGTAGGTGAATGGACAATCGCTGTAACAGATCAAGGGTATTCTACCACGATTCAAGTTAATGTAATTCAAGGATTAATTGCTGGAATTGAAATACTTCTATCTGAGGATGAATTACGTTCAGGAGAGTCGATTGTAGCATCTCTATCAGCATTTGATACCGCAGGGAACTCAAAATCTGTGAATGGCGCATGGGTGATAGATTCAGAACTAGGCTCTGAAAGTCAAGGGTCATGGATGCAATTACAACCCGGATTGATTGGTAATTATTCAATTTCAGCAACATGGTTTGACAATGAAACACAAATTGTGCATGAAATTGAAATTGTTGCTGAAGTAATTCCAGGGGAATTGTCGAGAATTATTTTACCAGAAAGTGGAACAAGAGTCACATCAGATGGAGTTCTAGATTTACTTCCATTATTTGAAGACGAATATGGCAACAGATTGTACGGAGTATCTGTAAATTGGGTTGTGGACGACAGTGATATGACCATGGAGATTCGATTGGCAGATAATAAATGGGCGCCTTCTGAACTAGGAATTCATGAACTCAGGGCAATGGCTCAAGGTGTATTTGCTATCACAAACATCGAGGTAGTTGCCGGAATTGCCAGGCATATAACCACAGATTATGATGAGGGTATCGATGTTGCAAGTGGTGAAGATATTGAGATTACTATCTCCACATTGGATGTCCATGGCAACATTGCACTCGCTTCGAGTGTTGAGTTTGAGTTTGAAGATCCTGAAGGTGTAGTCACTCCATCCTCCAAAGGAGATGGTATTTGGACAATAGAGGGGGGAGAAGTAGGTGATTGGAATCTTAGAATTACATCGGGCTCTGCTACACATGATATTGATGTGGCAGTGTCACCGGGTGAAGCTGTTAGATTACTAGCAGACATACCGGCTCAAAACCCAGAAGAAGGCGGGACTATGGTGATTCGAATCTACGCTATTGACCAAGTTGGAAACAGAGTTGAAGTTCCACCTAGTGAAGTTGACATTCAATGCACAACAGGTTCTATACGCCATTTATCTAGTGATACTTATGAAGTTGCAATTGACCAATCTGGTCCATCACAATCTTGCAACTTTTACTGGAATGAATTAGTCGCACAACGTTTCTTCGATGTCGATGCCGTATTGTTTGGTGGAGGATTAGGTGATTCTAACACCGCATTGACGATGGTATCAATCATAATATTCCTCTTCATTTCGATAATGTTTGTTCTAATGCGTAGAATGAAAGGTGAAGGGCAAGATAGTCAATATTGGGAAGATGAACACGAATATCAAGAAAGTAGTGATGAAACTGAGATTGAAACCAGAGACACTGAACCTGAAGAAAATAATATTGAATCTGAAATTCCAATGGTAACTGAAAGCACAACCCCTGAAGAAAATAAGGAAGAGTCAACTGAAGATATAAGAACAAGGCTTACTGATGAAGCAAAACGAACTGGAGTCATGCAAGCAGCTCCAGGGACTGAACAAGGTAAGACTGGATGGTACATTGACTCTACCGGGGAACTAACATCTTGGCTTGTTAGTGAGAGTGGCGAATGGACACGAATGTCCTAGTCACTATCAGTGTCATTCTCAAATTGTATAATGAACTCTTCAATATCGATGTAACCATTCTGATCTAAATCGATTTCGTGGAAGATAACTCTGCACTCTTCATCGTCGAAAGAAAAGTTTAGTGCATGCATTGCAACTTGGAACTCCTTTAGGGTAAGGTGCCCTTTTCTGCCCATATCTGCTGCATGGAAAGCAACTTCTCTCTTATCGTGTTCTGCGGCTGTAGGATTTCTGAACTCTTTGCGGAAAGTGGTGAAAGGAGTTATTCTTGGATGTGAGTGCTTCTTACCGTAGAAATAGTACACAACAAGACCCATAACAATAGCAGCAACTGCTCCAATCAAGGCTTTTTCACCCATGATATATACTAAAACCAAACCTGCAACGATACCCCATAGATGGATTATTGGGTACAATGGACCTTTGTAATCGGGGTTCCATTCATGCTTGAAACTAGTTTGACGAAGTACAATTACACATGAATTAATCATGATGAAAATCATTATTTTGAAACCTGATGCTAGTTTAGCTACATCTTTTACAGGTAAGGTCAAAATTGCAACCCCCATTACTGTAGCAGTAACTATGATTGGCCAATGTGGAGTCTCATACTTTGAATTGAGTTCTTCTAAAGATTGAGGAAGCAGGCTATCCCTAGCCATTGCGAATAGGAATCTAGATGCTGCTAGAATCCCTGAAAGGGCCATTGAAATCATGGTTAAAATTGCTAAACACGCTGCTACAACACCCACTTTAGTACCAGCGACTGTTGAAACAAACGCGTAAATTGGATCTTCGATAGTTTCACCATTTGCAACCCACCATTCACCCGGAATTGCTGCCATCATGATGTATGTGATTGAACAATAGAGGATTGTTGCTATGAGAAGTGAAATCATTATGCCATATGGCAGGTTTTTACCTGGGTTTTTGACCTCTCCACCAATTGCAGCAACTTTAGTTACACCAGCATAGGCAACGAATACGAATGCTGAAGTTTCAGCAATAGTCCAAACATCTGTTCCCATTGCTGCATCCCATGGACGGGAAAGTTCAGTCGTGGAGTCGAATAATGCCATTATAGAAATTATTACTAAAAGGCTCAAAGTCAGTCCTAGAATAGGTGCTTGAATTGCTTTTACTTTCTTAACACCCATTATGTTGACAACTGTTATGAGAACCAAAGCGGTTATCGAAACAACATATGTGTTGAGATTTATATCAAAATATGTGGTCACAGTATACATGTATGCAGAAAAGCCAATCAATGCAAAAGAAGATTTCAACAGGAATGAAGCCCAAAGTCCAAGTCCACTAATTGTTCCAACTAGCGGCCCATAAGTTCGCTCTAAGTAAACATAAGAGCCACCACTAGAAGGCATACCTGAAGCAAGTTCAGATTTCGATAATGCTCCCGGTAGAACTACGGATGCCGCTAATAAAAAGGCCAACCATATGCCTTCTCCCATGATCATTGCAGCAAATGATGGTAGAACAAACAAACCTGAGCCAAGCATTGCAGATAATGAGATTATGATTACGCCAATTAAGCCCACAGAGCGCTCAATTTGGTACTTAACATCCTGTACAACACCCTTTACATCGCCTTTTAGCAATTTACCAGTCGTCGCTTTTATGTCCATTAGAATCACTTTCCGGTTTACGACCCTTAGATTACCGCTAAACCGGAGCATGAGCCATTGGTAGTTATTCATTGCCACAATTTGCGAGCGCTAACTACCGTATTCCGGAAATTATACTTTGGCGATAACTTTCATTTCAACTGCTATAGGAGTCGGTAGGGCTCTAATAGCAAGCGTAGTTCTAGTTGGACCAACCTTTCCTAAAGTTTCAGCCCATACTTCATTGTATCCAGAAAAGTCACGGTCCATGTCTACTAAAAATGAAGTGACATCAATTACATTATCCAGTGAAGAGCCTGCTTCTTCTAAAATCCTAGCAATATTGTCAACAACTGCTCTAGTCTGTGCTTTGATGTCATAATTTAGTGGATTTCCAGCTTTATCTTTGATAGGTCCGCCAGGTATTGAGTTATCACCAGGTTGCCTAGGTCCAACTCCTGAAAGGTAAATCAGTTCTCCTTCCCTTCTAGCATGAGGGTATGCACCGACTGGTTTAGGAGCCTTGTCAGTATTAACTGCGGTCTTGCCTTCAACAGGGTCATACAAGGCCGGCCCTGAATTCAAAGGTGTACTCTCTATTTCATCTTCAGAGGAATCGAGAACATTTCGGTCTCCCCCATAGAAGTCGACATCGTCTTCATCATATTCTTTATCTCCAGTCCCATTTGATTGTGGGTCCAGAACAACTACTGCTGCACCAGCACCATGAATCGCCTCGTAAGCAAGCACTTTACCGGTCAAATCATTACGATTTTCATTCATGGCAGATAGCCACCACATCGGTTTGAATGCAACTACTTTCTTCACCCTGATTTGGTCATGGATAGTACGGCTTAATTGTCCGATATCTTCCAAGCGACCTTCGGATAAAAACTCAAGAATCTTTTGATTCCATTCATCGTCTTTCAAAGAATGAATCCTATCTTCATGCGGCTCAATAGGTTCTGTGAACATGCGATTAGATAGTGACATTACAGAAACGGCTACTGCTTTCTTTCCTTGCGCCTTAATTACATCCAGACAAGATTTAGCAAGAACTGTGGTCTCTGCACGGTTTGAATAAACATTTGTCGAACAAATTACAGCAGGAATTCTATTGTTAGGATTCAACAATTCAAGTGCTACTACTGAACCAACATCAACTGGGAATCCATCATAGGCTACTGTTCTCGACTCTAACCCTCTTGAAATATTGGCTTTGTTCCAGGCATGTGCGAAATCCGTATCAATTTTCAACGAGTAATGGATACTACCTAAGTCGTGGAAATCGGCATCTACCATCACCCATTCAGGATTAGGGTCTGCTTGAATCTGATGGCCAATAACGCTTGGCCACAGTGTTGAGTAAATGATGATCAGATCAGCATCGCTTTCTTCGATTTGGCGTCTTGCCTCATCGTATGCATCTCTGATTTTTTGCCAACCCTCGTTTTTCTCAGGGCAAAGCACTGGATGAGGATGAGGTGGAACGATTAGGGATTTGATTATCTCTCCCGACATTATTGTTCACCCCATGTGTGGCATGGCCATTCCATTATCGCATTACCAGTACCAATAATAGTACCGTATCCATGCAATGTCGCTGGTTGAGAGGGCACACCCATAGCAGAAAGAAGCCAGGTTAGTGCACCACCATCAGATTCTGCTATTGCTTGGTCACAGAACTCGGGCATTTCATTGATGATTTGTTGAGACTTACCGGAACGCATCAAATCTATCATTCGCATATCCCAAAGGTGCATTGCATGACTAGTGATGTGTTCTTTACTCATATCTTCAGGAGGATTTGTTTCAGTAACAAAGTGACGGTGAGAAAGTGAATTGCTAGCTAGTAGTACACACTTTTTGCCACTTTCTTCAATTGCTTTGGCTGTGGAGCGACCTAACTCCATCATCATTTCTTGCATTACTTCTACAGAATAGTAAGATAGACTTCTATTGGAAGAGATGGACACAATCGGTTTATCCCATTCTGGCCTTACCATATGACAAGAAACAATTGTCCCGTAATCAACCCGGAAATCTGGATTCTCCATCATCTTCACAGACATACCTTCTGATTTAGCCTGGTCGTGAATCGCTCTAGCAAGTTCTACGTCAATTGTCAGATCATAATTGAATCTAAACAAGTTCGGGAATACGGGGTCAACACTTTTTGATGAACACTTTTCAACACCAATAAAATGCGTACCAACATAGGTTTGCCAATGCGGTGAGAGGACTACTATGACATCGTAATCCACATCTTTCAGTGATTCACGTAGACGCTCATAGCCCCACCTCAATTGCTCCCATCCTCCTTCTGAAACAGGTTCGTTTTGCTCAGGATTATCTGCATAAACGAGATGAGGTGGGTGAGGTGCTAGGCAACCTGCAACGATACTACCCTTCGCCATGAAACGACCAAGAGGTTCCGCATCTTCTATCCATCGGCGGCCCTTGGCCCGTAATATGGGAGACAAAACCGACCTCAAGTATCGGCATGTCGTGTGGCCAACGGTCTATTCAATTTCGTTAATTTCAATCTGCGTCTTATTGATTGATGAGAATAAATATCCACCTATGATTATTTCACTAGTAGCAGCAACTATTCTAGCACCACTGCTAGCCATAGTAACTAAATCTGGTGAAATTAAAGAACATATGATCGGTGTTGCATTAGTATGTATTCCAATGGCAGGTTTGTGGTTCTTTGGACCAAATTACTTCAACATAGCAATCCCATTCATCATCTGGGTTTGGCAATGCGCATCTTGGTCGAAAAGAGAACACCCTCCTATTAGATACGGAGTATGGCATGGATTTGGAATCGCTTCGACTATTCTTCCAGGGGCTATACTAATTGGAGCACTGCTTCAGTAGGATTCATCTTGGTTAGGGAAATCTCCACTGCGGACATCTTCACAATATTGCTCAACAGCACCAGTGATTTGATTCTCTAAATCGAGATACCTTCGTAAAAACCGAGGGCTGAAGTCTGTAGTAATTCCAAGCATATCATGCAGAACCAAAACTTGACCATCACAATCTTGCCCTGCACCAATTCCGATTGTTGGAATAGATATAGCCTCACTAACTTGCTTAGCAAGGTGCGCAGGTATCTTCTCGAATACGATTGCGAAACAACCGGACTCTTCCAATAACTTTGCGTCAGCGATTAATTTTGCTGCCTCTTCTTCTTCCTTAGCTCTAACCGTGTAAGTTCCAAATTTGTAAATCGATTGTGGTGTTAACCCTAAGTGGCCCATCACCGGAATACCTGCGGTCAAAATACGCTGTATGCTTTCAACAATTTCTGAACCACCTTCTAACTTTACAGCGTGTCCACCAGATTCCTTCATTATTCTGATTGCACTCTCGAGAGCAATTGCTGAATTACCTTGATATGAGCCAAATGGCATATCCACTACGATCAATGCACGGTCAACCGCTCTTTCTACACACTGTGCATGGTAAATCATGTGATCCAGACTCATAGGAACTGTTGTATCTCTTCCTGCCATAACGTTCGAAGCAGAGTCACCAACCAGAATAACATCAACGCCACCTCTGTCGACTAACTTTGCTAGACTGTAATCATATGCAGTAAGCATAGTGATTTTTTCACCAGCACGCTTCATTTCTTGAAGTGTGTGTGTTGTCACTTTGCGAGCGTTTCCATGTACTGACATGCCCTTGCCTCTATTTGTGCGGAAGAGTGCCTAGACTTCAATCTTCCATAACGCAAATATTGATTGCTTCACTGAAGAAACCGACAGACCACATCCCACCTTCACGCCCAACACCACTATCTTTGATGCCGCCGAAAGGAACTCGTAAATCACGATGCAGCCAAGTATTCACCCATACCATTCCTGAATCGATTTGTTCTGCGATTTCCCGACCTTTACTCTTGGACCATACACTTCCAGCCAGGCCATAATTTGTGCAATTAGCCATTTCTATTGCTTCTGCATCATTTTCGAATTTATGAATGGTAACAACAGGTCCAAAGATCTCTTCTGTTGCTGTCCTTGAAGTATGAGGTAAACCAGCAATTACGGTTGGTTCAATCCAAGCACCTGGCTTATCGAGAACATTTCCCCCTGCCAGAATTTGTCCTCCTTCCTTCTTGGCTAATTCGATATACGACATCACCTTGTTTCTGTGCTCGACATTAATCACAGGTCCGATTTCTAATTCGTTTAACTCTTCCAAGTATCGACTCATGAAATCATCATAAATTGAAGAATGAATAAGCACTCTAGAACCACACAAGCAAATTTGGCCTGAATTGAGGAAAGATGCTCTTACAACCCCTGGTACTGCGATATCCAAATCGGCATCTTCCATCACAATTGTTGCATTCTTCCCGCCTAACTCCAGACTTAGTTTCTTGAACATAGGCGCTGCCGTGGCAGCAACTATCTTGCCAGTTGCAGTCCCTCCTGTGAATGATATCGCCTTGATTCCTGTATGTTCGACAATGGCTTGCCCAACTTCGGGACCATAACCGTTCACGATATTCAAAACCCCATTTGGAAGGCCGATTTCAGTGCATAACTTACCTAGATAATGTGCAGTCAGAGGAGTGATTTCACTTGGCTTAGCAATGACGGTATTACCCATCAACAGTGCTGGTGCTATTTTCCAAGAAAGAAGGTACAGAGGCAGATTCCAAGGTGATATTAGTCCAACAACCCCTACCGGTTTTCTCAAAACATAATTGGTAGCATCTTCCATTTCAAAGGTTTCAGATTTAATAGAACGCCCAAAATTAGCGAAGAACCTGAAATTGTTCACAGAGCGGTTTGCATCTACGCCCATCGCTACGTGGTGAGGTTTCCCCGTATCCAAGGACTCCAGTCTTGCAACCTCTTCGATATTCTTTTCGAGAATGTCTGCAATTTTATCGAGCCAATCGCAACGCTCATCCATATCCAAACCACCCCAACTTGGCTGGGCTTGCGTGGCAGCTAATACTGCGTTATCGACATTTTTCGTACGAGGTATTTGTGCAACTATTGAATTATCCAGTGGTGATATATCATCAAAACATTCTGCTGTAACGATGAATTCTCCTCCCACTAAATTTTCGACCTGAATCATAGGTCCACCTCATAGTGCCATCTATCTTGATCTGGATCCCATTCATCCCATGTAGGAATAGTCTCCAAAACTTCGTGCAGGTGGTCAGGAACTATTCCTGAAACGATGAATGCTTTTTGCCTATGCAGGGGATATGGGTTCCGTAACTCGATTCCTAAACATCCAAGAATTGCTCTTGCAATATACCAAGTTGCTTGTGAATTCCAACCATGTGCTATCTTGATCACAACACCCAGTCCCTTAGGGTAATCCGGGTGCTCAATTGCCATTCCAAGCAATCCATCTGCACCCTCTTTGGCTATCACTTTGCCACCTCCGATTTTCAGGATTGTAGAGTCCAGTCGGTTGAATCCACCCACTAAATCAGGATATTTGCACATCGCCTCCCAAATCCAATCAGAATCCTTGTCGCGAACTAATCCTGCGTAAATCTGCGCTAATTCAGCAACTGTGTTTGACACAGTTGGTAGGCCGCAGCCATCTTTTGCGACTCTTAGTGGACTCCAATCTTTCCCGAGATATTTTCTTATTTGCTCCATGTAAGCATGGAATACTTCGTGAGTAGGTAAAGTATAACCCGCTCGATTCCAACCTTTTGCTCGACAACCGGCTAATATTGCAGCATGTTCTCCACTACATGTGTGGTACCAACGTCTTGGACGCCTAACCTGCCTTCCAAATTGGATTAGTGGAACATCTACTGGTGTAAGCATAAGCGGCCATTCAGCTTCAGAAAGCAAAGATTGTGCTGCTGCTACATGCTCAGTGTCCCCATTGTGACTTGCGACAGCAATCGCTTTTTGCTCCCAAGTGTGATCCTCTAACTCTTTAGTGAATGCTTTGAGCATGAATGGTTTCATCATCGAACGACCATAACAAAGAACATTTCCGCCAAATGAATGTATTACTTCATCGCCGTGACTCCAAGCAACAGCACCGTGAATAGTAGTTTCAGTAACTCCATTACGACGGTAATCAACTAGAGGCTCCCATTCGACATCTCTTCCAGTTGGAATCCCATCGACATCTTCCCCGAGTGGAGAGTTTGGATAGATCGCAGAGCCTGGCTTTCCAGGTGAAACTGCTGAGTTTTTGTCGTGCCTTAGATCCATCTAATCACTCCAAAAGAGGTACTACTTCTTTCCACCATGCTTCCATATTTCGAATCACGCGTTCACTATCATGGTTGAAGAAGTCAAACCAGCACATTAAGCGGTCATCAGGATGGAACCTTTCCTTAACTTGCTCTGCAACTTCACTAGCATTTCCAATTAATGCATTATCTGCAGCCTTCTCTACCTTTGAGGGATCAAGGGTGCCTTCAAGGGCCTTCCAATATTCTCCTAATGCTAAGCGTGCTTCTTCATGTGCTGCATCTGATTGTTGTTCAGGCGTTAGACCTGGTTCTGAATTAAGGAATACAAAGGTTGTACGAGGCATATCTCTTCTTTGCCACTGCCCGCCATTGGGATGGAAAAGTTCAGACATTCTTTGATGGGTAGAATCGATTATTTCAGGAGAGGTTATTGATAGGTTGAAGACCTTTACTGGCATGAACTTGTTAACAAATTCTTGAGCATTAGGGTCATGAGTTCCGGCCACTAACTCTAATTGACTTCTCGGCCAATCTTTAGGAACGATTGAAATCTCTTCGAAATTATATCTTCGACCAATTTCAACGCTTTCCGGTGATTCTGAACTGCCTGTTGCATTTTGCACTCTTTCCCAGTCCTCATCACTTCGGAAGTTGTTGCGTGTAAGGATTGTTTGTCTAATATCTTCGGAATGAATTGTATCCCCGCGCAACAAT